>Ga0207678_10001195_pt1 | contig 23816 bp, 15 predicted proteins | sample KBSC63metaG_FD_184319 | JGI IMG/M metagenome (GOLD analysis project Ga0207678, IMG submission 184319) | Corn rhizosphere microbial communities from Kellogg Biological Station, Michigan, USA - KBS C6-3 metaG (SPAdes) (version 2) | ecosystem: Host-associated > Plants > Roots > Rhizosphere > Soil ... | reverse complement strand
AATCCCAGCGCCGCCGTAAAGTCCTCTTCGTTGCCGATCATCACGTCCACATACGAAGCCAGTTCGCGGTTCACCTCGGTTGCCCGAGCCTTCCCGCCAATCGACTTCCACAAAGAGTCGCGATAGTTCAGGTCATAGCTGATGATCACGCCATGCTTCCGCGCGGCCACCATCGCCTCTTTTGCAACCTCAGGCGTCGTCTCGCTCAGTGCGCAGAAGATCCCGCCCGTATGCAGCCACCGCGAACCTTCCTTCCCAAAGATCTCGTCCCAGTCAATCTGCCCCGGCTTCAACTGGCTCACCGCAGTATTCCCGCGATCCGAGCAACCCAGTGCAGCGCGCACGCCGAACCCACGCTCGGTGAAGTTCAGTCCATTCCGCGTCGTCCGGCCCACGCCGTCATACTTCGCCCAGACCACATGCGACTGATCCACGCCCCCTTGCAGCATCAGGTCTTCCAGCAGCCGTCCCACAGGATTGTCCGCCAGCGCCGTCACCACGGCCGTCTTCAGCCCGAAGCAACGACGCAAGCCGCGAGCAACGTTGTACTCGCCGCCGCCCTCCCACACGTTGAACTGCCGCGCCGTAGCCACCCGCACATCGCCCGGATCGAGCCGCAGCATCACTTCGCCGAGGCTGACCAGATCCCACCTGCACTCATCCTTCGGCCGAACCACCAGCCCCTTCGCCGTCTCGCTCACTATCTCAGCTCCGCAATCGTCAGAGGATCCATATCGTCGTACGCCTGGTTCTCTCCGCCCATCCCCCAGCAGAACCCATAGTTCTTCGTCCCCACACCAGCGTGGATCGACCACCCCGGCGAAACCACGACTTCCTTATCCGCAACGACCAAGTGGCTCGTAGCATCCGGTGGCCCCATCAAATGAAACACCCGATGCGCCGGGTCCACATCAAAGTAGAAATAAACCTCGCTGCGCCGCATATGCGTATGCGCAGGCATCGTATTCCAGTTACTGCCATTCGCCAGCAAAGTAAAGCCCATCACTAACTGGCAGCTCTTCAAACCTTCTTTGTAGATGGCCTTATAGATCGTGCGCTTGTTACAAGTCTCGACGCTGCCTAGCTCCAGCCCCTTCATATCCGCAAACTTCATCAGGGCCGTCGGATATTCCTTATGCGCCGGATAGCTCAGTAAGTAAAAGTAAGCTGGCTCTTTTCCGTCCTTACTGGAAAAAGTAACTGACTTACTTCCTCGTCCCACATAAAGACAATCCAACTTACCCAGCGCATACTCCGTCCCATCGACGACAACCGAACCAGCACCACCCACATTCAAAACCCCAAGCTCGCGCCGCTCCAGAAAATACTCCGCGCGCAACTCCGGCTCCGTCTCCAGCGACAAGGCCTCCCCCACCGGTACTGCCGAGCCAATCACCGTGCGATCCAGGTCCACGTACGCAAACTCAATCTCCCCCGGCTCGAACATCCCCTCCAGGAGAAATGTCTCCCGCAACTCCTCGGTATTCATCAACCCATATCGAACTGCATCCGCCATCTGATAAAGCCGCATTCCAACTCCTCCAAACCTGCCTATCCAGTATAGTCATCGGACTTCATATTATTTTGTCTGTCCAATTCTAATTTCGCTGGTAAAAAAATCCTACGCACCCCACGCGCCTGACAAGTACCGGCACACTCTTTCCACCATACGAAACGGCGACTCGTACCGTCAACCAACTGCAAAGTATCCCTCTTCAGGTCACAAAGAAGGCCCACGATCGTACCACCCTATCGATCGTGAGCCACTCCCATCGAGTTAGCTAAGCGCGCGCTTCAAACACCAGGTTGAACGGTGTCTGTGTAGCCCGCCGAAAGTTGCTGAACCCGCCTGACCGCACCACGTCTCCGATGCGCTTCTCTCCCGCCTGCGCCCCCAGCGCCGCGCCCACCTCCTGCGACATCGACGCCGGCACGCACAGCATCGTCGAAGCCGAATAAAACATCCGACCAATCGGATTCATATTCGCCTCCGTCGCATCCTCCGCAAACGGCTCAACGATCATCCATGTTCCATCGCCCGCCATCGTGGAGTGAACATACGCTGCCACCCCCGCCGGATCGCCCATATCGTGCAGACAATCGAAGAACGCGACGAAGTCGTACCCCTTCCCTGGAAAATCCTTCGCCGAAGCCACCTCAAAGTGCAGCCGCCCATCCACGCCCTCGCGCTTCGCCGCCTCTCGGGCCAGCGCAATCGAGCCCTCATGGTAGTCGAACCCATAAAACTCCGACTTCGGAAACGCCTTCGCCATCAGAATCGTCGAGGACCCCAGTCCGCAGCCAACATCCGCCACCTTCGCTCCATCGCGCAGCTTCGCGTCCACGCCATTCAGCGCAGGAATCCAGCTCGACGTCAGGTTCGCAATGTAGTTCGGACGGAAAAAACGCTCCGTGCCGTGGAACAAGTCATGATGGTGCTCATGCCATCCCACTCCCTTCCCCGTACGGAACGCATCTTCAATCTTCCCCTCGTCGTTGAAGCACGCCGAGATGATCTGGAACGCCCCCGGCAGAAACACAGGACTGTTCTCCACCGCCAGCGCCAATGCCTGCTCCGGGGGCAGCGTGTACGTCTTCGCCGCGGCGTCGTACGTCACGTAGCCGCTCGCCGCATTCGCGTTCAGCCACTCCCGCACATACCGCTCATTCGTCCCGGTACGCGCGGCAAGCTCCGCGGGCGTCACCGGCTTGCTGTCCCCCATGCTCTTATACAACCCGAGCCGGTCGCCCAGCACCACCAGCACCGAGTGCATCGCCGCGCCCATATCGCCGACGGCTTTCATCATAAATTCGTGGAGTTTTGTATTGTCGATTGGAGAAGAGTTTGATTCGGAGCCCATGGCAGTAGCCTCCTTTGGCAAACGATCCTAATCCCTTCCTCCGATGACGCGCAACATCCTTTTCGTCACTTCATCGAGCGCCCGGTTGCCGCCGCCGTACCCCGCCGCGTACATTGGCATCAGTCATGCAAAACACTTCACATAACGCACTGGACCTCTTCCGCCTCGACAACAAAGTTGCTCTCGTCACCGGCTCCGCCAGCGGCCTCGGAGCCGCCATCGCCACCGCGCTCGCGCAAGCCGGAGCCTCCGTCGCCTGTCACGGCAACCGCCGCCCCGCCACCGAAACCGCTACCGCCATTGGCTCCAAAGCCGCAGCCTTCCGCGCCGATCTCTCCTCCACCACGGGAGCCGAAGACCTCTTCACCCAGGTCAAGGAAAAATTCGGCCGCGTCGATATCCTCATCAACAACGCCGGCACCATCCTGCGCAACGCCGCCGAAGACACACCCCTCGCCGACTGGCAGCAGGTCCTTCAGGTCAACCTGACCAGCGTCTTCCAGCTCTCGCAACTCGCCGCGCGCGACATGATCCCGCGCCAGTCCGGCAAGATCGTCAACATCGCCTCGCTCCTCAGCTTCCAGGGCGGCATTCGCGTCCCTGCCTACGCCGCCAGCAAGGGCGGAGTCGCGCAACTGACCAAGGCCCTTGCCAACGAGTGGGCCCCCAAGGGCATCCAGGTCAACGCCATCGCTCCCGGCTACTTCGCCACCACCAACACCGAAGCCCTGCAGGCTGACGAGACCCGCAACCGCCAGATCCTCGAACGCATCCCCGCAGCACGCTGGGGCCAGCCCGAAGACCTCGCCGGAGCCGCTCTCTTTCTAAGCTCCGCGGCCAGCAACTACGTCACCGGAACCATCCTCACCGTAGACGGCGGCTGGATGGGAAGATAGCGGATTCAAGGTTTCGGAAGGGGGTGGCTTCAGCCACCCCGCAAGACCGCAACATAGAGAGACTTTCAGATTCTGAATAACTTTTTAGAAAAGCTTGATCAGACATTCCTTAAGCCTCCGCTGCCCGCATCCTAAACTCACGCATGTGCAAAATCGATGAACGCATGTTGCGGATCGGTATGCAGCAGTGTCACGTTCACCGTATCCCCCACATCCAGCCCATGTTCCCCACGCACAATCTTTCCCTCCACCGGAGGATCGAACACCCGCACATAGACTCCCTTCTCATTCGCGCCGGTAATCACTCCTCGGAAGCTCTTGCCGATACTCCCCTCCAACGCCACCGCCGCAACGCGCTTCTGCATGGCCCGCTCCACCTTACGCGCCGCAGCCTCCCGCTCGTTGCAATGCGCCGCAATCGCCGCCAATTCCTCATCGGAGTAAGGCGCAGCCTCGTTAGCCAGCATCGCCTTCACAATCCTCTGCGTCACCAGGTCCGAAAACCGCCGATTGGGCGCAGTCGAGTGCGCATAGTCCCTCGCCGCCAACCCGAAGTGTCCCGGCGGCTCCGCCTCGTCGCCTTTCGTAAGCACATACTCGCCCGGTCCCATCAGCTTGATGATCGCCAGCGCAAGATCCGGATAGTGGACCTCATCCGTCGCCCGCTGCCGCTGCAGAAAAGCATTCAGCGCACCAGAATCCGGTGTCGCGGGCAGAGCCGTTCCATGCCGCCCCACCAACTCCACAATCCGCTCCCACCGCTCCGGCGACCGCACCACCCTGCGAATGCACGATCGCCCGGCTGCCCGTAACGTTTGGGCCATCGTCTCGTTCGAAGCAATCATCAACTCTTCAATCAAGTCTGCCGCTCGATTGTGATACGCCGTCTTGATCTCATGCACCTTGCCGTCGATCACCACCGGATCGGCCTCGATTCGGTTGAACTCCAGCGCCCCATTCCGCACCCGCTCGGCCCGCAGCGCTACCGCCGCCTCATCCTGCAACTTCAACTGTTCCTGTAACGCCGTCGAAACCGCCACCTTCACACCTGGCCCTGTCTTCCCCTCCAGCCACGGCCCAACCTTGCTATAGGCCAACTGCGCCGTATTCCGAACCACAGCCCGGAAGATGTTCCCCTGCGTCACCGTTCCGTCAGCATCCACGACGAACTCCACCACATCCGCCGACCGGTCCTGTCCTTCATTCAGCGAAGTCAAATCCGTCGAAAGATCGAACGGCAGCATCGGAAAATTGCGCACCGCCGTATACACCGTCTGCGTCTGCGCCGCCGCGTGCCGATCGATCGGCGTGTTCTTCCCCACCGAGGCTGACACATCCGCAACACCCACCCGCACGCGGATTCCGCCGTCAACCCTTTCGGCCACCTCAATCTGGTCGAGATCCCGCGAGGTATCGTTATCGATCGAAGACCACACCAGCCCGCGCAGATCGCGCACGCCGGTACCTGGAGCAGGACCCGAGGCAGGACCCGAAGCAGCGCGAATCCTGGCGACCTGCTCCGCCGTACCGTCTGGAAAATCAGGATGGAAACCCTCGCGAACCATCTCCGCAAGGGCAGCAGCTACCAGGTCAAAGGGATGTCCATTCATGCACCGCCAAGCCTATCACGCCAGCATCAGGCTTCTACGAAATCACGCTCCAACGCTGCACCAAACATCCCCGCCCACAACGAAACCCGCTCGGCCAGCGCCCCCGTCACTGCGTCCCTGCTCCCCTCCAGCACCGCCATCTGCACCGCGAAGTTCCCGACTGTCGAGCTCTCCGCCGACCCGCGAAACACCTCCAGCCCTGTAGCCTCTGCGGTCAGGCGATTCAGAAAATCATTTCGGCTCGCGCCACCGACAACAAACAGCCGCTTCAGCTTCTTCCCGCTATGCAGCGCCACCATGTCCAGCACCTTCGCATACCGCACCGCCAGACTATGGAAGATCAAACTGGCAAACGCAGGCGCGCCCTCCGGCCCTTCTTCCAGCGGCTCCAGCCCCTGCCGCACGCGCTGAGCATTGATCCGTTGCGGCATCCCCCCCGCCAGCAACAGATCAGGCTCATCCACGTACAACACACCCACAGGCCTCGCAACCTTCTCCGCAGCGGCCACCAACTCCGCCACGTCCCAGGAGCGCCCTTCCGCAGCCCACTGGTCCATGCACTGCTTAATCAGCCACATTCCATTCACATTCTTGTGAAAACAAATCAGCCCCCCCACGGCGCCCAGATTCGTAAAGTTCTCACTCTCGGCAGCCGCCGCATTCTGCGGCTGTCCCAGCAGAGCTCCCACCAGTGACCACGTACCCGAGCTGATATAAGCCCAATCGTCCCCCGTAGCCGGAATCCCGGCAATCGCCGAAGCCGTATCGTGGCACGCCGGCGCAATCAGCACCGCATTCCGCAACGCTGGCAACTCCGCCAGCGGCCCGCTCAGCCGCCCAATCTCCGTCCCCGGCGGCACCAGCTCCGCAGCGCACGACCTATCAAGCTGCGCCGCCTCAAATATCTCCTGGCACCACTGCCGGTCGTACAGACCCACCAACTGCGTATGCGTCGCGGTCGTCAACTCGGCCACCCGCGCCCCGCCCCAGCGCGACAAGATATACTCCGGCAGATTCAGCCACTGTCGCCCCTCCGGAAGCCCCTCAAGTCGATCCGCGTAGAGCTGATACAGCGTATTGATCCGCAGCAGTTGAATCCCGGTCAACTCGCGCAATCGCGCCGGACTGATCTTCTTATACAAAAGCTGTTCTGCCCCGACCGTCCGCTCATCGCGATAGCAGAAGGGATCGGCCAGCACCCGCCCCTCCGCATCCACGCGGACATAGTCCACACCCCATCCATCCACCGCAATCGACCGCACCCCCTCGGTCGCAATCGCCGCGCACTTCCGCAGTCCTTCGTCCAACCCCGCCTCAATCATCGCGAGGTCCCAGCGCAGCTTACCCTCCACCTCACGCGGAGCGTTCGCAAATCGATGCACCAGCGTGATCCGAGCCTTGCCGTCGATCCAGCGCAAAAGCGAAACCCGGCAGCTCTCCGCTCCCAGATCCACCGCAACCAACGCCCTCGCATCTTCAGGCAACAACGCCATCTCGGGCGTCTTTCTCATCGTAGATAGGCCTCGGTCAGTCCACCGTCCACCGGAATCAGGTGGCCCGTCGTGCACCGCGCCAGCGGCCCCGCCAGGAACAGAATCGCCTGCGCGCAATCCTTCGGATCAATCGGCTGATGCGTCAACGTCCGCGTCGCATAGAACTGCGCCAGCACATTCCGCAACCCGTCGTCCGTGTCCTTCTCATCAAACGGCAGCTTGTACTTCTTGAGCGATGCAATCACGCGGTCGCGCGGAAACATCGTCGACCCCTTCACCACGGTAGCCGGAGAAATCCCATTCACCCGCACCTTCGGCGACAGCGTCACCGCCAACTCGCGCACCAGGTGGCTCAGTGCAGCCTTGCTGACGTCGTAAGCCTCACTCCCCCGCTTAGCCACCACGGCATTCGCCGAACTGGTCAGCACGACGCTCGCATCAATCCACTGCTCCGCAAAGATCTTCGCCGCCTCATCTGTCAGCAGATAGTTCGCTGTGACATTGACCTCCAGCGTCAGCGCCCACTGCGCGTCGCTGATCACTCCATCCGGCGATGAAGGAAACAGCGCCGCGGTATTAATCAAAATATCGATCCCACCAAACTGCCGGATCGTCGCATCGAGCGCAGCTCGGATCGTCTTGCGGTCACGAATATCGATGCTCGTCCAGCTCACCGCCTCCTTACCCGAAATCGCAGCCGTCTCCGCAGCCACGGCCTCGGCGCCTTTCACATCACGATCGGCAATCACCACATGCGCGCCCCGCTCAGCCGCCAGCAGAGCAACCTCACGGCCAATCCCGCTCCCGCCGCCAACGATCAGCGCCACCCTCCGGCTCAACTCCTTCTCAGCAGGCTGCCGGCGAATCTTCGCCTCCTCCAGCTTCCAGTACTCAATCCGAAAAGCCTCGCTTGGCGGCAGCGCCACATAGTTGGAATACACCGTGAACTGATCCGCCGAAGCCGCCGGTCCCGCCTGTGGAATCTCCTTGCAATCCACACCTGCACCCAGTGCTCCCGCGCCCTGCATCACGCCGATCGCATTGATGTAGAACTCGCCCGTAATCCGCGACTCCGTCTTATTCTTTCCAAAGCTGAACATCCCCACGCCCGGCACCAGCACCACCGTCGGGCTGGCATCGCGCAACGCAGGCGAATCCTTCACCGCATGTTTCGCGTAGTACGCCGCATACTCCGCCCGATACGTCTCCAGCGCAGTCGCAATCAACTCCTTCAACTCAGCCGGATCGCCCGCCGGATTCCACTTGATAAACATCGGACGAATCTTCGTCCGTATAAAGTGGTCGGGGCAGCTCGTCCCCAGGTGCGCCAGCTTCTCCGCCTGGGCCGAGTTCACAAACTCCAACACCTGCGGCAGATCCGAGTAGCTGCCAATCCACCGCTGCTTCCGCGAAACCACGCCACGCAGATACGGCATCACGCCCAGCGCAATCGCTGCGCGATCTTCCCGGCTCTTCACCTGCCCGCCGCCAAAGTGGCGATGCCCCGCCGCAGAACCATGCCGCTCAATAAATTGCCCCAGCTGGTCGATGATCGTAATCGTATTCAGATAGCTCTCACGCTGCGTATCGCCCCACGTAAACAGCCCATGCCCACCCAGCACCACGCCATCACACCCCGGCGTATCCGCGACAATCTTCTTCAGCATCATGCCCAGTTCGAAGCCAGGCCGCTGCCACGGCAACCAGGCCAGCTTATGCCCAAACTCCTTGTTGAACTCTTCCATCTTGATCTTCCCGTTCGCCGAGGCCGCCAGCGCGATCCCCCAGTCCGGGTGCAGATGGTCCACATGCGCAAACGGCAGAAACCCATGCAGCGACGTATCGATCGAAGCCGCCACGGGATTGTTCCCGAACGTGCACAGCGGATACATGTCCACCATCTCGTCTTCCACATCGACGCCGCGGTAGACTTTCTCCAGCGCAAGCAGCTTATCCAGATAGAGCGTCGCAAACCCCGTCCGCTTGATGCTCCCCAGATCGCCGCCGCTTCCCTTCACCCAGAGAATCCGCTTCTTCTGCCCATCCAGCGGATCGACCTGCTCCAGCTTCGAACTGGTATTTCCGCCGCCAAAGTTGGTGATGCGCAGGTCGGAACCGAGTAGATTCGACCGATACCGCAGCAACTCCGGCCCATCCAGCTTTGCCGCAACCGCTTCATCCCAACGATCCTCAAGAAACTTCAGCCCACTCTTCGTAGCCATCCACACACTCCGTTGCATCGTCCCTATGCTCAGGGCTTAGCCATATTCCCGATCATCATTTCACATCAAACACCAATACAGCAACTATTTCTATTGTGAAAATCATGCACGGACAGGGTCTTCCGTAACATCTGCGCTTGCTTCAGCATAAGCCGAAGAACTGAGGTTGCAGGAGCACGAAAATCCAGCGCAACGGCCACCGCGATCGACCTTTTACGATTCGCCTTCGGACTCGTCTTACTGCAGCGACTCGCGCGTCACCAGCTTGTGTTCCACATAGTTATACGGCGGCACCATCTGCCCCCGCAGCAACGACAGCCCCAGATGAATCAGGCTCGGCCCATACGAGCTCGTCTCATGCGACACCGAAGCAATCAGCGGCGACCGCTCCTTCCGCATCTCCGTAATCGCATCCGCGATGCAGTCCTGCCCCACAATGGCCACATGCTTGTCCCGCTTCTGCTCCCTCACCGCATCCACAGCACCAAGCGCGCTGGAGTCAGTCGCCGTGGCAATCAAAATATGCTTGTCCTTGGGATGACGCTGCAGAAAATCCGCCACCAGCTTCTTGCTTCGATCTCGCATCCCACGAGCATCGATCCTCACAAACGACTCCACGGGCAGATCCGGAAATCCGCTTCGAATCCCCTCGAACGCTCCCGTAATCCGACTCTGCACCAGCGGCCCGGCCTCGGCCAGGTCCAGCCCAAGCACCCACTCCACCGCACCGCCCCACTGTTCCCTCGCATACGTTGCCAGCGTCTCGCCCGCCTCGACTCCAACCCGGTAGTTATCCACTCCGAAGTACGTCGCATGAGGATGCGGAATATCGATCGCAATCAGAGGAATGTTTGCCGAAGCGATCTTGTCCGCGATCATCGGAGCCACCTCCTGCTCCACCTGAAACTCGATCACCAGGTCCACCTTGCTGCGGACAAACTCCTCCGCATTCTTGAGCGCGGTGGCCGCGTCGTACTTATTGTCCAGAATCAGCAGATCGACCCCGACCCTCGCCGCCGCGTCTCTCAAGCTTTCCGAGACCTCCACCGAAAAAGGCATGTCCGCGCTCTGCCCCGCAAATCCGAACCGCATCTTCTTCGGTCGCGTCACCTGGCGATAAAGTCCATCCGGCGACTGCGACAGATACCCGCGATGCACAAACGTCTTCAACACCCGGTACACCGTCGTCTTCGAAATCCGAGTCTGCCGGTGGATCGCCTCCAGCGTCATCGGCTGGTTCTCCGCCTGTAAAAGTTCCAGAATATCCAGCGCCTTCGACAACACAGGGATCAGATAAAGCCGCTTCGCAGTTTTGCGTACCACCATAGTCTCCTGCTGAGGGTAACCACTCAGCCGCTCCATTATCCGACAAAGCGGCCATGTTTCGTTAATGAAATGCTCGTCCGAAGGAGAATTTCATCCAGCTTCGGCCTCTCCTCTTGACAACCTAGTGGAGCGTGCATTACCACTAGACAATCAAGAGGAGAGACACCATGCCCGACCGCTCCACCGACCTCATCCAGGGAACCCTCGAAATGCTGGTCCTCAAAACCCTCGCTCTCGAGCCCATGCACGGCTACGGCATCGCCCTCCGCATCGAGCAGATCAGCAACGGCGTCTTCAGCGTCAACCCCGGCTCCCTCTTCCCCGCCCTTACCCGCCTTGAGCGCGCCTCCCGCATCAAGGCCGAGTGGCGCGCCACGAAGAACAACCGCCGCGCCAAGTACTACCTCCTCACCGAACGCGGCCGCAAAGCCCTCAAGGAAGAAACCCAGCAGTGGAGCCGCCAACTCGCCGCCATCACCAGCATCCTCGAAGCCTGATCCGAAGCCTGAAGGAGCACCCATGCGAAGCCTCATCGAAGGAATCAAAGCTCTCCTCCGCAAACAGCAGCGCAGCCGCGACATGGACGAAGAACTGCGCTCCTTTCAGGAAGCCTCCACCGAGGAAAAGATTCTCCACGGCATGAGCCCCAGCGAAGCTCAGCGCGCCGCCCGTATCGAGATAGGCAGCGCCGAATCCGTCAAGCACAAAGTCCGCGCCGCCACCTGGGAGTCCACCGCCGAGAGCATCGTCCAGGACATCCGCTACAGCCTCCGCATGATGGCCAAGAGCCCCGGCTTCACCGCCGTCGCCATCCTCTCGCTGGCCCTCGGCATCGGCGCCAACACCGCCATCTTCACCCTCATCAACAACCTCATGTTGAAGTCGCTCCCCGTCACCAACCCGCAGGACCTCGTCGCCTTCGGCAAGGAGTTCGGCGGCGGCCGCATCGCCGGCATCCCCGGCGGCCCCATGGACCTCTTCCCTTACGACTTCTATCAGCAACTCCAGCAGCAGCAAACCTTCTTCCAGGGCGTTACCGCCTTCGCCAGCTTCCCCAGCATGGTCAGCATCCGCACCAACACCACGGCCACCGCGACCCAATCCATCAGTCATCTCGTCTCGGGAAACTTCTTCAGCGTCCTCGGAGCAGAACCCCTCCTCGGCCGCACCCTCCTCTCCACCGACACCGAGTCCCCCGGTCGCAATCCCGTAGCCGTCGTCAGCTATCGCTACTGGCAGCAGACTCTCGCTGCCGACCCATCCGTCATTGGCAGCGCCATCACCATCAACGGCCAGCCCTTCACCGTCGTCGGTGTTATGCCCGCAAAGTTCTACGGCGTGGACCTCGACAGCGACTCGACCGATATGTGGCTACCGCTCACCATGCAGGCGGAGGTCATGATGCAGCCCACCATGCTCGCGCCAAACGGCCTTCAGTGGTTGCACTTCATGGGCCGCCGCAAGCCCGGCACGAATCTCAAGCAGGCTCAGGCCTGGATCACCGCACAGGCTCAGCAGTACCTTAGCGCTCACGCGGACCAGCCCATCACCGCACTGGACAATCAGGACATCCAGAAGACCTTCGTCGAGCTGCTCCCCGGCGAGAGCGGCATCTCCAACCTGCGCAGCCTCTACAAGCAGCCGCTCCACATCCTCATGGGCGTCGTCATCCTCGTCCTTCTCATCGCCTGCGCCAACCTCGCCAACTTCCTTCTCGCCAAGGCCGCCTCACGCGAGCGCGAATTCTCCACCCGTCTCGCACTCGGTTCCAGCCGCGCCCGCATCGTCCGGCAAATTCTTACAGAAACCCTGCTGCTCTCTTGCATCGGCGGCGCATTCGGCCTGCTCCTCGCCTTGTGGGGAACACGGCTTCTGATCAACTTCGTTGCGGGCAGCCACTCCGCCCTCTCCGCCACTCCCGACCTGCGCGTTCTCGCCTTCACCTTCGGCCTTTCTATTCTGACAGCGCTGTTCTTCGGCATCGCGCCGGCCTTACGCATCTCACGTATCAGCGTCGCACCCAGCTTCACCTCCAACGCGCGCACCGCAGCCAGCTCCGGCGGACGCTCCAGCCGCCTGCTCCCCAACATCCTCGTTACCGCACAGGTCATGCTCTCTCTCCTACTCCTCGCGGTAGCAGGCCTCTTCGTCCGCACCCTTCACAATCTCCAGAACCAGGACTTCGGCTTCGACCGCACCAACGTCCTGCTGGTCAACTTCAACCCCAAATTCGCCGGCTACAAGCCCGCCCAGCTCAATGGCCTCTACGACAGAATCCTCAGCCGCGTCGAAGCCCTTCCCGGCGTAAAGTCCGCCACGGTCTCCGGCGCTCCGCCCATCAGCCGCGGCAACTGGATCTCTCCCATCTCCATCAAGGGCCGCACTCCGGCTCCGGGCGAAGACACCAGCACACTGCTCAACCGCGTCGGCCCCCGCTTCTTCGAGACCATGGGCATGCCCATGCTTCAAGGCCGTTCCATCGAATCCCAGGACACGGCAACCTCGCCCAAAGCCGTCATCGTCAACCAGACCCTGGCCAACCACTTCTTCCCTCACGGCAACGCCGTCGGCCAGCGCTTCACCGTGGCCGATCCCAGCGTCAAAGGCGAGTGGGAGATCGCCGGCATCGTCCGCGATGCGAAGTACAGCAATCCCCGCAATGAAAAGCCCCAGCGCATGGCCTACCTCCCCGTCATGCAACTCACCGAAGACGACAACTACGCTTACTGGATCGAGCTGCGCACCGCGAGCGATCCCGTCAAAGTCATCACGGCGGTTCGCGGAGCCCTCACCGAAATCGACCCCAACCTGCCCGTCCTCCAGGTAAAGACCATCACCCAGCAGGTCAACCAGCTCATGAACCAGGAGAAGCTCATCTCGCAACTCTCCACGTTCTTTTCGCTGCTGGCCCTGTCGCTCGCCTGCATCGGTCTCTACGGAGTTATGACCTACAACGTCGTCCGCCGCACCAGCGAGATCGGCATCCGCATCGCGCTCGGCGCGCAATCCGGCGGAGTCCTCTGGATGATCCTCAAAGAATCTCTCGCACTGCTCGCAATAGGAATAGCCTTAGGCATCCCGGCCACCCTCGCCGCCAGCCGAGCCATCCAGTCCCAACTCTTCGGCCTCACTCCGTCCGACCCGCTGACCCTCGGCGCAGCCGTACTCGCCATCTCCCTCGTCACCCTGATCGCCGCGTACTTCCCCGCCCGCCGCGCCACCAAAGTCGACCCCATCATCGCCCTGCGCTACGAATAATCAGAGCGCTTTGTCGTTGCGTGCTCTTCATCAACCCACAACCGCGCGGGTGCCCCATCTTAGCGGTAGCTTCATCGTCGCTGAGATGGGAATGTATACCCTTACCCCGTCAGCTCTTGCCATTGTTCTTGCTCTTGCCGTTGCCCTTGTCGTTACCGTCTTTTCCGACCCCACCAAAAGAAACGTCACCTCGACCGGAGCAGTGGACAGCTTCACCGTCCACTGCGGAGTGGAGAGACCCCTCTATTTCGTCTTTGCCGTTGTTCTTGCCTGTACTTAAATCTCATCAGGCGTAACTGGAAACACTCCGAGCGTTCTTGCTCCCACGCTCGTGCGTAATCTTCTCCACATAGCCGCTCTCCGCCAAAGCCTTCAACGGCTCCACCGGAAGCCCGCGAGCCGCCCGCCAATCCCGCACCACCGGCCGCACATCCTGCCAGAACGCATCGCGGAAGCACTCTTCCGCCTCCACCAACCGGCACTGCTGCTGCAACTCCCCCAGTCGTTCCCGGTCCACCAGCGCCGCCTTCGCATACAACTCCTGCGCCGTCACCACCGACTGCACCATCGCCTCCACCTTGCCCTTCAGGTTATGGCTCTGATCGATCATGAACGCAATTCCTGCCTGATCGTCCTTCCCCGAACTCAAAATCTCGTGGAAGATACGGAACAGCTGATAAGGATCGATCGACCCCAGCGTCAAGTCATCGTCCGCATACTTCCGATCGTTGAAGTGAAACCCTCCCAGTTCATCGACGTGCAGCAGCCACGCCACAATCTGCTCGATATTCGTTCCCTGATAATGATGTCCCGTATCCACCAGCACCTTGGCCTTTGGCCCGGCCCGCCGAGCCAGTTCCAGCGCCATCCCCCAGTCCGCAATATCCGTGTGATAGAAGGCAGGCTCAAACGGCTTATACTCCACCAGCATCCGCTGCCCCTCGCCCAGAGCAGCATGCGTCGCACCCAGCACCTCTTCCATCCACCCAATGCGCTTGCGAATGCTCTGCGTCCCCGGATAGTTCGACCCATCCGCAATCCACATCGAAACATCCCGCGATCCCAACTCCCGCCCAATCTCCACGCAGTCCAGCAGATGATCGAGCGCCTTCTTGCGGATCTCCGAACTGGGATTCGCAATCGACCCAAACTTATACTCCGCATCTTGAAACAGGTTCGGATTGATCGACCCCGACCTGACCCCAAACTTCTTCTCCAGCGCCCGTATCGCCGGAACATCCGCCTTCCCGCCCGGCAGGTCCCACAACACATGCAGCGCGACTGTAGGACTCGCCCCGGTCAGGGCATTCACCTCAGCTGCATCGGCAAACTTCTCCTCAATCGTCGTCGCCGCTCCGCCCTGCACAAACTTCCCAAATCGTGTACCCGTGTTGGCAAAGCCCCATGAAGGCACCTCAATCCGAAATCCATCCAGAGCAGCCCACACCTGCTCTACAGTACGTCCTGTATTGATCGCCATCGCTCAAACCTCTCTCAACCAATCATCAAAAAGAGAAATATACTCTCTATTGAAACCTTCAGCAGAATTTACCATCCCACCCATACTTGTCAACCGCTTCTTTATGAAACGTCTCACGCAATCAGAATGACATCCAGATGCCGTGGCCCATGCACTCCCTTGATTCGGGTCATCTCGATATCCGCCGTAGCCGAAGGCCCTGAGACAAACGTCGTCGCAATCCCTGCCGTTGTCGCAAGCCGATCCATCGCCTCCGGAACCGTCTCCACCACGTCCTCCACCCGCACCACGCACAGGTGATAATCGGGCACCAGTGTCGCTGCCCGCCGCCCCTGCCCGGGCACATTCTGCAACACCACCGTACCCGTCTCTGCAATGGCCACGGTCGCCCCGGTCATCACCCCATCCACCCCATCCAGTTCCGCCGCCGTTATTCCATCATCCACCACAAACTCAAAGCCCTGCGGCAACCACTCTCCCGCCAGCCCCGCCGGTACAACCATCCTCTTCATCCTTCGCTCGCTCAGCCGTTCCGCCACGGCCCGCGCCACATCCGCCTGCCCCACGCGAACCACATGCGCGTCATAATCCCGTAACCGATCCTCCAACAACTCCAGCAGCGGCTCTCGTTCCAGCGTCCCACCCCGCCGATACCCGCGCTCCAGTCGACCCCAGCCCACCCGAGCCACCTCTCCATTCGATGCTCCACCCACAGCCGCACGAATCCGCCGCAAAATCTCTGTCCTCGCCGAAGCAGAAGAGGTAGAAGAAGTCGTCATAGTTATCTCAACTCACTTGAAGTATCGGTCGCCATCTATATTCCATTTAGGTTACATCTGAACCTTCCCTCTGAGTAACCGGGCATTCCGCACAAGGTGAAGCGGGGAAAAATATTGGCGAAGCGCCAACAAGCCCTGCTCCTCTTCAGTCACACCGCAAGTTGCTACCCAATTCCACTCTTCTGTACCTTGAGCTACACTCAGAATGTGAACGCTGTTCCCAACGTGGACGACCGCAAGCAATGGAAGTATTACTTTGGGGGCATGTTGTGCTGCCTGTTGCTGGTCTATGCAGTGGGTGCGAAACTTGCGCTTTACCATCTGCAACAACCCGGAGCAAAGTCAGTCGCGGCAACCAAGGCCTGGCAGGATAATGCGATTCCTTCCATCGACGTAGAGATTGCGCCAATTCACGCAGTTCCATCCACTCTCTATCTTGTCGCTATCATATTGAGCCTTACCTTCACGGCAGTCTGGCGCATCATCCAGGAAGAGCCTGTGAGGGCCATGCCACGGTGGTTTTCTCCGCATCTCTCCGTAAGACCCCCTCCCACTCTCTAGAAACCTCCGCTGCTCTGCCGGCCCGATCCTCGGTCCCGGTTTTGTGCCTGCACCCAGGCACGGCCGTTTTTACGCCAAGCGAGTGTTCATCATGAAAGTCTTCTCTGCCCCGCGGACAAGGACGCTTACGCGCCTCCTGTTCCTGTCCTTCCTGCCGTTCGCTCTGGTCGGCTGTCACCAAGCCAGCGGAAGCGCGAGCGACCCTGCTCCTGCTGCGCCCATCGCTCCCATCGCCGTCGCCGTTCGCGCTCCACTAACCAATACCTTGGAAGTTGCGGGAGAGTTCATCCCCTTTCAAGAGGTGGAGCTTCACGCAAAAGTGGCGGGCTACATCCGCCACATCAGCGTAGACATTGGCGACAAGGTCAAAGCCGGACAAGTCCTCGCGACCCTCGACATCCCCGAGCTGACCGCGCAGGTGCAAGGCGCAAACGCAGGCGTACGCCAAATCCAGGATCAGATCAACCGCGCGAAGAGCGATGTGCTACGTGCTCAGGCAAACTATGACGCGCTGCACTCCGCGGCACAGCGCCTCCAGCAAGCCTCCGATGCCCGCCCCGGCCTGATAGCCCAGCAGGAACTCGACGATGCCAAAGCGAAGGACCGCGAAGCAGCCGCGCAGGTCGACTCCGCTAAATCGGCCCTCTCCGCCACCCAGCAGCAGCTCGGCGTCTCCCAGGCCGACCAGCAGCGCTACTCCGCCATGGCGGACTACTCCCGCATCACCGCTCCCTTCAACGGCGTGGTGACGTGGCGGTACGCGGACACCGGTGCGCTCATTCAAGCCGGCACCTCGAACGCCAGCTCCATGCCCGTCGTGAAACTGGCCCAGGTAAACATCCTTCGCCTGCGTCTCCCCGTTCCCGAGTCTCTCGCCGGCGCAGTCCACGTCGGCGACACTGCTGCCATCCACGTTCAGGCGCTCGGAATCACATTCCCCGGCAAGGTTACGCGCACCACCGCCTCGCTCGATCCATCCACCCGCACCCTGCAGGTCGAGATCGACGTGCCCAACACCGACGGCAAGCTGGCTCCCGGCATGTACGCCGCCGTCTCGCTGAAGATTCGCCGCTCCGGCGACACGCTCGTCGTGCCCGTCCAGGCAGTCGACCAAAGCGGAGTGCATCCGTTCGTCATGCTGGTCAACCATGCCAATCAAATCGAGAAGCGGACCGTCGAGGTCGGCATCTCGACCGCGAACCGCACCGAAATCCTCAGCGGCCTCAACGACGACGACAAGGTCGTCGTAGCCAACCTCGCCACCTTCCAACCCGGCGAAGTTGTCACTCCAAAGCGCAGCGTCAGCGCAGATTTCAGCGCAACCGGAGGGGCTCAGTAATATGTCTTCCTTCGCGCTCCGTTATCCCTTCTTCATCATCATGCTCTGCCTCATCATTGCGGTGCTTGGCTCCGTCACCGTGGCGCGCATGCCGGTCGACCTCTTTCCCCAGATCGATATCCCCGTCGTCGTCGTCGCGACGTTCTACAACGGAATGCCCCCCGAAGCGATTGAGTCGCACATCACCGACCCCTTTGAGCGCTTCTTCACCCTGGGCAGCGGCATCGACCACATCGAATCGCGCTCGCTCCCCGGCGTCAGCCTCATCAAGGTCTACTTCCAGCCCGGCACCAGCGCCGACGCCGCCGTCACCACCATCGCCAACCTCGCCATGGCGCAGCTACGCCGTCTCCCTCCCGGCACGCTCCCACCCGTCGTACTCAAGTTCGACGCCTCCAGCCTCCCCGTCTGCCTGATTACGCTCAAGGGCAAGGGCCTCGGCGAAACCCAGCTCCACGACATCGGCCAATACACCGTGCGCAACCAGCTCGCCAACGTCCCCGGTGCCTCCGTGCCCGTGCCCTTTGGCGGCAAGTACCGCCAGATCCAGGTCTACGTCGATCCCGTAAAACTCGAGGCGCATCAGCTCAGCCTCATGGACGTCGTTCGCACCGTCAACGACTCGAACGCCATCCTTCCCTCCGGCGACGTCCGCATCGGCCCCAAAGACTACAACATCTACACCAACTCGCAGCTCCCCGATATGAAGGACATCGACCGCCTGCCGCTCAAAACCGTCGGCAACGGACAACTCCTTATCTCCGACATCGGTGTCACCAAAGATGCCTCGGCGATTCAAACCAACATCGTCCGCGTCGACGGCCAGCACTCCGTCTATCTCCCCATCCTCAAGCAGGGCGGTGACAGCAACACCATCGCCATCGTCAACGGCATTCGCAACGGAATCAAAAACCTCGTCGACATCCCGAAGACGCTCGTCGCGCGCGTCGTCTTCGACCAGTCCGCCTTCGTAAAAACCGCGATCCGCAACCTCGGCAACGAGGGCGGCATCGGACTCATTCTCACCGCCTTCATGATCCTGATCTTCCTCGGCAACTTCCGCGCAACGCTGGCTGTCATGTTGTCGATCCCTCTCTCCGCGCTTGCAGCATTTCTTGCGCTCAATCTGGGAGGCGGCACCATCAACAGCATGGTGCTCGGCGGCCTCGCGCTTGCCTTCTCCCGATTAATCGACAACTCCGTCGTCGTTCTCGAAAACATCTTTCGCCATCTTGAGATGGGCAAAAGCCCCGCGGAAGCAGCAGAAGTGGGTGGCCGCGAAGTCGCCCTCCCCGTGCTCGCAGCCACGTTCACCACCGCCATCGTCTTCTTCCCAGTCGTCTTCCTTTACGGCGTCAGCCGCTTCCTCTTCACGGCGCTCGCCCTCTCCGTCGTACTGTCGCTCTTCGCTTCCTACATGGTGGCGCTCACGGTGGTCCCGCTCTTCTGCGCGAAGTTCATCAAGAACGCGCACAACGAAGCCGCCCATCACCGCGGACAAAATCCCTTCCAGCGCTTCGTGCGTTGGTTTAATCGCAAGTACGACCAGAGCCTGATGCACTACGACATCGCCGTAGACAAAGTTCTCAAGCGGCCGCGTCTCACGGTTGCCATCGTGATGGGAGTCTTTCTGCTCAGCCTCGCGCTCTATCCCTTCATGGGAGAGGCCTTTTTTCCCCGCACCGACCCCGGCCAGTTCGTCATCAACGTAAAAGCCCCAACCGGCACACGCCTCGAAGTGACCGACCAGTACATCGCCCGCCTCGAAGACGATATCCGCTCGGTCATTCCCGCGCGCGATCTCGGCATCATCGTCTCCAACATCGGCACCGCGCCTGGATTCTCTGCCATCTACACCAGCAACTCCGGCCCGCACACCGCCTACGTTCAGGTCAGTCTCAAGGAAGGCCACTCCCTCAGTAGCTTCGAGTACATGAACCGCGCTCGCGCAAAGATCGCCGAAGACCTCCCCGAGCTCTCCACCTACTTCCAGACCGGCGGCCTCGTCGATGCCGTCGTCAATCTCGGCCTCCCCGCCCCCATCGATATCCAGGTCGGCGGAAACAACATGGAGGAGACCTACAAAACCGCCGTCCATCTCGCCTCAGAGATTCGCAGCCTGAAAGGCGTCAGCGACGTCCTCATCCCACAGGATCTCGACTACCCCGGCCTCCAGTTGAACGTCAACCGGCAGATGGCAGGCCGCCTGGGCCTCGACTCGCGCGAGGTCGTCGACAATGTCATCACCGCGCTCGCCTCCAACGGCATGATCGCGCCCAGCTACTGGGTCGACCCCAAGAGTGGCAACAACTATCTACTCACGGTCCAGTACAAAGACGCGCAGATCGCCTCCATGACTGACCTGAAGCAGATTCCGCTGCACTCAAAGAACGGCACGCAGACCACCAACCTCGCGGCAGTCGCCGACATCAAGCAACTCAACTCGCCCACCGAAGTCGATCACTACCAGCTCCGCCGCGTCATCGACGTCTACGTCTCGCCCTCCGGCGAAGACCTCGGCGGCCTCGCCACCAAAGTCGACGCCCTCATCGCGAAAGAACACCCCGCCGAAAACGTCCGTATCACCATGCGAGGCTCAGTCGAAGGCATGCGTCGCTCCTTCAAGAGCTTCGGCCTCGGACTCATTCTTTCCATCGTGCTCGTCTACCTCATCCTCATGGCGCAGTTCGCCTCATTCATTGACCCGCTGATTATTCTGATCGCCATCCCGCCCGGCATCACAGGCGTTATCCTCTTCCTTCTCGCCACCCACACCTCGCTGAACGTCATGTCGCTGATGGGTGTCATCATGATGACCGGCATCGTCGTCTCCAACTCCATTCTCATCGTCGACGTAGCCCGTTCGCTCCGTGGCGAGGGCATGCCGATTCAGGAAGCCGTAGCCCTGGCCTGCCGTGTCCGTCTCCGCCCCGTGCTGATGACCTCCTTCGCCACCATCCTCGGCATGATCCCCATGGCTCTCGCCCTCGAAGCCGGCAGCGAGCAGTATGCACCCCTGGCAAGAGCAATCATCGGCGGCCTCACCGTCTCAGTCGTCGTCACCGTCTTCGTCGTTCCCGCAGCCTACCTCTGGGTGCATCGCCACGAAGAACAATCCGCAGCCACTGCAGGAGAAGGTGCATAGATGAAATCGATCCGTTTCGCAGCTCTCATCCTCTCACTCGCGCTCCCTCTCTCAGCGCAGACACCCGCTCCGTCGTCTCCAACAAATCAGCCCCTCACGCTCGCGCAAGCCGAACAGTTAGCGCTCAGAAACAATCCACAAATCGCCGTAGCGCGCCTGCTTGCCTTGGCGCAGGGACAGGTCACGCGCGAGGTCCGCTCCGACGAACTCCCCACGTTGACCGGCAACCTCACCGCCGTCCAACCGCATGAAGGCAGCCGCATCGCCGCCGGCGGCCTGAATAATCCCATCGTCTATCAGCGAGCCGCCGGCGGCGTCACCCTCCGGCAGATGATTACGGACTTCGGCCGCACGCGCAACCTCGTCAACAGCGCAGACCTCCGCGCCAAAGCCGAGCAGAGCGCACAAGCTGCCACCGCCGCCGACATCACCATCGCCGTCGACCAGGCCTTCTACCGCGCACTCGGCAGCCAGGCTGTCCTCAAGGTCGCAACCGACACCGTAGCCGCCCGCCAGACCACCTCCGACCAGGTCAGCGCTCTCACTTCCGCCAAGTTGAAGTCGACCCTCGACCTCAGCTTCGCCAACGTCAACCTCGCGCAAGCGAAGCTCCTCCTGCTCGACGCACAGAACGCCAATCAGGACGCAATGGCCACGCTGAACGCCCTTCTCGGCAACGAGCAACCCGTCGCCTACACCCTCGTCGACGAGACGCCCGAGACACCCGCACCCGCACCGCAGGACGCCGAACCGCTCGTAGCGCAGGCATTTCAACAACGCCCCGACCTTCTCTCACTCAACCAGCAACTCGCCGCCGCAAAAAAATTCCGTTCCGCCGAACACGATCTCTGGCGACCCACCGTCTCCGCCCTCGGCACCGTCGGCGGAACGCCGGTACGCGCCGACCAGATCACCTCACCATGGTTCGGAGCCGTCGGCGTCAACGTAAGCGTCCCGCTCTTCAACGGCTTCCTCTACTCGGCCCGCGCCAAAGAGGCCGACCTGCGCACCAGCGCCGCGGACCAGCAGGTTCGCGCCCTCCGTCAAACCATCGCGCGAGACGTCAGAACCACCGTGCTCCAGGCGCAATCGAACTTCGAGCGCATCGCCGTCACCCAGCAGCTAGTCGCGCAGGCCAACTCCGCCTTCGACCTCGCGCAGACCCGATACAAGATCGGACTCTCCTCGATCGTCGAACTCAGTCAGGCAGAACTAGCCCAGACCGAAGCCGAGATCGACTACGCCAGCGCGCGCTATGCCTATCAGGGATCGCTCGCCGCCATCCGCTATCAGACCGGACAATAATAGAGACGCGGCGGCGTCAAATCAGCCTCTCCCGCCGCGTCGCTCCCACCAGTTCCGAAACGTCTCCTTCGGCATCTCCTGCAAGTCCCGCACCTGCGTCCACCCACCCAGTATCCCCGGCAGCCACCCAATCCACCCCACGCCCTGGCCATCCTTCCGCACCAGTGGAGTCTCGGCCATCCGCCCCAACCGCTGCGCCGCCCGAAACCTCCGCTCGCTCAGAAAGATCATCCCCATCACCTTCATCGCCATCGCCTCGACGTTCATCTCCCCGTTCTGCACCACGACCTTATTCCGCAGATGAATCAGCACCTCAGGAATATTGATCTTCACCGGGCAAACCTCATAGCAGGCCCCGCACAACGACGAAGCATACGGCAGCGACTGCGCATGTTCCATCTCCTGCAACTGCGGTGTTAGGATCGCCCCAATCGGCCCGGCATACACACTCCCATACGCATGGCCGCCCGTCTGCCGATACACCGGGCAAACATTCTGGCACGCTCCGCACCGAATGCAATGCAGCGTCTGCCGCCCCTCCTTGTCCGCCAATATCTCCGTCCGCGCATTGTCCATCAGCACCACATGAAACACGCGCGGCCCATCGGCAGCATCCACCCCGGTCCAGATCGAGTTATAAGGATTCATCCGCTCCCCGGTCGCCGACCGCGGCAGCACCTGCAGCAGCACCTCCAGGTCGGCAAACCGCGGCACCACCTTATCGATCCCCGCGACAGTAATCAGCGTCTCCGGCAGCGTCAGACACATCCGCCCGTTGCCCTCGCTCTCCACCACGCAAACCCCGCCCGTCTCGGCGATCAAAAAGTTCGCCCCGCTCACCCCCGTCTTCACCCGCAGAAACTTCTCCCGCAGAAACATTCGCGCCGCATCAGCCAAATCCTGCGGCCGCTCGCCCAACTCCGGCAGCCCCATCGTCCGCTTGAAGATCTCCCGAATCTGCTGCCGATTCTTATGCAGCGCCGGCACTACGATATGCGAAGGCTGGTCCTCCCCCAGTTGAATAATCAACTCCGCCAGATCCGTCTCATACGGATGAATCCCCGCCGCCTCCAGCGCCGGGTTCAACTGAATCTCCTCAGTCGTCATCGACTTGATCTTGATGACCTCGTCCGACCCCGAAGCCTTCACCAGCCCGACAATAATCTGCCGCGCTTCCTCCGCATCGCGAGCCCAGTGCACCACCCCGCCCGCCCGCGTGCAGTTGCGCTCAAACTCCTCCAGATAAAAATCCAGATTCTCCATCGTGTGCTGACGAATCTGTTTCCCCGCCTCCCGCAGATCCTGCCAGTCCGGCATCTCGGCAACCACGCGACCCCGCTTCGCCTGAATCACCTCCGTCGCATGACGAACGTTCTTCCTCAGCTGCGCATCGCCCAGCATCTTCCGTGCCGCCAAAGGAAACTCCGGTGCAGTCCTCGGATCCAAAGCAAATCCACTCATCGCGTCGCTCCAGCGGTCATCAAAGCCACGTCGCCGTTCGTCTTGCTTAAGGGCACGGCTTCAGCCGTGCCGAAAATATT
>Ga0207678_10001194_pt1 | contig 23817 bp, 24 predicted proteins | sample KBSC63metaG_FD_184319 | JGI IMG/M metagenome (GOLD analysis project Ga0207678, IMG submission 184319) | Corn rhizosphere microbial communities from Kellogg Biological Station, Michigan, USA - KBS C6-3 metaG (SPAdes) (version 2) | ecosystem: Host-associated > Plants > Roots > Rhizosphere > Soil ... | reverse complement strand
TGTCCGCGAGCGATCGCATCGGACGGTCGCCCGGACACGGCACTTGGCCCGCCGGACATTTCCGGGAGAACGCAGCCCGCGAGGCGTTTGCGTAGGCAAAGGCGAGGGTCTGCCGGATTCCAAGACCTCAGCGGCCAAGCGTTGCACATCATGCGACTCTGTCGCTGTCGCGAGTGCGCCGTCTATCCACAAAAAACCAAGGGCGTCGGCGAGAGGCCGGGCTTCGATCCGCCGGCAGGTAGCCCTGCCGCGGCGAGGTACGGAAAATCTCCGTTCCCTCCTCTCCACCTTTGCCCGCAGTGCGCGGACTGGCGAAGCTCGAACCCTTGTCTCGCCGACGCCCTCTGTCGTCGATCGAGGCCGGCGGTGTCGAAGCACGATGGCGATACGCTCACCGTCCCTCGACTCGCGCCGGCCCGTTTGACGCAGTCATCGACGTCGTTCGAAGTCGAAGACTGTGAAGCAGCGCGTGCTTACTTCTTCTTCCGGCGCTTGGTCTTCTTCGCGCCCTTTTTCGCCGCTGACTTCGTCTTCGTCTTTCGCTTCTTCGCCATGCTGCCCTCCTAGCCAATGAGTGAGTGGCGATATCGTCCAGTGCCCGCGGGGATCGCGAACACTGTCACCGGATTACTACAGCGCGACAAAAACACCAGTGTTTTTGCACGTTGCACAGCTTTGGGCCTCTGGCCGATACCAGATGTTGCGCTTCAACGAGCGTGGGCTACGCGCGCGAAGCGTTGCACGTTGGCGCCGAGCAATGCACCACGCACTTTTTCGCGACGCTTAAAAAACACCGATAATATATAGCTTTTCGGCACACCCAACTTTTCGAGAGCGCAGGCAGTGCCGCGCGGGCGCGAAGCTCGGGCGCTCGCAAAATCGGGCGCAACGGCGCGTTAAGCATACCAAGCGACTTGTGCAAAAAAAATTCAGTCAAGAGGCTTGCAAGCGCGACCTTGGAGATCGAATTCGTCACGAATCGAGCGAATCGCGTCGGAGTGATTCGCCGAACCCAGTCAGAAGACGGACGACGGAGGACACACGGGGACGCATTCGCGCATCCGTTTTCTTTTCTCGTCCGCCGCCGGCGGCGTCAGACGCCGAGCTTGCGCTTGAGCAACTCATTGACCGTCTGCGGATTGGCCTTGCCGCCGGATGCCTTCATGACCTGACCGACGAACCAGCCGATCAGCGCAGGTTTGACCTTTGCCTGCTCCGCCTTCTCGTGGTTGCCGGCGATTATGTCGTCGACCACCTTCTCGATCGCCGTGAGGTCGGTCACCTGCTTCAAGCCGCGCGTTTCCACAATCGCAATCGGATCTCCGCCTTCGGTCCAACAGATTTCAAACAAGTCCTTGGCAATCTTGCCCGAAATCGTGCCGGCCGCGATTAGATCGAGGATCGCGCCGAGCTGCGAAGCCGACACCGGCGACCCCGCGATGTCCCTGCCCTCTTTGTTGAGGCGCCCGGCAAGTTCATTGATGATCCAGTTGGCGGCAGCCTTGGCGTCGCGGCCCTGCGCGACCGCCTCGAAGAAATCGGCGGTCTCGCGCTCGCTGACCAGGACCCCGGCGTCATATATCGAAAGGCCGTAGTCGCGCGTAAAACGCACCTTCTTTTCATCCGGCAGTTCCGGCAGATGCGTCTTGAGTTCGTCGACGTAGGCAGCGGTGAGCTCGAGCGGCAATAGATCGGGATCGGGAAAATATCGATAGTCATGCGCCTCCTCCTTGGAGCGCATGGAGCGGGTCTCGCCTCTGTTTGGATCGAACAACCGTGTCTCCTGCTCGATCTTGCCGCCATCCTCCAGGATTTCGATCTGCCGCCGCGCCTCGTGCTCGATCGCCTGACCGATGAAGCGGATCGAGTTCACGTTCTTGATCTCACAGCGGGTACCAAGAGGCCCACCGGGCTTGCGCACCGAGACGTTCACGTCGGCCCGCAAGTTGCCCTTCTCCATGTCGCCGTCGCAGGTGCCGAGATAGCGCAGTATGGTCCGCAGCTTGGCGACGTAGGCCTTGGCCTCCTCCGAGGAGCGCAGGTCCGGCTTCGACACAATCTCCATGAGCGCCACGCCGGCGCGGTTCAGATCGACCAGTGACATGGCGGGATGCCGGTCGTGCAGAGATTTGCCGGCGTCCTGTTCCAGATGGAGGCGTTCGATGCCGATCGTCACGGCATCGCCATCGGGCATATCGAGCACGACCTCGCCCTCCCCGACGACCGGCGCCTTGTACTGACTGATCTGATAGCCCTGCGGCAGGTCGGGATAGAAATAATTCTTGCGGTCGAACGACGACCTCAGATTGATCTGCGCCTTCAGCCCGAGACCGGTGCGGACCGCCTGCTTGACGCATCCCTCATTGATTACCGGCAGCATCCCGGGCATCGCGGCATCCACAAGCGACACGTGCGAATTGGGCTCGCCACCGAAGGCAGTTGAAGCACCGGAGAATAACTTCGACTGCGAGGTCACCTGCGCATGCACCTCCATGCCGATGACGACTTCCCAGTCGCCGGTTGCGCCTTTGATCAGTTTCGATTTCTTCACTGGAGCATTCATTGCCGGATCCGCTTCGCGCGCTGCTTGAACACATCCGCATTTATTCACTTTTGGTAGACGCTTGAAGGGGCCGCCACAAGACTGCCGCAGTTCCAAATGGGCCTTGTTGCAGCGCAGGAACCTCAGTTGGCCGCAGGCGTTGGCTGCATGAGGACGGATGATCGGAGGTGATGATGACTGACAACAGAGCACGCAACGGCAAATTGGGTGCCATCCTCGGCGCACTGATCGCTGTCGCTCTCGCCGTATTCCTGCTCAATGGTGGCGAGCACGTGGGGAAGAAGACCGTCAACAGCGACGCAGACCTGCCTCCGGTCGCGACCGGGCAGCCGCGCTGACTTTTCCAGCATTATCGGGCTGCGCAAACTTGCTCTCGCGATGAGCTGATGAGTAGAGCGTGGTTTAGTCGGTTGTAGAGCACGGCGGGCGGCGGTACCCTCTCTTCAAATAGACGCGCCCTCGATAGCGGCGCGCCGTCGCCCCGATCAACGGCGGTGACGTAAAGGGAGGTCTAGCCGTGATGGCCCCGAGAGATCGCCGGGCTTTGTGGCCGCGTCCGCGTTCTCGCGCGCACGTCCCCTTCGCGCACCTTTTTTCCGCCCCCCTCGGCACGCCGCTACGGCGGCAATCTGTCTTTTCCACCACCAGGGTGTCTCGCGCCGCGCGCAGAGCGACGTGCGATCGGCGCCTCATGAGTGAGATCGACCTTGGCAACGGCACGCTGGCACGGCCGGCGCTCATCCGGCATCCCAGGAAGAAAAAACGATGATCACCCGCCGTCAGCTCATCCAGTCGTCGGCAGCCTCAGTACTCATGCCGGCCATCGGCAGCCCCATGGCCGGTGCGCAGGGTACCTCCGTGCAAGCCTGGCCCACCCGTTTCGTCAAACTCGTGGTGCCATTCACCCCTGGGGGCGGCATCGACGGTATCGGCCGCATCGTCGGCGCGCGCCTATCGGAGATGTGGGGGCAGCAGGTGGTGGTCGAGAACAAGCCGGGCGCCGGGGGCAATATCGCCTCTGAGTTCGTCGCGCGCTCGGTGCCGGATGGTTACACCATGTACATCACGGCGGGCGGACTGGCGGTCAATCGCTATCTCTTTGGCTCGATCAACTACGATCCGGTTGCCGATTTCGCACCGGTCACGCTGATCTGTCTCTTTCCGAATCTGTTGGTGGTGCCGAACTCCTCCTCCTTCCGCTCCGTCGGCGATCTGCTTACGGAGGCCAGAAAGAATCCGGGCAAGGTCACCTTCGCCTCTCCGGGTCACGGCAGTTCTCCGCATATGAGCGGTGAACTATTCAAGTACATCGCCCAGGTCGATCTTACTCACGTGCCGTACCGCGGTGCCGCGCCGGCTTTCACCGACGTGATCGCAGGCCGCGTCGACTGCACGTTCGCGGTCATGGCCTCGGGCCTTCCGCTCGCTCAATCCGGACAATTGCGCGCGCTCGGTGTGACGACGGCCACCCGTGTCCCGACCGCGCCGGAGGTGCCCACCATCGCCGAGGCCGGCGTTCCAGGCTACGACACATCGTCCTGGTTCGCATTTTTCGTCCCGGCCAGGACGCCGTCCGAGATCGTGCGCAAGATGCACGCCGACACCGTGGCCGCTCTCGCCGAGCCCGCGATCAAGGCCAAACTCGACCAACTCGGCGTGATGGTGGTCGGATCCACGCCCGAAGAGCTCGGCGCACACCTCAAGACCGAGATGGAGAAGTGGGCGCCCGTCATCAAGGCAGCCAACATCAAGGTCAACGAATGATCACCCGCCGTCAGGCCATTGAGCTTGGCGCGCTTGCGGCGCTCGCCTGCGGCCCCAGCGCCCGCGCAGCGGCACAGCCGGCTGTGGCGTGGCCAAGCCGGTTTGTCCGCCTGATCGTGCCGTTTCCCCCGGGCGGCGGCACCGATGCCATCGCCCGTGTGGTTGCCGGCAAGCTCTCGGACATCTGGGGCCAGCAGGTAGTGGTGGAGAACCGCGGCGGGGGCGCCACCAATATCGGCACCGAGGCCGTGGTCCGCTCCGACCCGGATGGTTACACGATCCTGATCACCTCGATGCCGCTTGCAGTGAACCGCTTCCTTTTTCCCACGCTCACCTACGATCCGGTCGAGGATATCGCCCCGATATCGCTGATCTGCGAATACCCCAACATCATGGCGGTGCCGATCACCTCGCCGGCCCGTTCCGTTACCCAATTCATCGACTATGCCAAGGCCAACCCGGGCAAGGTGACCTTCGCGTCCTCCGGTCACGGCACCTCAGTTCACCTCTCCGGCGAGCTATTCAAGCGGATGGCCGGGATCGAGATGTTGCACGTGCCGTATCGCGGTGCGGGGCCGGCCCTCAACGACCTCCTGCCCGGACGGGTCGACGTCATGTTCAATAATATCGGTGCCGTGCTGCCGCTGATCCAAGGTGGCAAGCTGCGCGGCCTGGCGGTGACGACCGCCAAGCGGACTGCGGCAGCTCCGGAGCTGCCGCCGATCGCCGAAGCCGGCGTCCCCCGCTTCGACGTGTCATCCTGGTATGCACTTTTCGCGCCGGCAAAGACTCCGCCCGAGATCATCCGAAAGATGCACGCCGATACTGCCGCGGCTCTGACCGATGCCGTGACCAAGGAGCGGCTCGAGCAACTCGGCGTCGTGGTGGTGGGATCGACACCGGCGGAACTCGCGACGTTTCTGAAAGCCGAGATGGACAAATGGGCGCCTGTCATCAGGGACGCGGGCATCACCATCCGCGAATAACGCCGCCACAGATTGGATCGATGGGCAAGGACATGATCGACCGCCGCCAGTTGCTTCGTCTATCGGCCGCGTCAACGCTCTCTTTTCCGGCCGGCCTGCTTGGTCGCGCCGCCGCAGCGCAAACACAGACACCGATTTGGCCGGGCCGTTTCGTCCGAATGATCGTGCCGTATCCCGCGGGCGGAGGAGCCGACACCATCGCCCGGCTGATTGCCGGGCGGCTCTCGGAGACATGGGGCCAGCAGGTCCTGATCGAGAACCGGGGTGGGGCCGGCGGAAACATCGCCTCGGAGGCCGCGGCTCGTTCCGCTCCCGACGGCTACACCATGTACCTGGCGGGAGAATTCCAGGCGACCAACCTCTATCTGTATCCAAAACTCGCCTATGATCCGGTCGCCGACTTTGTTCCGGTCACCCTCGTGGTGCAATATCCCGCCGTTCTCGTTGTGCCGAACTCCTCGCCTGCGCATTCGGTCAAGGAGTTCATTGCTCACGCCAAGGCGAACCCAGGCAAGGTCACGTTCGCCTCTCCCGGTTATGGCACCGGCCCGCATCTCGCAGGTGAACTGTTCAAGCGCGTCGCCGGCATCGAGCTGACCCATGTGCCGTATCGGGGCGCCGCACCTGCGTTGCAAGACCTGGTGCCCGGGCGCGTCGATTCCTTCTTCAACAATATCGCGCCCATCATACCGCTGATGCAGCAGGGCCAACTAAGTGCGCTTGCCGTAACGTCCGCCAAGCGCACCCCTGCAGCGCCAGATTTACCGACGCTGGCGGAGACCGCGCTGCCCGGATTCGACGTCACCGGATGGTATGCGGTCTTCGTGCCGGCCAAGACCCCACCATTCATCGTACAGAAAATGCACGCCGACATCGTTGCGGCGCTGTCCGATCCTGCGGTCAGAGGACGGCTGGAACAGCTCGGTCTGTTCGTGGCCGGCTCGACGCCCGAGGAGCTCGGGCAGTTTCTCAAATTGGAGATGGATAAGTGGGGACCTGTGATTAAGCAGGCCGGCCTCAGCGTCCGAGAATGAGCCCGAGAACTCGACGACGACTGAATAAACAAGGGTGAACGACGAGACCAACAAGGGAGAAGACACCGTGGACCACAAACTGAAGCTCGCGGCCGCAATTGGAGCCGCGGCGATCCTGACCATTACTGGCGTGACGACATACGCGGCAGAAATCAAAGTGCTCTCCACTCAGGCCACCGAAGAAGCGTATCGCGAACTGGTGCCGGAGTTCGAAAAGGCTACCGGGAATAAGGTCACCACGATCTTCACCGGGACGCTCGACGCCAACAAGCGGTTGGCCGCGGGCGAAAGTTACGATCTCCTGATCATGGCCGCTTCCGCGATCGACGAGCACATCAAAGGCGGCAAGGTCGTCCCCGGCAGCCGCGTCGATCTTGCAAAATCAGGCGTAGGGGTGGGCGTTAAATCCGGCGCGCCAAAGCCCGATATCAGCACGACCGAGGCGCTCAAGAAATCGATCCTTGCAGCGAAGTCGATCGGTTATTCGACCGGCCCCAGCGGGGTCTACGTCATCAGCCTGTTCCAGCGCCTGGGCGTCGCCGACGACATCAAGGGCAAGCTCAAGCAGACCCCGACCGGCGTATTCGTCGGCAGCATCATTGCGAGCGGCGAAGCCGAGATCGGCTTCCAACAGGTGAGCGAGCTCTCGCATTTCGCCGGGGTAGACTACGTCGGGCCGCTGCCGTCGGACGTCCAGCAGTTCACGATGTTCTCAAGCGGCATCATCGGCGGCGCGAAGGAAGCCGACGGCGCCAAAGCACTCGTCAAGTTCATCACTGGGCCGGCAGCAGCCGCCGCCTTCAAGAAGCGGGGGATGGAGCCGGGCTGAGGCAAAGACATCCGACGTCTACGGGCCACCCGATCGAGGTTGCCCCCCGACGCGCCACACACATCATCGGGAGGATTCAGTATGCGATTGTCGTTCGGGCGCGCCATCTTGCTTGTCCTTGCGTTGTTCGCGGCGGCGGCCGGACCGGCAAGCGCGCAGGCGCCCGATACCGTGCTCGTCAACGGCAAGATCGTCACCGTAGACGACCGCTTCACCATCGCGCAGGCGCTCGCCATCAAGGGCGAGCGCATCCTCAAGGTCGGCACCACAGCCGAGGTCGAGGCGCTCAGGGGTCCGCAGACACGGGTCATCGACCTGGCCGGCCGCACCGTCATCCCAGGATTGATCGACAACCACGCCCATTGGGTCCGCGCAGCTGAACACGATGAGCTGAGATTCGATGGCGTGACCTCCCGGCAGCAAGCGCTCAAGATGCTCGCCGATCGCGTGCATAGCGTCCCTGCGGGGGAATGGATCGTGGTTCTTGGTGGCTGGTCGGAAGAACAGTTCACCGATGAATCGCGCGGCTTCTCCCTGGAGGAACTCGACCGCATTGCTCCCAACAATCCGGTAGTGCTGCAAGCGGTCTATAACCACAGCTATCTCAACTCCGTGGCGCTGATCGCGGCCAAGATCGATGCGGGCACGCCGGACCCGCAAGGTGGCCGGATCGAGAAGGACGCCGGCGGCAAACCAACCGGTCTGGTGCGCGGTGCTGGCGGCGTCGCTTTCGTCGCGGCACGAGTGCCGCTGCAGAACCAGGAAGCGTGGCTCGCGAATACGCGCAAGCTCGTGAGCTATCTCAACTCCATGGGTGTCACGGCGTGGCTCGATGCCGGAGGGCGCGGGATGGGCGCCAAGCATTACGAGCCCTACAGATATCTCGCCGACCGTGGCGACCTCACTATCCGCTTGTTCTGGACGACGATCCGGCAACCCGCGACGCCCGCGCAAGTCGACGCCGTGATCGGCGAAATCCGCGACCTCAAGCCATTCCAGGGGAACGATTACTTCGACAACGTGGGCTGGGGCGAGTCGGTCTTTGCGCCGGTCACCACCCAGTTGCTGCGCGTCGAGACCAACACCCGGGCTGAAGACCTCGCACAGATGCGGCGGCTCCTGCTGGCGCTTGCCGAGCGCGGCATCTATGTCAATTCACACGTCGAGATGAGCACCGCAATCGACGCTTTCCTCAACGAGTACGAGTCAATCAATAAGGAAAGACCGATCAAGGGATTGCACTGGTCGTTTTCGCATCTTGACCAGGTCAGCGAAGCTCAGCTGGAACGCATGAAGAAGCTCGGCATGACGGCGCAGATTCACAGCCGCCCGCTGATCCAAGGCGCGTTGATGCACAAGGTACATGGCGACAAGGCCTGGGACATGCCGCCGTTCCGCCGGATCCAGGACAGCGGCATCCACTGGGGCCTCGGTTCCGACGCCACCGCGGTCACGACCTCGAATCCGTTCTACACGCTCAGTTTCGCCGTGACCGGACGCATGATCGGCGGGCGGGCGGTCAACCGGCAGACTATCACCCGCGAGGAGGCCCTGATCGCGCACACGCGCTCCAATGCCATCTTCCTTTTCCAGGAGGGCAATCTCGGCTCCCTCACATCGGGCAAATATGCCGACCTGCTGGTGCTCGACCGCGACTACCTCACGGTCCCGGACAGTGAGATCAAGGATATCAGGCCGCTCGTCACCATGGTCGGCGGTAAACTGGTCCATGACGTGACGCCGAAATAGCCGGCAAGCCGCGACGATCTCCCTCAGATCGGGAGCAGGCGATTGAGTGCCTGCTGCGCCACATCGAAGGTGTTCATGAACTCGCGGAATTCGACGAGCCGTCCATTGCGGAAGCGCAGGAAGTCGGCGATGTGAAAGCGCAGCGTACGACCGCTCGAACGCTGCTTGAACGCGACGTCCGACATGACTGCCGCCCGGTCGCCATCGATCACGGTGACCTGAGGCACGTAGCTTTCCAGCAGATAGTCCTCGGCAATGCGGCCCAGCGCTTCCAGTGCAGCGCGCTTGCCCTGGTGGTGGCCGGCAAACGGAAAGACCTGCACAGGCCCGTAGATGATAAAGTCCACGTCGTCGGCGATGAGAGCTGCCATCCGTTCCCCGTCGCCGCCCGCATAAGCGGAATAGAGATCGGTGACGGCGGCCCGCGTGGTTTCCTCAGTCATGGCCCTTTCGCCAATAGCGTTTGCGCGATCGCGGCCCACTCGGCGGGAGGCGGTTCAGTCAATACCGGGCGTTGCGCTTTCCGATACCAGTAGCCCGCATTGCTGAGATCACCTTCCACTCGGTGCAAATAGGCGTAAACCCAGGCGCACTCCTTGTCGCCTTCGTCCATGACGACCGCGTGCGCTTTGTCCCATTGGTCGCTCCCCGCCCACCACAGGGCCACGAGCGCCGGCGCGAGGCCGGCAGGCGGTTTCAATTGCGCCAAAGTGCGTTCGAATTCGGCGAGCGTCATGACGTGGCGTTCTCGCCTCCCGGCAACGCGGAGGGGGCCGGCCGCTGAACGGATAGCAGTTTACCACCACCGCTCGGGCGAGAACCGACCTGCCGCCTGCTCGATGACATAGCCGACGGAGAATAGCGCCTCCTCGTCGAAAGGTCTTCCGATGAGTTGAAGTCCGAGCGGCAACCCCTCGGTCGACAAGCCGCCCGGCACGGAGATCCCGGGCAGGCCCGCCATATTCACTGTGACTGTGAATACGTCATTGAGGTACATCTCGATCGGATCCACCGAACCCTTCTCGCCAATACCGAACGCGGCAGATGGCGTCGCTGGCGCAAGAAGCGCATCTACCCCGCCGGCAAAGACATTCTCGAAATCGCGCTTGATCAGAGTGCGTACCTTTTGCGCTCGCAAATAGTAGGCGTCGTAATAGCCGGCGGAGAGCACGTAGGTGCCGATCATGATGCGCCGGCGCACCTCCCTGCCGAAACCCTCGGCTCGCGTGCGCTCGTACATGTCAGTGATGTCGCGCGCCGGCTCGCGCAGCCCATACCGCACGCCGTCGTAGCGCGCCAGATTGGACGACGCTTCGGCCGGCGCGACGATGTAGTAGGCCGCCAGCGCGTACTTGGTGTGAGGCAGCGATACCTCGACGATCTCGGCGCCGGCGGCCTTGAGCCATTGCGCCCCCTGCTCCCAGAGTTTGTCGATCTCGGCTGCCATGCCCTCGATCCGGTATTCCCTGGGAATGCCGATCTTCATGCCCTTGATGGGCTTGCCGACCGCCGCCTCATAATCCGGCACCGGGCGGTCGACCGACGTCGTGTCCTTAGGGTCGTACCCAGCCATCGACCCGAGCAGGATGGCGGCGTCGCGTACCGTGCGGGCGAAGGGCCCTGCCTGGTCTAGCGAAGACGCAAAGGCGACGATGCCCCAGCGCGAACAGCGCCCGTAGGTCGGCTTGATTCCGACGATACCGGTGAAGGCCGCGGGCTGGCGGATGGAGCCCCCAGTATCCGTGCCGGTCGCGCCGAGGCAGAGACCCGCAGCCACCGCGGCAGCCGAGCCACCCGAGGAGCCGCCCGGCACCAGGAGAGTATTTGCTCCCTTGCGTCGCCAGGGCGAGATCACAGGACCGAAAAATGACGTCTCGTTCGACGAGCCCATGGCGAACTCATCGTTGTTGAGCTTGCCGAGCATCACCGCGCCGTCGCGCCAGAGGTTGGAGCTGACGGTCGATTCATAGGTCGGCAGAAAATTGTCGAGGATGCGCGAGCACGCCGTGGTGCGCACGTCCTTGGTCGCGAACATGTCCTTGATGCCGAGCGCAAGGCCTTCGAGCGGACGCGCGTCACCGGCCCGGAGACGAGCATCCGCCGCCGCCGCCATCGCGCGCGCATGCTCCGGCGTCTCCAGCACAAAAGCGTTGAGCTCTCGCGCCTTCTCCATGGCCACGAGGTGCGCATCCGCGAGTTCGACTGAAGAGAACTCCCGTCTGCGAAGGCGGTCGCGCGCCTCCGCGAGCGTCAGAGATGTGAGTTCGCTCATTCGTCCGGACTATCGCAGGAAAACGCGGCAGCAGGGGGCTCGGCATGCTGCCGACCGGATACTCCGGACTCCTGTGCCGTGCCACCGTTCGCCGACTTGGGCAGCGGCAGGCCCATTGCAAGCAGATCGTCCGTGGTCACGCCGGGCGGCATCTCTCCCCGCGCGAGGAAATCCACGCACCACACGCGGAAAAAATACTCCTGTTCTTCACAGGCAAGGCACATGGGTGGTTCTCGCTCTGCCGCCACGGCCAACCGCCGGCCATGGCCAATCTCCAGTTCCTCGCGGCGCGTCGGGAGACGGGGAATGCCCGCGCGCGCTCCCAGACCTCATTCCACCACCTTCGGCACCACAAAGAAATGCTCTTCCGTCATCGGCGCGTTTTTGACGATGTCGTCGGGAATCCCACCATCGGTGACCACGTCCGCTCGTTTCTTCATGTCCATCGGTATCACCGAGGTCATCGGCTCGACGCCCTCGACATCTACTTCCGACAATTGCTCCACGAAGGCGAGAATGGCGTTGAGCTCGTCTTGCAGAGGTTCGATTTCCTCCTCGGCAACCGCGATGCGCGCGAGATGCGCGATGCGACGGACGGTGGCGGCATCGACAGCCATGGCGGGTCTCCTCCGGCCGGCCGTGACGGGCCAGCGTTCTGCGAGCCTATAGCAGAGCCGCTTTTGCAGCGGCAACCTAGTGTCCCGATTCCGAAGTTCGCACCCCCTTGCGGCACCCTCCGATGCGAACTTCGGAATCAAAGGGACACTAGCAATTTTATGATTCTAGTGCGGTTTTTGGATTTGAAGTTCCTAAAGAGCACGCGGCTACGATGATAGGAACTTCAAATCCACCGCACTAGCGCGGAACCCATATTGCAGGCGCGGCTCAAAGAGCCGATATAATCGGGACATGGATGCCCCCAACCCCTCCGCCGTCCCCACCTTTGCCAGCGGCACGCCGCTGCATATCGGAGCGGTCGGCCTCAAGGTCCGCGACCTCGACCGGCTTTCGGGATTTTACCGCGACGTGCTCGGGCTATCCGTGCTGGACCGGGGCACGCATGGCGCCACGCTCGGCGCCGGCGGCATACCGATCGTCCATCTCGAGCATGAGCCCGATGCCAAGCCCGACGACACCCGCACGGCGGGCCTCTATCACACGGCCTTCCTGATGCCGACGCGCGCCGATCTCGCCCGCTGGATCTTGCATGTGGCGCGCCATAAGGTGCCGCTCACCGGGGCCTCCGATCACGGCGTGAGTGAGGCCTTCTACCTCGACGATCCCGAGGGCAACGGCATGGAGGTCTATTTCGACCGCCCGGCGGACAGCTGGCAGTGGACCGGCAGCGAATTGAAGATGATCACCGACCCGCTCGATATCGATGATATCCTGCGCGAGGTCCCATCGGCTGCGACCTATCCGGGTGCTCCCGAAGGCCTGCGCATCGGCCACGTTCATCTGCGGGTCGGAGACATTGCGCGCGCCGAGACCTTCTATCGCGACGCGCTCGGACTAGAGGTCACCCGCCGCCGCCACGGCGCGAGCTTCATGTCTTCGGGACGCTATCATCATCACATCGCCGGCAACGTCTGGCACAGCGCCGGCGCGGGCCCGCGCGACCAGAACCGTGCGGGGCTGGCGTGGCTCTCGCTCGAAGCCGCCGATGACGCGGCCTTCGCTGCGGTAACGGACCGCCTTGCGCAGGCGGGGTTGCAGACCGCCGCGATCGCTGCCGGAATCGAGACCGCGGACCCCTGGGGAACACGCCTGCGCGTCACGCGCGCGTAGCTCTTCACACCGCAGTTGGGCTGCATGTCCGCACAATTTTGCGTGAGCTCTTCCCCACACGATTGCATCATGGCGTGCGCGGCGTAACGACGCGATTGCGTCGGGGTCACTCCAACGACACGATTGTGTGGTCAGTTCCTCCGATGGAGGCGGTTATGGAACACCTCATCTTCATATGCCCATCCACGGGACGCGAGGTCGACAGCGGCGTCGAGAGCGAGATCGGCACGCTCTTGCGCATCCGGCAGCAGAATCTCCGCGTTCTTTGCCCCGCCTGCGGCGGGTGGCATCAATGGGCGGTGCGGGATGCTTTCCTGGCAAAGACGGCCGGCGATGTGCCAAACGTGGATCGTCACATCGCCTGACTCATGCCGCGGATCCGCCGCGCCATCGCGCGCCCATAATGTAGAGGGCGAAGTTCGGTACCTCATCGACCATGAAGCGAAACTTGCGCTGATCGATCAGCGAAAGCTCGCACGCCTCCTTGACGCGCGCGGTCGAGCTTCGTGCCGCACCGTCAACCATCGACATGAACCCGATCGCTTCATTCGGCCCGCAGGTCTCGACCACCGTGTCGCTGATAAGCATCTCGATCACGCCGGACTGCACGATGTACATGCAAGAGTCCGGATCGTCCTTCTTGAACACAATGCTTCCGGCAGGATAGCTCACGCTCGCACCAGCACGCTGCGCAAACATGCGCATGTCGATTTCATTGCCGTTCATTTCCACCTCGCCGTCTCAAGCCTCGCGTCAAGGGGCCAGTTTATGCCAAACGTTTCCCCTGTTCCGCCAGCTTTCACTCGACCGGCGCCTCGATTATCCTTGGGTTCGCTCCAACAAGTTGGCTAGCGCGCCCAGACGCGCAGCCGAGAGCAGCGGGAGGAGACCGGATGGTCCGGACGGGCGGTCTCGCAACGACCTTGGCGGCTGCGCTCTGGCTGTGGCCCGCGATGGACGCCGGCGCGGACGAATGGCCCGTCCGACCGGTAAAGATCGTTGTGGCTTTTGCTCCAGGGGGCAGCGCTGACCAGTTTGGGCGTCTGCTGGCGGTCGACCTTTCGGCCGCCTTCGGGCAGCAATTCTTCGTCGAGAACCGGGCGGGGAATAGCGGCGCGATCGGTTCGGCGCAGGTCGCACGGGCAGAGCCCGACGGCTATACGTTGCTGATCGGCGGGTCGGGCCCACACCTGACAGGTCCCGCGATTAATCCCAATATCGGCTATGATCCGCTGACGGATTTCACGCATATCGCAATGATCGGCGCGGACAGCTATGCCTGGGCCGCGAATCCCGCCTTGGGTGTGCAATCCATCGCCGAACTGGTCACGCTGGCAAAGGCCCGCAAACAGAATCCGATCACGTCCTCCTCGCCCGGACCGGGCTCGCTCGGCCATCTGCTGATCGAGCAGTTCAAGAGCAAAGCCGGCATCGACATCCAGCACGTGCCGGCCCCGAATTCGGGCGTGACCGACGTCCTCGGCAACCACATCTCGATGACGCTCACCGCAATGATGACCGTCGGCGAGCAGGTCAAGGCTGGCCAGTTGGTGGCGCTCGCGGTCACCTCCACCGAGCGCAATCCGGTATTCAAGGGTATTCCGACGTTCGCCGAGCAGGGCTATCCCGACGTGCGCGGGAGCACCTGGTTCTGGCTGTGCGGGCCGAAGGGCCTTCCGCCCGACGTCGTCAACAAGCTCAGCGAAGCCACGCGGCGCATCGTGAGGTCGCCGAAGGTCCAGGAGCACTTCCGAAAGCTCGCCCTGCTCTCGAAGGACCTCGATGTTGCCGCCGTCCAAGCATTCCTCACCGAGGAATATGGATTCTGGGCGCCACTCGCCCGCAATGCCGGATTGAAGATTCAATAGCCGGCCAGTTCGGAGACAGACCATGAACGCCGTCACGACGATCGAGACGCGGGAGATCGAACGCCCGTTGCCGGCGCCACGCGCCCGGATTGGAATGATCATTCCGTCCGTCAACAGCATGACCGAGCCGCAGTTCAACCGCTTCGCCCCGCCCGCGCTCGGCGTGCATGTCGCCCGTGCCCGCGTGGCCGGGGAATGGAAGCGGCCGCTCGCGATGATGGCCGACGAGATTGCCACCTCGGCAAAGCTGCTCTCGGATGTCGCGCCCGACCTCATCGTCTTTCACTGCACGGATACTTCGATGACGCAGGGCCCGCAGGGCGAAGGCCGCATATTGGACATCGTGCGCGAAGCCAGCGGTATCGAGGCGGTCGCAACGAGCCGGCTCGTGCTCGAAGCGTTGCAGGCGCTCGGTCTGCGAAAGCTGGTCGTGCTCAGCCCCTACAAGAGCAACCAGGCCGTGATCGACTATCTGCATGCCAGCGGTTTTCTGGTCGTGCATGACGTGGCGCTCGCCCGCAAACCCCTCGAATTCGCCACCGTGACGCCGCGGGAATGGACCGAACTGGCCCGCGAGCACGACCGGCCGGAGGCCGACGGCATTTTTCTCAGTTGCACCAACACGACGCAAATAGAGGCCGTCGCCGATATCGAGCGCGCGCTGGGCAAGCCGGTGGTCAACAGCAACCAGGCGGTGCTTTGGGGTTGCGTCCAACGACTGAAGCCGGCGCTCGGCGCGCTCGCGCCGATGCCGCAGCTCGGTCGGCTCATGGGGCAGATGGCTGCGTGACTGGCGATCAACAGAGGACCCACAAGATGAGCGTCGCACGTCTCGCCTGCGCTGCTGCATTGCTCGCGCTTTCAGTTTCGGCTGCCACCGCACAGAGCTATCCGGCGCGGCAGATCACGATCGTCGTGCCGTTCGCACCCGGCGGCCCCGCGGACTTCCTTGGGCGCCTTATCGGACAGAAGATGGGCGAAGACCTGGGTCAGCAAGTCGTCATCGACAACCGGCCGGGGGCGAACACCATCATCGGCGCGCAGGCCGTCGCCAAGGCGCTACCCGACGGCTACACGCTGCTGATGGCGATCGACGGCACCCTGGTCATGAATCCGTTCCTGTACAGCAAGCTTGCATACGACCCGTTCAAGGATTTCGTGCCGGTGTCGCTGGTTGCGCTCGTGCCCTCGGCGGTGGTCGGAAACGTCAGCATCCCGGTCAACTCGATCAAGGAGCTGGTCGAGAAGGAAAAGGCCAAGCCGGGCACCTTCCAGATCGGCATCAGCACGCCGACATCGCAAGTCAATGTCGGGCTTCTGAACATGATGGCCGGGACCAGTTTCACCATGGTCCCGTACCGCGGCGGGACCACGCAGATCACCGGCATCCTGGCCGGGGACATTCCGCTCGGCATGGAGAGCATCAATGTGTCGCTGCCGCTCTGGCGCGACAACAAGCTCAAGATTCTCGGACTGGTGAGTGCGCAACGTCTTTCCCTGGCGCCTGAAATCCCCACGATCGCCGAGACCTTTCCCGGCTACGATCTCGGCATCTGGCAGAGCATCGTCGCGCCTGCAGGCACGCCGCGCGAGGTGGTGACCAAGCTGCACGGCTCGATCAAGAAAGTGCTGGCGATGCCCGAGGTGCGCGAAAAACTGGCCGCCGCCGGTATCGAGCCCGCGAGCAGCGATTCACCCGAAGAGTTCGTTGCCTTCATCCGCTCGCAGGCGGATGTCCGCGCCAAAGTCATTCAGGCGGTCGGGATAAAGATCGATTGACACCCTTTCCGGCTCCCGCGCCTCACCTCCTGGCGATTGCCCTCGCGGTGACGCTCGCGTACGGGCCCGCGTCGGCGCAAGACGTGCGCGATGCCGACGCGAAGAGCTATCCCAACCGGACCGTCCGCATCATCGTGCCGTTCCCGCCGGGCGGACCGGCCGATATCGTCGCGCGGTTCGTCGGACAGAAGATGAGCGAGGACTGGGGCCAGCCGGTCGTGATCGAGAACCGCGCCGGCGGCAACACCACGATCGGCGCGGTGGCCGCGGCAAGGTCCGCGCCCGACGGCTACACCCTGTTTGCGCCGATGGACACGACCATGGTCATGAACCCGCTGGTCACGCCTAACTTGCCATACGATCCCCTCAAGGACTTTGCGCCGATCACGCTATTGACCAAGAACATGTCGCTCGTGGTGGTGCGAAGCGACGGGCCAAAGACGATCAAGGAGTTGATCGCCAAAGCCAGGGCCAATCCCGGCAAGCTCAACATGGGCGCCGGCACGATCACGTCACGCCTTGGCGCGCTCCTGTTCGCCAGGACCGCCGGCATCGATGTCCAGCTCGTTCCGTTCAAGGGCAGCGCCGAAATCGGTCAAGCCGTGCTCGCGGGGACGGTCGATTTCGCGCTCGACAGCACTGGCACGAGCCTGCCGCTGATCCAAGGTGGTCAATACCGTGCGCTGGCGAAATACAGCAACCGGCCACTGCCAATCTTGCCCGACCTGCCAAGCCTCGGCGCAGCCGCCGACTTGCCCGGCCTCGACGAAAGCTCCACCTGGGTGGCCCTGGTGGCTCCCGCCGGCACTGCTCCCGCCATCATCGACAACATCCATCGCGAGGTCGCGCGCGTGTATGGCGACCCCACGATGATCTCCAGACTGGAAAAGGTGGGCATCCTCGCGGTCGGCAGCAGCTCGCCGGCCGAGTTCGCAGCATTCATCCGCAGCGAGACGGAACGCTGGTCCCAGGTCCTGCGAGACAGCGGAAATATCAAGCTCGACTAGCTTGTGCGTTCGCAAGGCCTCTACGCAAACTTCGTCAGGCTGAACCGGAGCCGCGCAGCCCCCAGCAGCGCTGCTCGAGAAAGCGGCGGACGGTTGGATCGGATTCCAAGCCAATCGCGCGTTGATAGGCCTGTTCTGCGCCTTCGACTTCGCCGGTGCGCGCCAGCAACCCAGCGCGCGCGGCCCAATACGGTTGGTATTCGGCGAGGCGGGCATCGTCCGCCAGCGCATCGAGCGTCGCGAGCCCGGCGGCGGGACCGCGCGTCTCGGCAACAGCGATAGCCCGGTTGATTGCCACGACCGGCGAGCCCGTCATCGCCGACAGCGCGTCATAGAGCTGCTCGATTGCTGCCCAGTCGGCGGCGCCGGTGCGCCGGCGGACCACATGGGCCGACTGTATCGCCGCTTCCAGCTGATAGCGCCCGACCGAACCCATGGTGCTGGCGCGAACCAGCAAGGTTTCGGCTTCCTCGATCAATTGCGTGCCCCACGCCGACGGATCCTGCTCCGCCAGCGGCACATATTCGCCCTGCGCATTGCGCCGGGCGGCGCGCCGCGCTTCGGCATGGAGCATGAGTGCAAGCAGGCCAAGCGCTTCCGGCTCGTCCGGCAGCAGCGAGGTCACCAGCCGTCCCAGCCACATACCCTCTTCGGCAAGATTTCGGCGGCGACTTTCGGTGCCGGCAGGATCGGACCAGCCTTCGGCGAACGCGGCATAGATGGCCTCAAGAACGGAATCGAGCCGCTCGCGCAGATCGGCGCGCTCCGGCACCCGGAACGGAATGCCGGCCTGCCTGATCTTGTTCTTGGCGCGCGTCAGGCGCTGACCCATGGTGGCTGGCGAGACCAGGAAAGCCGACGCGATGGTCGCGGCATCGAAGCCGAGAATGGTCTGCAGCATCAGCGGTGCCCGGATGCCGCGCTCGATCGCGGGATGGGTGCAAGCGAACATCAAGCTCAGGCGCTCATCAGGAATCTGCGGCTTGCTTGCCACCACGGCCTCCAGTTCCTCTGCCACCAACCGCAGATGATCCGCAGCGCCCTCGCCGCTGCGCCGCCGCCGGACAGCATCGATCAGCTTGCGCCGTGCCACCGTCATCAGCCACGCCTCGGGGCTCGTTGGGATTCCGCGCTCCGGCCAATCGACCAAGGCGGCGGCGAAGGCGTCGGACAAGGCGTCCTCCGCGGCCGTCACATCCCTTGTGCGGGCCGCGAGAAAGGCGACCAGCTTGCCGTAACTCCGGCGCGCCACCGCTTCGGCGGTTTCGCGCGCCTGCTGGTCACTCTCTCCCGGCATCGCGATTGATCTCACGCGATCCAGATCGGCCGCACTTCGACAGCGCCGTGACTGGCGGCGGGACAGCGCATCGCCCAGGAGATTGCGGCGTCAAGATCGGGCACGTCGACGATGTAGTAGCCGCCAAGCTGCTCCTTGGTCTCGGCGTAGGGGCCGTCGAGCACCTGGGGTTTGCCATCGGGGGTCCGCACGGTGGTCGCCGACGAGGTCGGGCGCAGGCGCCCGCCGCCGACCATGACGCGCGCCTTCTGCATCGCCTCCGTATAGGCAGCATAGGCAGGTGAAATCCGCTCGACCGTGGCCCTGTCCGCGGTCGCAGCGTTTGCTTCGTCGCCATAGATCAGCAGCATGTATTGCATTTTGGTCTCCTTCGTTCGGCACGGCTGGGCATCATGCTCCGCCGGACCATTGACGTCCGAGGCGGGCGGATTTCGACCGGCCGACGCAAAAATAAGTCATGGCCGGGTTGCACCTCCGGCGGGGTCGATACCTAGGCTCGCGCCACAGGCCCAAAGCCTGCCGATCGATCGCTGTGGCGCGTTGAGCGCACTCTCCTTCGCACGACCTCGGCGCGGCGTCGCCAAGCCGAGCACAACGGGTCTGTTGACGGACGTGTCGCAATGCGTCTGGCCTATGCCTTGGTCCACGTCTCAGTGCCCTTCTGGCCCCGATCCGTACGGCGCGACCACTTGCCGGCGAGCGAGCCGTCCGGATTGCTGGTCATCATCAAGATGGCGGTCCGACCCTTGAACAAGCAGGCCACCACCAGCGTGTCCCCGATCAGCTGGGCGACGCCAACCTGCTTGCCGTTGTCCCAGTCGAGCTCGAGTGCGCCGGAGGGTGCCAAGGCGATGTCCACGATGCCAGCGCCAGCGTAAGGTTTGCCGTCAGGATCCGTGCCGCTCACGACATAAGAGCCGATGAGGCGATGCTTGAGCTCATCGCGGGGCGGAGGGTTGATGACGTTCCTGCGCATGCTCTCGAATGCGGACAGGTCCCCGACCGGCGCCGCGCTGGTCGTCGATAGCGTCGACATGGCCCAGCCTCCGATAACGGCCCCTGCGAGCAGCGTGGCCGCGATGGCGCCCACACTCCCTGGCGGGCGCTGTCTCGCCATACGTTCTGCGAATGGAATTTTCATGGTCGTCTCCACCGTTGTGGCCGGGCAACATGCTCCGCCGGCTCATTGACGGTCGGCGCAGCCGGAATTCGACCGAATGCCAAGAAAATTCATGACCGCTTGCGCCCCTCATCGCCCCTTTCTCCCCTGCATTCCACCGACCGCGAGCGTGCGAACCGATTACTGCGCCGCCTCCAGCGCCGCGCGCACCCGTGCCACCACCTCGCGCGGCGTCGCCGCAAGCTCCGCCACCAAGGCTTGAACCTGCTCCCCGGTGAGGGGATCGACGTCGAATTGCAGCCTGTTGGCGTCGGCGATGAAGGCCGGGTCGATCATGGTGGCGTCGAACGCGCGTCGGAGCGCCGCCACCCGCTCCATCGGCACATCCGGCGGGAGGAAATACGGCCGTCCGAATTCAGTGCGCGCAAACAGCATCGTCATCGCCTGACGGTCAGCCTCGGTTCTCGCAAACTCCAGCATGGTCGGAACATCTTTGAGCTCCGCATGTCGCTTGAAGCCGTATTGCGCGAGCACCCTGATCTTCCGCTCGCTGATCCAGTGCGGCGTCTGCGCCTTGACCGAAGCCCAGCCAAGACCGCCCATGCCTTGCACCTCGCCGCGCTCGATTGCGAGATTGATCTGGGGCGTCCCTTGATAACCGCGAACAATCTTGAACTTGAACCCGAGCACATCGTTAACCAGCTGCGGAAAGTCGACCATGGTCGTACCCGGCGTGGTGGCGCCTACGACCACTTCCTTGCTGGTCAATTCGGTGATGCTCCGGACCGGCACGCTGTGCCACACGAAGGCCACGTAGGCTTCGCGATTCGTGCTTCCGATCCACGTGAGCCTGGTCTGGTCGAACTGGGTGCCTGACTGCAGCAGCGGCGCGGTGGGGATGCCGTTGATCGGAACTCCGATCACCGTGCCATCCTTGGGTCCTTGGCTGTAGAGCTGGTTGGTCATCGTCACGCCGCCGGCTGCCGGCAGGTTCTGTACGATAATATGGGGACTACCGGGGATGTGGTTGACGAGGTGACGAGCGACGATGCGCGCGAACAGGTCGTAACCGCCCCCCACCGCCGACCCCACGATCATGCGCAGCTGCTTGCCACGGTAGAACGCGCTCACGTCTCCCTGCGCGTCGGCCTCCGTTGCCGCGCAAACAAGCGCGCAGAACAACAGAGCGGGCCACGGCAATTTCATTCGCCACGCATCGCCACTAACCGGCCGACACCGCGTGCACGGCTTCGCCGGCGAAACTCGTTGCAAACAGACGTCCGAGATGGCGAGGCGACGCGCGCCAGCCGATCAGCCGCAATGCATCCCAGATCACGGCCTGATTGCTGGTCACTAACGGACGTTCCAGCCGCGCTTCCAGATCGTCGATCACGCCGAAAACCGAGATATTCGCGCAGCTGATCAGATAGGCATCGGCATCGGGACGTGCCGCGGCGACGACGCGGTCGTGCCAGAACTGCGGTGGTGTCGCGCAATAGGCGTCACTGCCGTCGAGCGCGAGCCCTTGTGCCGAAAGCACATCGTAGCCGGCCTTCCGCAGAAAATCGGCCTCATGTTCGGTCGTGCTGACGCTGTAAGGCGTGATCAGCACGATCCGCCGTGCACCGAGTGCACTCAAAGCCCGCTGGATGGCGGTAATCGTGGTGGTGACGCGGGGCGCGCCGGCCTGCGCGAGGGTCGCGAGGATTTGCTCCTCGCCGGTCTTGCCACCCTCCATCGAATTGGCCGTGCAGTGAAACACGACCACGTCGCAGCGGGCGTCGGTGAGCGCCCGGGCCGCATCCTCGATGCGAGGCAGAAGCTGATCGAAGGCAAGGCGATTGGTCCCGGTCATGCGCAGGCGCGTGACATGGGCAGCGACCCCCGCCGGGAAAGCCGGCACCATCTCGGCCTCGACCATCCGGTTCGACGACGGAATGATCAGCCCGACGCGCGCGGTCACGGTCGACGCTTCTCGCGCAGGCCCGCGCGCTCGAGCCGCGGCAGAACCTCCTCGCAGAAGAACGGAAGCTCGTCGACATAATTGACCAGCGAAACGGCGACCCCCGTCAGACCCGCCTTGCTGAGATCGATCAGTTGGCTGGCGATATGGTCGGGGTCGCCGACGATGGGCAGGCCACCCATCCCTTGCGCATAACCGGTGCGCATCTGTTGAAATTTATCCGGTGGCGTGTTCTGCGCCGTGATGTTCTTGAGCGCGAGGATCGCGTCGACCGCCGACCAATCCGCGTGCTCCACGATGGAATAGTGATAATAGTCCTCGGCCTCCTTCCTGGTCGGCTTACAGGTGATGACGCCGACGGTATAAACACCGAGCTCCCTGCCCTGCTCTTTTGCCTGGCTCTTCGCGGTCGCAACCCGCTGCGCCGTCCCGTCGAGCGAGGTGCGGGATGCCTGCAGGAAGAATGCATCGCAGTTGCGGATTGCAAACGCCTGGCCCACCGGCGAGGCGCCGGCATTCATGATCACCGGCCGCGTGCCCCCATAAGGCTTGGGCTTGCCCCGGATGCCCTTCATGTCGAGGTACTGCCCCTGGAAATCGAAGTCTTCCTTGTCCGACCAGATCATCTTGATGACGTCGATCCATTCCTGCGCGTATTCATAGCGGGACTCGTGGTCGCGCTGCTGGACCCCGAACATCGCGAACTCGCCCTCGTTCCAGCCGACAACGATGTTCAATCCGAAGCGCCCTTCGCCGATATGATCGGCAGTGACCATCTCTTTGGCGGCAATCACGGGATTGAACAGCGGCGCATGCACGGTTCCGAAAACGGTGACGCGCTTGGTCAGCGCGAGCAGTCCCGTCGCCCAGGTGATGGTCTCGAGCGTCGCCCCCTGGTAGTCGGTGTCGCCGCCATAACCCTTCCAACGCCCGATCGGGAGCAGGAAGTCGATACCGGCCTCGTCGGCCATCCTGGCGAGCTTGAGGTTGTCCGGCCAACTGCCCGACCAGCGCTCCGGGACCAGGGTGACCGCCCGCCCCGATGAGCAATTTGCTCCGAACAGGCCGATCTTGAGCCTGTTCGCATTGTGCATCGACATGCGATCGTGTCGGGATGGCGCGGGAGCGAGCACGGTTCCTCCTGAAAATCTTGTTCGATCCGCGGTGGCCAGTTCAGGCTAACCCATGGCCGCGGCATTTTGAATGGGCGCCGCAATACGCGGTTGCCACGGCAAGGCCCAGCGGAGAGAATTGCCACAAATGAACAAGAAGCGCGGCGGGAGGGAGCGATGCCGTCAGCAGGTCGATTTCTCGTGCCGCTTGTCCTCGCCGTGTTGGCGGGAGGGACCGCGACCGCCGAAGATACGTCCGCAGCCTTTCCCAATCGACCGATCCGGTTGATCGTGCCCTTCCCGGCTGGCGGCCCGAGCGACATCGTGGCGCGCCTTATCGGGCAGAAGATGAGCGAGGACTGGGGCCAGCCGGTGGTGATCGACAACCGGCCGGGTGGCAACACGATCATCGGTGCGCAGGCCGCAGCAAAAGCGGAGCCCGACGGCTACACACTGTTCATGGCGATCGATTCGACGCTCGTGATGAACCAATATCTGTACAAGAGCCTGCCCTATGATCCGCTCGCGGATTTCGCGCCGATCACGCTCACGGCGAAGACCATATCGGTGCTGGCAGTTCCCGCGGCGGGCGGACCCGACACCGTCAAGGCGCTGATCGCGAGAGCGAAGGCGCAGCCGGGCAAACTCAATTACGGCGCCGGCACGATCACCGCCCAACTGATGGG
>Ga0207678_10001192_pt1 | contig 23824 bp, 16 predicted proteins | sample KBSC63metaG_FD_184319 | JGI IMG/M metagenome (GOLD analysis project Ga0207678, IMG submission 184319) | Corn rhizosphere microbial communities from Kellogg Biological Station, Michigan, USA - KBS C6-3 metaG (SPAdes) (version 2) | ecosystem: Host-associated > Plants > Roots > Rhizosphere > Soil ... | reverse complement strand
TACTCTCTTTCATTCGCCTGAGGAAGACCCGAGAAGCTCGACCGCCAGGAGCCTCGATCTGTAATACCTCGAATCCGTGGTTCGCTGCGGATCGAGGGGACCCGGCGATCAGGATGGTGCCCCCAGGACGGGCATAATCCGCCCCGATGGCTGAGATGGAGGCTTCGCCTCCGACAGCCCGAGTTACTACCGCATCAAACCCTTCCGCAAGGCCCGGATCCTGCTCGATGAGATCCTCGGCTCGACCCTCGAGCACGCGGACATCGGGTAGGGCCAGCTCGCGGCAGACCGCTAGCAGAAAGGAGATCCGCTTACGCTTCGACTCGACGAGGGTGAGCGTGATCCGATCGTCGACCAGCCGGAGCGGCAAGCCGGGGATTCCGCTGCCCGCGCCTATGTCGACGAGACTGATCGGCCGAGCCGGCAGGAGGCGGAGGAAGAGCAGAGAGTCGAGAAACAGCCCCCGGACGATCTCCGCTGGTGACTCGAGTGCGGTCATCCGGTGCACTCGGTTCCACTTGACGAAGAGATCCAGGTATCGCTGGAAGCGCGTTCGGTGGACTGCGATAGCGGGAGACCCGGTCAGGACCGGGATTGCCGCGAGCAGATCGGCGAGTACGTCCGGAGCGTGGCGGGCGGCCATCGGGGTAAGAGTACCCCGGCCGCCGCCCCTTGGATCAGGCCTTCTTCGCTGCGCGAGCCGGGGCTTTCTCCGGCTTCTTGCCGAACCGCTCCAAATATTTCTGCTGGGCGATCTGAAGGACGTTCGAGAGCGTCCAGTACAGCACGAGGCCGGCCGGCAGGTTCAGGAACATGAAGGTGAACACGACCGGCATGAACAGCATCATCTTCGCCTGGCGCGGGTCGCCCATCACCGGGGTCATCTTCTGCTGGATGAACATCGAGATGCCCATCAGAATCGGCAAGACATAGGTGGGATCGTGGGCCGCCAGGTCGCAGATCCAGAGGTCAGTCCCGAACAACCGGCCGAAGCAGATGAAGGGGGCGTTCTGGATCTCCACCGAGACCGAGAGCGCGACGTACAGCGCATAGAAGATCGGAATCTGCACCACCATCGGCAGGCAGCCGCCGAGCGGATTCACCTTGTGAGCCCGGTAGAGCTCCATCGTCTCGCGCTGCAGCCGCTGAGGGTCGCTCTTATACTTCGAGCGGAGCGCGTTGATCTGTGGCTGGAGCGACTGCATCGCCTTCATCGACGTCATGCTCTTGATCGTCAGCGGGAAGAAGAGCACCTTCGTGATCACGGTCAGCAGGATGATCGCGACGCCGTAGTTGTGGGTGAACTCGTAGAAGCGGTGCATCACCCACAGGATGGGCACGGCCAGCCACTCCATCGGCAGGCCTCCATAGGCCTGCGGAACCGGGAACCCACCGAAATATATGGACTTTTCAAGTCCACTCCCCACCGCCTTCAGCCGGTCGTGCTCCTTCGGCCCCAGGTAGCTCTGGATCTCGCCTTCCCAGATCTGGCCAGGCTTCAGGTCAGATAACGGAATACGGACGGCTACTTGTGACAAGTCGACGGGCTTGGCAGCATCCGCCTTGGGCTCGCTGAGCTTGGCCTCGGAGAGCAGCATGCCGGCGCTCTTCGGGATGAGCGCGGTCAGGTACCACTCGCTCTCGAGACCGATCCACTGGCCCGGTCCCGAGAAGTCGACGCTCTTGGCCAGCACCTCTCGGTGCACCGATCCGTCCGCCAGCCGGACCACGCGAATCGGGTGCTGGCCCTGGAATTTCTCGGGCGCATCCTTCGAGGGCTCCGCGGGTGCGATCCACGCGAGCTGGAGCTCCGCGCTCTGCGGCACTGCCTGGCGGTTCTCGACCTTGAGGCGGTGCTCGATCACGTAACTGTCGGCGAGGAACCGCAGCGTCTCGGTGACGCGCAGCCCGAAGCCGTCCTCGCCGGTCAGCACGATCTCGCCGCTCGGCGTCGACGGTCCGAGGACCAGCTTGTCGGTCGAGAGCCGGAATCCGATCGGCCGCGGCGGCTGGCCCGGCCGCACCACCGCGAGCCCGCGGGACATCAATCCGCCCGCGACGACGAACGGCTTCTCGCCGCGATAGCGCAGCTCCCACGCGCGGAGCTGACCGCCGACGCTATTGATCTCCGCGTGATAGAGCGGGCTCTCGATCTCGGCGATCCGGTCCGGCACGGGCACCACGTCCTTCGGCGGAACCGGGACCGCGGCAGCGGCGCCGGCCAACGACGGCGTCTCGGGCGCCTTGGTTGGAACTGCCGGGGCCTCGGTCTTCTGGGGCGCCTTCTGCTGCTCCGGCTCGTGCCGCATGAAGATCGCCGGATAGATCATCAGCAGCGCGGCCATCAATAGCAGCGCCAGCGTCGTCCGCTTGTCCATTACCCTCTCGATCGGCTCGGTGGCGGATCGTATCCGCCGGGATTCCAGGGGTGGCATCGCGCGAGCCGGCGGGCGGCGAGCGCCGCCCCTCGTACGAGCCCATGCTCGATCAGCGCCTGCCGCGCGTACTCGGAGCAGCCCGGCATGAACCGGCACGTGCTTGGCAGCAGGGGCCGCAACAGCAGCTGATACCCACGCACCACGGACGCCGCGATTCGCCCCGCGCTCATGCCCGGGACCCCGGACGTCCGAGCGCTTCGGCCAGGCGGCGCATGTCGTCGATCAACTCGGGGAAGGGGCGGGTCGCCGCGCTGGGTCGAGCAACTACCACCATCTCGATGTCGGGAGCCATCTGCTCCCGAACCTGGCGGTAAGCCTCGCGAATCCGGCGCCGGGCTCGGTTGCGCCGGGCCGCGCCGCGCAGCTGGCGGCTCACCGCGAAGCCCACGCGACGGCCCTTGGCCGGTCGCCAGAGGACGACGAAGCTGCCTCGCTCGTGCCGGCTGCCACGCTGGAAGACCGTCTGGAAATCTGCCGCTCGCCGGAGGCGCTCGCCTCGAGGCAGCGCCAACGCCGCCGGAGCCTTCGCCACCGTGGCTGCGCTAGACGGTGAGGCGCTTGCGTCCCTTTGCGCGCCGCCGCTTCAGGACCTTTCGCCCGCCCTGCGTCTTCATCCGCGAGCGAAATCCGTGCGTCTTCTTGCGCCGGCGCACATTGGGTTGGAACGTCCTCTTCATCAGCGAAACTCCCCTCTAGGTAGAAGAACCCACGTAGTCTACGGACCACCCCTACCCAAGTCAAGGTACGTGAGGGCCTTGCGGCCCCACTCGACGGTGTGGTAGGGTCGCCTCCCGCTCGGCCGCAGGGTCCGCGCGGTGCGGAGTTCGCCGTACTTGTTGGCTGCACCACGGAGTGGATGAGACGTCGCGACCTGGTCCGCGCTCGTTGCGCTTCCGGAACCCAGGCCCTCCAGGATGCCCCCGGTTATCCACACCTGTGGATAACTATGTGTGTAACTCATTGCGGCGCCGCCGACCAAGGGCCTGACAATGCTTGACTCTTTGTGGACCCGCCTCCTGGCAACGATGGAGGGAAAGATCCCCGAAACCGCCATCGACTCGTGGTTGCGGCCGTGCCGCGTCACCGCGATGGAAGGCGATCTCATCCACATCGCGGCGCCCAACAAGTACAGCCGCGACTGGCTCGTGCAGCACTACACCGAGACGCTCCAGTCGGCCGCGCGCAGCGTGCTGGGCGGCAATCCGGTCATCTCCATCGAGATCGACCGTGAGCCGGACCGCGCCCCGGTGGCGCCGCGCGAGGCTCCGGCGGTCCCGCTCTCGAACGGCCTGTCGCCCCGCTATACGTTCTCGTCCTTCGTGGTCGGCAACTCGAACCAGTTCGCGCAGGCGGCCTGCCAGGCGGTCGCGGAGCTGCCGTCCAAGGCCTACAATCCCCTCTTCATCTACGGTGGGGTCGGCCTGGGCAAGACCCATCTCCTGCACGCGGTCGGTCACGAGATCTCGCGGCTCTACCCGTCGCTGCGGCTGCTCTATCTCTCCACCGAGCGCTTCACGAACGATCTCATCAACGCGATCCGGTACGACCGCACCGTGGAGTTCCGGGCCAAGTACCGCACCATCGACCTGCTGCTGATCGACGACATCCAGTTCATCTCCGGCAAGGAGCGGACGCAGGAAGAGTTCTTCCACACCTTCAACGACCTCTACGAGGCGCGGAAGCAGATCATCGTCTCGTCCGACTCCGCGCCCAAGGAGATTCCCGAGATCGAGGAGCGCTTGCGCTCCCGGTTCGAGTGGGGGCTCATCGCCGACATCCAGCCCCCCGACTTCGAGACCCGGGTCGCGATCCTCAAGAAGAAGGCGGAGATCGAGCGCGTCCGCCTGCCCGACGACGTCGCCTACCTGATCGCGAGCCGGATCAAGGCCAACATCCGCGAGATCGAGGGGTCGCTCACCCGCATGATCGCCTTCTGCTCGCTGAGCGGGCGGGAGATGACGGTGGAGCTCGCCCAGGAGGTGCTCTCCGACCTCTGGGGCGAGGACGAGAAGATCATCACCATCGAGCACATCCAGCGGAAGGTGGCCGAGTTCTTCGGGGTGAAGCTCGGGGACATGCGCGCCAAGAACCGTACCAAGGCGGTGGCGTTCCCGCGGCAGATCGCGATGTTTCTCGCGCGCCAGCTCACCCACGCCTCGCTGACCGAGGTTGGCCGCACCTTCGGGGGCAAGGACCACACCACGGTCCTGCACGCGGTGGAGAAGATCCAGGGCCTGCTGCAAGACGATCCCAAATTCAAGAAGACCATCGACACACTTACCCAGAGCATCTCCCTGTGATCCACGCTCTCGCCACGGCTACCCACGGACCTATCCACGAGTCCGCGGCGCGCAAGTGCCACCGCGGGCCGCACTTTTCTCCGCTCCCTCGCTGTCCACAGCTCCGCCGGGTCTTACGACGACGAGAGCTTTTATTTCTTTTCAATCACTGAAACAACGGAGAGTCTTATGGAAGTGCATGTGGATCGGGACGCGTTCATCCGCGGTCTCCAGATGGCGCACAACGTGGTGGAGCCGCGTCAGACGCTACCGGTGCTGGCCAACGTGCTCCTCGAGGCCCAGGGCGAGACGTTGCGGATGACCGCCACCGATCTCGAGGTGAGCGTGCGGGTGACCGGCCCGGCCAAGGTGGTGAAGCCGGGGACGATCACGATCTCGGCGCGCAAGCTGATGGAGATCGTGAAGGAGCTGCCCGCCGCGCCGCTCGCCATCAAGGTGCAGGAGAACGCGTGGGTCGCCCTCCGCTGCGCCGGCGCGTCCTATCGTCTGGTCGGCCTGACCCCCGAGGAGTTCCCCGCAGTGGGCGACGGGGCGAGCACTGGCTGGCTGACCATCGACGGCAAGGTCCTGCGCGAGATGCTCGGGCAGACCACCTTCGCGATATCCCACGACGAGAGCCGGTACGCCCTCAACGGGGTCCTGCTCGCGGTGCACGACAAGGAGCTGCGCATGGTCGCCACCGACGGCCATCGCCTCGCCCTCGCGGTGCGTCCGTTGCCCTCGGCGGGGCCGGCGATGTCCGGCATCGTGCCGCGCAAGGCGGTGCAGGAGGTGGCCCGCATCGTGGGCTCGGGCGAGGAGGTGCAGATCGCGATCAGCGAGAACCAGTTCATGCTCAAGATGCCCAACGTGCTGCTGATGGCGCGGCTCATCGAGGGCACGTTCCCGAACTACGAGCAGGTGGTGCCCCGCTCGCATCCGCACCGGATCACCCTGTCGCGCCCGGGACTGACCGCGGCGCTCCGACGCGTGTCGGTTCTCTCCGAGGAGCGCACCAAGCCGGTGCGCTTCCTGCTCTCACCGGGGATGCTCAAGCTCACCGCGAACAGTCCCGACTACGGGGAAGCGGAGGAGCAGATGGAGGCGCAGTTCGCGGGTGAAGAGATCGCGATCGGCTTCAACTCGCGCTACGTGCTCGACACGCTCGGCGCGCAGGACGGCGAGCAGGTTTTGATCGAATTGAAGGACGGTTTGAGCCCCGGAGTGTTCAAAAGCTTCGAGGACGAGGGAAGCCTGTGTGTTATCATGCCCATGAGGATTTGACCTCTCATGGGAGCGAAAATCGTTGCAGATTGACAGGGTAGAACTGTCTGATTTTCGCAACTATCGAACCCTCTCCCTCGCGCCGGCGCCCCACCTGAACGTCCTGAGCGGCCTCAACGCTCAGGGCAAGACGAACCTCCTCGAAGCGCTCGGCGTCCTGCTCCTTGGTCGCTCGTTTCGTGGCGCCAAGGCGGCGGACATGCTCGGCTGGGACGCATCGAGCGCCCTCGTGACCGGCGAGATCCGGCGTGCCGACACGGTGCGCGCGGTCCGTCGCGCCATCACGCGCCGCGATGACGGTACCTGGGGCGTGGGAGGCGAGGGTTGCTCCTGGGCGCGCGCCATCGGCTTCGGGTGGCAGGACCTGGCCATCCTCATCGACGGCCCGCAGGCGCGCCGGAGCTTCATCGACGGATTTGCGGGCAAGCTCTACTCGGCCCACCTGAGCGGGGTGCGCCGCTACCGGCAGATCCTCGCGCGCCGGAATCACCTCCTGCAGAGCGGGCTCACCGGCTCCGCGATCCGCAGCGCGCTCGCTCCGTGGAGCGAGCAGCTCGCGCGGGTCGGGCTCGAGATCGTCGGGCGGCGTCGCACCGCCCTGGAGGCGCTCCAGGAGGAGGCGCGCACCCTGTATCCGACGCTGGCCGGAACCGGCGAGGTCTCCTTGCGCTACTGTGGCGGTCTTCCTGACGAGGCCGGCGAGGCGGACGTCGTGGCCGCCCTGGAGGTGCGGCTCGCGGAGGAGGTTCGGCGCGGGCAGACCGTCGTCGGACCGCATCGCGACGATCTCCTCATCGAGGTGGACGGCCGAGACTTGCGTCTCTACGGCTCGCGAGGCCAGCAGCGGCTGATGGCCCTGGCCCTGCGTCTGGCCGAGGCGGGCCCGGTGGCGCGCGCGGTCGGCAGCGCGCCGGTGCTGCTGCTCGACGACGCGCTGTCCGAGCTGGACCCGCAGGTGGAAGCCCGCGTGCTCGAGCACGTGGCGACGGCCGGCCAGGTATTCCTCACCACCGCCGATCCGACCCTGCCGGAGGCCCGGCGGGCGACCTGGTGGGACATCCGGGGCGGCCGCGTGGCCGAGCCGGCGCTGCGCGCGGTCCGGGGGGCCGCCTGATGGCCGACACGTACACCGCGAGCGACATCAAGGTGCTCGAGGGGCTGGAGGCGGTCCGCAAGCGCCCGGCCATGTACATCGGCGACACCGGCGCCTACGGGCTGCACCACCTGGTGTACGAGGCGGTCGACAACGCGGTCGACGAGGCGCTCGCGGGCTACTGCGACAGCATCAAGGTCATCCTCCACTCCGACGGCTCCTGCTCGGTGGGCGACAACGGGCGCGGCATCCCGGTCGACATCCACAAGGAGAGCGGCAAGCCGGCCGCCGAGGTCGTGCTCACCGTGCTGCACGCGGGGGGCAAGTTCGAGCACTCGGCCTACAAGGTCTCGGGCGGGCTGCACGGCGTCGGCATCTCGGTGGTGAACGCGCTCTCGGAGTGGCTCGAGATCGACATCCGTCGCCAGGGCAACGTGTGGACGCAGCGCTACGAGTACGGGGTGCCCACCGGCGAGCTCACCGTGGGCGAGAAGACCACGAAGCACGGCACCATCGTGCGGTTCAAGCCCGACGCCAAGATCTTCGAGGAGACCACGTTCTCCTTCGACACGCTGTCGAACCGCCTCCGCGAGCTCGCCTTCCTCAACAAGGGCCTCAAGATCGTCATCGAGGACGAGCGCGACGGGCGCAGCCACACCTTTCTCTACAAGGGCGGCATCATCGAGTTCATCAAGCACCTGAACCAGAACAAGACCGTGATCCATCCCAAGGTCCTCTTCTTCGAGGGCAAGAAGGACAACATCGAGGTCGAGGTCGCGCTCCAGTACAACGACGGCTACCAGGAGAGCGTGTTCTCCTTCGCCAACAACATCAACACCCGCGAGGGCGGCACCCACCTCACCGGGTTCCGCGCCGCGCTGACCGGCACCCTGTCGAACTACGCCAAGGCCAACGGCTTCCTCAAGAACTTCAAGGGCGACGTCAGCGGCGACGACGTGCGCGAGGGCCTGACCGCGGTGGTCTCGGTGCGCATCCCCGACCCGCAGTTCGAGGGGCAGACCAAGGCCAAGCTCGGCAACTCCGACGTCAAGGGGCTCGTGCAGCAGATCGTCAACGACCGACTCGGGGAGGCCTTCGAGGAGGATCCGACCACCGCGCGCAAGATCGCCGACAAGTGCGTGCGGGCGGCCCAGGCCCGCGAGGCGGCGCGCAAGGCGCGCGAGCTGACCCGCAAGGGCGGGCGCGACGACGAGGGGCTCTCGGCCAAGCTGGCAGACTGCTCCGAGCGCGACCCCCAGTTCCGCGAGATCTTCCTGGTCGAGGGCGATTCCGCGGGCGGCTCGGCCAAGCAGGGGCGCGATCGCAAGGTGCAGGCGGTGCTCCCGTTGCGCGGCAAGATCATCAACGCGGAGAAGGCGCGCTACGACAAGGTCCTGTCCCACAATGAAATCCGGCTGCTGATCTCCGCCCTCGGCACCGGGATCGGCCCCGAGGAATTCGACGTCTCCAAGCTGCGCTACCACAAGGTCATCCTGATGACGGACGCCGACGTGGACGGCGCCCACATCCGGACCCTGCTCCTGACCTTCTTCTTCCGTCACATGGTGCAGGTGATCGAGGCCGGCCACCTGTTCATCGCGCAGCCGCCGCTCTTCAAGGTGAAGAAGGGGCGCGCGGAGCGGTACCTGATGAGCGAGCGGGAGATGGAGGAGTTCCTGCTCGAGCAGTGGGTGGAGAAGGCGAGCGTGAAGGTCCCCGGCAAGGCGGCGCCCCTGCGGGGCGAGGCGCTTCTGGAGGCTCTCAAGCGGGTGCTGGAGTTCCGGACCCTCTTCGGCAAGCTCGCCCGGCGCGGGGTCCCGGGCGCGGTCCTCGACGCGCTCGTCCGGAAGAAGTTCCGCGCGAGCAAGCGCGGGGTGGGGGACGCGGAGATCGCGGCCGCGGTGGCGGAGGCCGCCGCGGAGCAGCCCGGCGGGTCGGCCCACGTGGCGAGCGAGAACGGCGACGCGGGCACCATCGTGGTGGCGGGCCCGCACCCGGCGCACTTCAGCGTCGACGTGCTGAAGTCGCCCGACTACGCCCAGCTCCTCGATCTGCACGCGGAGATCGCGGGGATGCACAAGGGACCGTGCGTCATCGTCGACGCCTCCGAGAAGGAGACGACCACCCACAGCCTCGACGAGCTGATGCGGGTGATCATGGACATGGCCAAGGACGGCGCCACCCTGCAGCGCTACAAGGGCCTGGGCGAGATGAACCCCGAGCAGCTGTGGGAGACCACCATGAACCCGGAGACGCGCACCCTCCTCCGCGTGACCATGGAGGACGCGGTGGGCGCCGACGAGATGTTCACCGTCCTGATGGGCGACGCGGTGGAGCCGCGCCGCGAGTTCATCGAGAAGAACGCGCTCGACGTCGTCAACCTCGACATCTAGGAGCCTCCGCCGCACCATGAGCCCCGAGCGACAAGCCCCCGTCCCGATCGAAGAGGAGATGCGGAAGTCGTACCTCGACTACGCCATGTCCGTCATCGTCGGGCGCGCGCTGCCCGACATCCGGGACGGCCTCAAGCCGGTCCACCGGCGGGTGCTCTTCGCGATGCACGAGCTGGGGCTCACCTGGAACCGGGCCTACAAGAAGTCGGCCCGCGTGGTCGGCGAGGTGCTCGGCAAGTACCACCCGCACGGCGACGCGCCGGTCTACGAGGCGCTCGTGCGAATGGTCCAGGAGTTCTCCCTCCGCTACCCCCTGGTGGACGGGCAGGGCAACTTCGGCTCCATCGACGGCGATCCGCCCGCGGCGATGCGCTACACTGAGACCCGCCTGGCCAAGATCGCCCACGAGCTGCTCGCCGACATCGAGAAGGACACCGTCGACTTCACGCCCAACTTCGACGAGTCGCTGCAGGAGCCGCTGGTTCTGCCCACCAAGGTTCCGAACCTGCTCGTCAACGGCTCCTCCGGCATCGCGGTGGGCATGGCCACCAACATCCCGCCGCACAACCTCCGCGAAGTCGTCGACGCGCTGGTGCGGGTGATCGACGAGCCGGACGTCTCGATCGACGAGCTGATGAAGCTGGTCCCGGGGCCCGACTTCCCGACCCGCGGCTACATCTACGGCCGGAGCGGGATCCGCGAGGCCTACACCACCGGGCGCGGCATCATCACCCTGCGGGCGAAGGCCCACGTGGAGAAGATGCGGGGCGGGCGCGAGGCCATCATCGTCACCGAGCTGCCGTACCAGGTGAACAAGGCCTCGCTGATGGAGAAGATCGGCGAGCTGGTGCGCGACAAGCGCATCGAGGGTATCAGCGAGCGCCGCGACGAGTCGAACCGTGAGGGCATCCGGATCGTGCTGGAGCTGGGCCGCGGCGAGATGCCGCAGATCGTGATCAACCAGCTGTACAAGCACACCCAGATGCAGACCACCTTCGGGGTGATCATGCTCGCCCTCGTGGGGCGGCGGCCGCAGGTGGTGAACCTGAAGCAGATGCTGCAAGAGTTCATCGCGTTTCGGCGGGAGGTGGTCACCCGCCGGACGAAGTACGACCTCGCCCGCGCGGAAGAGCGCGCCCACATCCTGGAGGGGCTGCGCAAGGCGGTCGACCAGCTCGACCTGGTGATCCGCCTCATCCGCCAGGCCGAGAGTCCGGACGCCGCGAAGGACGCCCTGGTGCGCCAGCTGCAGCTCTCCGAGATCCAGGCCAAGGCGATCCTGGACATGCGGCTGCAGCGCCTCACCCAGCTCGAGCGCCACAAGATCGTCGAGGAGCACGAGCAGACGCTCGCCCTCATCGCCGACCTCAAGGGCATCCTCGCCTCCGAGCAGCGCCTGCTCGGCATCATCAAGGACGAGCTCGGCGCGCTGAAGGAGGAGTTCGGCGACGAGCGCCGCACCGAGATCCTGGCCGAGACCCAGGACCTCACGATCGAGGACCTGCTCGCCGACGAGGACATGGTGGTCACGATCACGCGCTCCGGCTACATCAAGCGCACGCACGTGGAGGCCTACCGCAGCCAGAAGCGCGGGGGCAAGGGCGTGACCGGGATGGAGACGAAGGAGGAGGACATCGTCGAGGACCTGTTCGTGGCCTCGACCCACTCCTTCCTCCTGTTCTTCACCAACAAGGGCAAGGTGCACTGGCTGAAGGTGCACGAGATCCCCGAGGGCGGCCGCCAGGCCAAGGGCAAGGCGATGGCCAACGTGCTCTCGCTCGGCGAGGCCGAGCGGGTGGCCACGTGCGTGCCGGTCCGCGACTTCGAGTCGGGCGGCTACGTGCTCTTCGCCACCAAGCAGGGCAAGGTGAAGAAGACGGAGCTCTCCGCCTTCTCGCACCCGCGCGCCGGCGGCATCCAGGCCATTTCCCTGGAGGACGGCGACGAGGTGATGGGGGCCCGCCGCACCGACGGCCAGCGCGAGGTCCTGCTCTCCACCAAGCAGGGGATGATCATCCGCTTCCCGGAGGACGAGGTGCGCCCGATGGGCCGGACCGCGGCGGGCGTGCGCGGCATCGACGTCGACGAGGGCGACCAGGTCATCGCGGCCGAGACCATCAAGGAAGGCGTCACGATCCTGACCGTCACCGAACGCGGCTACGGCAAGCGCACCCCGCTCGACGAGTACCGACTCCAGGGCCGCGCCGGCAAGGGCATCATCGACATCAAGACCGCGGGGCGCAACGGCGCGGTGGTCGGCATGCTGCAGGTGCGCGAGGGCGACGACATCCTGGTGGTCACCACCAAGGGCAAGATCATCCGCGTGCACGCCGACGAGGTGACGAGCCAGGGGCGCAACACGATGGGCGTCCGCATCATCGACCTGGACGCCGACGACCAGGTGGGCAACCTGGCCCGCGTGGAGGCCGAGCAGGCCGCCCCCGACGCATCCGCGCCACCCGCGGAGTCGTCAGAGTAAGCCCCGCCGCGGGCCAAGACCCGGGGCGGGGAGACAGAGGCCGCGCAGCTGCGGCCTCTTTTTTGTTACTTTCTCACCCTCTCCGCTCGGGGAGAGGGTGAGGGGCGGTCCGAGCAGGGCAGACGGGCAGGGAGGCCGAGGCGATGCTGGACATCAAGCTGATCCGCGACGATCCCGCGGGAGTGGAGCGCGCGCTCGCCACCCGCGGGGCGACGATCTCCCTCGCCCCGATCCTGGAGGCCGACACGGCCCGCCGCCGGCTCGTGACCGAGGCCGAGGAGCTCAAGGCGGAGCGCAATCGCGCCTCGGAGGCGATCGGGCAGGCCAGGCGTCGGGGCGAGGACGCGCAGGCCGCCACCGCGCGCATGCGGGAGGTCTCCGACCGGATCAAGGCCCTCGACGCGCAGGTGAAGGAGGCGGACGGGCGGCTCGAGGCCCTGCTGCTCGAGATCCCGAACGTGCCGCACGCCTCGGTGCCGGTGGGCGCCTCCGCGGACGACAACGTCGAGGTGCGCCGCTGGGGCACCCCGCGCGCGTTCGCCTTCGCGCCGAAGCAGCACTTCGAGATCGGCGAGGCGCTCGGTATCCTCGACTTCGACCGCGCGGCCAAGATCGCCAAGGCCCGCTTCACCGTCATGTGGGGCGCGGCCTCGCGCCTGAGCCGCGCGCTCGCCCAGTTCATGCTGGACCTGCACACGCGCGAGCACGGCTTCACCGAGCTGTGGGTGCCGCACCTGGTGAATCTCGAGACCATGACCGGCGTCGCGATGCTGCCCAAGTTCGAGGAGCAGATGTTCCGCACCGTGGAGCCCGACGCGGGCCGCACCCTCTACCTGATCCCCACCGCGGAGGTGGCGCTCACCGCGCTCCACGGCGGCGAGATCCTCCCCGAGGCGGAGCTGCCGCGACGCTACTGCGCGTTCACGCCCTGCTACCGGCGCGAGGCCGGCACCTACGGCCAGGACACCAAGGGCATGATCCGGCAGCACCAGTTCGACAAGGTGGAGATGGTCAAGATCACCACGCCCGGGCAGTCCTACGACGAGCTCGAGGCGATGGTCCGGAGCGCGGAGGTGGTGCTGCAGCGCCTGGAGCTGCCGTACCGGGTGGTGGCCCTCTGCACCGGCGACATGGGCTTCCACTCCGCCAAGACCTACGACCTCGAGGTGTGGCTGCCCGGGCAGGGCAAGTACCGCGAGATCTCCTCCTGCTCGAACTGCGAGGCCTACCAGACGCGCCGGCTCGATCTGAAGTACCGGCCCGCGGGCGGCGGCCGCGTCGAGCTGGCCCACACGCTCAATGGCTCGGGTCTCGCGGTGGGGCGAACGCTGATCGCGGTGCTGGAGAACTACCAGGAGGCCGACGGATCCGTCATCGTGCCGGCCGCGCTCCGCCCGTACATGGGCGGCCTCGAGCGCATCGGGCCCGTCGGCGCGGCACGCTAGTCAGACGCGGAGGGGTGGCCGAGCCCGGTTGAAGGCGCCGGTCTTGAAAACCGGAATCCCGCAAGGGATCGGGGGTTCGAATCCCTCCCCCTCCGCCATTTTTCCTCTCAGGCGCCGGCGGCCGCCTCCACGACGGTCGCCGGCCCCGTCCCGTTCAGTGTGACCACGAGCCGACGCGCGTGGAACGCGCGCAGCGTGCTGCGGTGGCCCACGCTGACCACGGTGGTGCCCGGCAGCCTCTGGCGCAGCAGGCCGTAGAGCGTCGCCTCGGTCTGCTCGTCCACCGCGGAGGTCGCCTCGTCGAGGAAGAGCCAGTCCGGCTTCTGCACCAGCGCGCGGGCGAACGCGATGCGCTGCTGCTCGCCCGGCGAGAGCGCCTGCGCCCAGTGGGCGGATTCGCCCAGGCGGGCGGTGAGCTCGGGGAGCCCGACCGCGGTCAGGGCCTCGGCCAGCTCGGCGTCCGCGACCCCGGCCGGCGGGGTGGGGTAGCTCACCACCTCCCGGAGCGTCCCGATGGGCAGGTAGGGCTTCTGGGGCAGGAAGAGCACGCGGCCGGCCGGCGGCAGGTTCACGTCGCCGCGCCCGAAGGGCCAGATGCCCGCGATGGCCCGGAACAGCGTGCTCTTGCCCGCGCCTGACGGCCCGCTGATCAGCGCGGTGTCGCCGGGGCGAATGGCGAACGACACGTTCTCCATCAGCGGTCGCCCGCCGGGCAGCACCAGGGTCACTCCGTCCAGGTTGACCCGTCCCGCGGCGTCCGCTCCGTGGCGGACGCCCTCGATCGCGGCGTCCGCGCGCACGCGGGCCAGCGCGCGCTCGAAGCCCAGCAGGCGTAGCACCACCGCGCGCCACTCCGCGATGTCGGTGTACGACGTGATGATGAACGACAGCGAGTCCTGCACCTGGCCGAAGGCCTGGGAGGTCTGCATCAGGGCTCCGAGGGGGATCTCGCCCCGGAAGTAGCGCGGCGCCGCCACCAGGATCGGGAAGATGATCGCGGCCTGGCCGTAGCCGGCGGTGAACCAGGTGAGCCGCTTCTGCTGGCGCATGATGTCCCACCAGTTGCCCACCACCGCGCCGAAGCGCTCCCGGAAGTTCCGCATCTCGTCGGCCTCGCCGCGGTAGAGCGCCACGCCCTCGGCGTTCTCGCGGAAGCGCACCAGGCCGAACCGGAAGTCGGCCTCGTAGCGCTGCTGGTTGAAGTTGAGGCGCACCAGCGGCCGGCCGATCAGGTTCGTGAGCCAGGTGCCCGCGATGGCATAGGCCAGCGCCGCCCAGACCATGTAGCCGGGCAGCGTCACGCCCGGGCCGATGGGCAGGGTGACCGAGCCGGAAAGGCCCCACAGGATACCGAGGAAGGAGACGAGCGTCACCACCGCCCGCATGCCCCCGATGCCGAGGGTCAGCGCGCCGGTGACGAAGAGCCGCAGATCGTCGGAGATGCGCTGGTCCGGGTTGTCGGTCTCGCCCGCGGTCAGCTGCATCCGGTAGTACGAGCCGTCGGCGAGCCAGGCCCCGAGGTACCGGTCGGTGAGCCAGCGCCGCCAGCGGATCTGCAGCATCTGGTTGAGGTAGATCTGGTACACCGCGGCCACGATGTAGAGGCCGGCGAGCCACGAGAAGCGGAGCAGGAGGCTGCCGAAAGCGGCGACGTCCTTGTCCTGGAGCGAGTTGTAGAAGAGGTTGTACCACTTGTTCAGCAGGACGTTGATGAAGACGATGAAGAGGTTCAGCACGACGACGACCAGCAGGAGGCCCCGGCCCGCCCAGCGGTCCTCCGAGAACCAGTAGGGGCGGATCAGGGTCCAGGCGTCGCGCAGCATCTCACGCAGGCGGGTCATGTTGGCCTCCTCGCGACTCAGCATAGCCCACCGGACCCTTAGCGGTAGTCCGGGTGGCCCGAATGGCATATACTCGGTGGGCTTGACGTTTGGAGAGGTGGCCGAGTCGGCCGAAGGCAGCCGCCTGCTAAGCGGTTACAGGGGCAAAACCTCTGTCCCGGGTTCGAATCCCGGCCTCTCCGCCAAGAGCGCCCTTAGCTCAGATGGATAGAGCGTCGGACTACGAATCCGAAGGCCAGAGGTTCGATTCCTCTAGGGCGCACCATTTCGACGCGTAGCCCGGGGGGCCACACCCCCTCGGGCGCGCGGCATCTCCCACCGTGACCGACGCTCAGGAAGACGCGCGCAACGTGGACCTTGCGCTCGTGGAGGCCCGCCGGGCCGCCGATGCGGGCGAGGTGCCGATCGGCGCGGTGGTGGTCCTCGACGGGATGGTCATCGCGCGGGCCCACAACGCGCCGATCACGCTCCGCGATCCCACCGCGCACGCCGAGGTCCTGGCGCTGCGCGCCGCCGCGCGCGAGACGGGCAACTACCGCCTGGAGCGCACCATCGTCTACACCACCGTCGAACCGTGCCTGATGTGCTGCGGCGCTCTCGTGCACGCACGCGTCGCGCGCCTCGTGTACGGCGCGGCCGATCCGAAGGCCGGCGCGGCCGCGAGTCTCTACCGCATCCTGGACGACGGGCGCCTCAACCACCGGGTCGAGGTCACGGCGGGAGTGCGCGCCGAGGAGTGCGCCGCGCTGCTGACCGAGTTCTTCCGCGCGCGACGCGGCTGAAGAGACGCGTCACGGCGTCTCGGCGCGGCCCGGGCTTCGCGTGCCGCGACCGTCTCCCCGCAGCAGCCAGTCGACCGCGGCGGCCGGGTCCGGCGATGACGGGGCCGGCTGGACCGGGTCTTCCGGTGTCGGCGCGCGGGCTCCGGTTGGAACATCGGGGCGCGGCCGGCCCGCTGGGATCCACTCGGGCGGGGGAATCGCGGAATCCGGCGCAGGAGATGGCGCCGGCCGCCTGTCCGGCGACTGTGTCGGCCTCGGCGATGGCGCTCGAGGTGGGGGTGAGACGAGCGGTGCCGGGGTTGCGACTTCCGGGCCGACGGCCGGCTCAGCAGTCGTGACCATCGGAGCCGTCAGCGGTGCGGGCACGCTCGCCGGTGCCGGTGGTCCGGGCACCGGAGCCAGCAGGCCGTCCGGCGCCGGCAGCCACCATACGCCGCCGACGAGAGCGAGGGCTACCAGCGTGCTGCCGATCCGCACGAGGGATTCCATTGCACCGGGCGAGGGTTCGAGCGGCGGTCGCCAGGGAGGCCTCTGCAGCCAGAAGGGCACGCTCGGCACCGAGGGCGCGTCGGCGCGTACCACCGACGCCCTGAGCGGCAGCATCGAGGTGCCGCTCTGCAGCGACGGTGCTCCTCTCCGGATGGCCGGAACCGCGGTCCGCAAGGATCCCGGAAATCGCGGCCGGCTCGCCACGACTCCGGCGATCGCGCGAGCAACGGTCGAAGCGGCCGGCACCATCAGCCGACCGGGCCGCCAGCGTCGATGCCGGATTCGCGGCGGCGTCCGGTCCGCTCCGGACGCGAGGCCCTGCAACGCCTGCCGGCAGGTCGCGCATTGGGCGAGATGCATCTCGATCAGCGCGAGCTCGGTGAGGCCGAGCCGCCCGGCGACGTAGTCAGGGAGCCAGCCCGTGACGTGTGCGCAGGTGAAAGATGCTGTCGCCATCGGCGCCGTGCCCGCCTCAGTAGTACGCCATGCTCTGTAGGACCAGCGCCACCATCAAGGCCGCTCCCAGCGTTCGTGGATTGATCGCATGTCGATCCTCTCGAGCGTGTCTGACTGCTCTCTCTCGAGGGATTGCGCGAGACGTGCCATGAGCCGCACGCCTGGCCGCGTCCACGGCATTCGCCAGAGTGGAATCGAACCCCGGGCAATTCTCGGACGGGCGGGTGCCTCTAGCGGAACCGCATCTCCCGGATAGGGTCGCGCCGTTCCCTCGCCGCAAGAGATGCGGGAACGTCAGAACTTCCCGGCCGGGTAGATTCGGCAACCGCCGTGGCTCTTCCCGCGCCCGGGTCACGTGAATCCAATTTCGCCCCCCGGGCCGGCATCGCTGGGGTAGACTTGCGCACGCCCAGCCGTGGCGGCAAGCATCGCTTGATCCCGGGGCTGGCGTGCAAGATACTGAAATGGTTACGCGGAGGGGTGGCCGAGCCCGGTTGAAGGCGTCCGACTCGAAATCGGATAGGGGCGCAAGTCCCTCGGGGGTTCAAATCCTCTCCCCTCCGCCAATTTGATCGCACCTTCAGGAGTGACAGCGACGCGGAGGGGTGGCCGAGCGGCCGAAGGTGCGGCACTGGAAATGCCGTGTACGGGCAACCGTACCGTGGGTTCGAATCCCACCCCCTCCGCCATTTCTCCGGGAAGGATCCGATGAGCTTGTCGGTTGGCGAGAAGGGTCCAGTGGCGAGGCGGCGCCCGAAGAGCGCACGCGAGGCGTACTCCCTGTACGTCGAGCGTGCGATCGAGGGCGCCAACGAAGCCAACGGGCCCTTATCGGCAACCGACGCACAGTGGACCGTGCTAGACGGGGAGGTAGCGGTGCCCTGTAACCCGCAATCCGCTACAGCGGGGTTGAATTCCCTCTCGAGGGCCGGTCGTGTCGAATGAGCCGTACGGGACGGCGTTGAGGGTTGGGCCCCACGCAACGGGATGCGTCGAACCCCGCCAGGCCCGGAAGGGAGCAACGGTAAGGCGCTCCTCCCGTGTGCCGTGGGAGTACCTGGCCGGAGCAGGTTTCGTGCGGCGATCGCGGGACGGTCGGTTCGATTGAGGGTGCACGGTCTTTGACGTACCAGGTCCTGGCGCGGAAGTGGCGGCCGCAGGAGTTCGACGCGGTCGTCGGGCAAGACCCGGTGACGCGCACGCTCCGCAACGCGCTCAGCTCGGGCCGGGTCGCCCACGCCTATCTCTTCACCGGACCCCGTGGCGTGGGCAAGACCACCACCGCGCGGCTCCTGGCCAAGGCGCTGGCGTGCACCGCGCGCACCGGTCCGGAGGCGTGCGGCGCCTGCCCGTCCTGTCAGGACTTCGTCTCGGGCGCGCCGGTCGACGTGATGGAGATCGACGCGGCCTCCAACACCAGCGTCGACGACATCCGGACTCTTCGAGAGAACGTGAAGTATGCGCCGGCGCGCGGGCGCTTCAAGGTCTACATCGTGGACGAGGTCCACATGCTCTCTGGCGCGGCGTTCAACGCCTTCCTCAAGACGCTGGAGGAGCCGCCCCCGCACGTGGTCTTCATCCTGGCCACCACGGATCCCAAGAAGATCCCGGCCACCGTGCTCTCGCGCTGCCAGCGCTTCGACTTCCGGCCGATCTCGCCCGAGCAGCTGACCGAGACGCTCTCCCGCATCCTCACCGAGGAGGGCGTGCCGTTCGAGCCGGCCGCGCTGCCGGTGCTGGTGCGCGCCGCCGAGGGCAGCCTGCGGGACGCGCTCTCGCTGCTGGACACCGCGATCGCCTACGGCGAGGGCAAGCTCGACGAGACCAGCGTCGCGCGCCTGCTCGGCTCCTCCTCGCCGGTGCACGTGCGCGGCTTCGTGACCGCGCTGCTGGCCCGTGACGGCGCCGCCGCGCTGGAAGCCATCGACCGCGCCGCCACCGCGGGCGAGGACCTCGGCACGCTCTGCCGGGAGGCGATCGAGATGGCCCGGCGCCTGCTGGTGCTGAAGGTCGCACCCGGCGCGCCCTTCGCCGACCTCACGCCGTCCGAGGCGGGCGAGCTGCGCGCGGCCGCGGAGCCGGTCAGCGCCGACGAGATCGTCTACGTGCTGCGCGCGTTCCTCGACGCCGACACCGAGATGCGCCGCTCGCCCCACCCGCGGGTGGAGCTCGAGATCGCCGCGGTGCGGGCCACGCGCCGGCCGCAGCCGCAGGCGATCGAGACCCTGATCGCGAAGGTGGAGGAAGCGGAAGCGCGTCTCAGGCAGATGCCGGCGGGGGCGGGCGGCGCCGGCGCCGCGCGGCCGGTGGTGGTGCAGGAGACACTGCTCGATGCGCGACCCGCCGCGGGATCGCCGTCGCGCGCCGCCGCGAGCCCGGCGCCGCCCTCGACCGGCGCGGCGGGCCGTACGGGCGCGGCGGCCCCCAGTCCGGCGCCCGCGGCGCCGGCCGCGCCCGCTACCGCCCGCGGCGCCTCGCCCGCGCCGCGCCTCGACCCCGAGGAGGGCGCTTCGGCGTCGGCCCGCGGCGCCCGCCCGAGCGAGGACGAGCCGCTGATCGAGACCGCGGCGGCCGACATCGAGGAGTCGGACGCCCCGCCGGTGCAGGCGGGCCTCGAGGCGGCGTGGGAGCGCGTGATCACCGATCTGCTGAAGCGCCGCGCGGTGCTGGGCTCGGTGCTGCAGCACGCCACCCCGCTGCGCGTGGAGGGCGGTGTCCTCACGCTTGCGCTCCAGGCGAGCGCCTTCCATCGCGAGATGCTCAACAGCAACAAGGAGCTCATCAACGAGGTCGTGCAGCGCCACGTGGCCGGGGCGCGGCGGTTCGAGCTCGACGCCAGCGCCACGGCTCCGGCCGGGGGCGGCGGAGCTCGCAACCATCCCGCGGTGCAGGCCGCGCTGAGCGCATTTCAGGGCGAGGTGGTCGCGGTGCGGCCCCGGACCCCGGAGGAAGGAGAGAAACCGTGAAGGGCTTCGGCAACATCATGAAGGAAGCGCAGAAGCTCCAGGCCCAGATGGAGCAGCTCCAGGCGGAGGCGGCGAAGAAGACGGCGGAAGCCACCGCGGGCGGCGGCATGGTCACGGTGGTGGCCAACGGCAAGCAGGAGGTGGTGTCGATCAAGATCGACCGCGAGGTCATCAACCCCGAGGACGCGCAGATGCTCGAGGACCTGGTGCTCGCCGCCACCAACGAGGCGCTCCGCAAGTCGAAGGAGATGGTGCAGGCCGAGATGGGCAAGATCACCGCCGGGCTCAAGATCCCCGGCCTCGGCCCAGGATTCGGAACGTAGTGGCGTACTACCCGGAGCCGGTAGCGCGCCTGATCGACGCGCTGCAGCGCCTGCCCGGCATCGGGCCCAAGACGGCCCAGCGGCTCACCTTCTTCCTCCTGAAGCGGCCGACGCCCGAGGTGGCCGCGCTGGGCGAGGCGCTCACCCAGCTCAAGGAGCTGATCGTGCACTGCTCGGTCTGCTTCAACGTGACCGAGAAGGACCCCTGCCGGATCTGCGCCGATCCGCAGCGCGAGCAGCGGACGATCTGCGTCGTGGAGGAGCCCAACGATCTGCTCGCGGTCGAGCGCACCGGGGGGTTCCGCGGCCGCTACCACGTGCTGCTGGGCGCGCTGTCGCCGCTGGACGGCATCGGGCCCGAAGATCTGAGAGTGCGCGAGCTGCTCCACCGGCTGGACAACGAGCAGGTGGAGGAGGTCATCCTCGCCACGAACCCGAGCGTGGAGGGCGAGGCCACCGCGATCTACCTGGCGCGGCTGCTCAAGCCGCTCGGCATGCGCATCACCCGCATCGCGCGCGGGCTGCCGGTGGGCGGCGACCTCGAGTACGCCGACGAGGTCACGCTCTCCAAGGCCATGGAAGGCCGCCGCGAGATGGGGTAGCGATGCTTGGCGGGCGTCCGGCCGTGTGGTAGAAATGAACCGGTCGGCTCCCTCCTGGATTCCCCGATAGCTCAATGGTAGAGCATCCGGCTGTTAACCGGAGGGTTGCAGGTTCGAGTCCTGCTCGGGGAGCCACCTCGCGTCGAGCCCCCGCCGAGCCGGCCGCCCCCGGCCCGATGCTATAATCATCGCCGTGCCCCCCCTGACCGACGCCCGGAAGAAGTCCCTCCGCCGCGAGATGGAAGCCCTGCTCGGCAAGGGCGGCGTGCTCTCCGATCCCGACGAGCTGATGGTCTACGAGTCCGACGGGCTCACCCTGTTCCGGGCGCTGGCCGACTTCGTGGTGTTCCCGCGCTCGGCCGGGGATGTCGCCGCGCTCGTCAAGCTGGCCAACCGCGAGGGCATCCCGTTCGTGGCCCGCGGTGCGGGCACCGGCCTCTCCGGCGGCTGCCTGCCCACCGAGGGCGGGCTCGTGATCTCGCTCATGCGGATGAACCGCGTGCTCGAGGTCGACTACGACAACCAGATCGCGGTCGTCGAGCCGGGATTGGTGAACCTGCACCTCTCCTGGGCGGTGGGGCCGCAGGGCTTCTACTACGCGCCGGATCCGTCGAGCCAGCAGGCCTGCACCATCGGGGGCAACATCGCCAACAACTCGGGCGGCCCCCACACCCTGAAGTACGGCGTGACCACCAACCACGTGCTCGGTCTCGAGGTGGTGCTGCCCGACGGCGAGCTGGTGTGGCTCGGGGGCCGGACGCGCGACGCGCAGGGCTACGACCTGGTCGGTCTCTTCGTGGGCTCCGAGGGCACCTTCGGCATCGCGACCAAGATCGTGGTGCGCATCCTGAAGAAGCCCCAGGCGGTGAAGACCGTGCTGGCCGTCTTCGATCAGGTCGACCAGGCCTCCGAGGCGGTCTCGGCGATCATCGCGCGCGGCCTCGTGCCCGCCGCGATGGAGATGATCGACCAGCTCACGATCGAGGCGGTCGAGGACGCCTTCGGCTGCGGCTATCCGCGCGACGCGGCCGCCGCGCTGCTGATCGAGCTGGACGGCCTCGCGGCGGGGATGGCCGCGCAGGCCGAGCGCGTGGTCCAGGCGTGCCGCGACTGCGGCGCCCGCGACGTGCGCGAGGCGCGCGACGAGGCGGAGCGCGCCCTGCTCTGGAAGGGGCGCAAGTCGGCCTTCGGCGCCTACGGGCGCGTGTCGCCCGCCTACATGGTGATGGACGGCGTGATCCCGCGCACCAAGCTGCCCTACGTGCTGGGGCGCGTGAACGCGATCGCGGCCGCCCACGGCCTGCGCGTCGGCAACGTGTTCCACGCCGGCGACGGCAACCTGCACCCCAACATCCTCTACGATCCGCGCAAGCCGGGCGAGGAGGCGCGGGTGGTGGCGGCCGGCGGCGAGATCCTGAAGGTGTGCGCCGAGGTCGGCGGCTCGATCTCGGGCGAGCACGGCATCGGCCTCGAGAAGGCGGACTACATGCCGTTCATCTTCTCGGAGGCGGACCTGGCCTGCATGCAGCGGGTGAAGGACGCGTTCAACCCCGCGGGCCTCTGCAATCCGGGCAAGATCTTTCCGACCAACAAGGCCTGCGTCGAGGTGGGTCCGGCCTACCGTCCGCATCCGATCGAAGAGAAGGGGCTCGCCCAGCGGTTCTAGCGGGACCTCCGGAGACTCGCGGTGCCCAGTGCCTTGCCCGACCAGCTGCGCCGCATCGTCGGCGCGCCCCACGTGCTGACCGGCGTCGAGTGCTCCCCCTACGTCGTGGAGGGGCGCACGCCGGAGGCGGTGGTGTTCCCGGGCAGCCAGGAGGAGGTCGCGGCCGCGGTGACGCTGGCCGCCGAGCAGGGGCTGCCGGTCACGCCCTGGGGCGGCGGCACCAAGATGTGGGTGGGCGCGCCGCCGAGCCGCATCGGGCTCGTGCTGGCCACGAAGCGCCTCGACCGCATCCTCGAGCACGAGCCGGGCGATCTCACCGTCACCGTCGAGGCCGGGCTCACGTTCGATCGGCTGCAGGCCGAGCTCGGCCAGCGGGGCCAGTGGCTCTCGCTCGATCCGCCCGCGAGCGATCGCGCCACCATCGGCGGCATCCTCGCCAGCGATGCGTCCGGTCCGCGGCGCCACCTCTACGGGACGGCGCGCGACCTGGTGATCGGCCTCACCGTGATCGGCGCCGACGGCCGCGCGGTACGGGGCGGCGGCAAGGTGGTCAAGAACGTGGCGGGCTACGATCTCCCGAAGCTCTACATCGGCTCCTTCGGCACCCTCGGCATCGTGGTCGAGGCCACCTTCAGGCTGCGGCCGCGCGCCGACGTGGACCGGCTGGTGGTCGCGCGCTTCGATCGCCTCGCGGACGCGGGGCAGGGCGCGCGGGCGGTGCTGGGCTCGGACCTGATCCCGTCCGCGCTGGAGCTGGCCGACGGCGAGGCCCTGCGGCGCCTCGGCCTGGGCGGCGCCGCCGCGCTGCTGCTCGGCCTCGACGGGATCGCCCCCCAGGTCGACTGGCAGGTGGATGAGCTCGAGCGCCTGCTGAAGTCCCGGGGCGTGGTGGACCAGCGCGTGCTCGACGGCGACGCGCGCGAGGAGACGTGGCGCGCGCTGGGCGCGCTCGGCCGGCCCGGCGCCGATACGGTGGCGGCGGTGATGCGCTGGGCGCTGCTGCCGATGCAGACCGCCGAGCTGATGGAGGCGGGTGCGGCGGCCGCGCGGCGCCACGGCATGGGCGCGGCGATGACCGCGCACGCCGGGGTGGGCATCGTCACCGCGGTGCTCTCGGGCAGCGCCGATCCGGGGCCGGTGTCGGCCACGCTCGAGGAGTGGCGCAGTCTGGTGACGGCCGCCCGCGGCCACGCGATGGTGTCGTGGGCCCCTCTCGCGGTGAAGGAGCGAGTCGCGGTGTGGGACGCCCCCGGGCCGACCCTGCGCCTGATGCGGAGCATCAAGGAGC
>Ga0207678_10001191_pt1 | contig 23830 bp, 26 predicted proteins | sample KBSC63metaG_FD_184319 | JGI IMG/M metagenome (GOLD analysis project Ga0207678, IMG submission 184319) | Corn rhizosphere microbial communities from Kellogg Biological Station, Michigan, USA - KBS C6-3 metaG (SPAdes) (version 2) | ecosystem: Host-associated > Plants > Roots > Rhizosphere > Soil ... | reverse complement strand
GCAGGACCGCTCCCGGTGGGACACCGCGCTGATCGCCGAGGGGGTGGCCGTCCTGCAGCGGGCGCTGTCACGCGACCGGCTGGGCGAGTTCCAGGCCCAGGCCGCCATCGCGGCCCTGCACGCCGACGCCCAGGACGCCGCGGAAACCGACTGGGTGCAGATCGTCGAGTGGTACGACGAGCTCGTCCGCCTCACCGGCAGCCCCGTCGTGCGGCTCAACCGCGCGGTCGCCGTCGGCGAGGCGGACGGCCCGCGGGCCGGCCTGACGGCGCTCGCGGAGGTGGACTCCGCGGTCCCGCGCCACACCGCGGTCTCGGCGTACCTCCACGAGCGCGACGGCGACCTCGAGACGGCGGCGAAGCTGTACACCGAGGCGGCGGCCAAGGCGTCCAGCCTCGCCGAGGTGGACCACCTGACCCGCCAGGCCGCCCGCCTCAACACCCGTAACTCGCGTGATTGAGCGGGCATCACACGTGACTGGGCGGGCATCTCGCGTGACTGGAGGGGCATCACACGTGATGCCCCTCCAATCACGCGTGTGTCCCTTCTGATCACGCGAGATGCCCCTTCCGGCACGGGGTCAGGCGGGGCAGAGGGTGCCGTCGGCGGGGATCTTGCCGTCGACGAGGAAGGCGCGGGCCGCGTCGGTGACGCAGGGGGAGACGCCGAGGGCGCCGTGGCCCGCGCCCTGCCAGGTGATGGTCACCGCCGAGGGCATCTGGTCGGCCGCGCGGGTGCTGCCGACCTGGGGCGTCACCGGGTCCGTCGCGGTGGCCGCGACCAGGATCGGCGGGACACCGGGCACGCCCGGCGCCGGCAGCGGCTCGGTGCGGACCGGCCACGGGCCGCACCAGGCCAGCTGCTGGGCGACGACCGCGCCGAACTGGGGGTACTTGCCGCGCATCCCGGCCACGACCTGGTCGAGCTGGTCGGCCGAGAGCCGGCTCTGGCTGTCGTTGCAGCGGGTCGCGATCGTGACGTCGATCCGCGACGGCTGGGCGCGCGAATCCTGCAGCACCGGCGCGACGAACGCGGCGAGGGGGCCGACGTTCCCGGACCGGGCCGCGGTGATCGCGTCGGCCAGTTCCGGCCACCGCGAGCGCTGCGCGAGTCCCGTGTAGACGGCGAACATCGCGACGCCCGGGCCGAACGAGACGCCATCGCCCGCCGTCGGCGGGGTGCGCCGCAGCTGGCCGGTGAGCGCGGACAGCGCCGCCTTCGGATCGCCGAGGGCGCACCGCCGCGCCGCGCACTCCGCGGCGAAAGCGTCCAAAGTGGACTGGGCGCCGGCGGCGACGGCGTCGAGCACCGCGGCCGTGTCGGCGCCCGGGTCGGGCACACCGTCGAGGACCATGCGCCCGACCTGGCCGGGGAAGCGCACCGCGTACTCGGAGAGGACCTTCGAGCCGTCGCCGTGGCCGAGGGCGTTCAGCCGCTCCATCCCCAGCTGCTTGCGCAGCTCGTCGAGGTCGCCCGCGCCGCGCCAGCTGTCCAGCGCGGTCTGGGTGTCGTCCAGCTCGATGGCGCACTGCTGGCCGGCCTTGCGGGCCGCGTCCAGCACGTCGCCGAGGCCGCCCTCGTCCGGGTCGGCGTCGATGAGGTCGTGCCGGATGTCGGCGGGGACGCACTGGGCGGCGCCGGACAGCCCGGTGCCGCGCCGGTCCAGCCCGATCAGCGAGAACTTCTCCAGGAACGCCGGCGGCAGCGTCGCGGCCAGCCGTGCGGCGTAGACGGTGCCCGGATCGCCGTCGACGTCGTTGACCACGACCAGCGGCACCGGCCCGCTGCCGACCTTCAGCGCCAGCAGCCGCACCAGCGATCGCCGGGGCTCGCCGGGCGCGTCGAGCGGCGCGGTGACGCGGGCGCAGGTGAAGTGCAGGCTGTCCGGCACGCCGGGGGTGCCGATGCGCTGGCGGGTGTCGTCGTCGCAGTCGGCCCACTTCAGTGACGGCGACTGCGGTTCGCCCAGCGGCGGCAGCGGGACCCCGGGCAGCCGGGTGGGGGTGCTGCCGGTCGTCTTCCCGTCGTTCTCGACCAGCGCCGGACGGACCGACGGCCCCGCGGCGCAGCCCGCGGCGGCGGCCAGGGCGAGCAGCGCGACCAGGAGACGGGTACGGCGGCGGCGCACGGGCGGGATCCTCACGTCTGGTCGATCAAAGGCACGCCGAGCTTCGCACGGCCGGTGTGGGGCGCGGGTTAGCGGGTCCGCACCACCTGGCCGCGGAAGACGGCGTCGAGGTCGTAGCGGGCCGGCTCGTCGAGCTGGCTGTAGTCGCACGACGCGGGTTCGCGGTCCGGGCGCCACCGCACGAACCGCGCGTTGTGCCGGAACCGCGACGGCATGCCGCCCTCGGTGTTCTCGTAGGCGACCTCGACGACGCGTTCGGGCCGCAGCGGCACCCATTCGTGCTCGGTGGCGCGCCAGCGGGTGATCCCGCCGGGGATGCGCTGGGCCTCGCCGGTGGCGCGGCCGCCCCAGGGGTGGTCCTCGCCGTCGGTGACCAGCGGCGCCAGCTCTTCGGCGAGCTCGCGGCGGCGGTCCTTGGGGAACGACCCGACGGTGCCGACGTGGTGCAGCACGCCGGCGTCGTCGAACAGACCGAGGAGAAAGCTCCCGACCAGGTCGCCGGGGCCGCCGTCGACGTGCCAGCGCAGGCCGGCGAGCACGCAGTCGGCGGTGCGCAGGTGCTTGTACTTGACCATCACGCGCTTGCCGGGGGTGTAGGGCTCGTCGAGGGGCTTGCCGATGACGCCGTCGAGGCCGGCACCTTCGAACAGCTCGAACCAGTGCCGCGCGGTGTCCGGGTCGGTGGTGGCGGGGGTGAGCGGGAACCGGTCGCCTGCCAGCTCGGTGAGCCGCTCCCGGCGCACCGACGTCGGCTCGTCGAGCAGGGAGTCGTCGTCGAGGGCGAGCACGTCGAAGGCGACGAACTCGGCGGGCTGCTCGCCGGCCAGCAGGGTGATCCGGCTTTCGGCGGGGTGGATCCGTTCGGTGAGGGCATCGAAGTTGAGCCGCCCGTCGCGCGCGACGACGAGCTCCCCGTCGAGCACGACCCGCGGCGGGAGGATGTCGAGCAGCCGCGCGACGGCCTCGGGGAAGTACCGGTTGAGCGGTTTTTCGGCGCGCGACTGCAGGTACAGCTCGTCGCCGTCGCGGAAGACGATGCAGCGGAAGCCGTCCCACTTCGGTTCGAAGAGCAGGCCACCGGAGTCCGGGATGGCCTTGGCGGGCTTGGCGAGCATCGGCTTCAGCGGCGGCTGCAGCGGTAGGGGCATGCCCCGCATTCTGCGGAAAAGCCCGGCTCAGCGCACGCGTTTCGCCGGGCTCGTGTCGAGTTCCAGGCGGACGGCGGTGGGCAGCGTCCCCAAGCCGAGTGAGTCCCGGGCCCTGGTCAGCACCCGCGTGTCCAGTTCGGCCCACACCCCCTTGAGGTCCGTGCCTTCGCGCAGCCACAGCGTGATGCGCAACGCCGGAGAAGTGCGTGAGCCGACCGCGCGGACGCGGGCCCGGCTGACGCCGTCGAGCTGCTCCGCGTCGGCCTGGACCGCGCCGGCGATCGCCGTGGCCGTCACGACCAGCTCCGCTCCCTCGGTGCGGTCGAGGTCCAGGTCCGGCCTCGGCTCCGGGCGCAGCGAGCGCAGGGCCCACCGCAGCCCGAGCACGAACAGCAGCACCCCGAGCACGATCGCCGCGATGCGGGCCGGGGTGGCGTGCCCGCCGAGCCAGTCCAGGGCGATCGGGTCCAGCAGCGGGCGGCGGCCGCGGAACTCGCCCAGCCCGCCGGAACCGACCGCCAGGGCCAGCGCCCCGCCCAGGAAGGCGAGCAGCCCGACGAGGAACGTCAGCGTCCGTTCGCCGGCGTACGACCGGGAAAGGGCCTTCGCGGCGGCTGGCCGGCTCATCGGCGGTCCTTCGGCGAGTCGACGACGACCGACACCTTCGGCCGCCGCACCAGCGGGATCTCGTCGAGCAGCGCCGAGACCGTGGCGAGCAGGCGCGGCCGCAGTTCGGCTTCCGTCTCGAGGGCGCTCTTCGCGCGGACGCGGATGCGGCGGGCGCTCGCCGTGACCGACGCACCCGCGACGTTGTCCTGCGCGCGCACGGTCAGCCCGACCAGCCGGGCCAGCGAGCGCGGTGACGTCGAGACACTCACCTCGTCCGCCGGGTCGGTCAGCCGCACGGCGCGGTTCCCCGCGGCGAGCGCGCACCCCACCAGGACCAGGCCCGCCGCGGCCAGCACGCCGGCTCCGACGCGCACCGCGTAGGCGTCCCAGCCCAGCGACGCGAGGTCCGCCTGCCAGCGCGGCCACGGCACGAGCATCGGCGCCGAGCCCGGGCGCCACCAGTGCCAGCCGACCTCCAGCGCCAGCAGCGCCCCGGCCGCCGCGAAGGCCAGACCCAGCAGGGTGGCGAGGATGCGGACGAACGGGCGCACGGCTACCGCACCCTCGGCGGGACGTCCGGCAGCAGCGCGGACACCGTCACGGCCAAGCTCCGCACGCGGTAGCCGGTGATCCCCTCGACCTCCTCGGCCACCTTGGCCCGGACGTCGCCGACGACCGCGCGGACCGCCGCCGGGTAGCGCAGGGCCAGGTCGAGGGCGAGGTCGACGTCGTTGTCCTGGCCGCCGACTTTCGCTTTCGGCCCGGTCTTGCCGTCCCGCGCGGTGCCGGGTACCCGGCCGGCCGCGTGCTGGGCGACCTTGCGGACCACCGCGTGCCCGATCGTGAGGGTGCCGCGCTCGGCCGGTTCGGCGAGCTTCCGCGGCACGTCCAGGGCGGGGCTCACTTGTCGCGGCCCTTGCCGAACAGCTCGCCGAGGTCGAGTTCGCCGTCGAGGACCCGGCCGGCGACCAGCCCGATGATCCCGACGGCCAGGGTCACCAGGAACGCGGTGAACCCGCTCGTCGCGGCGAGGCCGAGGACCAGCCCGGCCAGGAGCCCGGTCTGCGTTGCGTTCACATGTCCTCCTTGGACTGGGGACGGACGGGGAGGGGACCGGTCATTCCACGCGCGTGGATTCGGGTTCTTCCTCGCCCGGCAGGAAGATGTCGTTGACGGCGATGTTGACCTCGATCACCTCGAGGCCGGTGATCTGCTCGACCGCGGTGATCACGTTGCGCCGGATCGCGCGGGCGACGTCGGTGATGCGCGCGCCGTACTCGACGACGACGTCGAGGTCGATCGCGGTCTGCTTCTCGCCGACCTCCACCGACACGCCCGTGGTGGTGACCGTGCCGGAGCCGGGGATCCGTTCGCGCAGCGCGCCGATCGCGCGGGACACCCCGCCGCCGCCGAGGGTGTGCACGCCGGCGACTTCGCGGGTGGCCAGGCCGGCGATCTTCTGCACGACCAGCGACGAGATGGTGGTGCGGCCGGCGGCGCCTTCTTCGTTGAGCGGCGTGACCGTGCCGGGGCTTTCGGTCCGTTCCGGGTGCATGCGTGCGGGCTCCTCTCGGCTGTTCTCGCCCTTACGATGCCCGGACGCGCGAGACCCTCACGCAAGGTCGCCCGATCGGGTTAATCTCAGCCCGGGTGGACGTCCACGACGTGCACGTTCACCACCGAGGCGACCCCCAGCTGCCGGGCCAGCTCCGCGGTGACCTCCCGCCGGAGCGCTTCGGCCGCCGCGTCGGCGATGATGCCGAACCGGACGGACACCAGCACCTGCACGACGTCGTCCTCGACGGCGACCGCCGAGATCCGCACGCCGAACGGGGCCCGGTCCGTGGCGATCGTGCGGGTCAGCCGGTCGACGACGCCTTCGGTGACGCGCAGCCGGCCCGCCTCGCCGGGCACCTCCACCACCGCCCGGCGGCCGCGCGCGACGGCCCGCAGCACGCGTTCGACCAGGCCCGGTGGGGTCGGCACCCGGCGGCGGGCGGCGGCGCGCACGGCGTCCCAGCGGGGGTCCCGCTCGGGGTCCGGTATCTCGGCCATCACCGCTCCCTCAGCTCGGCGAGCAGCGCCACCCTGGCCCGGTGCAGCCGGGAACGCAAGGCAGCGACGTTCACGTCGAGCACTTCGGCGACCTCTTCGTAGCTCAGGCCCTCCAGCTCGCGCAGCACGAGCGGGACGCGCTGGGACAGCTCGAGCCTGCCGACCGCCCGCAGCACCGCGTCGACCTCTTCGGCCCGCACGACCCGGCCTTCGGGGCCGGGCACCGCCGCGGCGAGCAGCGCGCTGTCCACAGTGGACTGCGGGTCGGGGTCGTCGAGGGAGACCGTGGGACGGCGGCGGCGCAGCACGGCGAGCGCGCTGTTGGTGACCACGCGGTAGAGCCACGTCGACACCGCCGACTCCTGCCGGAACCCGGAGAGGGATCGCCACGCGGCCAGCCACGCCTCCTGCACGACGTCCTCGGCCTCGGCCGCGCTGCCGGTGATCCGCAGCGCGACCCGGTACATCCGGGGCGTGTGCTGCCGCACCAGCGCGCCGAACGCGGTGTGGTCGCCGCCCGCGGCCCGGGCGAGGAGCTCGGTCTCGTCGTTCACCCGGCGTCCCGGCGGTAGCGCAGGAGCGTGAAGCCGTCCTCGACGAGGATCGACGCGAGGGCGAGCCGGCGCGGCACGGCGGGCGCGGCCCCCGCGGCGATCCGGCCCGCGGTCCCGGCCACGAGCAGCGGCGCGACGGTCAGGCACAGCTGGTCGACGAGGTCCGCGGCGACGAGCCGGGCGAAGAGGCCGGGGCCGCCTTCGCAGTCGACGCGGCGCAGGCCGCGGGCCGCGAGCAGGTCGAGGGCCCGGGCCAGGTCGACGTCTTCGGCGCCCGCGCGCAGCACCTCGGCCCCGGCGGCTTCGAGCGCGCGCGTGTCGGCGGTGTCGGTGGTGACCACGATCGGGGGGACGGCGGTTTCGGTGAACAGCCGGGATGCGGGGTCGAGGTCGGCGGTGCGGGTCACGACGGCGATCGGCGGGACGGTCGCGAACCCGAGCCGGCGACGGCGTTCGAGGCGTTTCGCGCCCGCGACGACCCCGCGGTAGTTCTCGGCGCGGGTCGTCCCGGCGCCGACGAGGACGACGTCGGCGAGGTCGCGGCCGAGCAGGAAGACCTTCCGGTCGGCGGCGTGCGAGAGCCCGGCCGAGGTGGTGTCGATCTCGACGGCACCGTCGGCGGACGCGACGAAGTTCACCTGCACCCAGGGCCGGTCGAGGTCTTCCGGGTAGGCGTAGATCTCTTCGAGGTCCGAACCGCTCAGTTCGCCCGTCCGATCGGGCCACACGCGCTGCACCCGATCATCCCAGCATGGACGTGAATCAGGTCTCTACCGGGGGATATGCCCGCTCATCGGTACCTGGGGCGCGGATAGGCTCTGCGACCATGCCCGCGCACCTGACCGGCCGCCGTCCCGAGCTGTCCGCCGACGAGCTGATCGGCGCGCTGGTGCCGCCGCCGCGCTTCGGCGCCGTCCGGTTCGGCACCTACGTCCCGAATCCCGACGAGCCGAGCCAGGCCGCCGCGGTCGAGGCGTGCTCGGCGTTCGCGGCCAAGGTCGGGCCGCGCCGGGAGAAGAAGCGGTTCAAGCTCTTCGGCGGAGCTGCGGAGCCGGCCGGGCCGATGGGGCTCTACCTCGACGGCGGGTTCGGCGTCGGCAAGACCCACCTGCTCGCCTCGACGTGGCACGCGGCGCCGTCGCCCAAGGCGTACGGCACCTTCGTCGAGCTGACCCACCTGGTCGGCGCGCTGGGGTTCGCCGAGGCCGTCCGGCGGCTGTCGGAGCACCGGATCCTGGCCATCGACGAGTTCGAACTGGACGACCCGGGCGACACCACGCTGGTCACGCGGCTGCTGCAGGAGCTGATGGACGCGGGTGTGTTCGTCGCGGCGACGTCGAACACCCTGCCGGAGAAGCTGGGCGAAGGCCGGTTCGCCGCCGAGGACTTCCTGCGCGAGATCCAGACGCTGTCGGCCCGCTTCGGCGTGGTCCGCGTCGATGGCCCGGACTACCGTCACCGCGGCCTGCCGGACGCGCCGCCGCCGGTCTCGCCGGACGAGCTGGAAGCGTCGGCCGCCGCGCACGAAGGGTCCACTGTGGACGACTTCGACGCGCTGTGCGCGCACCTGGCCGAGCTGCACCCGTCGCGCTACGGCCGGCTGCTCGACGACGTCACCCGCGTGCACCTGCGCGGCATCCACCCGGCGCCGGACCAGAACGTGGCGCTGCGCCTGGTCGCCTTCGCCGACCGGCTCTACGACCGGGCCATCCCGCTGGTCGTGTCGGGCGAGCCGCTGCCGTCGCTGTTCACCGGCGAAATGGTCGACGGCGGCTACCGCAAGAAGTACCTGCGCGCGGTCAGCCGGTTGACGGCGCTGGCGCGGGACGCCGTGCCGGCCAGCTGAACAGCACGACCGCGACGGCGAACAGCGTGCCGCCGGCCACGTCGGTGAGGTAGTGGTAGCCCATGCCGACGAGCCCGGCCGCCGCGGCGAGCAGCGCCACCGCGGACAGCACGACCACGACGACCCGGCGCGTGACGAGGACGAGCACCGTCAGCACCGCCACCAGGCTCACCGTGTGACCGCTCGGGTAGACCAGGACGCCGTTCTTCCAGCGGTCGTACAGCGGTTTGAGCAGCCAGCTCGTCAGCAGGATCGCCAGGACCGGCGCGCCCAGGGCGAACCCGGCCTCCAGCCGCCGTCCGGCGCGCAGGCAGAGGAAGACCCCGAGCAGGCCCAGCGCGAGCACCACGTACGGCTCGGTCGGGAGGACCAGCGCCCGCAGCACGCCCGGGCTCAGGTGCGCGACGGCACCGGCCGCGGCGGCGTCGAGGGCGCCGGGCGTCGTCCCGCCGGCGAACGGCAGGCCCAGCAGCAGCGCGAGCAGGCCGCAGACCGCGGCCGGCACTCGGATCGTCCTCACCCGCGCGAGGGTAGCCGGGCCCCCGGGGCGACGCGGGGGCCGCCGGTGCGTCACGATGCGGGGATGCGAGTGACAGTCGCCGGCGCCGGGATCATCGGGCTGAGCAGCGCGTACCGGCTGGCGGAAGCGGGATGCGAAGTTGCGGTGGTGGCGTCGGCCCCGCCGCGGGAGTCGACGTCGGCGGTCGCCGGCGGGGTGCTCTACCCGCCGGGCAACCGCCTGGACGAGCGCGTGGTGCGGTGGACCGAGGCCAGCCTCGCGGTGTTCCGCGGCGGGGACGCGCCGGGCGTGCGCTTCCGCCGCGGCCGGGTGCTGCTGGCGGCGGGACAGCCGGACCCGCAGTGGCTCCCGGCGGTGGACGGCGGCCGCGACGGCGACGCCGTGGAGTTCACGACGGCGGTGGTCGACACGCCGGTGTACCTGGAGTGGCTGCTCGCCGGGGTACGCGCGCTGGGCGTGCGGTTCGAGTACCGGCCCCTGACGTCGTTGTCGGGCCTCGGCGCGGACGTCGTGGTCAACGCGGCGGGCCTCGGCGCGGGCGCGTTGGCCGGCGACGACGCGATCGTCCCGGTGGGCGGCCAGGTCGTACACGTGACCGACCCGGGCCTGACGGAGTTCGCGGTCGACGAGACGGGCCCGGGCGTGACTTACGTGATCCCGCACGGCGGCCACGTGGTGTGCGGCGGAACCGAGGAGCCGGGCCGCGCCGACACCGACCCGAACCCGGCCGTGACGGCGGACATCCTGCGCCGGTGCCGGGAGCTGGAGCCGCGGTTGGCGGAGGCGGAGGTGCTGCGGTCGCTGGTGGGGTTGCGCCCGTTCCGGCCGGAGGTGCGGCTGGAACGGGTGGGCGACGTGGTGCACTGCTACGGGCACGGGGGAGCGGGGATCACGTTGGCCTGGGGCTGCGCGGCGGACGTCGCCGAGCTGGTCACAGGCTGACGAGTTCGGTGATTCCCCGCTGCTTCAGGTAGTTCGCGTCCGAAGCGCGGCTCTGCAGCACGAACGCGACCGGCTTCCCCTCGGAAGCCAGCTTGAAGAAGCGGTCGTTGCCCCACGTCGGGAAGAGGTCCGGGACCACGATCGCCGTCGTGCGCGGGGCCGGCTGTGGTGGGGTTCGGTCGAACTCGGCCACCAGGGCCTTCAACGCCTGGCCGGCCGGCTTCAGGCGCCGGTCGTTCGTGTACAGCCCGAGGTCGTACTCCAACGGGTTCAGGTTCGGGACCAGTGCCGGGTTCACGTCGTGGGAGCACCACCACGTGAAGCCCAGGGTGTGGGCGGCCGACGCCGCGTTGCGGATCGACCGGGACAGCCACTCGCCGTACTGCGGGCGGGTCGCGTCGCTGAAGTGGATCGACGGTGCCGCGCCGTCCTCCTGGATCCAGACGCGGCGGGCCGGGTCCGTCGCGTACGCCTGGGCCACCTGGACCAGCCGTTCCGCGTTGTGCGTCGCGACCGCGCCGAGCGGGTCCGTCTTGAGCGTGCCGGCGAAGGACGTCCACGGGTGGATCGCCACCACGTTGCCCGCGTCCGCCAGCCCGCGGCGGGTGAAGTACGTGCCGTTGTCCCACGGCGCCCGGTCGCAGCCGACCGTGTGCGCCTTGCCCGGCGCCACCTCTTCGGCGGTGGCGCACAGCGTGCGGGCCCACGTGTCGGCCTGGGCCTGGGTGACGAACAGGCCGGCGAAGTCGTCCCAGTAGTAGTACGGCTCGTTCGACAGGTCGAAGCCGAGGAAGCGCGGGTGCCGCCCGATCCGCTCGGCGAGGGCCCGCAGCAGTGTCCGCTGCGCGTCGAGGGCCGCCGGGTCGGTGAACCAGTTGACCGGCTTCGGCTTGGTCTGCAGCCAGTTCGGCGTCCAGTAGCGGGCCGAGATGTGGCCGTTGAACACCGTGACCTCGACGTCCAGCCCGGCCGCGCCGGCGAGGTCCAGGAAGCGGTGCAGCCGGTCGAGCTTCTCGCCGCTCACCAAGCCGGGTTCCGGCTGGAAGGCCGACCACAGCAGCATGAGCCGGAGGTGGTCGAGCCCGAGCGCGGCGATGTCGTCGAGGTCGCGGCGCAGGTCGTCCTCGCGCCAGTCCTCCCACATGTGGAACCAGCGCGTCGACGGCGTGTAGTTGACGCCCAGGCGGAACGCCCGCCGCGGGGGAGCCGCCAGTGCGGGTGCCGCCGTGGCGACCAGGGCCGTCGCGACCGCTCCCGTGAGCACCGACCGCCGCTTGAGATCTGCCACGCCGCCTCCTCGCCGTCCTTGATCGCGCAGATCTAGCACGGCGGGGAAGTCGATCTCCAGGGTTGACCGGCAACCTGTCCGTCAGTTGCGGGAGAAGGCGGCATGATCGGCTTCCGTTCGGTCGGCATACCGCACGGCGTATGCACCCATGACCTCGTCGAGTTCCGAGTCGTCGGCGAAGTAGCCGGCGAGCAGCTTCGGGTGCAGGGACCGCGTGTGGGCGCGGGCGAGCAGGGCCCCGGCCAGCCTGCCGTAGTCGTCGAGGTGGTCCTTCTCCAGCTCCGCCGGGTCGATGTCGCCCTTCAGGTTGCGGAACTGCCGGACGATGAACGGGACGCCGTCGATCGTGGTCCAGCCGAGCAGGATGTCGGTCTCGGCCTGCACGAGCCGGGCGCCGTCGACGATCCGGCGGCCTTCGTGCTCCGCCGCCGGCAGGTCCAGGTACGGCGCCAGCGCGGGCCGCTGGGCCTGCTTCACCTGCAGGACCAGGTCTTCGTCGTCGTTGCCGTGCAGCAGGGCGACGTAGCTGCGCAGGCCCACGCTGCCCGTGCCGACCACCCGGAAGGCGACGTCGGCGAGCCGGTAGCGCCCGATCAGCGTCCGCCGCGACTCGCGCAGGGTGTCCACATAGGACACCAGTCCGGCCGCCACGGCTTCGGCCGTCCGCTCGTCGACGTGGGTCAGCACCGGCGGGTCCTCGACGAACCGGTGGCGGGCCAGGCCGGTCTCGTGGTCGTCGACGCGCTCGGTCCACCGAGCCGAGACCTTCGCGCTGTCGTTCTTGCGGGCCTTCTCGGCCGCGTCGGCGAAGTCGTCGATCAGCTCGTCGGCGCGCGCCTTCGACAGCACGGAGGAGTCCGGCAGCGCGTTCCAGCTTCGCAGGAACGGCAGCTCGGCCAGCGCGCGGATGGTCCGGCGGTAGGACTTCACCGCGTCTTCGGCCGCTTCGCGGCAGCCCGGCTCCCGGATGCCGCCCTCGCGGCCGGCGAGCACGAGGCTGGCCGCGAGCCGCTTGAGGTCCCACTCCCACGGGCCCGGCACGGTCTCGTCGAAGTCGTTGATGTCCATCACGATCTTGCCCTCGGGCGTGCCGTAGAGCCCGAAGTTCGCCGCGTGCGCGTCGCCGCAGAGCTGCGCGGTGACGCCCGACGACGGCGTCCCGGCGAGGTCGGCGCCCATCAGCCCGGCCGCACCGCGGAAGAACGTGAACGGCGAGGCGCGCATGCGTTCCCGCCGCAGTTCGGCCAGCTCGGGTAGCCGCCCGGCGTTGGTGGCCTCGAAGTACTGCGTGGCGCTCGGCCGGTCGTTCGCGGCGGCCTCGTGGTCGTGCACCGCGGCCGGGGTCTTCTCCCGGAGCCGCTTCCCCTGTTCGTACAGCTCGGCCGGTGTCACGCTCTCGGTGCCCACCAGCGGCCGTTCCACCCATTCCCCTGATCCCATACCGGGCACAACGTCCGAAGGGGACGTTGTGCTCCCGGACGCCGCCGGGGCGGGAGGCTCACCCGGCGGCGTCCGGGTGGTTTCAGGGGCGGACCACCTCGGCGATCGCGTCGATGCCGCGGTCCAGCTCCTCGCGGGTGATCACCAGCGGCGGCGCGACCCGCAGGGTGCGCTCGTGCGTCTCCTTGCACAGGACGCCCCGCGCCATCAGCGCCTCCGACGCCGCCCGGCCCGAAGGGCCGCCCGGGGCGATGTCGATGCCCGCCCACAGGCCGCGGCCGCGGACCTCCGACAGGCCCTGCCCGACCAGCGCGGTGAGCCGCGCGTGCAGGTGGGCGCCCAGTTCCGTGGCCCGCTGCTGGAACTCGCCCGTGTTCAGCAGGCGGACGACCGCGCGCCCGACCGCGCAGGCCAGGGGGTTGCCGCCGAAGGTCGAGCCGTGCTCGCCCGGCTTCAGCACGCCCAGCACGTCGCGGCGGCCGGCCACCGCGGACACCGGGAGAATCCCGCCGCCGAGGGCCTTGCCGAGGGTGTAGATGTCCGCGCGGACGCCTTCGTGGTCCAGCGCCAGCACGGTGCCGGTGCGGGCCAGCCCCGACTGGATCTCGTCGGCGATCAGCAGCACGCCGCGGGAGTCGCAGGCCTGCCGGACGTCGGCGAAGTAGCCCTCCGGCGGCACGATGACGCCGGCCTCGCCCTGCACCGGCTCCAGCAGCACCGCGGCGGTGCGCGGGGTGATCGCGTCGCGCAGGGCGGCGGCGTCGCCGTACTTGACCGTGACGAAGCCCGGCGTGAACGGGCCGAAGTCGGCGCGGGCGGTCTCGTCGGTGGAGAACGAGACGATCGTGGTGGTCCGGCCGTGGAAGTTCGAGCTGGCGACGATCAGCTCGGCGGTGCCGTCCGGCACGCCCTTGACCCGGTGTGCCCACTTGCGGGCGATCTTGACCGCGGACTCGACGGCTTCGGCGCCGGAGTTCATCGGCAGCACCAGTTCGGTGCCGGTCAGCTCGGCCAGCTCGCGGCAGAACAGCCCCAGCTGGTCGTGGTGGAACGCCCGCGAAGTGAGCGTGACGCGGCCGAGCTGCTCGACGGCGGCGGCGACCAGGTCCGGGTGGCGGTGGCCGAAGTTCAGTGCCGAGTACCCGGAGAGGAAGTCGAGGTAGGACTTGCCCTCGACGTCGGTCACCGAGGCACCGGAGGCTTCGGCGATCACGACGGGCAGCGGGTGGTAGTTGTGCGTGCTCCATTGCTCGTCGAGCTCGATGAAGCTCGCGGCGGTGGGGGCGGCGGTCTCCCGGCCGGCGAACGTCGTCATGCGTTCAGGTTAGAGGCAGAACACGCAGAGTTCAGCCGGGAATCGTTGCTTTCACCCGGTGTTCGTTGCGCACTTCGCCGCGCACACCCCCGAAACGCTGCGTCGGGATTGACGAGCTCATCGGTAAGTCGTAACTTACGGTTCGTGTCGACTTACGGAAGCGACCAGCTGGCCGCGCTGGCCGACCCTTCGCGCCGCGCCATCTTCGAGGCGCTGCGCGACGGGCCGCGGGCGGTCGGCGAGCTGGCCGCGGACCTGCCGATCAGCCGCCCGGCCGTGTCCCAGCACCTCAAGGTGCTCAAGGAGGCCGGCCTGGTCACCGACCGGGCCGTCGGCACCAAGCGGCTCTACCGGCTGGAACCGGCCGGGATCGCCGCCCTGCGCGCCTACCTGGACGGCATGTGGTCGGACGCGCTGAAGGCCTTCGCCGAACTGGCGGAACAAACCGAAGAGGAGCAGACATGAGCACTCTGGAACCGATCCGCAGGAGCGTCACCGTCGCCTGTTCGCGGGAGCACGCGTTCAAGACCTACACCGAAGCCTTCGACAGCTGGTGGCCGCGCGCGCACCACATCGGGGCGGGCGACCTCGCCGAAGCCGTCCTGGAGCCGAAGCCCGGCGGCCGCTGGTACGAGCGCACGGTGGACGGCGCCGAGTGCCAGTGGGGCGAGGTGCTCGTCTGGGAGCCACCCGCCCGGGTGGTGCTGTCCTGGCGCATCGACGGCGACTGGAAGATCAACCCGGACCCGGCGTACGCCAGCGAAATCGAGGTCAGATTCATCGAGGAGGGTCCGCGCAGCACCCGCGTCGAGCTGGAGCACCGGGACTTCGAGCGGCACGGCGAAACCGGCCCGAAGGTCCGCGAGGGCGTCTCGGGTGACGGCGGGCACGGCGCCCTGCTGAAGCTCTTCGCCGAGAAAGCCGCCGCCTGAGCGGTTAGCCTGCCTGGATGGCCAAGAAGGACGACGGAAGCCGGGTCCGGGACGCGCTGCGCGTCGGCGGCGCACTGCCGGACCCGGGCTCGGCCCCGGTGGGGCCCGGCAAGAAGGCGAAGGCCCTCGAGCAGCTCGGCAGCGCGGGTGAGCGGCTGTCCGCGCTGCAGGAGGCGCTCTACGCCGAGGGCGTCGGCGGCGGCACCCGCCGGGTGCTGCTCGTGCTGCAGGGCATGGACACCTCGGGCAAGGGCGGCACGGTCTCGCACGTGCTCGGCCTGGTGAACCCGATGGGGGTCCGGTACGCGGGGTTCAAGAAGCCCACCGCGGCCGAACGGCGGCACCACTACCTCTGGCGGATCCGCAAGCAGCTGCCCGCGGCCGGCCAGATCGGCGTCTTCGACCGGTCGCACTACGAGGACATCCTGGTCCCGCGCGTGTCCGGGCTGCTCACCGCGGCCGAGCGGCGCCGCAGGTACGCCGAGATCAACGCGTTCGAAGCGGAGCTGGCCGAGGCGGGCACCACGGTGCTCAAGGTGTTCCTGCACATCTCGCCCGAAGAGCAGCTCAAGCGGCTCAAAGCCCGGCTCGACACGCCCGAGAAGCGCTGGAAGTACAACCCGGGCGACCTGGAGGCCCGGTCGCACTGGCCCGCCTACGAGAAGGCCTACGCCGACATCTTCGAGAAGACGCCGAACTGGTACGCGGTGCCCGCCGACCACAAGTGGTACCGCAACTGGGCCGTCGCCGAGCTGCTCATCGAGACCCTCTCCGACCTGAAGCCCCGCTTCCCGGCGCCGGACTACGACGTCGACGCGGAGCTGGCCAAGCTGAAGGGTGTTGGCGCACCCTCGTGATCGTCTGAAAGAGTGCGGGCGTGACCGATGTCGACGACCTCCCGTTCCTCCGCAAACAGGCCCGGACCCAGCGCTTCACCCTCGGCGCGCCGAAGGAGTTCCGGGTCGCCCCGGACGGCTCCCGCGTGCTGTTCCTGCGCGCGGAGTCGGGCACCGACCCGCGGCACAGCCTCTGGTCGGCCGACCTGGCGACCGGCACCGAGACCAAGCTCGTCGACGCCGCCGAGCTGCTGCCCGGCGAAGAGGAGCTGCCCGCCGAAGAGCGCGCGCGGCGCGAGCGGGCCCGCGAGACCGGCGGCGGCGTCGTCCACTACGGCGTCGACGCGGCCTTCACCGTCGCGGTCTTCTCCCTCTCGGGCAAGCTCTACACCCTGGACCTCGCTTCGGGCGAGGTGACGCTGCGCGTCGACGGTTCGGTCATCGACCCGCGGCCCAGCCCGGCCGGCACGCACGTCGCCTACGTCCAGAACCGGCGGCTGCACGTGCTCGAACTGGCGACCGGCGACGACCGGGTGCTCGTCGAGGAAGACGGCGAGGACATCGCCTGGGGCCTCGCCGAGTTCATCGCGGCCGAGGAGATGGACCGCACCCGCGGCTACTGGTGGGCCCCCGACGGCCGCAGCATCCTGGCCGAGCGGTCCGACCGCGGCCCGGTGCCGCGCTGGACCATCGCCGACCCGGCCAACCCGCAGAACCCGGCCAACGTCGTCGCGTACCCGGCCTCGGGCACCACGAACGCCCTCGTCTCCCTGGCGGTGCTCGGCCTGGACGGCTCGCGCGTCGACGTCGCGCCGGGCGAGTGGGAGTACCTGGCCTCGGTGCACTGGTCGGCCGGCGGCGCGCCGCTCCTGGCCGTGCAGCCGCGGGACCAGAAGCGGATGGACGTCCTCGCGGTGGACGTCGCCGACGGTTCGACGTCGGTCGTGCACACCGCGTCCGACCGGCACTGGATCGACATCGTCGGCGGCGTCCCGGCGTGGACGCCCGACGGCCGGCTGGTCACCGAGGGCATGGTGGACGGCGACCACCGGCTGTTCGTCGGCGGCGAGGCGGTCACCCCGGCCGGGCTGCAGCTGCGGGCCGTGCTCGACATCGGCGACGAGATCCTGTTCAGCGCGTCCGAGGACGACCCGACGCAGATCCACGTCTTCCGGACCGAGGGCTCGTCGGTGCGTCGTCTGTCCACGGTGGACGGCGTGCACGTCGGTGCCGGGTCCGCCGCGGTCACCGTGCTTTCGTCGTGGAGCCTGGAGTACAGCGGCCCGCGAGTCTCGGTGCTGCGCGACGGCTCGCCGGTCGCGGCGATCTCCTCGTCCACTGTGGACCCGGACATCGTGCCGAACCTGACCTGGCTGACGCTGGGCGAGCGGAACCTGCGCGCGGCGCTGCTGCTGCCGCGCGGGTACGAGCCGAGCGAGGGCAAGCTCCCGGTGCTGCTCGACCCGTACGGCGGCCCGCACGCCCAGCGCGTTCTGCAGAGCCGCAACGCGTTCCTGACTTCGCAGTGGCTGGCCGACCAGGGCTTCGCGGTGCTCGTCGCCGACGGCCGCGGCACGCCGGGTCGTGGCGCGGTGTGGGAACGCGAGATCCACGGACGGCTCGCCGACGTCACCCTGCAGGACCAGGTCGACGCGCTGCAGGCGGCGGCGGCTTCGCACCCTGAGCTGGATCCGGAGCGGGTCGCGATCCGCGGCTGGTCCTACGGCGGGTACCTGTCGGCGCTGGCCGTGCTGCGGCGCCCGGACGTCTTCCACGCGGCGGTCGCGGGTGCGCCGGTCACCGACTGGTCGCTTTACGACACGCACTACACCGAGCGGTACCTCGGGAAGCCGCAGGACGAACCGGAGAGTTACGCGCACAACTCGCTGATCGAGAGCGCGGCCGAGCTGAGCCGCGCGCTGCTGATCGTGCACGGGCTGGCCGACGACAACGTGTTCGTCGCGCACTCCCTGCGGCTGTCGTCGGCGTTGCTGGCGAAGGGCCGCCCGCACGTCTTCCTGCCGCTGGCGGGCGCGACCCACATGACGCCGCAGGCCGAAGAGGTCGCGGAAAACCTGATGCGCACGCAGGTCGACTGGCTGCTGCGTGAACTTTCCGCCGTCGAGAAGGAGACTGCATGAGTCGCTGGGGCCTGACGATTCCGCTGACCGGGGTGCCGCTGACGGCACACAAGGAACTGGTCGAGCAGCTGCCCGACCTGGGCTACACCGACGCGTGGACGGCCGAGACGGCGGGCACCGACGCGTTCACACCGCTGGTGCTGGCCTCGCAGTGGGCCCCGCAGCTGCGGCTGGGCACGGCGATCGTGCCGGTGTACACGCGCGGCCCCGGCCTGCTGGCGATGCAGGCGGCGACGGTGGCGGAGCTGGCGCCCGGCCGGTTCGTCCTCGGCATCGGAGCGTCGTCCCCGGTGATCGTGTCCCAGTGGAACGCGGCGTCCTTCGACGAGCCGTTCGCGCGCTCCCGCGACACCCTGCGCTTCCTGCGTTCGGCGCTGGCGGGGGAGAAGGTCAGCGAGAAGTACGACACGTTCGCGGTCTCGAAGTTCCGGTTGGAGCGCCCGGTCGACCCGCCGCCGTCGATCATGCTGGCGGCGCTTCGCCCGGGCATGCTGCGGCTCGCGGCGCGCGAGGCGGACGGCGCGATCACGAACTGGCTGGCGGCTTCGGACGTGCCCCAGGTGCGTTCGGTGGTGGGCCCGGACGTGGAGCTGGCGGCCCGCATCTTCGTCTGCCCGACGGAAGACGCCGAGGCGGCGCGGGGCCTGGGCCGGATGCTGATCTCGAGCTACCTGACGGTCCCGGTGTACGCGGCGTTCCACGAGTGGCTGGGCCGCGGCGAGGCACTGGCCCCGATGCACGAGGCCTGGGCGGCCGGGGACCGGCAGAAGGCCAACCAGGTGATCCCGGATTCGGTCGTGGACGAGCTGGTCGTCCACGGCAGCGTGGAGTCGTGCCGGGAGCAGGTTCAGTCCTATGTGGACAACGGGCTGACGACGCCGGTCATCGCGTTGCTGCCGACGGGGGAGGACCCGTTCGAGCAGGTGCGGGGGCTGGCGCCGCGCTGACGCGGGGGCCGCCGGAGTTCGGTATTTCCTCAAGGTCGAATTCCGAACCTCGGCGGCCCGATACCTCCATGATGACAGCCCCGCAAGCCCGGTAATCTGGTCCCGGTTCTTCGTGGGTCGGGCAGATGTGAATCGTGGGGAGCGACGGATTCGGATGGGCACGGCAGACCCCGAACCGGGTGGGGCCGATTCGCGGCGCGCCGGCCAACAATTGCGCCGGGAGTACCGGCTGGAGCCGAGCCCGCTGGCCACCGGAGGGCAGGCCGCCGTTTTCCGCGCCGAGCACAAGCCCACGGGCGCCGAGGTGGCGTTCAAGAGGTTGACCGCCCACGGTGCGAACGACGTCGCTCGAATGCGCCGGGAGATCCAGGCGGCGCAACGCTTCGGCGATCATCCCCACGTGATGCCGATCATCGCCGCGGATCCCGCGCACAAATGGTTCGTCATGCCGCTGGCCGAAGGCACAGCGCAGAGCTTCGCAGGCGAGCTGACCGACACAACCCGGCTCCGCGATCTGGTGACTGCCGTCTGTGACGGGTTGCGGCGACCGCATCAGGAGGGCTGGATCCATCGTGACCTGAAGCCCGACAACATCCTGCGGCTCGACGGGCGCTGGGTGGTGGCCGACTGGGGACTGGGCAGACGTCCGCGCGGCCAGACCAGCCACCCCGCTCGTACCCAGGCGGGCAAGAGTTTCGGCACCGTCGGGTTCGCCGCGCCCGAACTGTCGGTCAATCCGCACGAGGCCGGGCCGCAGGCCGACATCTACAGCATCGGGCAGCTGATCGGCTGGGCGCTCACCGGCAGCTACCCGCGGGCGAACATCCCGCTGCTGCCCGAACCCGGACCCTGGCGGACAGTCGTCCGATACGCCACGCTGCCCGAAACCGACCGGCGGCCCGCCGACGTGGACGCACTGCTGGCCATGATCGCCGAGCAACTGGACGGGGCGACCGAACCCGCGGTGGTGCGCGGTCGGCGGCTGCTCTCGGCCGGTGATCCGGCGTCCGCACGGCAACTCGTCGAGCTGGCTGCCCACGCCGACTCCGATCCGGACCTGTTCCTCCAGGTTGTGGTCGAGTTCTCCGACTTCGCGGCCGTCTTGCCGAGCACGCTGGGCGAAGTGGTCCGAGGGGCGCGGTCGGTGCCCGGTGAGCCCGGCCGGTTGGTCGACTGGCTCCTTGCCGTCGCGCGGTACGCGGTCGACGTCGCCGAGTGGGATCTGCTCGGCGACGCGGCGGAGAGCACGTTCGCCTTGGGAGGCGGCCGGCGAGCCGAGGTCCGTGCTTGGGTGGCTTCGCTGTCCGGCCAAGCGGCGTCGACCGTGTCAGCGGCACGACGGACCATCAGAACCGAGAAGCCGCCGACCGGTCCGCATCGCCGTTCGAAGTGGCCGTTCGCGGCAGGAGCGGGGCTCGTCGCCGCCGGCGCGGCGGTCGTGCTCGTGCTCAACCTGCCGACCAACGGCGGGACGGTCTCCCCCGGTTCGGGCCCGACGACGGCCGGGAACGCGTCGCGCACACCGAGCCGGCTCGCGGCGACACCACAGCTGAAGAACTTCGTCGCCACCTGGGACGGCTACCCGAGCTGGAAAGCCTGCACGATCGCCGGCGGAGACGCCGTGTTGAACGGGAGCTTCCCGGCGGTGGTCCAGGAGCCACACGACCCCACGCACTCCATCGTCTGCGACAACGGTGGCAATCTCACGGCCATGTTCGCCGAGTACCTGGTCGGAGGCCGGTACCAGGACGTGGCCGACCGTTACCGTTCCGCGCCCGCACCGGCCAGGCCGGTCGAGTCGGAGCAGAACCCGCCGGCGGGCACGCACGTGTTCCAGTGGAGCCCGACGCGACGCGCCCTGGTGTGGACCGACGACAACAGCCACGCGATCGGGGTCATCACCACGGACTCGTCCTCGGTCGACTTGGCCACGGTGTGGGGCCGGTACCACGGCTGAGCGCTCACCGTCCGAGGACGTCGGCAACACGCGTCCAGCCGCACGCCTTCTCGGGGCCCCGTACCGCCGTCACCAACAGCCACTCGTAGTCGGGCTTGCCGTCCGGCGGCAGGGTGAGTTGCCACTGCTCGACCAGTACGGTGTCGAACCGGGTGCGGGTGCCGATCGGAGGTGAGGTGTCGTCGGCCGCGACGCGCAACTGCAGATCACGGGCGGGCGTGACCCGCTTGGTCTGTTCATGGGTGTTGCAGGTCTCGAGCGGGCCGTAGTCGGGACTGGTGCGCACGGGCCAGCCGTCGCGGAGTCCCACCTCGTAGGTGATGGGAGTCCGGCCGCCGCTCGCACACGCGTCCCCCACCTCCAAAATGCTGGAGCGAACGGAGAACGCGCCCCCTTGTGCGGTCACCGACTCGATGAACCTTTCGCAGCGGGACGACGTGGCGATCGGATGCCGCACCTGCTTTGCCGTGTGGCCGTCCCACAACCACACGAACCAGGTCTGGGACACCATCTGGCCACCGGCGCTGTAAAGGCCGACAGCGGCGTCTTCGTCGCCGTCGGCGTCGATGTCGGTGTAGGCGGGCGGGCCCAGCATCCGCCAGTCGAGACCGCCGGGAAATTCCGGGACTTCGGTGGCCCGGCGCGCGAGTCCGCCTTTCAAGGTGACGGTGGTGTCCACCACCGCGTCGTACCAGTCGGCGTCACCGAACTGGAACGATTCGATTTCCTTCGACAATCCCGCCGACCGCGGTTCGCCGGAGTCGCAGCCCGCTGCCAGAATGCCGAGCGTCGCGATCAAGGCGATGACTTTCCCTCGCATCGCCGAATCATATGTCAGCGGAAAATGCTCTTCGGAAACCGAAGATCAATACCGGCGTTACTGCGATCAGGACCAGATCGCCGTGGCGAGCAGCAGGCCGATGGCGCCCGAGGCCAGGCCCGCGACCACCGTCACCACCACGTTCAGCACCGCGTACAGCCGCGTCTTCTCCAGGAACAGCCGGACCGTCTCGTAGCCGAACGTCGAGAACGTCGTCAGGCCGCCGCAGAAGCCCACCGCCACCAGGGCGCGCACCGACGACGGCTCCGCGCCGTGCAGGAGCCAGCCGCTCAGGAAGCCGAGGATGAACGAGCCCGCGATGTTCACCGTGAGCGTCCCGAACGGGAACGGCGAGTCGCGCCACTGCTGCACGCGCCGGTCCGTCAAGTAGCGCAGGATCGACCCCGCCGCGCCGCCGAGGGCCACCAGGACCGGCGTCACTCCGTCCGCCCCACGTGGCGGACCACCTCGACCTGGTCGAGCGTCACCAGGCCTTCGCCGATCAGCTCGTCCAGCTGGGGCAGGAACGCCCGCAGCTTCGCCTCTTCGTCGACGATCACGATCACCACGGGCAGGTCCTCCGACAGCGACAGGATCCGGGTCGTGTGGATCAGCGACGACGCGCCGTAGCCTTCGACGCCGCGGAGCACCGAAGCGCCGGCGAGGCCCGCATCGCGCGCTCGGCGGACGATCTCGTGGTAGAGCGGCTTGTGGTGCCAGTGGTCGTCTTCGCCGAGGTAGATCGTCAGGCGTGTCGCGAGACCTTCCATCAGCGTCCCTTTCGCACCGCGCGCGTCGCCGAGAGACCGGCCGCGACCGCCGTCAGGCACAGCACCACCGATGCGGCCACGTACGCCAAGGATCCCACGAGACGCCCGGTCGTCGCCGCGTCGAGGGTGTCGGTCACGAACGTGGAGAACGTGGTGAAGCCGCCGAGGATGCCGACGCCGAGGAACGGCCGGAGCAGGTGGTGCGGGCGCGCGGTCGTCGTCAGGACCGCCATCAGGACGCCGATGAGCAGGCAGCCGAGCACGTTGGTGAGCAGCGTGGCGGCGGCGAACTCGCCGCGCGCGTGCGGGAGCGCCACCGACAGGCCGTAACGGGCGAGGCTGCCGAGCGCGCCACCGGCGCCGATCGCCGCCAGGACGTCCCACCGGGGCACGCTGATCACCTCCTCGCGGTGAACCTACTCCCGATGGCCGACGCGTTCCCGCCACCCGGTCGAGCATGCTGGACGGGACCGGATGACAGGCAGCCGTCGGTCGCCGTACTGTTGCTCAGTGTAGGCAAGGCAACCCTAAGGAAGGCGGGGGTACATGCGGGCAGACGGGCTGGCCGGAGGCCAGGGCGGCGCGGACCGGCTCGGCGAGCTGATCCCGGTGGCCCTGCGCGGAATGGCGGCAGGCGTGGCCGAGCGCGGCGGCCCGGTCCCGGCAGGCGGTCCGGCCGCGGTGGCGGCGGCCCTGGTGGCGGAGCGTGGCGAGGCCGAGCCGGCCGTGCCAGGTGCCGAATCCGAGGTCGCCGACGAAATCCCCCGTGCCGATGCTGCCGATCCGGACTCGCCTTCCGGGTTCGGTCGCGGCGCCCTGCCCCGCCGGGGCGTCGGCGCCGAAGCCGCGCTCGAACAACTCAGCCGGCTCCTCGCCGCCGGGTCGGCCGATCCCGCCGATCCGGCCTGTGCCGCCCACCTGCACTGCCCGCCGCTCGCCGTCTCCGTGGCGGCCGATGTCGTCGCCGGTGCCCTCAACCCCTCCATGGACTCCTGGGACCAGGCCCCCGTCGCCGGTGAGCTCGAACGCGAATTCACCACCGGGATCGCCCGGCTCTGCTACCCCGAAGCGGAAGATCCCGACGCCGTCGTCACCACCGGGGGCACCGAATCCAACCTCCTCGGCCTTCTCCTGGCCCGGGAAAACGGGATCTTCCAAAGCGTCTGCGGCGCCAACGCCCACCACAGCGTCGCCCGCGCCGCCTGGCTGCTCGGCCTGCCCGCCCCGATCGTCGTCCCGTGCGAGGGCGACCGCCTGCTCCCGGACGCCCTCGACGCGGTCCTCACCCCCGGTTGCGTCGTCGTCGCGACCGCCGGCACCACCAACACCGGCGCCCTCGACCCGCTGCCCGAAATCGCCCGGATCTGCGACCGAAACAAGGCCCGCCTGCACGTCGACGCGGCCTACGGCGGCATGGCCCTGTGCAGCGACACGCTCAAGACCAAACTCGAAGGGCTCGAGCGAGCCGACTCCGTCGCGCTCGACCTGCACAAGTTCGGCTGGCAGCCGGTCGCCGCGGGTCTCTTCGCCGCCCGCGCGGCCGCCGGTCTCGGCGCGCTCACCGTCCGCGCCCAGTACCTCA
>Ga0207678_10001190_pt1 | contig 23844 bp, 21 predicted proteins | sample KBSC63metaG_FD_184319 | JGI IMG/M metagenome (GOLD analysis project Ga0207678, IMG submission 184319) | Corn rhizosphere microbial communities from Kellogg Biological Station, Michigan, USA - KBS C6-3 metaG (SPAdes) (version 2) | ecosystem: Host-associated > Plants > Roots > Rhizosphere > Soil ... | reverse complement strand
AGGCTCGAGCGACAACGGCAGCTTCGAAATCTCCGCCGACAAGCTGAAAGCAAAAGAAAGCTTCAACTACGAGGCGAAGTCCAGCTACTCCATCCGGGTACGCACCACCGATAGCGGCGGCGAAAGCATCGCGAAGCAGCTGACGATCACGATCATCGACGTCAACGACGCGCCGAAGACCGTCTCCGACACCTACTCGGGGGCGGTGGGCAACACCACCGCCGTCCTCGGCAACGTCGCCTCGGAGCCGAACGTCACCCTGAGTGGGATGAGCGGCCACGTCCCCAGCGCGAACGACAGCGACGAAGACGCCGGCGACACGATCAGCGTCGTCGCTGAAACCGTTACGACCACCGGCGGCGGCAGCGCCGCGATCGACTCCGACGGGACCTTCACCTACGAGCCCGGGGTCGGCGACAAGAACCAGACCGACAGCTTCACCTACCACGTCACCGACGGCGAAGCGACCACCGCCGGCACCGTCTCGGTGGAAATCGAAAACACGCTGGTCTGGTACGTCGACGGCGCCGCCGCCTCCGGCGGGGACGGTCGCTCGGCCACCCCGTACAAGACGCTCTCCGGGATCAACGGTGCCGGCGGCTCCGGCGATGCCGACGGCTCGGCCGACTACATCTTCCTCTACGGCTCCAACACCTACACCGGCGGCCTGCCCCTCGAGGCAAACCAGAAGCTGATCGGCTCGCCCGCGGGCCTTAGCGTGCCCAACCACCCGAACCTGGTGGCGGCCTCGGGGACCAACCCGGTCGTCACCAATGCCGGCGGCGACGCGATCGCCCTGGCCGACGGCTCCGAACTCCAGCGTGTGAACGCGAGCAACGCGAGCGGCGTCGGCATCCGCGGCACCTCGGTGACCACCGCCACGGTGGGATCGAACACCACCGTCAGTGGCAACACCGGGGGCGGCGTGGTGCTCAGCGGCGCCGCGGGCGGCGAAATTTCGATCGGCTCGACGATCGAAAATCAGCTCGGCACCGTGGTCTCGGTCGCCAATCGCAGCAGCGGCACGGTGACGCTCAGCGGCAACATCACCTCCTCCAACGGCGGCGTCTCCGCCAGCGGCAACACCGGCGCCCACGTCGCCTACACCGGCACGCTCAACCTCACCCGCACCAGCGGAGAAACCTTCACCGCCACCTCTGGCGGTGGCGTCAAGGCAACCGGATCGGGCAACAAGCTCACGACCACGAGCGGCACCGCCCTCCGCGTCGCCAACACCACGATCGACAGCGGCGGCGTCAACTTCCAGAGTGTCAGCGCGAGCGGCGCGGCCGACGGGATCGTCCTCGAAAACACCGGCTCGAGCGCCGGCCTGACCGTGAGCGGTACCGGCAGCGCGGGCAGCGGCGGCACGGTCACGGCCTCCACCGGCCCCGGGATCCTGCTCGGCAGCACTTCCAACGTCAGCCTCGCCTCGGTCAAGGTCACGAACGGCGGTGACGACGGCATCCGCGGCGGCAATGTCGACGGCTTCTCGCTGACGGGATCCTCGGAAGTCACGGGCAACGGCGACGCCGCGACCGAGGACGGCCTCGACTTCACCAACCTCACCGGGACCGTCAACCTCACCAACGCGACCGTCTCCGGCAGCGCCGACCGCAACGTCGCGGTCGTCAACGAATCGGGGACCGTCACCGCGACCTTCTCCGGCGGCACCTACTCGAACACCAACAACTCCGCCGTCGGCGGCGACGCCATCTTCTTCGAAGGCACCAACACGGGGACGATCGGCGTCAAGGTCGAAAACGCGACCTTCACCAACAACCGCGACGACCACGTCCAGGTGACCACCGATGCCGCCAACAGCGTGGCCGAGAACGTGACGATCAGCGGCAACACGATGTCGAATACGATCGGGCAAGCCGGCGGCGGGGTGACGCTGAACCCCGGCGGCAGCGCGACGATGCAGGCCTCCGTGCTCAACAACAACATCACCGGCGCCCACATCGAGGCGATCACCGTCGACACGCCGGGCAGCCAGGCCTCGCCGCAGCCGGCCCAGGTCAACGTGACGATCAGCGGCAACACGATCGGAAGCTCGGGGATCAACAAGTCGGGCGCCTCGACCGGCAACGACATCGGGGTGCGCTCGAACGGGGCAGCGACGGTCAAGGCCCTGATCACCAACAACACCCTCTCCCAGTACGCCAACGACACCGGCCTCGAACTCGTCCAGGACGATGGCTCGGGAACCCTCGACGCGACCGTGAGGGGCAACACGGTCTCGCAGCCGGCGGCGGTCGAAGAAGCGGAACCGCTGCAGTTCGGCATGCAGGTGATCATCGGCAGTGAAAGCGGCGACAGGGGCACCTCCTGCCTCGACATCGGCGGCGCCGGGGCGCTGGCGAACAACCTCACCAACTCGGCCAGTGCCGCCACCCCCGACCTGCGCTTCTCGATGGACGGAGAAGCGACCGCGCAGCTGGCCGGCTACGTCGGGGGCGTCCATGACACCGCTGCCGTAAACACCTTCCTCGCGGGCCGCAACATCACCCCGGACGGCGTCAAATCCACCCAGCACGACACGACCTCCAACTACGCCCAGGCAGCATCCTGCCTCCTCCCCTGAGCCCATGGCCGAACCCTTCATCGCCGAGCTCCGCCTGATGAGCTTCGACTTCCCGCCCAGGGGCTGGGCGGCATGCAACGGGCAAATCCTGCCGATCAACCAGAACCAGGCCCTGTACTCGCTGGTCGGGACCATGTACGGGGGCAACGGCCAGACGAACTTCGCGCTGCCCGATCTGCGGGGCCGCGTTCCGATCCACCTCGACGTGCAGACCAACTACAACCAGGGCCAACACCTCGGACAGGAGTTCCATACCCTGACCCAGTCTGAGATGCCGGCCCACAACCACCAGATCCAGGCGTCCTCGCTGGCCGGCAACCAGGCGGCTCCGACGATCCTTGCCGCAAGCGACAACGTCTACCGCTCCGCGACCGATCTGACGGCGCTGCATCCGGCGACCGTGCTCTCGGTCGGGGGGTCGCAGCCACACGAGAACCGCCACCCGTTCCTCGTCCTCAACTGGTGCATCGCGCTGTCGGGGATCTTCCCCAGCCCGAGCTGACCATGGCCGAATCGTACCTAGGAGAGATCAGGATGTTCGCCGGGAACTTCAACCCTGCGGGTTGGGCGTTGTGCATGGGCCAGCCGCTGCCGATCTCCCAATACGAAGAGCTTCACACCCTGATCGGCACCACCTACGGCGGCGACGGAGTAGAAACGTTCAACCTCCCCGACCTGCAGGGCCGGGTTCCGGTCCACATGGGCCTGGGGCCCGGTTTGAGCCAGACCTACCAGATCGGCGAAGCGGCCGGCGTCGAGGAGGTCACGCTGAGCACGCAGCAGATCCCGGCGCACACCCACGCGATGCTGGCCTCCGCCGGGCCAGGCGGCAGCGCCGACCCCGAGGGGAACGTGCTCGGCTCGCCCCCCGCGGTCACGATCTTCAGACGGGAAGCCCCGGAACGGCAGCTGGCGGCATCGATGGTGCTGCCTGTCGGCGGGTCGCAGCCGCACGAGAACCGGATGCCCTTCATGACGGTCTCCTACATCATCTGCCTCTTCGGCATCTACCCCAGCCCCACCTGATGGATCCCTTCGTCGCTGAGATCCGCGTCTTCGGCTTCAACTTCGCCCCGCCGGGTTGGGCCTTGTGCAACGGCCAGCTGCTGCCGATCTCCCAGAACACCGCCCTCTTCTCGCTGCTCGGCACCTTCTACGGCGGCGATGGCAAGACCACGTTCGCCCTGCCCAACCTCCAGGGATCCGCCGCGGTCAGCCAGGGGCAGGGTCCCGGGCTCTCGCAATACTTCGTCGGCCAGGAAGGTGGCACTCCCGCCGCCACCCTGCTGCAGTCCGAGATCCCCGCCCACACCCACCAGGCCCAGGCGAGCAACGAAGGGGCCGAGGTTCAGGCACCAGCGGCCGACCGATCCCTGGCGCGGTCGCAACCCGGGTACGCGTATCAGTCGAACACGGCCGGCAACCTCGTCCAGATGAGCGCCCAGACGACCTCCGTCGTCGGTTCGGGCTTCCCCCACGAAAACATGCCACCAGCTTTGGTGCTCAACTTCTGCATCGCCCTGCAAGGGATCTTTCCGCCGCGCGAATGAGCGCCTCGATGCCGTCGGTGCGCTGAAGCGCCCCCGGCTCGGCGGATCAGGCGAATACCGCCTCGTAGACGGCGCTGTGCTCGTCGCGACCGAGCGGCACGATGAAGATCTCGAGGGCCCCGAGCGCCCGGTGCTCGAAGCGATAGGTGGCCTGCGCCAACAGCGGCTCCGCCGGGCCCTGGAAGAGCAGGGAGAAGGCGGGCCGGGGAGCCTGTGGGGCGACCTCCTGCGGCCTCGCCTCGACCAGTAAGAGCTCGATCGTCGCCGCTCGCCCGTCTCCGACCTCGAACGACTCCCCGACGGCGCCGGAGAACGTCTCGAGGGTCAGCTCGGGCGACACCGGCCAGATCTCAGGGAAGGCGGACGCGGCGGCGCAGGGTGCTGACGTGCCCGTTCCGATCCACCAGGACCAGGGCAAGGACGTAGGCGGCCCGCCGCGAGGGCGGTCGCACCCCGAAGCGCAACATCGACTTACCGTGGTGCGACCCGGCGTCGGCCCGGGCGAATACCTTGCCGCGACGCAGCAGAGTCGCTCGCACCTTCTCCACTTCCGCCCCACGGCTCAAGCGAACCTCGGCAACCAGGGCGCGGCCCGACCGCGAACGGCGCAGCGAGGCCTTCAGCAGCCGCGGCGCCACCGCCGTCGAGGGACGCGCGGGGGCGTCCGCCACCGCCGGCTTCGCCGGCTGCTCCGGCCCTGCCGGCGAAGCTGCGCCACCGCCGCCAGACGCCGGCAACTTCACGGTTCGGTCGATCACGGCGGCGTATTCGCCACCACCCGCGCCCCGGCCCGACGGCACGAGGAAGAGCTGGAAGTTGCCGATCTCCGGGTGGCTCAACTGGTGGATGTCCTGGCCCAGAGCGCCCTGAGGGCCGCCGAAGCGGAGCAGGAACGCGTCATCGTTGCCGCGCAGGGAGGGCACCGCCCCGGCCGCCGGCAGGTCTTCGACCCCCAGCAGCTCGAGCGAGGATGTGCCGGTCGACGAGGTGACCGCGAAGTTCTGGCTGGACAGACCAAGGTAGGTGGACCGGCGCAGCGGGGGAGAATCGTCGGCGGCCGCCGCGACTCCGCCCAACCGGCCGAGCTTCCCGAGCCAAACGGTCGCCGCCCCGGCAGCCCCCGCCTGGACCAGCCGACGCCGCGTCAGCTCGCCTGCCCGGATTTTCTTGGAGACGGTTTCCGCCACTGCCGAGTGAAGCTACAGCAGGAGGGCGGACACTGGCCATCTCGGTACTCGAACCTCGGTAGCCAGCCTCGTCATTACTGAAAGTGCCGAGCTACGGCCCGTGCAGGACCGACAGGACGTTGCCCGAGGGGTCCTTGAACCAGGCGATGCCGGTCCGTGACGCCACGCACCACCCCCTTCTGGTCGACCTCGGAGTTGAGCATCGTGTAGCCGGCGGGCTCCATGTCGGCGCTGAGATGGCGAAGTTGGGACCGATGAAATTGAGGTCAAAGCCGCGGACGACCTGTCCGATGGACGGCGTGCGCGACAAGCTCGGCAGCATGGTCCCTCGATCCCATGGTCGCGCCCGAGCGCCGCCGGCAGGCGCACCAGATCCGGGATGTCGCCGCTCATCGCCGCAGAAACCGGGACGGGAAAAGTCGTCGGTGGGCGCTAAGGAGGGTCAAGCTCGGTGGCGCCTTGGTACCCAAAAGCGATACCCACGGCTTTTTCGGGGGCGGCGCGGAGGGTGAACAGGCGCAATCCGCGCTACCTGCGGCTACTACTGCAACGGGAGCGACGGGACTCGAACCCGCGACCTCCGGCGTGACAGGCCGGCGCTCTAACCAGCTGAGCTACGCCCCCGAGTGGACTCGGACGGGCCGGCGGGGGCCCGAGCAGGAAAGCTAGCGGATCAGCGCGCCGGAGCGGGTTCGGGGGTGGTGGGGAGGGCGAGCTCGGGGACGGCGTCGGGGGCCTTGGCCAGGGCGATCTCTTCGAGGAGGGAGCGGAGGGCGGCGAGGCGGTCGGCGCCAAAGGCCTCGGCCCAGTCGGATTCGAGCTGGGCGAAGAGGGAGAAGCCGATGCTTTGGGCTTTGAGGCCCTTGGCGGTGAGGCGGATGAGCTTGGCGCGTCTGTCGGTGGGGTCGGGATAGCGCTCGAGGTAGCCCAGATCGGCGAGGTCGTCGACGATCTCGCCCACCGATTGCTTGGTGAGGCCCGCGCGGGAGGCGAGCTCGGTGAGGCGCATGCCGTCGCCGTGGACGAAGCGGAAGACGCAGCCGTGGGTCGGGCGCACGTCGGTGATCCCGGACCCCTCGAGGAGCTTGCGGAAGTCGACGTACATCGCTTCGGCGGCGAGGTCCATCAGGGCCGGCAGGGTGACGCGGGAGGCGTCGCCCTCGGCGAGGACGAGCTGCTGCTTGCCGGAGATGTTGCCTCTGATCGGTTCCATGGTGGGCTCGGGGTCGATTTTCTAGCGCGTTGTCACATTCCGGGGTCTTGCCGCGTCGTCTCTGTGAGGGCGGTCTTCCCCCCAGGCCGCCCGACCAATAGTCAGGTGACCTGATAAGGTCGCCGCACCACTTGGTCAGGGAGCCTGACAAGGCTTCCTTACGAATTATACCCGACGCGAAGGAGGTCCCGGATGGCCGGGAGCCAAACCAACAGGAAGTGGTGGACGCTGGGCGCGGTCTGCGTCGCCACCTTCATGCTTCTTCTCGACATAACCGTCGTGAACACCGCGCTGCCGAAGATCCAGCAGGACCTCGGCGGCAGCTTCTCCGACCTGCAGTGGGTGATCGACGCCTACGCGCTCTCGCTTGCCGCGCTGGTGCTGACGGCCGGCTCGCTCGCCGACCGGTTCGGCCGGCGCCGCATCTTCGTCGGCGGGCTGGCGATCTTCTCCGCCGCCTCGCTGCTCTGCGCGCTCGCGCCTGACCCCACCTTCCTCAATCTCGCCCGCGGCCTGCAGGGGATCGGCGGCGCGATCATGTTCGCGGTCAGCCTCGCGCTGGTCGCCCAGGAGTTCCCCGGCGGCCCCGAGCGGGGGATGGCGATGGGCATCTACGGCGCCTCGATCGGCGTCTCCGTCGCGGTCGGCCCGCTGATCGGCGGCCTGCTCACCGACGGCCTCGGCTGGCAGTCGGTCTTCCTCGTCAACGTGCCGGTCGGGATCGTGACTATCGCGGTCACCTACTGGAAGCTGCGCGAGTCCCGTGACCCGAACGTCACCCGCATCGACTGGGGTGGCGTCGTCACCTTCTCCGGCGCGCTGCTGCTGCTGGTGCTGGCGCTGGTGCGCGGCAACGACGAGGGCTGGGGCAGCACGCCGATCGTCTCGCTGCTGGCCGGCGCGGCGGTGCTGATGGCCGCCTTCATCGCGATCGAGCGCCGCGTCGCCGAGCCGATGCTCCCCCTCGGCCTCTTCCGCCGCGGTGCCTTCACCGGGGTCCAGATCGCCGCCTTCGCGGTCTCGGCCTCGATGTTCTCGCTGTTCCTCTACCTGACCCTCTACCTGCAGAACTTCCTCGGCTACTCGGCGATCGACGCCGGCCTGCGCTACCTGCCGATCACGGTGGGCGCGTTCGTCCTCGCGCCGATCTCGGGGATGGCGCTGGCGAAGGTGCAGGCGCGCTACCTGATGGCAGGCGGCCTGGGACTGACCGGCGCCGGCCTGCTGCTGATGGGCGGGCTCGGGGTGCACTCGGAATGGACCGCGTTGCTGCTCGGCTTCATCGTCTCCGGGATCGGGGTCGGGCTGCTGAACCCGGTGATCGCCGACGTCGCGCTGAGCGTCGTGCCGAAAGAGAAAAGCGGGATGGCGGCCGGCATCAACGACACCTTCCGCCAGGTCGGCATCGCGGTCGGGGTGGCGGCCTGGGGGGCGCTCTTCCTCGGCGCCGGCGCCTCGAAGGTCGAGTCCCTGACCGGCGGCTCGGTCTCCCACGACCAGGCCCGCGGGCTGGTCGAAGCGACCTCCTCGGGGGCGCTGCCGCAGGCGCTCCGCGCGGTCCCGGCGAACGCCCGGGACCAGGTGCGGGTCGCCGCCGAACAGGGGTTCATCCACGGGCTGAACGAGATCATCATGCTCGGCGGGATCCTCTGCCTGGTCGGCACCGCGTTCGCCCTCTTCCTGGTGCGCGAGCGGGAAATCGATCGCGGCGGCGAGGTGGAGGCGGTCGAAGCCAACGCGCCGCTCGAGGCCGAGCCAGTCCCCGCCCAAGGCTGACCCCCGCCCCGTGTGCTTCCGAGCTTAGGGGTCTATATGACCACGAAAGCTCGGAAGCACCTCGCCCGCCAGCGTGTTTCCGACCTTTCCCGCCATATGTGGCGGCTAAGGTCGGAAACACCCTGGCGGGGGCGGGCGGGCTAGGCTCCCGCGCATGCGGTTGGTCACTTACGACGCGGGGGACGGTGGACGGGCCGGGATGCTCGTCGACGGTCGCGTCGTCGACGCCTGGGCGGCGCTCGGCGAACCGCACCGGGGCAGCCTCCGCGAGCTGCTCGAGCACGGGCGGCTCGACGACCTCCACGCGCGGATCGGCGACACCGGGGCGCCGTCGCACCCGCTCTCGGCCGTGCGGCTGCTGCCGCCGATCCCGGACCCGGAGAAGATCATCTGCATCGGCCTCAACTACGCCAAGCACGCGGAAGAGGGCCGGCAGGAGCTGCCGACGACGCCGATCATGTTCGGCAAGTGGCGCAACGCGCTCGTCGCCGACGGGGCGACCGTGACCCTCCCCGAGGCGAGCAGGAAAGTCGACTACGAGGCCGAGGTCGCCTTCGTCATCGGCCGCCGCGCCCACAACGTCGCCGAAGCCGACGCGCTCGACTTCGTCGCGGGCTACACGCTCTTCAACGACCTCTCCGCCCGCGATCTCCAGTTCGCCACGCCGCAGTGGATGGCGGGCAAGGCGTTCGACGGCTCGGCACCGTGCGGCCCGGCGCTCGTCACCCCCGACGAGGCGGGCGGCCCCGACGGGATCGAGATCGTGCTCACCCTGAACGGCGAGAAGATGCAGGGCGACACGACCGCGAACTTCATCTTCGGCGTGCCGCGGCTGGTCTCCTACCTATCCGGGCTGATGACGCTCGAGCCCGGCGACATCGTCGCCACCGGCACCCCTGACGGCGTCGGCGGCGCCCGCGAACCGCGCGTCTGGCTCGGCGACGGTGACGAGCTGGTGGTCAGCTCGCCGACGCTCGGCCGGCTGACGACGACGATCGCCCGTTAGCGCCCCGCCGCGCGGCGTCCGGCGGGTCGCCCTCCGCCAGCTGTTCCTTTTGGCCTTGTGGGCGCCATAAAGAACAGCGGAACGGTGTGCTCGCCCTCGCAGGGCGCCTACGGCGCGGGGCGCGTCGGCGGCGCGAGCTCCTCACGGACCGCGGGGAGCGTCGCCGAGCGCGGCCGGTGCGCGACGGCGCCTCGCAGGCGCCGACCGCGGCCACCATCGCCCGTTCGGCCGGCGCCGTCGCTCTGTCCCAGCGTCCCGCGCGCCAGGGCGCTCACGATCGGGGTGGGCGACGCCCATTCGACCTTGAACGGCGTGTAGTTCACGAGCTGCGCCCAGGTTTCGCCGCCCAGTCGGCCGTCTCCCGTCAGCCCGTGCGCTTCCTGGAAGGCGCGCACGGCGCGGCGCGTCCTCCGTTCGAAGATGCCGTTGACTTCGACGTCATCCCCGGCGGTGATCAGCCGCTCCTGCGCCCAGACGACGAGGTCGCCTTTCGCGCCGATCCTCAGCAGGGGGTATTCGACTTCGGGACGGAAGCCCGGAATCTTGCGCCTGCCGACGCGGGCGCCGAGCGCGCCCCACTCGCGCGCGTTCGTCTCCTGCCAGTCCCACCAGCTCGGCGCCGCGCCGTAGCTCGCCGAGTAGCGGCGGAAGAGGCGGAGCGGCCGGAGGCCGGGCGCGCCGTAGGTCTGGCCGATCGGGAAGATCGGCCGTCCCCAGAGCCGGTTGTAGAGGTAGGTGTGGGCGAAGACCTCCTGGACCGAGGTGCCGATGTCCTTCCAGTACATCTGCGGCTGGTTGACGGTCGCGCCGCCGGGCCCGAGGAACACCGAGTAGGGGAACGCCGGGTGATAATCGACGTAGGGGAAGCCGGCGAGGGAGAGCGGGAAGCCGGCGCCGATCTGGCCCCGGAGGCTCCTTATATAGAGGTCCGCGGCCGCGTATTTGCCTTCGTAGGAGGCCTCGGCGTCGATCACCAGGCAGTCGGCCCCGGCTCGCACCGCGGCGGCGCCGGTCCGCGCCTCCGCCAACGGCGCGTCGCCGTAGACGAACTGCCAGGCGCAGACCTTGAGCCCGCCGTGGTGGAGCGCGGCGACGAGGGCGCGGTTGAACTGGTCCCAGCGGGTGGCGCCGTCGCCCGCCTTTATGTAGACGGTGCCGATGCGGTGGCGGTGGGCGGTGCGGATGATCGCCGGCAGGTAGCCGCCCTGGGACTGGTCGACGTACCAGATCCACATGCCCTGGCGGACGAAGGGCGAGTGGCGCCCGACCCCGGAGTTTTCGAACATCCCGGCACCGCCGGTGTCGGCGCGGGCGGTGGTGGGAAGGGCGAGGAGGATGAGGACGACCAGAGCGGCGAGGGCGCGGGCGGGCGGGCGGTGAGCGGGGATGGCTGGATGCCTCACTGGTCCTTCGAACACGGACAAAACTGCCTAGGATCACACCTTCCTACCCTGGGAACCGCTGTGCTCCACCCTCCGTTCACCCGCAAGATCACGTGCGCCCTCCTGGCGGCGCTGCTCCTGGCGGCGGCGCTGCTCGCGATCGTGCCGGGTGCCCGCGCGGCGCGCCGGCCGAAGATCGCGACGGCGACGGTCTCCCAGGCGGGGCGCGACCTGGTGCTCACCGTCCGGACCGCGAGACCCCAGCCGCTGGCGAAGCTCCAGCCGCGGCCCGACACCCGGCGCGCCTCGGCGGCCTACCTGTGCTTCGGGTTCGCGAAGCGGAAGGAGGCGGGCGCGTCGGCGGCGGATGGCCCGGCGAGCGCCGGCGCGTCGGGAGCGGGGGCGTCGGCGGCAGGCACGTCGGTGTCCGGCACCGAAACGCGGCTCTGCCTCGGCGGCCCGAAGGCACACGAGCGTGTCGGTCTCGTCACCGTCGACTCCGCCGAAAAGCCGCTGACCCGGGCGAGCCTCCCGGTAACGCTGAAGCGGCCGAAGCCGGAGGAGCTGGTGCTCTCGATCGTCGCCGGCCCGACCCATCCGAGCGGGCTGCGGCCCGGCCGCTACCGCTGGCGCGTGCTCACGGCGAGCGGCGGCTGCAAGGCCCGCCGCGACTGCACGACCACCTGGCCGCCGAGCGGCGCGAGCGCCTTCCGCCTCCGCCCCGTCCGCGCGGTCGGCTGCACCGGCGGCAACGCCGAACTGGTCAGCGCCGCGGCGACCGAGCGCAAGGTCGTCGCGCTCACCTTCGACGACGGCCCGAGCGAATACACCGACAGCTATCTCGACGTGCTGCGCGAAAAGGACGTGCCCGCGACCTTCTTCGAGGTCGGCCAGGAGATGCCGGGACGCGAAGCGACGATGCGGCGGATCCTCGCCGAAGGCGACGAGATCGGCGACCACACGATGAATCACGTCGAAGACCCCGGCTACGCGCAGATCGCCGGCGCCGCCGCACGGATCCAGGACTACACGGGCTTCAAGCCGTGCCTCTTCCGCCCGCCGGGCGGCGCCGAGAACTCGAGCGTCGTCGAGACGGCGGGCTCGCTCGGGCTGAAGACCATCACCTGGGACGTCGACCCGCGCGACTGGTCCCTGCCCGGTACCGCGGAGATCTACTCCAACGTCGTGGGCAACGCGAAACCCGGGGCGATCATCCTCATGCACGACGGCGGCGGCCCCCGCGACGAGACGCTTGCCGCGCTGCCCGAGATCATCGACGCCTTGCGCGCGAAGGGCTACGGCTTCGAGACCGTCAGCGCGCTGCTCGGCGACAAGGTCCTCTACCGACCGTACGGCTGACCGACGGCGCCGCGGCGGGACTCCACCGGCCGGCGGGTCGACCCCGCCCCTGCCCCTTTTCGGGCCGCCGCGGAGAACATACGCTTGGACCATGAAACGGACCTCTTCCTCCCCCGCCGCGGACCCGGGTGAGAGCCCCGAGGTGGCGCGGTGAGGGACGCGGCGGCGCGCGCCGCCGTCGGCGCGCTGCTCTCGCGCACCAAGGGGGGCGAGATCGAGATCGTCGAAGGCGGCCGCAGCCGCCTCTACGGCGAGCCGGCCGACCTTCACGCCACCGTCCGCATCAACGACCCGGCCGCCTGGCGCGGGCCGGTGCACGGCTCGGTCGGGCTCGGCGAGGGCTACGTCGACGGCCTCTGGGAGACCGACGATCTCGTCGCGCTGATCCAGATCGGCGCCCGCAGCCTCGATAACCAGCACCGCGGGATCAGCGCCGCGCTCTCCAAGGCGCGCAGCGGGCTGCACCGCCTCCGCGGCCTCGTGCCCGAGAACACCCTCCGCGGCGCCCGCGCCAACATCAGCGCCCACTACGACCTCGGCAACGACCTCTTCGCCTCCTTCCTCGACCCGACGATGATGTACTCGTGCGCGTACTTCCCGCGCGAGGACGCCGACCTCGAGGAGGCGCAGCTGGCGAAGCTCGACCGCATCTGCGAGCGCCTCCAGCTCGGCCCCGACACCCACCTGCTCGAGATCGGCACCGGCTGGGGCGGGATGGCGATGCACGCCGCGCGCACCACCGGCTGCCGGGTGACGACGACGACGATCTCCCGCGCCCAGCACGAGCTGGCGTCCGCGCGGGTGCGGGCGGCGGGCCTCGCCGACCGGGTCACGATCCTGCTCAGGGACTACCGCGATCTCGAGGGCACCTACGACCGGCTGGTCTCGATCGAGATGATCGAGGCGGTCGGCTGGCAGTACTTCGACGATTACTTCCACGCCTGCGACCGGCTGCTCGCCGACGACGGCCTCTTCCTCCTGCAGGCGATCACGGTCGACGATCGCCTCTACGAGATGGAGAAGGCGTCACGGACCTTCGCCAACACGCACGTCTTTCCCGGCGGCTGCCTGCCGTCTCTGCAACGGATTGCCGACGCGATCGGCACCGTCACCGAACTGCGGGAGATCTGGCTCGACGACATCACCGCCCACTACCCGCCGACGCTGGCGATGTGGCGCGAGCGCTTCTTCGCCGCCTGGGACAAGCTGAAGGCGCACGGCTACGACGAGCGCTTCCGCCGGCTTTGGGACTTCTACCTGTCGAGCTCGGAGGCGGGCTTCCGCGAGCGCCGCATCGGTGACGTCCAGATGCTCTTCGCGAAGCCCTCGTTCCGGTGAGCGGGGCGGGCGAGCTGCCGCGTCCGGGCGACGGGGCGGTCGGCGACGGGCGGCCACCGCATCCGGGCGACCACGGCGGGCTCGGCGGTGGCGCGGCGGCCGGCGACGGCACCGCGGCCGGTGCGCCGGGCCTGGGCGACCGCGAGCCGCTGCTCCTCATCCACGGCCTCGGCGCCGCCTCGCACGTCTGGGACCCGGTCGTCCCGCTGCTGTCCCCGCACCGCGAGGTGATCGCGCTCGACCTGCCCGGCTTCGGCACCGCGCCCCCGCTGCCGCCCGAGGTCGAGCCGACCGCCGCGGCGCTCGCCGCCGCCCTCCGCGACCAGCTCGCCGCCCGCGGCGTCGAGCGCCCCCACGTCGCCGGCAACAGCCTCGGCGCCTGGGTGGGCCTGGAATTGGGGCGGATGGGCGCGGCGCGCTCGATCACCTGCCTCTCCCCCGCCGGGCTCTGGCGCGCCCCGATCGGCCCCCGCAAGGGCTCCGGCCGCCGCTGGGCGAAGCGGCTGCGGCCGCTGGTCAGCGCGGCGCTCTGGATCGGCCCGGTGCGCGACCGCGCCGTCGCCACCTTCGCCGCCCGTCCGGCCAACTGGCCGACCCGCGCCGCCCGCGAACTCGTCCTCGCCTGGATCGACGCGGAAGGCTACGACGGCGCCAACAAGGCGATGCGCGAGCACATCTTCGACCCTGCCGGGTATCCCCTGGACGTGCCGGTGACGATCGCCTGGGCCGAGCTCGACCGGCAGGTCGGCCCGCCGAAGCCCGAGCGCCGCCCCGCCGGCGCCCGCTTCCTCGTCCTGCCCGAAGTCGGCCACGTGCCGATGTGGGACGACCCCGAGCTGATCGCCCGCACGATCCTCGAGGGCAGCGCCATCCCACATGCTTCCGAGCTTTCGTGGTCATATAGACCCCTAAGCTCGGAAGCACCGCAACCAGACCAAGGAGGAGCGCCGTGATCGTCGAGAGGACCGAGAATCCGCAGTGGCTTTCGAACGCCTACCTGGTCGCCGATCCGGAGCGCGGCACCGGCGTCCTGATCGACGGCAACGAAGACATTGACCCGCTGATCGACCGCGCCGAGGCCGACGGGATCACGATCACCCACTACCTCGTCACCCACCCGCACGTCGACCACGTCGCCGGGATCAAGGAGGCGCGCGAGCGGCTCGGCGGGCCGCCGCTGGTCGCCCACGAGGCGACCGCCGCGGAGATCGACGAGGAGGTCGAGGTGATCATGGGCGACGGCGACAAGCTCGACGCGAACGGGATCGAGATCGAGGCGCTCTACACCCCGGGCCACGCGCCCGGCCACCTCGCCTTTCTGATCGACGGCGCCGACGTCTTCACCGCCGATGTCCTCTTCAAGGGCACCGTCGGCGGCTGCGCGTCGCCGGGCGCGGCGGGCTTCGACGCGCTCAAGTCCTCGGTCATGCGGCTGATGGAGCTGCCGCCCGAGACGCGCGTCCACCCCGGCCACAAGGAGCCGACGACGATCGCCGAGCAGGAGTCCGAGAACCCCTTCGTGCGGGTCTGGCGCGGGATCGACGCGACCGGCGAGGAGCAGGTGACGGTCTGGGACCGTCCCGCGACGTTGAAGCTCTGGGCGCCCGACTACGACGGCGGCAACAAGGCCTGGATCGTCTTCGGCGACTCCGGGGAAGAGACGATCGTCGGCGGCTCCCAGGTCGTCCGCGACTGACCTTCCGCAAGCGCGTTCGCAGAAATCCGCGGATAGCGCGGAGAACTGCGAACGCACCGGGGTCGGGCCAACGCGCTCCAACGCGGCGCGCTTTATCGAACTTTCACGGCTGGACCTTTAGGCCTTCCGTTCAAATCTGGACGAATGTTCGTTGCCGCCTGGACCGACCGCGTCCACTATCCGGTAAGTGGAATCGGTCCAGGAATTCTTCTTCAACTGGTATCCCGTCTTCGGCGTCGTCTTCATGGCGATGCTGCTGTTCGTCTTCCTGCGGCTCATGCGCACGACGATCGGCTCGACCAAGCCGGAGACGGTCAAGGCCGCGAAGGGCCGGCCGGTCGCCTGGGAGGAGGTGCAGGGGGTCGACGCCGCCAAGGACGAGCTGATGGACGTCGCCGAGTGGCTGCGCGAACCGGACCGCTTCGGCGCGCTCGGCGCCAAGGCCCCGCGCGGCGTCCTCCTCTACGGCCCGCCAGGCACCGGCAAGACGATGCTCGCCCGCGCCGTCGCCGCCCAGGCCGGGGTCGACTTCTTCGCCGCCTCCGGCTCGAGCTTCGTCGAGATGTTCGTCGGCCGCGGCGCCGCCCGCATCCGCCGGCTCTTCAAGGAGGCGCGCAAGTCGGGGCGCGCGGTGATCTTCATCGACGAGCTCGACGCGGTCGGCGGCCACCGCTCCGGCGGCGGCGGTGACGGCGGCACCTCGGAGCGCGAGCAGGCGCTGAACCAACTGCTGGTGGAGCTCGACGGCTTCGAGAAGGAGGACGGGACCGTGATCGTCCTCGCCGCCTCCAACAACGTCGACAAGCTCGACGCGGCGCTCTTGCGCCCGGGCCGCTTCGACCGCCAGGTGCTGGTCGCGCCGCCCGACCGTGACGGCCGCGAGGCGATCCTCCACGCCCATGCCGAGGGGAAGCCGCTCGCCGCCGACCTCGATCTGCGTGACGTCGCCCGCAAGACGACCGGGATGACCGGCGCCCAGCTCGCCAATGCCCTGAACGAGGCGGCGATGCTGGCCGGGCGCGCGGGCAACGCGGAGATCCACCGGGTCGAAATCGACGAGGCGCTGCTGCGCCAGTCGGTCGGCTCCCAGCAGGCGCGCCGGCTGAGCGTCAAGGAGCGCCGCATCGTCGCCTACCACGAGGCCGGCCACGCGCTCTGCCGCAAGCTGCTCGGGCTCGACCCGCCGGAGATCCTCTCGATCGTCCCCCGCGGCCCGGCGCTCGGCTTCGTCGGCCACTCGCCGCAGGAGGACAGCTACCTGAGGTCCCGCGACGAACTGGTCGACGAGGTGGTGACGCTGCTCGGCGGGCGCGCCGCCGAGGAAGAGGTCTTCGGTGAGTCCTACTCGGGGGCGGTCGACGACCTCGCCCGCGTCCACATGGTCTGCAAGCAGATGGTCGGCGAGTTCGGCATGGGCGTGGCGCTCGACCGCGACGGCCCGCCGCCGATCGCGATGCCGACCGGCGATTACGCGGTCTCCGACTCAACCCGCCGCGACGTCGACCTCGCCTCGATGACCCTCGCCCGCGAGTCCCACCGCCGCGCCCGCGCCCTCCTCTCGGCGAACCGCGAGTGCCTCGACGACCTCGCCGAGAGCGCCCTCGACCGCGAGACCCTCACCCGCGAGGAACTCGACGAGATCTTCTCCCGCCACACCCTCCGAGGCCTGGTCGACCGACGCGGCTCCTCTGCCGCCATGGTCGCGATGTCCCACCCCTGAGGCGGTGTGGGGGCGCCTCGCGGTGTCCTCGGTCGCGCGCCTCGGGTCACGCACGTTTGTGCGCTCCCCTCGGTTCGCTTCCCTGCGTCCTTACGAGGCTGGCCCACACCGCCTCAGGTCAAACTAGAGGGCCATGACGCAGGAGAAACCGAGGTGGTGGGCGATGCGGCCGGCTGCGAATCTGAAGCCGGCTACCTATCGATGCCCGTTTTGTGGGAAGCATTTGGCTTCGATGTCGGAGCACGTGTTGATCGCGCCAGAGGACGATCGGTCGAAGCGGCGCCACGCGCATATGGAGTGCGTGCGGAACGCGCGGGCGGCGGGGAATCTGCCGACGCGGGAGGAGTGGCTCGAAGCGGAGCGCGGGCCGCGGCCGTCCTTCGGGGCGCGCATGCGCGGGTTCTTCGGGGATAAGAGGGCGGACAGATGAGACAGATCCGCATCCTCTCCTCGCTCGTCCTCGTCGCCTACACCCTCGGCGCCACCCTTGCCACCACGGCGGGAGCGGCCGCCAACCCGGTCATCGGCGCCAAGGCTTTCGCCGCGCCCTACGGCAAAGGCTTCGGCACCGCCGAACCAAGCGAAATCTTCAACGGCGGCGACCCGAGCGGCTCGGTCACCCACATCAAGTGGAGCGGCTGGGGCAACCCGACCGCGATCGGCTACGGCCTCAATCCGATCTTCAAGCCACATGGCGGCTACTACTCCAAGCCGGCGCAGATCGAGCTGCGGGCGACGAACCTCGGCAAGTGCGGCAACCAGGCGGCCTACACCCGCCTCGAAGTCCGCGTCCCCAAGCACCCCGGCGGCAAGCCCGGCAAGTGGTTCTCCTGGGCCGGCGCGAAGACGCTCTGCAAGCCGCCCTACTGAGGGCGCGGTGAAGCTGCCGCCTCGGGCGGCTGATCGGCGGCCCCGGCCGGCTGAGGCCACCGATCAGCCGCCGGGCCGGGGAGGTTTCGAAGAGGACGGGCTTACGGGACGAAGCCGTGCGCTCCTGCGCGGAAGGCGTCGGGGTCCGGTGCGCCTCGGGCCGGCCCCTCCGGGCGCGTTCGCACTTTCCCGTACACAGGACGGGAAAGTGCGAACGCGTGGTCACGGGATCGTCACTTCGGGGACGAAGGCACCCAGGGGGCGCGCGGAAGCGTCACCTCTTCCCTACGGTGACCCTACCCCCGCGTTCGCGCGCTTTCGTGACGCTCCTCAGTGCTCAGATTCACCCGACCAAGATTGGGCCCCCTAGGGGGGCCCAAAGTCATGCAGCGCGATCGGACCCTGTTGAGGAAGTGTGTCGTCCCTCCCGCGAGGCACCCGTCCCCCTTGCTCCTCCCCGCCCCGGCTTGCACCAGTTATTAGTCGCTGCTAAGTTCTGCTTAGTCGCCGCTACTAACTACGAAGGGGTCAGAGATGGAAACTCAAGAGCGAGGGAGGTTGTGGACTCTGGTCCTGGTCTCCGTCGGGCTCTTCATGGTCGTTCTCGACAACCTGGTCGTGAACGTCGCGCTGCCCAGCATCCACAACGACTTCGGCGCCTCGGTGCAGGCGCTCGAGTGGACCGTCAACGCTTATGTGCTCGCCTATGGCGTGCTGCTGCTTACCGGCGCCGCGCTCGGCGACCGCTTCGGCCGCAGGCGCATGTTCGTCACCGGCATCTCCCTCTTCACCGCCGCCTCGGCGGGCGCCGCGCTGGCCCCGTCCGCCGATCTCTTGATCGCGGCGCGCGCCATCCAGGGCATCGGCGCGGCGATCGTCACGCCGCTCACCCTGACCCTCCTCGCCGGCGCCTTCCCGCCTGAAAAACGGGGCGTCGCGCTCGGCGTCTGGTCGGGCATCAGCGGCGTCGCCGTCGCGATCGGCCCGCTCGTCGGCGGCGCCGTGATCGAGCTCGCCGACTGGCACTGGATCTTCTGGATCAACGTCCCGATCGGCCTCCTGCTTGCCCCGCTGGCCGCCCGCCGCCTGGAGGAGAGCTACGGTCCCAAGGCCCCGCTCGACTTCCCCGGCCTGGCCCTCGCCTCGACCGGCCTCTTCGGCCTCGTCTACGGCCTGGTCCGCGCCCAGACGATCGGCTGGACCGCCCCCGAGGTGCTGATCAGCCTCGCCGCCGGCCTCGCGCTGCTCACCGGCTTCGCCCGCCAGGAGCTGCGCAGCGACGCGCCGATGCTCCCCATGCAGTTCTTCGCCAAGCGCAGCTTCGCCGTCACCAACGTGGTCTCGATGGCGATGTACTTCGGCATGTTCGGCTCGATCTTCTTCCTCAGCCAGTTCATGCAGAACGTGCTCGACAACTCGCCGCTGGAAGCGGGCCTGAAGCTGCTGGTCTGGACCGGGGCGACGATGATCGTCGCGCCGTTGGCGGGCGTCTTCAGCGAAAAACTCGGCGCCCGCTGGTTCATGGTCGCCGGCGTCTCGCTGCAGGCGATCGCGCTCGGCTGGCTCGCCACCGAGGCTTCGACGACGCAGACCTACGGCTCGATGATCATCCCGTTCATCCTCGCCGGCGCGGGCATGGCGCTGGTCTTCGCCCCCTCGGCGAGCGCCATCCTCAACTCGGTCCGCGTCGACCAGGCGGGCCAGGCCTCCGGCGCCACCAACGCGATCCGCGAGCTGGGCGGCACCCTCGGCATCGCTATCCTCGCCACCGTGTTCAGCAGCGCCGGCGCCTACACGACGCCGCAGCGGTTCGTCGACGGCATGGTCCCGGCGCTCTGGGTGGGGACCGCGGTGCTCGTCTTCGGCGCCCTGGCCGCCCTGCTGCTGCCCTTCGGCGGCAAGGCGACGGCCGGCGAGGTCGAGGAATTCGAGGAGGAGCGCCACGAGCCCCGCGGCGCCCCGTCGCGTCCCCTCCCCGCGACGAACTGAGGCGGACGCGCGGCGGAAGACATGGGATCGACGAACTAGGATCGCTGATGGTGGCGGCAGAGACGAAAACCGGCCCGAGGAAACGCGTCCCGGCGGCCGAGCGCCGGGACGCGCTGATCGAGGCCGCCGTCCACCACTTCGCCCACGGCGGCCTGCAGGGGACGACGGTCTCGGCGATCGCGGCCGACGTCGGCGTCGCCCAGCCCTACGTCTTCAGCCTCTTCCCGACCAAGCGCGACCTCTTCCTCGCCGCCGACGAACGGTGCTTCGAAAAGATCTCGGCGCTGTTCGAGAAGGCCGCCGCGGACTTCGACGAGAACGGGCCGCAGGAACCCGGCGAAGACAAGCTGAACGCGATCGGGCATGCCTACATGGGCGCGATCGCCGACAACCCCGACCTGCTCCTGCTCCAACTGCAGGGCTACGCCGCCTGCGGCGACGACCCCCAGATCCAGGCCTTCGTCCGCAGGCAGTACGCCCGCCTGGTCGACCTGACCCGCAAGCTCTCCAGGGTCGACGACATGGAGCGGCTCGACGGCTTCTTCCAGACCGGGATGTGGTGCAACGTCGCCGCCGCGCTCGGCGTCCCGGACTTCTCCGTCGACTCAGGCTGGGTCGAGAAGTCGCTCGCGGCCGACGACCAGGCCGCAGGCGCGTAGAGCGCCGCCGCCGCCGAGACGGCCGCCGCGAACAGTGGTCGAGCGCCGCCGCGGCCCGCTCGCCGGGGACGCCGTCGGCGAAGTCACCGCTATCGAGGTAGACGGCGACCGGCATCACCATCGCGCCGAAGAAACTGAGGACGTAGCGGAGGTTCTTCAGCGAGCCGGTCAGCGAGCCGCGGTAGACCGGGGTGGCGACGATCAGGGCCTTCGCCGACCCGAGCGCGGCGATCGTCGTCGCGGTGTCGTCGGTGGGATCTTCGGGCGGCGTGCCGTCGGCGCCGTCCTTGTTGCGGATCACCGGGTAGGGACCCACGGTAGAGGAGAAGTGGCCGGACGACGGGCCGACGGCGCCCGTATCGTGCGGGGCGTGCTCACGCTCGTCGACCTCTTCGCCGGCTGCGGCGGCATGACCCGGGGGTTCGAGGACTCGGGCGCGTTCCGTTCGGTCTTCGCGGTGGAGTTCGATCGCGACGCGGGGGCCACCTACGCGGCGAACTTCGGCGACCACGTCGCCTGCGGGCCGATCGAGGACGTCGCCTCGTTCCCCGCCGCCGACGTGGTGATCGGCGGCCCCCCCTGCCAGGGCTTCAGCCCGCTGAATCGCGCGGCGGTCGGCTTCGAGCGGCGCGGGCTCTGGCGCGAGTACCTACGCGCGCTGCAGGCGATCGAGCCGCAAGCGTTCGTGATGGAGAACGTCCCCGAGCTGCTCCGCAGCGCCGAGTACGCCGAGTTCAAGCGCCGCGCCGAGGAGCTCGGCTTCGACGTCACAGCCGAGATCCTGAACGCCGCCGACTTCGGCGTTCCCCAGCGACGCCGCCGCGCGATCGTGATCGGCACCCGCTCCGCCGCGCCGCCCTGGCCGTCCCCCACCCACGCCGATCCGACGCTTGTCGCCCAGAGGGATACAAGCGTCGAGGACGCCGACCCGACGCTTTGCCGCCATACGCGTCCAAGCGTCGGGTCGCGGGCGGCCTGGGTCACGTTTCGGGAGGCGGTCGACGGGCTGCCGCTGCGGCCGGACGGGCGGCGGTGGCATCGGCCGCGGAGGCCGCGGCCGGAGAGCGTGCGGCGCTACAAGGCGGTGCCGCGCGACGGCGGCGACCGGTTCGCGATGCAGCGGAACCTCGACCGGGCCGGGCTCGGCCACCTGGTGCCGCGGTGCTGGCGGGAGAAGCCGACCGGGACGACCGACGTCTTCGGCCGCCTCTGGTGGGACCGCCCCGCGCTGACGATCCGCACCGAGTTCTACAAGCCGGAGAAAGGCCGCTACCTCCACCCCTCCGCCCACCGCCCGATCACGGTCCGCGAGGCGGCGCGCCTGATGTCCTTCCCCGACGACTTCGTCCTGCCCGAGGACCAGGCGATGTCGAGCATCGCCCGCCAGGTCGGCAACGCCGTCCCTCCCCTGCTCGCGCGCCGGATCGCCGAGTCCCTGGCCGCCATCCTCCGCCGCGAGGCCCCTGCCGCTGTTCCTTATGGACGCCAGACGTCCAAAAGGAACAGCTCAGCGATCGCGGCTTAGGGAATCGCGGACCGCGGACTCCACCCGGTCGGCGGCCGCCTCGATCTCCTCGTGCTCCCAGACCCGGACCACGGTCCAGCCCGCCGCGGCGAGCAGCTCGTTCACGGTCGCGTCGCGCTCGCGGTTGCGGGCGAGCTTGTCCTGCCAGAAGGCTTCGTTGGAGCGGGGCATCGTGCCGTGCTCGGGGCAGGAGTGCCAGAAGCAGCCGTCGACGTAGACGGCGACCTTGGCGGGGCCGAAGACGAGGTCGGCGCGACTTGGGACGCCTTTCAGCGGCCGGCGGTCGACGCGGTAGCGGAAGCCCCGCCGGTGAAGCTCGGAGCGCAGTACCAGCTCCGGCGCCGTGTCGCGTCGGCGCACCCGCGACATCCGCTCGCTGACGCCGGCGGAGGAGGGCGTCATCGGTGGTCGGGCTTTGCGGGCCACGGCGCCAGACTCTAGTGCGGCCCTCTGCTTCGTCCGCGGGTCGGTCCCGGCGCTCGCCGCCGGCGTCCGCCGGGAGTTAGTCCGCGACGCGCTCGACCACCATCGCCAGCCCCTGCCCGACTCCGATGCAAAGCGTGGCGAGGCCGTAACGGCCGCCGCGCGCGCGCAGCTCCTCGACTGCCCGGCCGACCACGCGGGCGCCGGAGGCGCCGAGCGGGTGGCCGATCGCGATCGCGCCGCCGCTCATGTTCACCTTGGCCGGGTCGAGGTCGGGCCAGCCCGCCAGGCAGGCGAGCGACTGCGAGGCGAAGGCCTCGTTCAGCTCGACCGCGTCGACGTCGTCCCAGGTGATCCCGGCGCGGGCCAACGCCACGTTCGCCGCCTCTACCGGCGCGATGCCGAAGACGTCGGGATCGACCCCGTGGACGCCGCGGGAGACCACGCGCGCCAGCGGCGCCGCGCCGATCCGCTCCGCCGCCGCCTCGGAGCCGAGCAGCAGCATCGAGGCGCCGTCGTTCAGCGGCGAGGAGTTGCCCGCGGTGACGGTGCCGCCTTCGACGAAGACGGGCTTCAGCTTCGCCAGCTTCTCCAGCGAGGTGTCGGCGCGGACGCCCTCGTCGCGCGCCAGGTCGACACCGGGCACCGGCACCACCTCGGGGAAGCGGCCCTCGTTCCAGGCCTGGTCGGCGAGGGCGTGGGAGCGCAGCGCGAACTCGTCCTGCTCCTCGCGGGAGATGTCGTGGATGGTCGCCAGCTTCTCCGCCGATTCGCCGAGGCTGATCGTCCACTCGCCCGGCATGTTCGGGTTGACCATCCGCCAGCCGAGCGTCGTCGAGAAGAGCTCTTCGTGGCCGGCGGGGAAGGCGCGCTCGGGCTTCGGCAGGACCCATGGGGCGCGGCTCATCGACTCCACCCCGCCCGCGACCATGATCTCGGTGTCGCCGGTCTCGATCGCCCGCGCCGCCTGGATCGCGGCCTCGAGGCTCGAGCCGCAGAGGCGGTTGACGGTGGCACCGGGGACGCTCGTCGGCAGGCCCGCCAACAGCACCGCCATGCGGGCGACGTCGCGGTTGTCCTCGCCGGCGCCGTTGGCGTCGCCGAGGATCACGTCGTCGATCAGGGCGGGGTCGAGGCCCGGGGCGCGGTCGAGGACGGCGCGCAGGGCGACGGCGGCGAGGTCGTCGGGCCGCACCTTCGCCAGCGCGCCGCCGTAACGGCCGAAGGGCGTGCGGACGGCTCCATATATATAGGCGGCACTCACGAATCGAACCCTAGATGGTTGATTCCACGATGGATGGCGGGGGTCCGGGGGCGGGCGGCCGTCCGAGATGGGGTCCGGGCGTCCCGGGCGCCTCGTGGGGGTCCTGGCAGGCTGTGACCCCCATGAGGCGCCCGGGACGTGAGGCTTCCGTGGGGGAGGCGGCACAGGGAGGGTGCGAGGTCGGACTTCCGTGACGATCGGGTCCGGGAGATCCCACACCTCGGCCCGATCGGCGACGAAGAGGCCGGGAACGTCACACTTTCCGGCCCCGAAAGGCCCTTTTCGGGCCGGGATCGAGGG
>Ga0207678_10001188_pt1 | contig 23855 bp, 17 predicted proteins | sample KBSC63metaG_FD_184319 | JGI IMG/M metagenome (GOLD analysis project Ga0207678, IMG submission 184319) | Corn rhizosphere microbial communities from Kellogg Biological Station, Michigan, USA - KBS C6-3 metaG (SPAdes) (version 2) | ecosystem: Host-associated > Plants > Roots > Rhizosphere > Soil ... | reverse complement strand
TGAACAGTCGTTCCACGACCGGCGGTGGAGGCGACGCCGAGTGATGGGAGGTATTCGCCGGTAACCACGCGGCGGTTTGCTCGGGCGGTAGTGACCGCTGCCTTGCCCGCCGCGAGCGCCGGATTCACACGCGCGGCCATCGCCAACGCCTCGGGCAGCGTTACGGTGCGAAGAGAGTCGGCCGGCTGCTGGGCGCGCATCAGCGCGGGTAACATCACGGCGGCGGCAAGCAGAGCGCGCAGCCTGAGAGAAAGTGGAACCGGAATGTTGGTTGGAGCTGGGATGGTACGACTTGATGTCGACTTGAGCGGCGGCGGTGCCCCGCCAGGACAGATACGCCCTGGTGCCGCCGCCTGTTGCGGCGGCTGGCGGCTGGAGTCCCGATCAACTAAGCTACGCGTTCCATGACATTGTGTCCTCCATGAGTGTTCTTGCCATGACGGGGCTGGTCGCGATTGGCTCATTCGCGGCTGGCATGCTTGGAGCACTCACGGGGCTCGGCGGTGGCATGATCATCGTGCCCATGCTCACCCTGGTGTTCGGGGTGGATATCAGGTATGCGATCGGCGCTTCACTGATTTCGGTGATAGCGACCTCGTCCGGTGCGGCTGCCGCGTATGTTCGCGAGGGCTACACCAACATTCGAATCGGAATGTTCCTGGAAGTAGCCACCACGCTCGGCGCGCTGGGCGGAGCCTACATTGCCGGACTCATCTCGACGAGCGCCATAGCGGTAATCTTCTCCCTGGTCCTGGCATACTCGGCCTACCGGTCGTTTCAGCCGCGGGAAGAGCATTCCATTGACGGGCCGCCAGACAAGTGGGCCACGCGCCTCAGGATGGACGGCACATACCCTACCGCCGAGGGGATGCAGCCCTACACAGTCCACGCAGTGCCGACCGGCTTCTCGCTCATGTTCCTCGCCGGAATCCTGTCCGGGCTGCTTGGCATCGGATCGGGAGCCGTGAAGGTGCTCGCAATGGATCAGGCGATGCGCCTTCCGTTCAAGGTCTCGACGACGACGAGCAACTTCATGATCGGCGTGACGGCCGCGGCGAGCGCGGGCGTCTATCTGCATCGCGGGTACATCGATCCTGTGCTCGCGTTTCCCGTCATGCTCGGCGTGCTTGCCGGTGCGCTTACGGGTGCACGAGTTCTTGCCGGCGCAAAGGTGCGCGCACTGCGCACGATATTCACCGTCGTGATAGTGTTTCTCGCGGTGGAGATGGCTTATAAGGGTCTGCGAGGCGGCATATGAGTGAGCCGCTGTGGCGCACCGGTCGCTGGAGCGACGAGCACGTAGAGCTCTTCGTCGGAAATCTCCTGCGTTGGGGAGTGATCATAGCTGCCGCCGTGACTGTTGTCGGTGGCGCACTCTTCCTGTCGCTACATGGCGGAAGAATCGCGGATTACCACGTATTCCATGGACAACCGGATGCACTCAAATCCGTCTCCGACGTCGTGGCCAACGCGCTGCGGTTCCAGCCGGAGGCGGTGATCCAGCTCGGGCTGCTGTTGTTGATCGCAACCCCGATCGCCCGCGTCGCACTGTCCCTGCTCGCATTCGTGAAGCAGCACGACCGTACCTACATCGTAGTTACGGCGATCGTGCTGGGCTTGCTTCTGTACAGCTTGACGGGAGCGGGCGCCTAGCCTGCCCACCGAATCCGTTCTCCGCAACAGGTCACGTCAATGTTAGCGTCGATTGTCACCCTCCTGACGTTGCTCGGCACGATATCACCTGCGCACGTTGCTCCGGCGCCGGTCGCGCAGATTCACTACACCGTAGCGATGCCGGATCCGGCGTCGCACCTGTACACCGTCACCATCGATGTCGATGGCGTGAAGGGGCCTGTCCTGAAGCTGCAGATGCCGGTGTGGTCGCCCGGACGGTACGCGCGCATGGATTTCGCCAAGAACGTGCAGGAGTTCTCCGTAACAGATGGTAACGGAAAGGCGCTCAAATGGGATCGCGAGAACGGATCGTTGTGGCGCGTTTATCCCGGTGCTGCGCATCGCGTTGTAGCTCACTATCGCGTATTCGGCGACGATCTGTCCGGAACATTCAGCGTGCTCGACACGTTGCACGCGAACTGGAACGGTGCATCGCTCTTCATGTACGTCGAGGGCCGCAAGCCATCGCCGGTTACGTTGCATGTCGATGCACCCGATGGGTGGCACATCATCAACGGCGATGCCCAGAAGCTCGACCAGACCGATTATGCATTCGAGAACTACGACCGCCTGATCGATACACCGACCGAGGTCGCGCCGGGCTTCATGGTCGATTCGTTCACGGTCGACAACAGACTGTATCGCACCGTCGTTCACCACAACGGACCGACCACCCCCGAAGAACGCGCCCGCTTCGTGGCCTCGATTCGCAGGATCGTCGAGGCCCACAACCGTGTGATCGAACCGCCGCCGCTGCGCATGTACACGTTCCTCTTCCACATCGGTTTTCCGGGTGGCGATGGCATGGAGCACCTTTATTCCACGCAGATCATCGATCGCAAACCGTGGGTGGATACTGCATCCGTTCTCGCGGGAGTCGAGACAGCCGCGCATGAATACTTCCATGTGTGGAACGTCAAGCGCATCCGTCCGTTCGCGCTCGGGCCGTTCGACTACACGCGCGAGCAGTATCAGCCGAGTCTGTGGGTGGCGGAAGGATGGACGCAGTACTACGGCGAGATGGCGACATCGCGCGCGAAGCTTGGCTCGACCGAAGACACGTATGCGATGATGGCGGGAATCGTCCAGGCGAACCTCACCGCGCCGGGCCGCAAGGAAGTCTCCGCGCGCATGGCCTCGTTCGAGGCTCCGTTCTTCGATGGCGCACCGCGTGCTCAGAAGACCAATGCGTCGCAAACGTTCTTCACCTATTACTTCAAGGGTGCTGGCATTGCGCTCGCGCTCGATCTGATGATCCGCGACCAGAGCAACAACGTGCGCTCGCTGGACGATGCCCTGCGTGCGCTCAAGAAGCTTTCGTGGGATCAGCCGAATGCGTCCTACTACCTGCAGGGACGCGGATACACCGAGGCCGACGTGGAGCACGCGGTATCACAGGTGATGGGCAAGGACATGCATCCCTGGTTCGAGCGCTACGTTGGTGGAAAGGAAGACATAGACTTCGACGGCGTCCTCGCTCTGGCCGGTCTGAAGCTGAACCGCGATGCCACGCGCTGGACGATTACTGCCGATCCGAGCGCATCGTCCAGACAGATCGCGATACGGGACTCGTGGCTGGCGGACTCCCAGCAGTAGCTCGCCAATGGTAGCTCTACAGCCGTAGCGCGCCGCCTCGAAGCGCGTCCTGTTGCCGATCCATGAAGCGATGGCAGTGACACTGCCATCGCCGGATCGTCATTTGTCAACCTCAACGACGTGTAATGCAACCTGGGTCCCCCTCACCTGCACGGTCATGGCGCGCTGCGCTGGTCGTCGCCTGCCTTGCCGGCACGACGGTTGTGTGCGCCATCCTGGCAACGGAAGTACGGCAGGTCAATGCTGCCCTCGACACGACTACATCGCAGACACTCAGGGACTACGCGACTTCGGCGGGCCGCATCCTAGGCACGGAGGCGATCCGACGGTCAGAGGGGTTCAGGTCAAGACTCTACGGTCCGTTGATGGGCACCATAGTCGTGGATGGAGCAGCGCCGCCGTTGGCCACCTTCGCGCACCGCGCCGACTCTCTCTTCGCCGCAGAGAAATACGACTCTGATTCGCTTCGCGGCTATCTCCGCGTCGATGTGCGAACCCATAGGTGGGAAGGCGTGGGCTCGATGGCCGATTCCAGCCGTGCGGCTGCGGTGGTGGCCAAGGCCCTGGCGAAAGCGAGACTGGATACGGCACGAACGCCGCTCCTCGTGCTTCCCGGCGCGCACGAGCCCATAATCGTCTCGGCCGCGGCGGTCGCCGACTCCACCGGGCGTCAGTACATGTATATCGTCGTTCAGGCGCGTGCAACGAATTTTCGCCACGCGATGCAGGCGACCATGCAGTCGGTACCGCTCCTGCCGCCGTCATTCGCGGGATCTGCGTGGAACCTGGACAAGTCCGCCGCTGCCAACCACGTCTCGAACGATTCACTCATCGGGGTACGGATCACCGCAGTCGATGGAACGGTGCTGTACGTATCACCCCATTCCTACGACGGACCGTACCGGGGAGAGTACCACTTCCAGAGCGGACCGGACGGCTTCACCATCGAAACCGTCCTTCGTCCAAGTCTCGCTACAGCGCTCGTGCCCGCAGTCGTTCGCACCGCCAGCCGGTCGCTTTACATCGGGCTCGCACTTGTGGGCTGCTTCCTTCTGGCTGTTTCCTTCATCGCCTTCTGGGGTGAGATGTCGCATCAGACGGCCGAGCGTGCCAAATCGCTGCAGCAACTCACGACAGGACTTCGGCACGAGCTGAACAATGCGCTCGCGAGCGTCATGCTCGAATCTCAGATGCTCGCGGCGTCCGACGATGCATCGCTCGATGCGCGCTATGCTGGTGCTGCCATCGCTGAACAGGCGGAGCGAATGCGGAAAGCTCTGCGGCGGCTCGACAACATCGATCATCTGCCGGTGGTCAACTACTTCGAGGGAAAGTCGATGCTGGATCTCACCGGCTCGCACCCTGCGGAGAAGGAGCACGAAACCGCACACGCGAGCTGATCGAAGCTCGGGACGGCGTTACTCTCCCCTCCGTTTTGCCCTCGCCGTCGGCGCTGCAGTGAGTGGATCTTCCGGCCAGATATGCTTTGGATACCGTCCGCGCAGCTCCTTCCGCACCTCGAAATAGCTCCCGCGCCAGAAACCTTCCAGATCACGCGTGACCTGCACCGGTCTGCGCGCTGGCGACAGCAGCTCGAGCGTCAATGGAACACTTCCGGCATCGACGGTCGGTGTCTGGTTCACGCCGAACATCTCCTGTAGTCTCACGGCAATGCTCGGCGCGTCCGGGTTGCTGTAGTCGATCGCGACACGCGTGCCCGTCGGCGCGACATAATGAAGTGGTGCGAGTCTGTCGAGATCGCTGCGCTGCCGCCAGTCCATCATCGCCATCAATGCACGATCGAGATCGTTACCCAGATCTCGCAGAGACGTGCGGCCGTCCAGAATCGGCGCCAGCCAGTCGTCGAGCGTCACCGTGAGGAATTCGTCGGACATGTCGGGCCAATCCGCATGTCTCGCTCGCACGAATGCAACACGTTCGCGGACCGTCTTCGCGGCGCCACTCCATGGAAGCGTCTGAATCCCTTCGCGGCGCACGATGTCCAGCATCAACTGCGCTGCGCCCTTCATTCCAGAATCGGTAACTAGCGATTCACTGAGTGTGATTGCCCCGAGTCGCGTTCGCATTCGCGCACGAACGCTGCGCGCGCGATCATCCCACTCCAGAACCTCCTCGACCTCGATCTGATCTGCGAACTGCGCATCGATCTCCGATTGCGTCAACGATGCACCAAGAAATATTCGCGACGATCGTGCATCACCGTCGAGCTCGGCGGCTACTATGTATTCGGCTGACGACAGCCCCTGCGGGTGTGTGAGCGCTGCGCCGCGCCCGTTGCGAAGCAGGAACCGCCCGTCCATGGCGTCGCCCCGCGCCTGACCGATGCGGTCGGCGTATGCGAGCGCCAGAACCGCTCCCGCGTTCGCTGTCTCAGCCGCGGAATGACCGGCAACACCCAGCTGACGTCTCAGCGCCGTACTTTCTGCCGCAATCCGTCGTAGTAGCGTCCCGTCGACCTGCGCGCCGTGCAGTGCGACGCGACCAGCCGGCCCGTGCAGCAACTCCAGACGAATCCCGATGTCGGCGTCGGCAGGTCCATCGACGCCACGTACGAAGTCACGCTCGCCGAGTATCGCGGCAATGTCACATGCGATCGCACCATTGCCGACAGCGATCGATCTGATCAGCATGTGTGCGATGCGTGGATGAACCGGCAGCGCCGCCATCGCGCGACCATGATGCGTGATGGTACCGGACTGATCGAGCGCGCCGAGCATCGTCAGCAATTGCGCTCCCTGCTCCAGCGCCGATGGTGGCGGAGCATCGAGCCAGCGAAGCTCGTCCACATTCCTTATACCTGCAACCGCAAGCTCGAGAACGAGCGGTGCTAGATCAGCCTGAAGAATCTCCGGACTCGTGTGCTCCAGAAGATGATGCTGCTCGTGCTCCGGCCAGAGGCGGTAGCACCTGCCGGGCGCCGTTCGCCCTGCGCGTCCCGCGCGCTGGTCGGCAGAAGAGCGTGATATGCGGACGGTTTCGAGGCGCGTCATTCCGCTTCGTGGCGAAAAGCGGGGTGCGCGCGCGAGTCCGCTGTCGATCACGACCCGGACACCTTCGATCGTGAGACTCGTTTCCGCGATTGGCGTCGAGAGCACGACCTTGCGCGAACCCCGCGGTGCGGGTGCGATCGCCGCATCCTGCGCCTGCTGCGACAGATCGCCATACAGCGGTTCGACGTGAACGTTGTCCGGCACCCGTCCCTCGAGCAGCGCGGCAACACGACGTATCTCCGCTCCGCCGGGAAGAAATACCAGAATGTCCCCGTCGTTATCGTTGAGTGCAGCCACGACTCTGGATGCAACCGCCGCTGCCAGGCCCCGTGCGTCCGGCCGCGCCGAGTACGCCAGCTCGACTGGAAAGATCCGCCCTTCGCTTCTGATCACTGGCGCATCATCCAGAAGCATTGCGACCCGCGCTCCGTCCAGCGTGGCCGACATGACGAGTATTCTGAGATCGGGCCGTATCAATGACTGCGATTGCAGCGCGAGTGCGAGCCCCGTATCGGCGTGAATACTGCGCTCGTGAAACTCGTCGAAGATGAGAAGCCCAACGCCCTCCAGCGTTGCATCGTTCTGCAACATTCGCGTGAGGATTCCCTCCGTCACTACTTCGATCCGCGTTCTCGGCCCTATTCGCGTGTCGCGCCGCACCCTGTATCCAACAGTGTCGCCGGCGCGCTCACCGAGCAGCTGAGACATGCGATGCGTTACCGCGCGCGCAGCCAGCCGACGCGGCTCCAGTATCACGATCCTGGAGTTGCCGAGCCACGGCTCGTCGATCAGAGCGAGAGGAACGTGAGTCGTCTTTCCGGCGCCGGGTGGGGCCTGCAGTACGGCGCCGTTCCCGCTCGCCAGCGCCGCGCGCAGGGCGGGGATCGCCTCGTCCACGGGAAGCCGCGCTCCAGGTAGTTCTTTGCCGCCGGCGTCGACTGGTCGAGTCATTCACAGTTGAAGTTAATGACGCGAGGTGTGGACACGCCTTCGAACACGTGATCCGACAACCCGTCCGCCCGTCAGTCCACGCTGGCGACCCGTGAACCGTATATTCGGCGACTGGCTCGTGTCGGTCGTCAACCACTGCTGTGAGGGGTACATGCGATTCTTCAGTCTCCCGTTTCTCGCCTCGCTTGGCGTGCTCGCCGTCCCTCTGGTCGCGGCGTCTCCGCCTCCATCCGGCGACATCCTCGGCTTCACTCCAGCGTCGTCGCGAATTCAACGCGACTGGGAGAACAAGTTTCGCGCGTTACCCGATCCAGCGCGCATGCGCGCGGACATGAAACTGCTCGCCGCGCGTCCACATCACGTTGGCTCGCCGTACGACAAGCAGAACGCGGAATGGATCCTCAAACAGTTCAAGGACGCCGGTTGGGATGCGCACATCGAGACGTTCAACGTGCTCTTCCCGACACCAAAGCAGCGACTCGTCGAGCTCGTCGCGCCGACACGCTTCACCGCGAAACTCCAGGAGCCACCGGTACCGGGAGATCCGACGTCGTTCCAGACGTCGGAGCAACTTCCGACTTATAACGCATACTCGATCGACGGCGACGTCACGGGTCCGCTCGTCTACGTCAACTATGGAATTCCTTCGGACTACGATGAGCTCGCACGGCGCGGTGTGTCGGTCAAGGGCGCGATAGTCATCGCGCGTTACGGCCAGTCGTGGAGAGGCATCAAGCCGAAAGTCGCCGCGGAACACGGCGCGATCGGGTGTCTGATCTATTCCGACCCTGGCGATGACGGTTACAACGATGGCGACGTCTTTCCGAAAGGACCGATGCGTCCGGCCGACGGCGTCCAGCGTGGCAGTGTGATGGACATGCCGACGTATCCGGGTGATCCGTTGACTCCGGGTGTCGGCGCTACGAAGGATGCAAAGCGTCTCGCACTCAAGGACGTGAAGGTTCTCACCAAGATCCCCGTCCTTCCCATCTCGTATGGTGATGCAAAGCCATTGCTGGCGGCCATTGGCGGTGACGTTGCGCCGAACGGCTGGCGTGGTGCGCTCCCCATCACCTACAAGATTGGACCCGGACCTGCGCGAGTCCATCTCGTCGTCAAATCCAACTGGGACATCAAGCCGATCTACGATGTTATCGGTCAGTTGCGCGGAAGCTCGTCGCCGGATGAATGGGTGGTTCGTGGAAATCACCACGACGCGTGGGTTAACGGCGCGGACGATCCGATCGCTGGTCAGGTTGCGCTTCTGGAGGAAGTCCGCGCGATGGGTGCGCTAGTCAAACAGGGCTGGCACCCGAAGCGCACGATCATCTACGCCGCCTGGGATGGAGAGGAGCCCGGCCTGCTGGGTTCGACCGAGTGGGCTGAAACACACGCGAAGGAGCTCGCGGCACATGCAGTTGCGTATCTCAACAGCGACACCAACGGACGCGGTTATCTCGGCGTCAGTGGTTCGCACGTGCTGGAGAAGTTCATCAACGGTGTGATGCGCGACATAACCGATCCCGAAACCGGCGCGAGCGTCGAGAGTCGCTCACGCGCACGCTCACTCGCTCACGCCTCTGCGACCGCGCGCAAGGATATTCGCAACCGCGCCGACCTTCACATCGGCGCACTTGGCTCCGGCTCCGATTACACTGCGTTCCTGCAGCACGTCGGCGTTCCATCGATGAACCTGGGCTTCGGCGGCGAAGATCAGGGTGGTGTGTACCATTCAGTGTACGATGACTTCTACTGGTACACGCACTTCTCCGATACGTCGTTCGTGTATGGCAAGGCGCTCGCACAGACTGCCGGCACCGCCGTGATGCGGCTCGCTGATGCCGACGTGATTCCGTACGACTTCACCGATCTTGCGCAGACCGTCGGTACCTACGTGACCGAACTCAAGGCGCTTCACAAGACGATGGCATCCGATGTCGTCGAGCACAACCGTGAAGTTGCCGACAGTGGGTTCTTCCTCACCAACGATCCACGTCATCCGTTCACGCTTCCGACGGCTGAGGCGACTATACCGGATCTCGACTTCGCGCCGCTGGACAGCGCGACTGCTGCATTGACCCGAGCCGCTACGCGCTACCAGGCGGCATTCGCGCAATCGATGGACGGGGCAGCCACGGAGAGCTTCGTCAAGCTCAACGCAGATCTGCTGCAGAGCGAGCGCGTGCTCCTGTCGGATGCCGGACTCCCGAACCGCCCCTGGTTCAAGCATCTGCTGTATGCGCCCGGTTACTACACCGGCTACGGCGTCAAGACGATCCCCGGTGTGCGCGAGGCGATCGAACAGAAGGAGTGGCCACTCGCAACAACCGAGATCGGACGTGTGTCAGCGGCACTCAACGCCGAGGCCGCGTTGGTCGACAAAGCCGCAACGGAGTTGGGCCACTGATACGGCGGCAGGCGTGATGTGATCAGGTACAAGAAACGGCACGCGTCGGAATGACGCGTGCCGTTGTTCTAAGCTCGTCATTCCCGCGAAAGCGGGAATCCATCTGATGCCGATCAACTTCCTGGTATCATCGCAACCAGAGATCGATAACATGGATTCCCGCTTTCGCGGGAATGACGAATCGGTGACGCGGTATCCCTGCTCAGAGACCCGACGTCTTGTCGATGAACGCCGCTACGTTGGTCTTGAATTGCGCGAGTGACGGAACGTTGACGTAGATCATGTGCCCCGACATGTACTCGGCTTCGGTGATCTGACTGCGCACCTGCTTCGGCACGCCGAGATGATCCATGGTCCACTCGGCAGCAAAGTACGGTGTCGCGAGATCGAAGAGGCCGCTGTTGAGCATCACGTGCAACTTGGGGTTCGTGCTCAATGTGTTCGCGAGATCCACCGCGACGTTGGTATGGCCCGGCCAGCCACGTCTGTCGCCATGCGTCCAATCCCATGGATTCACCCTGCCGGAGATCGCGTAGAGCTTGTCGCGGCCGTAGTTGAGCTCCTCGTGCATGTACTGGTTGAACAGCGACACGTACGCCGAGCTGATGTCTGCCGACTGCGGATCGTACTCGGCGTTTTCCGCGAGCAGGTCTCCGGTCTCACCGACAAAGCGCGCATCGAGGCGACCGACTGTCTGACCGTGCTCGCGCAGCAGCTCCTTCTCGAACTGTCCAGCGTTCACCCGAAGGTTCGCCTTGTCGATGTACGCACTGTTGAGTCCCGTGTACTGCTGCAGCTTGGCGATGATCCTCGCGCGATCCGCGCTCGAGAGATTGTCGCCCGCCATCAGAGCCTGCGCATAGTCAGTCGTCGCAAAGTGCTCGACTTCCTTGAGAAACGGGCGTAGCTCGGCCGGCCGATTCGCCAGTGCGTTGTGATACCACGCAACTGCCGCATACGATGGCAGATACATGACGTATGGCATGTCGTTGCCGGCGTCGAACGTGATGGTCTGGAAGTCCAGCACCGAAGACAGTAGAATCACACCATTCAGATCGATGTTGTAGCGATTCTGCAATACGGCCGATAGCGCCGCGGAGCGCGTTGTTCCATAACTCTCGCCCATCAGATAGCGCGGCGAGTTCCATCGCCCCGACTCGCTCAGATAACGACTCACGAACTCGCCGAGAGAGCTGGCATCCTGATCCACGCCCCAGAAATTCTTTCCCTTCGCCTTGCCGACCGGCTTGCTGTATCCCGTTCCCACCGGGTCGATGAAAACCAGATCCGCCTTGTCCAGCATGCTGTACTGATTGTCCACCAGATGATAAGGTGGCGGCGCTGAATGCACGGTGTCGGGAATGTCGACGCGTTTGGGCCCGAGCAATCCCATGTGAACCCACACGGACGACGATCCCGGCCCACCGTTGTACGCGAACATGATCGGTCTGCGAGAGCGGTCTGTTACGCCGCGTTGTGTATACGCAGTGTAATAGATCTCCGCCGTCGGCTCGTCTGTGCTGTCGCGCAGAATTATGTTGCCGACCGTCGCGTCGTAATCGATTCGCTTGCCGCCGATCATCGCCGAGTGATGCGTGACGACGTGCACCTCTCTCGCGGGTGCTGGGGCGCGGGAGCCTTGCAGGATGGTGGTTTCGACCGTCGTGTCGGCGCGACCGCGAACCGTCGTGTCGCGGCTGCTGTCGGGACGTGCTTCCCCGCGTCGCGTGGCACGCTGGCCGAACGCGGCGGCTGGAATCAAAACTGCCGCGACGAGAAAGGCGGCTCTCTTCATGTTGGAATTCCGATTTTGGCTGAATTTCATTGACCGTGTCAGATTCGCACGGTGGCGGGTAACAGAGGCAGATATTACACACACGATCGCGCTCCGCTAGCCGTCATCCGCCCGTAACAGCCTGTAACCGGAATCCCTGCTCGCTCATTACCTATATTTCAGTTCTACGCCCATGAAGACCGCATTCATATATACGGCTGCAGTCGTCGCCCTCGGCGCCTGCTCCCAGACGCCAGGGGTCGCGGCACAAACACCTGTTCACTGGTCAATTACCCCGGTTCGGGGTGCGATCAGCAATGGTACGGTATCGACCGTAAGGGTCGACGGCACCATTCAGGCTGGCTGGCACATTTACGCCATCAGCCAGCCGCCCGGCGGACCGTACGCCACGCGGATCTCCGTTCCGGATGGTCAGTCGTTCGTCGCCGCCGGCAGCCCTGCGGCGGTCCTGCCGCCGCACGTCGCATTCGACAGCGCCTTCAAGATGAATGTGCAGTTGCACGAAAAAGCGGCCAGCTTCGACGTACCCGTGCGCTTCACCGGAAAGTCCGCCGCTGGCGACTCCGTCCACGTGAACGTCAGATACCAGGTCTGCAACGCATCGCTCTGCCTTCCACCGCAGACCGCGAAGCTCGTGGCGGCAGTCGTACCAACGGCGAGGTAGGCACCGCCGATGATTCTCAGCGTCGGATGAATCCGTGATCCAGGCACCGGCGGGAATTTCTCCCGCTTTTCTCTGGCTTGCTGCCACCGCAGGTGCGCTGTCGCTGCTCACACCGTGCGTCTTTCCCATGGTGCCGATCACGGTGTCGTATTTCCTGCGTCACGCCCAGACGAGCCGAACCCGAGCGTTCACCGCGGTCGCGATCTTCGGACTTGGCATCATCGTCACCTTTACCGCGCTCGGCGTCACCGTCGCAGCGCTCGTTGGTGCTGCGGGGCTGACGCGCTTCGCCGCCAACGCATGGGTGAACCTCGCGATTGCGGCAATCTTTCTCGCTCTCGCGCTCAACCTGCTTGGTTTCTATCAGTTGAACGTGTCGAGCCGAGTGCTGAGCGGCATCGCCTCGGTCACGCGCAGCCGGAATGAATCCGACGCAACGAGCACGCTGCTCATGGGTGTGCTGTTCACGCTCACGAGTTTCACGTGCACAGCGCCGTTCATCGGCACGCTGCTGGTGGCCGCATCACAGGGCGAATGGCAACGACCGATTGCCGGAATGCTGGTTTATGCCATCGTGTTCGCGCTTCCATTCATCGTTCTCGCGACTGTTCCGCGGTGGATCAACAGTCTGCCCAGTTCCGGCGCATGGCTGAATCGCGTCAAGGTCGTGATGGGTTTCGTCGAGATCGCCGCGGTGGCGAAGTTCATATCCAACGCGGATCTGGTCTGGCACTGGAACATCTTCACGCACGACGTCGTGCTGGCGATCTGGGTAGCGCTCGCGCTGATAGCCACGTTCTACCTGTTGGGCGCATTTCGTCTGCCGCACGAGCCGCCGCTCGCGCGTTCAGAAGCAACCCGGGCATCGCAGCGCGCTCTGCCGCACATCAGTGCCTCGCAGGCGATTCCGGCGCTTGTGTTTCTCGCGCTTGGCATGTGGCTGGCCACCGGCCTGACGGGTAGCACACTCGGTACGCTCGAATCATTCCTTCCTCCCGTCGGCGGCGCACCGGCTTCGGTAAACGCCGCGGATGTCCCAGCCGAGCTCAACTGGCGACTCAACGATCTTCCCGCCGCACTCGCCGTAGCGCGCCAGGAGAACAGGCGTGTATTCATCGATTTTACCGGATACACGTGCACCAACTGTCGCTGGATGGAAGCCAACATGTTCACTCGACCCGAGATAAAAGTCGCGATGAACCGCTTCGTTCTCGCGCGTCTCTACACCGACGGCGACGGCGATATCTATGACAAACAGCAGCAGATGCAACAGCAGCGCTTCGGAACCATTGCTCTGCCGCTCTATGCGATAGTCGATCCTGACGGTAAGACCGTCACGACATTCGCCGGGCTTACACGGAGCCCGAATGATTTTCTCTCCTTCCTGTCCGCCGGGCTGAATTAGTCTGTTCCCGTCGATTTGTCCGGTACGGATCGTACCATGCTATACGTCAGATGTTGTATTTCTTGCCAGGCGAAAATCGCCGATTACCAACCCATGGGCGGCTCGTCCTAATGGGACGCACGCGATCGCGTGCTGAGGAATTCGGACGGAATCAGCTGTATGGGATACGTCCCTGTGGCGCACCTTTTGGAGGCTCGACCATGTTGTCCCATCGCTCGTTGTGCATTGCGCTCCTGCTGCTGCCGGCGCTTCCAGCGTTCGGCCAGAAACCCGCCGCGTTGCATCGTCCCGCGCGTGCGCACTCGCAACAAACGTCGGCATCTCTTGTTACACCGCAGGTACGCGCAGTCGTGCTTCCGGTCGACGGACTCGAGAGTGATTCGGTGCAGACGATCATCTCGCGCGATCTGAATTTCGGCGATCGCGTACAGGTCGTATCCGATCTGACACCTGTCATTCCATCCACCAGGAAGGCGCAGCAGCCAACTGCTGTGGTCAGGACGGTCGCTACTGCGACCGGAGTGACCGTGTCGCTCATCGACCCGCTGAGCGGTACAGTCAGGCAGCAGCATGATTTTGCGCTCCCTCAGGTGCCGCATCGTACGGCACAGGCGATTGCCGATTCGCTGAACCAGGCCTTCGACGCTCGCGATCTCATGCGTCGCACACGCATCGTTCGCGCAGAGATAGTTCGCGACTCGCTCCAGGCGGAGATGGCGAAAAAGGCGCCCAGGCTGCGCAACAGGGAGGCGAAGGCGCAGTACGCGGACCTCGTCGCTCAGCGCAACAACATGCTCATTGGCGCGCTGGGAGAGCTCGCGACAATCCGTGGCGAGCGTGAGCGTGATGAGGCAGCCCGCGCCGGAGTCCAGCGCGATGCGATCGCACGTGAAGCAGTGATTCGCGATTCAGCGACCGCGGCCCGCCGCTGGGCAATCCACGGCGTTTCTGACGCTGTCGAGGAATGGATGACTGGCCATCGCGGCATCGCACAGTCACGCGTCGCATACGTATCGAACGGTGTGATTCGTGTCGTCGATTTCGATGGCGCCAACGATCATCCCGTAACGCGTATCGATAAGGAAGGCGACAAGGCGATGTCGCCTGCGTGGCGCCGCGACGGCACCGCCATCGTTTACAGCGAGATGAGTGATGCAGGTACGCAGATCGCTCTGGTCAATCTGGTTACCGGAAAGACTCGCACGTTGGCGGCAACGCCGCGCGGCCTCAACATCACGCCGATCTTCTCCTCCGATGACAAGTCGGTCATATACGCGAACGGGTCCGATTTCCACACGGGCCTCGTCTCGGTCCAGCTCGACGCTGCCACGACGGCCAGGCCGCTTCCCGTTAACCGTGCCTTCGACGTCGATGAGCCGATTCTGAGCCCCGATGGTACGCGCATCGCCTACGTTTCCTCCCGCCCCAAGACCCCGCAGATCTATTCCGCCAATCTCGACGGAACGGACGAGCGCGTCGAAGCACCGGCTCCCCCAAAGACGCGGGTCTATCACACCAGCCCGGACTGGAGCCCTGACGGACGGATGATCGCATACCAGCAGCAGAATGGCGATTTCCAGGTCTGGGTAGTAAACCGGGACAACCACAACGTCCGCCGTCTCACCTCGGTTGGGGAAAACGAGGATCCGTCGTGGGCACCGGACGCGCGGCACATCGCTCTCACATCCAACCGCGGCGGTGCCAAGGCCATCTGGGTTCTGGATATCCAGACCGGTCGCTTCCGGCAGCTCACGGCAGCTGGCGACGCCCGACTGGCAGCATGGTCTGGTCCACTAGGATCCAACGCTCCGGGATCCCTGGCGATAGCACGGTAATCGGATGTTCATGATGGGCTGAAGCGTTGCACCTGTAACGCTACGTTACAGCCATTTCGTTTCGTAAACCGGCGGGTCGCATCGTAAGTCGTTGCTATTCAACGACTTGACTTGTGGCCCGCCGGTTGCTTTAGAGCCGGGTGCAAGAACATTCGCACATTACTGGAGCCAAGCACATGTTTCGTACTTCGATTGTCCGCTCGACCCTATTCGGCCTCGGCGTCGCGCTCATCGCGACCGGGTGCACGCCGGAGACCCTTTCCGGCCCCCAGGCATCGCTGACCCCGCCGAATGCGGCAGTCACGGCGACGCCTGGAGCCAGTGCCAGCCTGCTTGGCGGAGTCCTCAATGTTGCTGGAACGGTCGTCCAGACAACCGTTCAAACCGTAAATGATCTGCTTTACCCGGTCGTTCAGCGCCAGCAGGCGCTGGCCCATCCGATCACGGTCACCCAAACGATCGGTACCACCGGTGGGTCGATCTCGATTCCCGACGCAGGTTTCACCATAACGTTCGCCCGCGGCGCGGTGCTCACGCCCACGCCGATCACCGTCACGGCCGACTCGGGCAAGGCGGTCTCATACGAGTTTGGTCCGCACGGCACGCAGTTCTACGCGCCGGTAACGATCAAGCAGGACATGAGCCTGACGACGCTGGCGAACAATCCCGGCGCTGCTCCCAGCATCCATGGCGGTTACACCGCAAACGGCCTGCAGGACATCATCAACGGATTGCTGGCACGTGTGGCTGAGATCATCAATGCCACCACAACGATCATCATTGGCCCCGATGGCAAGGCGCACCTCGGCACTTCCAGCTTCATAATCAAGCACTTCTCGGGCTATATCCTCATCAGCACCTGAGGCACCCAATGAACTCCGAAGAGCTGCACTTTCCACCCACACCGTTCGATGAGCTGCGCGCACGCGCAGCTCAGTTCATTGAAAAGGCCAAGACAGCGCAACGTCATGGCGACGCGGACAGTGCGTTGGCGCACTACGACGACGCGCTCTCGTTGATGGAGGATGAGGGCGACTCCCCCATGGCTGCCGATGCGCTCAGGTGGAAGGGCTGGGTGCTCAGCGAACGAGGGGATACACCTGCCGCGTACAGGTTCTTCAATCGAAGTCTCGCAATGGCGGAGCGGCTCGACTACGTGAATGGCCAGGCGCATGCGCTCAACTGTCTTGGCACCATCGCACAGCGTCGAGGAGAGTTGAAGAACGCCGAGCGGCTGTACAGTCAGGCCGCATTTCGTGCCGAAGCGAGCGCAGACCGGCGGTTGCTCGGGATGGTCGAGCTGAATCAGGGCGTGATCGCATCGTCGTTGGGTGACTGGGACACTTCGATAGTGCGGTTGCGGCTGAGCCTCAAGGCATTCGAGAGCGTCGGCGACAAGGAAGGAGCGTCCTACGCCCACAACAACATCGGACTGCATTACGTCGCAAGGAAGCGTCATGCACAGGCGGTCGAATCGTTTCAAATGGCTCTTGCCATTGCGTACGCGCGGGAAGACATGGTGGTCGAGGCAACGGTCGAGCTGAACCTCGGCGACGTGCGGATACGGCAGGGTGAGCTTGATAGTGCGACGCGGTCCGTTGCCCGGGCGCTCAAGATCGCTGAGATCCGGCGGGACCGCCTTCGTATGGCGGAGGCGCTACGGCTCAAGGCACGGATCGAGAGGTTGCGGGGACAGTTGGCGACAGCCGTGGAGACGCTGCGGCAGGCTCGCTATCAGGCTCGGGAGGGCGAGGATGCCCTGCTTCAACTGGAGCTCCTGACCGAGCTGGGCGAGCTTTGCCGGGAGCAGGGCGATTCGGAGCGAACCAGGGATGTTCTCCGGGAAGCCCTGGTCGGCTTTACCGAGATAGGAGCGATCCGACGAGCCGAGGCAATTGCGGAGGAATTGGCCGCTTTGTAGCCCTCTCGGAGGGCGCCATCTGGTTACAGCTTGATGCGAGGCTGGCCGACACTCTGAGGGTGTCACCTACCTCGCATCCGCATTGAGTACTTACACCGAACCTGCTTCGCTTGGGATTGGGTGGGCGCCTCCGCGTCTGCCTGACCCAGCCGCGCGTCAGACCCCCCGTCAGGAGCCGGTAATCTGGACGGAAGGGATGGTCGTAGGGCAGAGTGACTCTCTGCAAGCTGCGGTGGCTCTCGCGACCAAAGTAGGCAGCAGCCGCGCAGCGACCGTGCTGGTCTGCGGTGAGACAGGGACAGGAAAGGAGCTCTTCGCGCGCGGAATCCACGCATGCTCCACCCACTCCAACGATCCCTTTGTTGCGATAAACTGCGCGGCGATTCCGGAATCCCTTCTGGAGAGCGAGCTGTTTGGCCACGAGCGCGGCGCATTCACCGATGCACGCGCGATGAAGCGAGGCCTGCTCGAAGTCGCCGGCCGCGGCACGATCTTCCTGGACGAGATAGGTGAGCTGCCGCTCAAGCTGCAGCCGAAATTGCTCCGCATACTGGAGCAGCGCACGTTCCGGCGAGTGGGCGGCTCCGTCGAGCTGCCCATCGCGGCGCGAGTCATTGCAGGCACCAACGTGTCGCTCTCGGATGCGGTCGACAGCGGGGCGTTTCGCGAGGATCTGTTCTATCGATTGAGCGTCGTGCGGCTGGATCTTCCCCCGTTGCGCGAGAGGTCTGGCGACGTCGAGCTGCTTGCGCGTCACTTTCTGCGCGACCTTGCGCGTGAAAGCGACGGTGTTCCCGCGACACTGTCCGCCGATGCGCTCGCTGCTCTGTGCACGCATAACTGGCCCGGCAACGTGCGCGAGCTGAAGAATGTCATCGAGCGCGCAGTAATCGTCGCCGGTGGAAAGACGATCCAGCGACAGCACCTGCTGTTCCAGCGCCGGCGCAGCGTTCAGGCAGATGTCGATGTGGAATGCGGGACGGTGATCCGCATTCCTCCCGGTGGCAAGACGCTGGACGAGATCGAGTCGGAAGCAATTCAGGCCACGCTCGCGCTCACGCACGGCAACCTCAGCGCAACGGCCCGGATCCTTGGAATATCGCGTCCAACGCTTGGCAGAAAACTGCGCTCCGCGGGTCTCGAGCGACGCATGGTCGTATCGAGCCAGTGACGACGGCAACAATGGCCCGGATCGACGCAGCACCGCATGCCGTTTCTCCCGTTTCGTTCGACGACATGGTCAGCGAGGCGAGGAGTCTAGAGCGGAATGGCAGATGGGCGGCGGCGCGCGCCTGCTACGAGAGTCTGCTGGATGACGACGCACTCACTGAGGCGGCGCGCTCGTCGTTGTTACGCTGGATCGGACGCACGCACGCCGAGGAGGGGAATCCGGACACGGCGTTCTCCATGCTGGAGCGCGCAGTTACGGCTGCGGAAGCGTCGGGTGACGTGGGCGTGGAAGCGCACGCGCTGAACGGGCTGGCGGTAGTCGAGCAGACGCTGGGCAATCTCGACCGTTCCGAGGAGTTGTACCTGCGCGCGCGAATCCGGGCCGCAGAAGCGCATGATGAGCTGCTCCTGGCGATACTGGATCAGAATCTCGCAACCGTCGCCAACATTCGCGGCAATCTCGAGCTGGCGCTGGAGTCGTACGGATCGAGCCGGAGGCGCTTCCATGCACTGGGTCGCTCGTCATACGAAGCACACGTGCTCAACAATGTCGGGATGGTGTTGACAGATCTTGGCCGGTGGGAAGACGCCGAAGCGGCCTATGGCTCCGCGTGCGAAGCTTGCGCAAGCAGCGACGACAGGGAGCTGCTGCGCAGGATCGAGGTGAACCAGGCCGAGCTCTGGATCGCACGCAACGATCTGCCCAAGGCGCGTGAACGTTGCGAGCGGCTGCTGAACGATGCGCAGCGCGAACACAACGTATCGGCACCGTGGCTCGGCGAGGTTTACAAACACTACGGCGTCGTGTGCAGGGAGCAGCGTCAGCTGGATCGTGCGGAGAGTTGGTTTGCGCAGGCGGCCAGGATCGCGGACAACTCGCATGACCTGCTGCTGGCCGCTGAGACGGCACGCGAGCAGGCCGAGCTTTACTGGATTCAGGGGCGAAACAGCGACACGCTGCAGGCGCTGAACGCAGCACACGGCTGGTTTTCCCAGTTGCGCGCGGAGCGTGATCTCGATGCAATCGCGCGACGCAATGGACGTCTGGAAGAGCGGTTCCTCGAAGTGGTGCGGAAGTGGGGCGAATCGATCGAAAGCAAGGACTGCTACACACAGGGACACTGCGTACGTGTCGCAGACGTGGCGTGCATGCTCGCCGAGCGGATGGGCTTCGACTCGAAGACGTTGTTCTGGTTTCGCATCGGCGCCCTGCTGCACGATGTCGGCAAGCTGATAGTCCCCCAGGAAGTGCTGAACAAGGCCGGCAAGCTCGATGACGACGAGTGGCGCATCATGAAGCGTCATCCCGAAGCCGGCGTGGAGCTGCTGGCAGACATCGAGTTCCCGTGGGATGTGCGGCCCATGGTGCGCAACCATCATGAGCGTTGGGACGGTGCGGGGTATCCGGATGGGCTGGCGGGTGAAGCGATACCGCTTTCGGCGCGCATTCTATGCATCGCCGACGTGTATGATGCCCTGACGACGAATCGCTCGTATCGCAAGGGTTTCGATCATGAACGCGCCGTGGCCGTAATGACCGAGAACAATGCAAACGGCCACTTCGATCCAGCGATATTCGATCTCTTTCTCGAGTGGGCTGCGACGCGCAATACGCGGGAGGCATGACCATGTCGCTCATGTTTCGAGACAACGCTGGTGCGTCGTTGCGATCGGCGGCACTCGCAGTTCTGATCATCGGCGTCGCTGCGTGCACGCCGGATGCGAAGGTCGCGAAGACGAGTGGTGCGGGAGGGACACTCGTTGTCGCCACCGCTGGTGACGCCGACAACCTGTTTCCGCCGCTCACAATGACGAGTCAGGGGCGCCAGGTGGTGGATCAGATATTCGATTATCTGGCCGACATCGGGCCCGACTTGAACACGATTGGCGATGGAGGCTTCACGCCCAGGCTCGCCGATTCATGGAGCTGGGCGCCCGACTCGTCGTGGATAGCATTTCATATCAATCCCCGTGCACGGTGGCACGACGGGCAGCCGGTTCGCGCCGGCGACGTCCGATTCACGTTCAAACTGCTGACGGACTCGACGCTTGCGTCGCCGATCGCAGCGACGTTGCGCGGGATCGATTCTGTAAGCGTGCGCGATTCACTTACCGCGGTCGTGTGGTACGCGAGACGCACGCCGGAGCAGTTTTTCGATTTCGTGTACAATGTGGCGATACTGCCCGAGCATCTCCTGCATGATGTTCCGGTGAAGTCGCTCGCGTCGTCGCAGTTTGCGCGGCATCCGGTGGGCAGTGGCCGCTTCAGGTTTGCCAGATGGGACGGTGGGTCGCGCATCGAGATCGTGAGCGACAGCAGTAATTATCGCGGACGCGCACGGCTCGATCGCGTTGTGTGGTTGGTGTCACCGGACATGCAGGCAGCGACGACGCGGTTGCTGGCGGGCGAGGCGGACTTCCTCGAGGTCGTGCGTGGCCCCGCAGTGGATCAGGTTGTCGCGTCGCCGCGTGTGCGGCTGTTGACGTCGCCAAGTCTCGATTATGGCTTTCTGGCGTTCAACGTTCGGCGTGCGCCGTTCAACGACAGGGAAGTACGACGTGCGCTTAGCATGGCCGTGGATCGGTCGGCGATGGCCCGGAACGTGTTCGACACGCTGGCGCTTCCCGGGCTCGGGCCCGTGACGCGCGCGTTGCCGGTCAGCAGTGGCGTTGTCGCACTTCCATACGATTCCGCGGCGGCGGTGAAGATACTTGCTGCGCACGGTCCGATCTCATTCAGGTTGCTCGTTCCCACGTCGAGCGCCGTGCGCGTCAAGTACGCGACGCTGCTTCAGGAGCAGTACCGTCGCTTCGGGGTGAAGGTGACCATCGAGCCGCTCGAGGTCAACGCATTCGTTCAGCGACTCACCAGAGGCGACTTCGACGCTGTGCTCAATGCATGGCATTCCGACCCCAGTCCTGCGGCCGTCGTTCAGGCATGGGGGTCGGCTGGCGTGCCTCCTGAAGGCGCCAATTTCGTCGGTTACACGAATCGGAGCTTCGATGCGCTGGTGGATAGCGGGGCCCGCTCGTTCGATCCGGCGCGCGCGCGTGCCTATTATGTGCGGGCCTATCGGGAGATCAATGCCGACGCTCCCGCGGTGTGGTTGTACGAGGCCCGGAACGCGAGTGGCGTGAGTCGTCGAGTGCACGTAGCCGGCACCCGTGCGGACGCGTGGTGGTCCGATCTTCCGGACTGGACAGTCGACCAGCACTGATGTCCGATTCCGTACCGAACCGGTGCGGGCGTGCGGCCTGGCGAGGCGATGAATACAATTCAGGGAGTCCAACCTGTTCAGTCAGCGCCGTGTCTGACCATTTTGTATAGCCGCCGGCACTGAGCCGCGGCGCCGCTGGTCAGCGATTCCATTCTTTCGGAGTAATCAGAAATGCTTCAGCCAAGATCGGCCGCCGCGGTGGTCGTTCTCTTCAGCGCGCTCGCGGCCGGTGCGCAGCAGCCGACCCCACAGCAGACAGAAGCGGTCCGCAGAGGAGCTGGCGACACGTCGATCTTCGCACCGCTCGATCTGTATCCCTCGCCGAACGTGTACAGGACCGGTGACGGACGGCCCGGCGCCCATTACTGGCAGCAGCGCGCGGATTACGATCTGCACGCGACACTGGATACGGCGAACAAGTCGCTCAGCGCATCGATGACGATGCGATACACGAACAACTCGCCCGATACGCTGCGATTCATCTGGGTTCAAACGGAGCAGAACGCGTTCCGGCCCGGCTCGCTCAACACGCTCGTGTTCGCACCGGACAGTCGCTTCGGATCGCGCAGCTTTGTGGGTGGCGATGTGATCGATCACTTCAATCAAGTCGTCAACGGACATGCGACTCCGCTCAAGTTGCGCGACAACGGAACGGTGACCAAGGTCGATCTGGCGCAGCCACTGGCACCTGGCAAGACCGCGACGTTCGACGCGGCATGGCACTTCCTGATTCCGGAGCATGGAGCCGATCGCATGGGTCGCGACGGTTCGCTGTTCGAGCTCGCACAGTGGTACCCGCGTGTGAACGTGTATGACGACGTGCGCGGCTGGAACACGGAGCCGTATCTCGGACAGGGCGAGTTCTATCTCGAGTACGGTGATTTCAATCTGAGCGTCACGGTTCCATCGGGCTACATCGTGGCCGCGACGGGCACGCTCGCGAATCCGCGCGAAGTGCTGACGCCGACGGAGATCAGCCGTCTCGCCAAGGCGGCCAAATCCGACACACCGGTACCGATCATCACGGCATCGGATCTCACCAGTGGAGCGGCGCGGCCGCGCACTACCGGTACGATGACGTGGCGCTTCAAGGCCCACAACGTGCGCGACGTGGCATGGGCAGCCTCGCCCGAGTACCAGTGGGATGCATCGAGCTGGAAGGGAATTCTGGCGCAGGCTTACTATCGGCCGAGTGCGGCGATCAACTGGGACGACGCTGCGGATCAGGCGCGCATGTCGATTCAGGAGTATTCGGAGCGCTGGTTCATGTATCCGTATCCTCAGATCACCGCAGTCGAGGGTCCGATCAGCGGCATGGAGTACCCGATGCTCGCGATGGAGACCAAGAGCCGCGACAAGCCGGATCTGTACAACGTCGTGACGCACGAGATTGGACACAACTGGTTCCCGATGATCGTCGGATCCAACGAGCGTGTACAGTTCTGGCAGGACGAGGGTTTCAACACGTTCATCAATACGTTCAGCGAAGCGCGTCGTTATCCGCAGAACGGCAATCAGATGCAGCGCGCCGCCGAGGAGCGTGCACAGGTCGAGCAGACGCAGAAATTGAACATCGACGTTCCGATCATCACGAATCCGGATCGCATCGACCCGCGCAAGCTTGGCTTCACGGAGTACGTCAAGACGTCCGTCGGTCTTCAGCTTCTGCGCCAGGAGATCATGGGACCCGAAGCATTCGACGACGCGTTCAAGGAATACACGCGCCGCTGGGCATTCAAGCATCCAACGCCGACTGATTTCTTCCGCACGATGGAATCGGTTGGTGGACAGCGGCTGGACTGGTTCTGGCGCGAGTGGTTCTTCGAAGATCCACATTTCGATCAGGCCATCGAGTCGGTGCGGACGGCCGATTCGAGCGGGGTGCAGCACGTCACGGTGGTTTACGGCAACCGTGCACGCGGTGTGCTACCGATACGCGCGCACTTCACCTTCAGCGACGGCACTACTCAGGATTTCGAGTATCCGGCGCTGGTCTGGAGCACCAACAGTGTTCGCTACGTCCGCGAATACGACTTCAGCGGCAAGACCGTCAAGCGGATCGATCTCGATCCCGACCGGCGTCTCGTGGATGTCGATCGGACCAACAACAGCTGGATGGCGCAGTGAGGTAGTTGGGGTGACTTCGTCCGTACCTCCGGAATTCGAGCATCGGTACATCGCCGGCGAGGGAAACCTCGCCGGCCTCAC
>Ga0207678_10001187_pt1 | contig 23870 bp, 20 predicted proteins | sample KBSC63metaG_FD_184319 | JGI IMG/M metagenome (GOLD analysis project Ga0207678, IMG submission 184319) | Corn rhizosphere microbial communities from Kellogg Biological Station, Michigan, USA - KBS C6-3 metaG (SPAdes) (version 2) | ecosystem: Host-associated > Plants > Roots > Rhizosphere > Soil ... | reverse complement strand
CCTGCCTGCCGCCGGCGATTTTGCGCAGTTTCTGCTCGGACAAGAAGGTGTGGTGTAGATGGGGTCGACGTACAAATCCGCGAGCAAAAGCCATGTGGGCATGGTCCGCCAGGTCAACGAAGACGCCTGCCTGGACCTGCCGGAAAACCGCCTGTGGGTAGTGGCCGAGTTCGGCCAGCACGAGACCCCTATCTCGCCGTTCTTCGAAAGCGTGCGGCAACAGGATCACGAGACGGTTGGCCACAGCCAGCAAGCGCGTCCAGTCTTCGGTGGTGCGATGGATTTCCTTGAGGTTGCGCAGCATGCGTGCGAGCACGTCGCGTGGCGGCGCCGCCTGCAGGAAGAGTCCTAGCGGGGCGTCGAAGTCGCCCATGAGTCCGTGGCTGCGCTTGTAGGGCCCAAGCAACTCGTCGAGTTCCTCGCGCGACAGGGAATGGCCCGTGAAGGGATCGATGACCACCTCGCCATGCTGTTTTCCTGTGTGCATGCGCAGCTTGATAAGGAAATGCCCCGGGAACGACACCCCTCGCGCAGTGAGACCAATTTGCGTGGCGAACTCGATATAAAGCACCGCAAGGGTGATGGGAATGCCGCGCCTGGTGTCCAGCACTGTGTGCAAGTAGCTGTTGCGCGGGTCGTAGTAGTCGTTGACGTTCCCAGCGAAACCAAGCTCTTGAAAGAAGTAGCGGTTGAGCCATCGAAGACGTTGCACAGGCACGGCGTCGGCCGGAATGCGGCGCTTGAGCCGGTCAGCCATGGTGTCGATTTCGGCCAAAACAGTCTGGGTGTCGAGGTCCGGGTAGTCGTCTTGCGCGATGGATGCCGCGGCCTCAATGAGAGACAGGCTCGCATCTTCCGCGACCAGCGCGGAAAAATACTCCAGCGCGGTCGGCGCCAAGAATTGCAACGGCTCGGACATCAACTCAGTTTAGCCGCGCCGGGCGAACTCGCGTAACTTCATCCCACTGGCTTGCAAGGTGCCGAAATACAGTGCCGCCGCCCCCGACAGGCACGCGGCAACAAGGCCGATGCGTGTCCATTTGTGCTCGCCGAGGCCGGTCCAATTGATGTGCTGGCCCGTCCACCACAAAAAACCGCCCAAAACGGCGCTTGCCACCATGACGCGCAGGGTGAAGGTTCCCCACCCCGGTATCGGCGCATAAGTGCCGCGCTTGCGCAGGCCGTAGAACAACCATATGGCATTGATCGTCGCTCCAAGGCCGATAGACAGCGCCAAGCCGGCATGGCCGAGGTAAGGCACAAAGATGGCATTCATCACCTGCGTAAGCACGAGCACGGCAACCGCTATCCTGACGGGTGTGCGAATGTCTTGTCGAGCGTAGAAGCCGGGCGCAAGCACCTTCACACCGACGAGGCCCATGAGGCCGACGCCGTAACCCATCAGCGCGTACATCGCCTGCTGAACATCGCCTGGCGTTACGGCGCCGTAGTGGTACAGCACCGCGATCAGCGCCTTCGGAAATACCAGCAGCGAAACAGCGCAGGGAAAGGCCAACAGCAGCACGAGGCGCAAGCCCCAGTCGAGAAGATCGGAATACGAAGCCGGGTCGTTCTTGGCCTGGGCAGCGGCCAACTGTGGCAGCAAAACGACTCCGAGGGCAACGCCGAGCAACGCAGTCGGGAACTCCATCAACCGGTCGGCCCAGGTCAGCCACGAGACCGCGCCAACACCAACATGGGTGGCGATTTGCGTGTTGATCATCATCGACAGTTGCGCCACAGAAACTCCGATGAGCGCCGGGAGCATTTGGCGCAACACACGCTGCACGCCCGGATGTATCCACGCAGCCTTGAGCGCCCCGAGGCTGAGTCCGATGTGCGGCAGGCATCCGATTCGGATCAATGCCGGAATTTGCACAGCCAATTGCAGGATGCCACCGAGCATCACTCCGGTCGCGAGCGCATAGGCTGGCTCTATTCCCCAGTGCCTGAATTGGGGCACCAGCAACCATGCGGCAGCAATCACCGACAGATTGAGAAGCACCGGCGTGGCTGCGGGCACAGCGAAGTGCCTCCACGTGTTGAGAATGCCTGCCGACAATGCCACCAGCGACATACAGGCGATGTAGGGGAACATGATCCGGGTCATCGCGATAGCGCCGTCAAACTCCTTGAGCGCTGAGCCCATGGCCCACACGAGCACCGGCGCGCCGATGATGCCAATGGCGCAGGTCACGAGCAGTGCCCAGAAGAGAATGGTGGCCACTGCATTCACTAAGCGGTGCGTGACCCCCTCGCCCTCCCGCGTGCGGGTATCGGCGAGGATGGGAACGAAGGCCTGAGAAAACGCGCCTTCGGCAAACAGCCGACGAAGCAGGTTGGGAATTCGGAAGGCAACTTGATAAGCATCCCCCCAGCCAGTGGCGCCAAATGCAGCCGCCACGAGGGATTCACGCACCATGCCAGTAATGCGGGAGGCGAGGGTCAAGAGCGAGACGGTGGAAGCAGTCCGAAGCAGGTTCATTCATTCTTCGGGCGGCCCCGAGTCGTGGCGTGTCTGGCGAGAGCGGGCAATTATAGAAAGCGCTTACCAACGTTCCAGGTTGTCGCTTTGCAGGGGCGAGGCGGATGCTATACTCCTCATCTTTGCCCCATTTGCATCTGCGCGATGCATCCACCTGGATTAAAAGCTCTAGCATGGCCACCTCCTCCAAAGTCAAGAAGAAGACGGTTCGCATTGCATCTGGTCGCAAGCGCGTCCGCCAAGATGTCAAGCTGAACGCCGCCAACACGGCGCTACGCTCCAAGTTCCGAACTGTCATCAAGAACGTTCAAAAGGCCGTTGCCACCGGCGACAAGGCCAAAGCCACCGAACTGTTCCAGTCCGCCCAGAGCGTTATCGACTCGGTGGCCGACAAGGGCATCTTCCACAAGAACAAGGCCGCTCGCCACAAGAGCCGCCTCGCTGCCAAGGTCAAGGCCCTCACCGCCGCAGCCTGATCAGCAAGCAAATCCAGGTGGACAGAATAGGGCTCGCATCGCGAGCCCTTTTCTTTGCGTCTTCCGGTATCGGTACCCTGTAGCCAGCGCGGGAAAAGCGAAGCGCACTCACCCACTTGGGCATCAATCAAATTAGTTCAAGTGGCCCACGTGGGCTCCTTCGACAGGCTTGGGATACACGGCCGGCACTGGTTGTGCTACTTGCCCGGATCAGGCAACAAACAAGCTTCGCTGTATTGCAGTTTGTTGTCCCTTGCGAAGTTGATGACGAAGTCCCACGCCATCGGCTCTATCTCGCGCAACTTTTCAGTCACGATCACGCACTTCACGCCGTTAATCACCTGCGGAACACAGTACGGTGAATAGCCGATGAAGGAGCCGATGCCGCGCGGCGCGCCTTCGGGCCGGAAGCACGACATCGCGCCGCACAGACGTTCGGCCCAATCGCTCGGCCTGAAGGTCTTTCCGTCCTGGGTAATTCCCTGGATGAAGACTTGGCGAGGCTTGGGGTCGGTCATTCGTGAGTCGGGCTGTCGTCGCGGCCCAGGAAGAAGGCTCGACGCGCAGCGGGTGTCGAGCGGCAGGCGGTATTGTGCCGTGTTTGTGCTGCGTCTCAGGACGATTGAATGTGAAGTCTCTGGCACCCATCTCCCTAGTGTCGCGTCAAGCCTCAGTGTCGGCTGCTCGCTTGCTCTCGAAGCGCATCTTGAAGCGGACCCTTAGAATCATTCGACGCGGCACAGCGGTAGATTCATCGCTGCTGCTTGCGATCAACCCTGACATTCATTCCTCAGTCGTCACCGCGGAGCCCGCTAGATGAACGCCCCTGAAAAATTGCCAGTAGCCCCTGAACCCCATGTGATGAAGACCTACGGCCGTCTGCCGCTGGCCTTGTCGCATGGCCGAGGCTGCTGGGTGTGGGACACCGACGGGAAAAAGTACCTCGACGGGCTGGGCGGCATTGCCGTCAACACTCTTGGCCACGCGCATCCCAAACTTGTACCGGCGCTGCAGGAGCAGATCGGCAAGCTGATCCATACCTCCAATTACTACGCCGCGCCGCTGCAGGAGAAGCTCGCCGCCAAGCTGTGCGAAATCTCCGGCCTTACCAATGCATTCTTCTGCAACAGCGGTCTCGAAGCCAACGAAGGCGCACTCAAGATCGCGCGCAAATATGGTCATGACAAGGGCATCGACAGGCCCGAAATCATCGTCTACGAAAAGGCCTTCCATGGCCGCTCGATCGCCACCCTGTCGGCCACTGGCAACCCAAAGGTGCAGGCCGGATTCGGCCCGCTCGTCGAAGGGTTCGTGCGCGTTCCCCTGAATGACGTCGCAGCAATCGAGGAGGTTGCGGCGAGCAACCCGAACGTCGTCGCTGTGTTCCTCGAAGTGATTCAAGGCGAAGGGGGCATCAACCCCGCCAAGGTCGAGTATCTGCGGGCAGTGCGCCGCATCTGTGACGAGAAGGGCTGGCTGCTGATGCTGGATGAAGTGCAATGCGGGATTGGCCGCACGGGCAAATGGTTCGCACATCAGTGGGCGGGAATCAAGCCCGACGTGATGCCCCTGGCCAAGGGCCTGGGCTCGGGTGTGCCGGTGGGTGCGATCGTCTGTGGTCCGCGCGCTGCCAATGTGCTTGGCGCGGGCAATCACGGCACGACCTTTGGCGGCAATCCGCTCGCCATGCGTGCAGGCATCGAAACGCTAACCATCATGGAAGAGGACAAGTTGCTCGACAACGCAGCCACCGTCGGCGAGGTGTTGCGTGCCGGCTTGCAGCGCGAACTGCAGGGCGAATCGGGCATCGTGGAAATCCGCGGCCAGGGCTTGATGATCGGGATCGAACTTGATCGCCCCTGCGGCGAGTTGCTCGGCCGTGCGGCCGAAGCGGGCTTGATGATCAGCGTCACCGCAGACCGCGTGATCCGCCTCGTACCACCACTTGTCCTGAGCGCCTCGGAAGCTGAGCAGATCGTCGCGATCCTGTGCCCGCTGATCAAGGTCTTCCTCTCATCCACTCAGAAAAAATGAAACCAGGAATGAGCCTGATCAAGCACTACCTGCAGTTCAAGGACTTCCGCGCCGAGGAATACGCGTACCTCTTCGAGCGCACCGGCATCATCAAAAAGCGCTTCAAGAACTACGAGAAGTACACACCGCTCGTTGACCGCACGCTGGCGATGATCTTCGAGAAGGCAAGCACACGCACTCGCGTGAGTTTCGAAGCGGGCATGTACCAGATGGGCGGTTCGGTGGTGAACCTCACCGCCGGCGACAGCCAGTTGGGCCGCGCCGAGCCGGTGGAAGACAGCGCTCGAGTCATCAGCCGCATGGTCGACATCGTGATGATTCGCACCTTCGAGCAGACCAAGATCGAAGGCTTTGCCGCGAATTCGCGCGTCCCGGTGATCAACGGCCTCACCAACGAATACCACCCCTGCCAGATCCTCGCGGACATCTTCACCTACATCGAACACCGCGGCAGCATCGCGGGCAAGGTGGTGGCCTGGGTCGGCGACGGCAACAACATGGCCAACACCTGGCTGCAGGCGGCTGACATCCTCGGCTTCACGCTGCACGTGAGTACGCCGACGGGGTACGAGATCGATGCGAAGGTAGCGGGCGTGACCAACTCCGGCTGCGTCAAGGTGTTCAAGAACCCGCTCGACGCCTGCCGCGGCGCCCATCTCGTCACCACCGACGTGTGGACCAGCATGGGCTATGAAGCAGAAAACGAAGCGCGCATGAAAGCCTTCGCTGACTGGTGCGTCGACACGGAGATGATGGCCGCCGCGCAAGCCGACGCGCTCTTCATGCACTGCCTGCCGGCGCATCGCGGGGAAGAGGTGGAAGCGGCCGTCATCGACGGTTCGCAATCGGTGGTGTGGGACGAGGCCGAGAACCGGATGCACGTACAAAAAGCGCTGATGGAGTACTTGCTTCTCGGTCGGATCGGATAGATTTGTTGGGGATGGGCCGAGCGTAGGCACCTGCATCTGGATGCCTGCCAAAAGCCCATCAAGCGGGCGCAGTCTCTTACGATACGAGCATCACCATGAAGCTCGCCCTCATCACCGACTTGCATGCCAACCGCGACGCGGTCGAAGCGGTCATGGTGCATTCTGCGACTCAAGGAGCGCAGCGCCTCGCCTTCCTGGGCGACTTGGTGGGTTATGGCCCAGAACCCAGCTGGGTGGTCGATTTCGTCATGGAGCACGTGAGACAGGGCGCCATCGCCGTGATGGGCAACCACGACTGCGCAGTCGTCGCGGGCCCCCCGCCAACGATGGCGCCACAGGCGCGCGAAGTGATCGACTGGACACGTCGGCAACTCGACAAGGAGCAGCTCACTTTTTTGTCGCGACTGCCCATGTCAGTGCGCGACGCAGACCGGCTCTTCGTCCATGCCAACGCTTTCGCGCCCGACCAATGGGCTTACGTCGTGAACCGCATGGAAGCGATCCGAAGCCTGCACTCCACCGAATCACGCTTCACCTTTTGCGGCCACGTGCACGAGCCCAAGCTCTTCCATCTCGCGAGCTCCGGCAAGGCAGGTGAATTCGTGCCGGTGCCGGGTGTGCCGATTCCGCTCTCGCCACAACGCCAGTGGCTCGCCATTCCCGGCTCTACCGGGCAGCCGCGCGACGGTAACCCCGCTGCCTGTTATGCGATGTTCGACATCGCGACCAGCAACCTCACCTTCCACCGCGTTCCCTACGACCACGAGGCGGTGGCCGCGAAGGTTCTGGCGGCGGGCCTGCCCGAACGGCTGGCAGCCAGACTGATCAATGGAGACTGAAGCCCCCTCCGCGCGCGAGCCGCTCGCCGAAGGCCAGGTCATCGACGGCTTTCGACTGGAAGAACGCACGCACCGGGGCGGCATGGCCACACTGTGGCGCGTGAGTCGCGTCAACCCGTCGGATACCGATGCTGCAATGCCGCTCATCATGAAGGTGCCACGCATCAAGGGCGGCGACGATCCGACCACCATCGTCGGCTTTGAAGTAGAGCAGATGATCATGCCCGCACTCGCGGGCCCGCACGTGCCGCGATTCGTCGCAAACGGCGACTTCACCAGCCGACCTTACATCGTGATGGAGCGCATCTCGGGCACCTCGCTCAAGGCGCGGCTCGATGCCGCGCCCATTCCCATCGAAGAAGTGACCGAAATAGGATACAAGGTCGCCACCGCCTTGCATGAGCTTCATCGTCAGCACGTCGTGCACCTGGACGTGAAGCCCAGCAACATCATGTTCCGCGCGGATGAGAGCGGACAGCCTGGCGAGGCTGTGCTCATCGACTTCGGGCTGTCACGCCACGACCGACTGCCCGACCTGCTCGAAGAAGAGTTTGAACTCCCGATCGGCACCGCGCCCTATATATCGCCCGAGCAGGTGCAGTTCATCCGGAACGACCCGCGCAGCGATCTCTTTGCCCTTGGTGTGATGCTCTATCACCTCACGACCGGCGAGCGGCCTTTCGGCAATCCAACAAGCGTGAGCGGTTTGCGCCAGCGTCTGTACCGTGATCCGGACCCGCCAAGAGCGCTGCGACCTGAATGCCCTCCCTGGTTGCAGGAGGTGATTCTTCGCTGCCTCGAGGTCGACCCAAGCAAGCGGCATCAAAGTGCAGCGCAACTTGCCTTTGATCTGCACAACCCTGATCAGGTCGTACTGACCAAACGTGCCCAGCGGCGATCACGGCACAATTTGTGGCACTCGATCAAGCGTTGGTTCGCCTCGATGGGCGCGGAAACCAAGTTTGAGGCGAGCCCGACCGTTCAAACCGCGCGCAGCCCCATCGTGCTGGTGGCTGTCGACGTCGTCTCCGCCGAACCCCGACTGCTCGAATCCATCCAATCCACTGTTCAACGCGTGATGCAGACCGCCCCGGGTTCGCGCCTGGCCTGCCTGGCGGTGATGAAGACCAACCGCATCGGCATGGACGAACTGACTGAGAAAGACGGCAGCAGCCGGCATGTGAACATGCTCGTGCAATTGAAGCACTGGGCAAGGCCGGTGGCCGCAGCGCTGGCTGCCTCGAAAATGCAGACGAAGACCTCACCGCAAGGCCAGGACACCCGCCTCACCTTCCACGTCATCGAAGCACCCGATCCTGCGACGGCGATCATCGACTACGCACGCAGGAACCAGGTCGACCACATCGTGATGGGTGCGCGCAGCAATTCGGTGCTGCGGCGCTACCTGGGCAGCGTGTCGGCGCAGGTGGTGGCGCAAGCGGACTGCACCGTGACGGTGGTCAGAGCCGCCGACGCGGTCCAGTGACTTCTACTGATTAAGCGGCTGAGCGATGTAGCGGCGCACCACGGGAGGCGACTCGCCGACGTGGAACGCGAGTCGGCGCTCGCGCAAAGCCAGATCGAAGGCGCTCATGCGCTCGAAGTGGCGAAGGTGTTCAACCCACGACTCGTCCACGAAGTGCTCGATGTAGCGCGTGGGATCGGCCGATTCGCGAAAGAGTCCCCACGAGAGCATGCCGTGCCGAAGGCGGTTGCGCCGGCTTTCCTGCATCATTTCCAAAAACTGCGGCAGGGTTGCAGGATCGATCTTGTATTCGACCGTGATGAGAACAGGCCCCTCGTGCGGATCAAGCTCGATGTCGGTGCCCGGAGGCCTCGCAAACTGCGCTGGCGTGAGGTCTTCGACAATGCCCGACTCGACGCGGAACTTTCGCGTGATCATCAGGCAGACAATCGCGCACGCTGCGGCACCGGCGAGGCTGGTTCGGACATTGGCCCACGTGGCCACCTGCCCCCACAATGCCGCCCCCACCGCGCAGCTTCCCATCAGGGCCATCTGATAGATGGACATGCCACGAGCCCGCACCCAGTCGGGCAAGGCAAGTTGTGCGGAGATGGTGAGCGAGTTGGCTGATGCGAGCCACGCAGCGCCGGCCACCAGCATCGCAGCCGCGGCAACCGCAATATTGGGCGCGATGCTGACCGCCAGCATGGCCGTGGCCTGGAGCGCGGTGCCGTAGTTCACGACGTCATCTCGGGACACGTTCGCGCGCAGCTTCGGCAAGAAGAGCGCGCTCACGATGGCGCCCGCTCCCATGCAGGCGAGCAGCAAGGTGAAGGTTCCCGCGCCGCCGCCATGCAAACCCTTGGCCACGAGCGGCAGGAGCGCCATCAACGCCATCGACTGCAGGAAGAAGAGCGCCACGCGCAGCAGCACGGCATGCATCCGGCGCGACTGCCAGACGTATTGAATGCCCACGCGCATCGCGCCAACAAAGCGTTCACCCGGCAGCGCGCTGACCTTTTGCTCACGCTTCCAGCGACGAATGACGAAGTACGCGACAACCGACAGCATTGCATTCAATGCGAAGACATATGCACTGCCCGCGCTCGCGATGAGCGCACCTGCGACGATGGGGCCAATGATGCGCGATGCATTCATCGCGACGCCGTTGAGCGCCAAGGCCGCGGGCAGATGCGCGCGAGGCACAAGCTCCGGCACGATGGCCGCGAACACCGGCCATCGCATCGCGAGGCCAATGCCGTTCAGGAAGGTAAGTGCGAGCAGCAGCGGCGCGCTCATCGCACCCACGGCCACAACGGCGCAGAGGAACAACGCGACGGTTGCGACCCAAAGCTGCGTGGCCATGAAATAGCGACGACGATCGAGGATGTCTGCCAGCGCTCCGCTCGGAACGCCCAGCAGGAAAACCGGCAAGGTCGAGGCTGACTGCACCAGTGCGACCATGATCGGCGACGGACTCAGTGAGGTCATGAGCCATGCAGCCGCGACGTCATTCATCCACATGCAGACGTTGGCGGCCATCCACACGCCCCACAGTATCCGGAACACCGGATGCTCGAGCGGAGTCCAGGCAGAGACGGTGGCTGCGGGCGCGTTGAGATCGGTCCGTCCGATCTGCGCTTGCACTTGCGGTTCGGGAGGCGTCGCGCTCATTCGGTGAACTTAGCACCGGTGTCTCATAAGCGGCGACCGCCATCTCCACAATGGCGGTGCGCCCTTCACATCGTGCGTCTAGTGTCGCTTCACGCATCAAATGTCGGTTGATCGCGCCGCTGTCGGAGCGCAGTGCAAGGCGAGTCGACGAGTCATAGCCGTGCTATGGCGAGAAGGCGCAACGCCGCAATGCGCTTCGAGAGCAAGCGAGCAGCCGACACTTGTGGCTTGACGCGACACTAGTTCGTCGTCTCGACTCGCACAATCTTGCCGCCCTTTGTTTCGAACTCGCAGAGGTAAGTGAACGGAACGAGGTTCATGCCTGGCGCACGCTCCACTGCACCTTGTGCTTCGAGCAAGGTGTGCTCGTTGGGCGCCGGACTCAGTTTCCGCGAATCGGATCCGAAGGCGATACGACCCACGCGGGGATACTTCTGTTTCAAGGCCGCCGCCGTCGCGCTCTCGCAGGCGTCGGGCGACACGGCCGTCAGGTCCGGTTCCCAAGGCTTGCCGGTGCGGGCCGCGTTCGTTGATCCGCTTTCCCGGAACAGGGTGCCAGAGGTCGTATCGGTCTTGGCGTTGTACGCGCAGCTGTACTTGAAGCCAACCTGCCCACCGTCCGGCCGGCGATAGCGCCCTTCCCCCTTTACGCCCAGATCTTCCTCAGGTGTCGGGGCGATTTGCCGCTTGGCCCCGAAAAATTCGACCTCCTGAGCTTCCTTGCCGCGCATGCGCTTCACCGTTTCTTCCACAGCCACTTCGCAGCGATCCGCGGCCTTGACGTGCTGTTCAGGGACGTCGACGGCACTTGCACCCGCTGTGAACAGCAACATTGCGATAGGGGCGAAGTGTCGAGTCGTCATGGCTTAGCTTGGCGGTGAAGTTCAAAGGGATTGCATGTTCTCGTCTTTCCCGCTTTGCGGCAAGGGTGATGGCCATCAGTTACCGGCGGGCAGCCGGCGAAGTAGACCAACTAGGCAGATGAACAAGCGCCCTCCTGACCAACGAGCATCGCGCGTGCGCGATCAGCGTGAGATCCGAGGTGCACGCATGAGGTTCATTTACAGCCGGGTGAGCTTCTGGGGTGAAACCCGGGACCAGGTACCTGCGCGAAGATCCACCGCAGGGGTCACACGGGTCCAAAGTATCAAGTTGCTACTTCGATGCGGTTGAGCACATCTTTCACTCCCCACACCGACCAGGCGTCCATCTCCGCCTGGCGCCGCTCCGCCTCGTGGTGCAGCGCCCCAGCCAGTGTCACTGCGCCGCCGTTGACACGGATGGTGATCTGGTCAGCATGCACCGTCGGGTCCATCTCGAGCACGAGGCGGATGGCATCGCTGATCTCATCGTCGTTGTCTTCCTCGGCAGGCATAACTTGCAGCTTGTTGACGACGTCGCGGCAGCCAGGTGTCCACCACGCCAGAGACTCGATGATTCGCTTGTGGGTGAGGCTCAAGACTTGGCCAGTGAGGGTCAGGACGCCATCCGCCACCGCGAACTGAATGTCGGCTGCTGGATCTTCATAGTTCGTTTCATGGATCATCTGGAGCCGGCCTTTGGTGAACTGGCGGAGCGTGGCGTTTCGAAGCTCCGGCTGGGCGAGGAGCGAGCGCACGAACGCATCACGGACTTCACCGTCGCCCCTCGGCTCGGCGGGCACCAACCGCAGCGCGTCAATAACTTTCTCCAACCCAGACGCCCGCTGTGCAATCAAGATTGCCACCCGCTTGGCGGCGATGTTCTCGACCTCGCCTTCCAGCCTCAAACCCCGCCCGTTCTTCATTATTTGGATCGGGAAGCGATGCAGGTCGACTCGGGGATCGAGCTCAAACGCCGCCCGAACTTCCTTGCTGACATCGATGGTGTTGTCCTTGGACAGAGCCATGTCGCAGTTCCTCCAGAGAAGCCGCAGCGACGCGCAACGGTAATTGGCATCATCGCCCTATCCCGATTCCCCTGCACGCCCGAACCGCGGCGGCGGTGGGGACAAAGACGCCGCTCGTCCATTCTCTGGCGCAGATCGTTGGAGGCGCAACGCCGCAATGCGCTTCGAGAGCAAGTGAGCAGCCCACACTTGAGGCTTGACGCGACCAGACCAGCACGCACAGATATCCAGCCGGAGTAGCAATGTCCACGGAGGGAACCCTAAACTCCTGGCTATGTCCTTGCCGACCAATCCCTGTACCTCTTGCGGCGCCTGCTGCGCAAGTTTTCGTGTCGATTTCGCTCGTCAGGAGCTCGATGAGGAGGGCGGCCAGGTCCCGGCAGGCTTGGCAGTGGACGTGATGGCCGGCACCTGCCGCATGCGCGGCACAGATCACGCCTCACCTCGCTGCGCGGCCTTGGTGGGCACTGTCGGGGTAAAAGTGCATTGTGGAATCTACGAGTGGCGGCCGTCGCCGTGCCGCGAGTTCGGCTCGCGGGTACCGATGGGAGTGGGCGATGAGGCCTGCAATCGGGCGAGACACCGGCACGGGCTGGCACCACTCCCGTAGCGCGGCGTCTGGTCGGCGCCCCAAGGGGGTGACCTACTTCAGACGGCGCTCCAAAGAAACCACACACTCCCCGCGAGTGCACCGACGCCCGTTGCCACGGCTGACAGCTTCACCGGATGAAGGCGCGACCACAGCAGCAGGCCAGTGATGGACAACACCATGAGTGCGCCGGCGATGGTGTCGGACAGCAAGACCCAGACCGCGCTGACGCCGGAGGCTGTGTGCAGGCGCATCAACGTGCCGAGGGGCGTGGCGTCTTGCGTTTCTACTTTCACGAAACGATTGCCGACGAAGTACTCCGCATTTACAGCACGTGCGGGTGACTGCCAGATGAATGTCCATCGGGCCGGCTGTTCAACCTCGCGATCGGCCCAGATCACGCGCTTGGGAGCGTCGGTCTTGATGCGACTTTGTAGTCGGTTGTCAAACTGCAGCTCGGCTTGCAGCCATTGCGCCATGTCTTCGGGCTTGTCAAACGGCCGCACGGACCCATCGGGAAGCTTCAACATCGCGGTCTTCTGTACCGCCTTTTCCACGGGAATCTTGAGGATCGCGCGGTGGTTCATCAGCAGGCCCGTCGCGCCGAAAAGCAGCCCGAGCGCGGCTCCCCAAAGACCGACGTAGAGATGGATCTTGCGAAGCCAGCGAATGAAGCGAGCGCTTCGGCGGTGGGCACGTTGCACCGGGGTGGTCGTGGGACGCAGGTCGTCGAGAACGGCACTCATCGTGTGGATCGTTTCGTCTTCAGGGCTGCGACCACATGCGCAGCAGGTTGTGATAACACCCGGTCAGCTGCAGGCGAGCACCTTCGTCGGCTTCTGTCTGGGCAAGGCGCTGGATCGACGTGTCGAGGTCGAGCAGCAGCGCACGCTGGCCGGAGTCGCGCACCATGCTCTGGATCCAGAAGAAGCACGCAAGCCGAGTCCCGCGCGTGACAGGCTCGACACGATGCAGGCTCGTCGATGGATACAACACGAGATGACCGGCGGGCAGCTTGATCGCATGCGCGCCGTAGGTGTCATCGATGAGCAGTTCGCCGCCGTCGTAGTCTTCAGGATCGGTCAGGAACAAGGTGGCCGACAAGTCGGTGCGCATTCGCTGCGCACGGCCCGGCATCAATCGCAATGCATTGTCGACATGGTTCCCAAAGGCGTCGCCTGCTTCATAGCGGTTGAACATCGGCGGGTACACGAGCCCTGGCAAGGCCGCGCTGATGAACAGCGGATTGCGCTCCAGAGAGTCCAGCACCATGTCGCCCAATTCGACAGCAGTCGGCGAACCTTCAGCAAGTTGTCGGTTGTGTTTGACGCGCGCGCCTTGATGGCCAGCAGTGGCGAGACCATCGACCCATTCTGCAGCAAGCAGAGTGTCGCCCGTGGCGCGAAGTTGCTCGGCGCTCAGCACATCGGGGATCTGGACGATCATCGCGGAACTCGTGCTCAGAGGCTGAGAGTATTTCGAGCGTGTCCGAGCAGCACGGCACAAGGCGCCTGATCTAGGCGCAAAGCGCAGCCATAGCTCGTGCTATGGCGAGCATTTGCAACGACGAGCAGGCGCCTTTTGGCGTGATGAGCGGGCATGATCGAAATACTCTCAGCCTCTCAGAATCGGTAGAGAACGCTCGCCAGCACCGTGCGGCCGCGCGCAGGCGTCGCACGACCTGCGCTACTCGCCTCGAAGTATTGGCGGTCCGTGAGGTTCTGCAAATTCAGACGCACTTCGTACGACTTTTGAAGCCAAGCCGCGGTGGCATCGAGACGCGTATAGCCGTCGACCATCGCGCTTTCATAGTTGTTGAGCGTGCGCGAAGAAGATTTCAGCATGCCGCCGCCCAGCTCCCACTGCGGCGTGACGCGCCAGGTCGTCCACACAGTTGCGGTGTGGCGCGGCGTGTTGGGCGTGCGCTTTCCCTCGGCCGGAATGTTCAGATCGACCCCAGTGCCAAGTTCGGGCGAATGCACTATGCGACCGTCGAGGTAGGTATAGCCGCCAAAAACCTGCCAGCTCGGCGTGATACGCCCCGTGGCGCTCAGTTCGACCCCTTGCACGCGAATGCGGCCGGCCGTGACGGTTGTCCCATCCAGATCGCGCATGCGGGCGTTGGTCTTCTCGGTACGAAACACCGCGCCGTTGAGCGTCAGCTCGGCATCGAGCACGTCCCACTTCAAGCCCGCTTCAATCGAGCGGTTCTTCTCAGCCTCAAGTTGCGACGTCGCGGCACTCGCCGTGAGTGTTTCCGCCGAGGGGTTGAACGACGTCCCATACGAGACGTACCACGACTGCGCGTCGTTGGGCTGATACAGCGCTCCGGCACGCGGGCTCCATACCGTCTCAGATTTGGCTGACGCAGCAACCGTCGTGTCGGCCGGGAATGCGGGCGTCACGACGGGCAGTGGGTACTTCTGCAGATCGTTCGTCGCCTTGAAATGCTCGCCGCGCAATCCGGCGACCAGCTTCCAGTGCGCGCCGATGTCGACCTGATCGTTGACGTACGCCGCAAGCGTGTCGGCCTTAGCCGTCACGGTACGGCTCAGTGCCCTCTGGCCCTGCCGAGTGCCGATGACCGGATTACCAAGGTTCACGCTCGCGTCAGAAGAGGCTGTATTCCAGACATAGCGGTCCTCGCGGCTCTCTTCGTGCCCCAGTTCGATGCCGGTGGTGAAGGCATGCTGCAGCCCGCCGGCTGCCACCTTGATGACGAAGTCGGTCTGGTTGATCAAACTCTTGTCGTGAAGCACACGGTCACGGTCTTGTCGCGGTGCGCTGAGCAGCGTGAGTGGGTCATTGAGCGAAGGCACACTGACACCCGTTCGTACCACGGCGCCCAGCGGAGACGGCGATGCTTCAGTGACGTTGGCGCTGAGCAATGTCCGGTTGCGCAAGGTCGCCGTAGGGGTCAGCTTGTGCTGCACGGTGGCGGTGACGACGTTGACCGATTGATTGAAGTAGTCGTCGCTGTAGCCGTAGAACACGTTGGGCGCTGCATTGACGGGCTTGCGCACTGTGCCTGCACCGTTGCTCGTGACGAGCGGGAAGCCATAGTCGGGCAGATCGCGGTTGCGCTGCAACAGCGCAGAGACGGTAACTTCGGTGGGCGTGTTGACGCCGAAGCGCAGCGAAGGCGCAATGCCGAAGTCACTCAGGCGCTCGACGTCGCGCGTTGAGCGGATATCCTGGCCGAATACGGCAAGGCGCGCTGCCGAGGTCTCGGAAAGTTGGCGATTCACATCCGCCGTCGTACGAACATAGTCGTCCGTGCCAACCGTTGCACCGACCTCAGTGCGATCGCGCAACTCAGGCCTCTTGCTCACCTGGTTGATGACACCGCCGGTCGAGCCGCGTCCGAACAACATGGACGACGGGCCCTTGAGCACTTCCACCGCATCGAGCGAGAACACGTCGCGCGAATATTGGCCGCGGTCACGCAGTCCGTCGAGGTAGACGTCGGTGCGCGCCGAGAAGCCACGCAGGTTGATGTTGTCGCCGATCACGCCGCCCTCGCCCGCGCCTAGCGTGATGCCCGGCACGTTGCGAAGCGAGTCCTTCAGCGACGCCGCTGCTTGCGAGTCGAGCATCTTGCGGTCGACCACAGTGACGGACTGCGGGATGTCGCGCACCGGCGTATCGAACTTGGCGCCAGTGGTGGCCATGCCACTGTCACGCTCGCGTGTGGCGGTGGCCTTGATCTCGGGCAGAGCGGTTTCGCTTGGCTTCTTGGCCTCATCCTGGCTTGCAGGATGTGCGTCTTGAGCGTGGGCAGTTCCGAAAGCGAGCGCAAGGGCTGCCGCTCGAAGGCTCAACGGAATAGACGGGTGGCGCCGGGAATCGTTGTTCATTTGTGGGGATGTTTGTGATGGGTCGTCCTTGGTCCCCCTAGGGCAGGACAGGCCTGCAATGGCTGTCACTTCTCCAGGTCAAAGGACAGCGGCACGAGCGCCCAGCCCGCCATTGGCTGGCCGTTGTCGCTGTAGGGTTTGAAGCGGGCTTTCTGGATGGCGGCAACGGCCGCTTCGTCCAGCCTCGCGAAGCCTGAGGACTGCTGCACCTGCACCTGGCGAGGCAGGCCGGCCTCGTCGATGAAGACACGCAGCACCACGCGGCCCGCTTCGCCTGCACGGCGCGAAGCCCTGGGGTAGACGAGCACCGGAGCATCGATGTATTGCACAGCGGATGTCGGGATGGTTTTGATCGGTGCAACCGGTGCAGGTGTCGCAGTCGTCGCAGTTGTTGCAGGCGGCGGTGGCGTCGGGGTCGCCTCCGATGCCGACTGAACAGGCACGACTTCTGGCTGCGGCGTACCGATCGATGCCGTCGTCTCGACGGGCGTGGCAATCATCGTCGGGACGGGCTCGATGATCGGCTGTTTGAATACTGGCGTCGGAATTTGCGTGGGCAATGACTCCTCACGCACGGGCTGCGCCACGATGCGCACGACCATCGGCAAAGGTACAGCGAGCTTGTCGCGAACATTCCGCGTCTGCAGACAGCCGAAGATGATGGCGACATGAAGGCCGACGATCACGCCTGCTGCGACGCGTCGATGCGCAGACTTCAGACCGTTGCTGCCGTCTCGCCGAAAAGTTGACCGGGCTGAGAAAGATCCGGGCGTCGTTGAAGCGCTCAAGGTCGCGGTGGTCATGGCTTCGCGTCATGTCAATTCGATCCGAACTCTATCATGATTACGAATCGTTCTCATTTGTATGAGGGTCGACGATGCCTTGGCTCCGTGAGTTTTTGGCGAACACCAGATCGTCGATCTCCACTCTGGTCTTGATCGAGGATGTGCATTCGACGGGCACTCACCCGCGCCATCGAGGTGGTCTAGCGCAACGGCCCGGTCGTGGCGCGCATGGTGCGCGACGCACGATTGGCGTAAGAACTTGGCAGGGCGCGCTCGTCGCCGCACTCGAAAACTGGCCCAAAGTCACGCAAAGAGCGGTTCGCTCCACCCCTCACCCGCCATCCCGCTGGCGTCACTTGCACCTGTCCAAGCCGTGACCGTGGTGCGCCTGTCGTTGCCACTCATTCGGCCGCGATCGCCTCCACCTGAATGCGAAGGGTCACATCCATTTTCATGCCGTAAGGCTTACCTGCATCAAGTCCGAAATCGTCGCGCTTGAAGTGCCCAATTGCGTCGGCGCCGCAGACTTCTCTCTTGATCATGGGATGCGGCATGCACTTGAACGAGTCGATGTGCAAGGTGACAGGCTTGGTCACGCCGTGCATCGTCAGTTCGCCGAAGACCCGAGTCGGCCCACCCTTTTTGAAACCGGTGAGCTTGCCCTTGTAAATTGCCTGCGGGTACTTTGCCGTGTCAAAAAATTCAGGTGTCGCGGCCCAACTGTTCACCTTGTCATGGCCGGTATCGAAGCTCGCGAGATCCACCGTGACCTCGAGCGTCCCTTGCATCGCGGTTTTGTCGAGCGTCACCTTGCCCACGGTCTTGTTGAACTTGCCACGCCAGACCGACAGGCCGAGGTGGTCCGCCTCGAAACTGGGATAGGTGTGCTCGGGATCGATGTTGTAGGCGACGGGGGCGGCCGAAGCCGCTGCGCTCAATGCAAGCGTGGAGAGCAGGAGAGACGTCTTCATCAAAGGTCCTGATGAGGTTCTGGAGCGGGCTGCGAATTTGATGGGATGGTAAGCAAGTTGGGGGTCCCGTACCAAAGCACCAGACGCCCAGGCACATGGGTTGCTGCGGTTCATGTTCCTCAACGACTTCGTCCTGACGCCGTCAACCATCGGAACGATGACTGCGGTCTGGGCCGGAGCATCCTCCCATCTCTGAAGGAGAACGTTCGTGAACAACAAGAACACAGTCTGTCTTTGGTACAACGGCAATGCTCTGGATGCCGCGCGGTTCTATGCAGAAGTATTTCCCAACAGCGCGGTCGGCGCAGTGATGCGATCACCAGGCGACTATCCGGACGGCAAGCAGGGCGATGTCCTGACGGTGGAGTTCACCGTGATGGGCATCCCCTGCGTGGGCCTCAATGGCGGACCAGCTTTCAAGCACAACGAGGCTTTTTCGTTTCAGGTTGCGACGGATGACCAGGCCGAAACCGACCGTCTGTGGAATGCCATCGTCGGCAATGGCGGCCAGGAGAGCCAATGCGGTTGGTGCAAGGACAAGTGGGGGCTGTCGTGGCAAATCACCCCGCGTGCCCTCCTTGCTGCGATCTCTGACCCCGATCGCGCAGCAGCCAAGCGCGCCTTCGAAGCGATGATGCCGATGAAGAAAATCGACATCGCGACAATCGAGGCGGCGCGGCGGGGGTAACGCTGCCATTTGGGCAGCGTATGTGTAAGAGCCCGCATGAAACGTGTTGAACGACAACACAGTGGTCCCGCACCTTTGCCGCTGACGCATGGACAAGCCTCGTGTCGCGACAAGCCTCAAGTGTCGGCTGCTCGCTTCTCGAAGCGCATTGCGGCGTTGCGCCTCCTCGCCATAGCACCCCCATGACTCGTCGGCACGCCTTGCACTGCGCTGCGACAGCAGCGCGATCAATCGACACTTGAGGCTTGTCGCGACACTCGTTACCGAAAGAGCCATTTCGATTTTTCGAACGGCGATACTTGCGTGTTCTCACCAGCGAGCAACCATGAAACCTCTCCAATGGATGCGCAAGATCGTCTGCCTCGGGATGCTTATGCTCGCCGCTTCGTGCGGCGGCGGAGGTAGCTCATCCACCGACACAAGCACGCCATCCGACCCTGCGGACGCTGGCAATGGCACTGGCACCACAGCTGCCCAGGCGCTAGGCGCGGTCCACCATGGGGAGGGGACGTTTTACGGCGCGACGGGCGAAGGCAACTGCAGCTTCGACGCGAGCCCCAACGACTTGATGGTCGCTGCGATGAATCATGTCGACTATGCTGGAAGCGGTGCGTGCGGAGAGCGCATCGTCGTCACCGGCCCCAAGGGAACGGTCTCTGTGCGCATTACTGACCAATGCCCCGAATGCGCAGAAGGCAACGTCGACTTGAGTGCGCAGGCGTTTGCCCAAATTGCCGATCCCGCGGCAGGCCGAGTTGCCATCTCGTGGCAGGTAGTCGCAGCCGACATCCAGACGCCGGTGCAGTACCGCTATAAGGAAGGCAGCAGCCGCTTCTGGACCGCGATCCAGGTGCGCAACCATCGCCTACCGATCACGCAACTCGACATCTTGCCCTCCGGCAGCAGCAGCTGGATCCGCGTGGAGCGCACCGACTACAACTACTTCGTCTATCCATCCCAGATCGCAAGCGGTCCGCTGCAGGTGCGCGTCACCGCGCTGGGCGGCACGACGCTCATCGACACCCTGCCCGAGCCACAGGGCGGGCTCCTCGTGACGGGATCTGCGCAGTTTTGATGAGCAAGGGCGAAAACTTCCGTCCCTCACGATATGACTTCAGAGGCTGCGAATGTGCGTCGGCTAAACGACAGCATGCTCGAAGCGACGATGAGCGCGATTGTGTTCACCAGTCCTGCCCGATCTGGTCATCGCTCATCACAACACCCCCGTCCCAGGCCGATATGGCCTGTGGAGTGGATCGTCAGCATCGAAGGAACACTGAACACCTACGCCCCAGAAGGCACCACGGCAGTCACTTCAATCTCCACCTTCGCACGGTCTTCCATCAACGCCACGACCTGCACCGCACTCATCGCCGCGTGATAGACACCGACGATCTCGCGGAAGACCTGGCCAACTTCCTTGCCGCGCGCAATGTATTCGCGCTTATCGGTGACGTACCAGGTCATGCGTGTGATGTGCGAAGGCTTGGCGCCTGCTTCCGCCAGCACGGCGCGAACGTTCATGAGAGCCTGGCGGACTTGTGCGACAAAGTCGTCGCTTTCGAACTCGCAATGCGCGTTCCATCCGATCTGGCCAGCGACGAAAACCATGGTGCCAGTGGCAGCCACACCGTTGACGTAGCCACGAGGGGCCTTCCAGTCGGGAGGTTGGAGAATTCTCATTCCGTCTCACCTCGCGCCTGCGTTGACACTTGCGCGCGCAGTCGAAAGCGCTGCAGTTTGCCCGTCTCGGTGCGCGGCAGGGCATTCGTGAACTCGATCTTGCGAGGGTACTTGTAGGGCGCGATGGCTTGCTTCACGTAGTCTTGCAGCGTCTTGCACATCGCATCACCGGCCTCGTATCCCGACTTCAGAACGATGTAGGCCTTCACGACCTGGCCGCGCTCTACATCCGGAACGCCGACGACGCCGCATTCGGCCACGGCGGGGTGTTGCAGGAGCACGCTCTCGACTTCGGGACCGGCGATCTTGTAGCCGCTGGTGACAATCATGTCGTCAGTGCGTGCTTGATAAAAGTACCAGCCATCGTCATCGACGAGATAGTCGTCGCCCGTGAGGTTCCAGCCGTTTTGCACGTACTGGCGCTGCCGGTCGTCATCGAGATAGCGGCAGCCCGTCGGACCTTTGATGGCAAGTCGACCGATCTTGCCGGGAGGCAGCAGGTTCAGGTCATCGTCGAGGATGGCAGCGGTGTAGCCGGGCACGGGCTTGCCGGTGGCACCCGGCTTGGCGTCGGCATCTGTGTGCGAGATGAAGATGTGCAGCAACTCGGTCGAGCCGATGCCGTCGATCAACTCGATTCCCGTTGCATCCTTCCACAGCTTGCGTGTGGCCGCGGGCAGTGCTTCACCCGCACTCACGCACTTGCGCAAGGACGAGATGTCGTAGCCCTTCAACGTTGCCGCCATCGCACGATAAGCGGTGGGCGATGTGAAGCAAACCGTGGCGCGATATTTGGCAATGGCCGCGGGCAGCACGTCGGGAGTCGCCTTTTCAAGCAGCACGCTCGATGCGCCGATGGACAGCGGGAACAACAACAGCCCCCCCAGCCCGAAGGTGAATGCAAGCGGCGGACTGCCAATGAAGATGTCGTCACTTCTCGCTTTCAGATGATGCTTCGGCCAGCACCGGCACGCGGCCATCACGTCGCGATGAAAATGCACCGCGCCCTTGGGAGCGCCAGTGGTACCCGAGGTGAAGGCAATCAAGCAGGCGTCATCGGCGGCGGTGTCGATGCACTTGAACTGTGGCGCCTTGGCTAGCGCATGTGCTTCGAGACCGTCAGGCGAGTCACTGTGAAAGTGCATCACATGCTTGAGCGTGGCGCATTGCGGCGCGGCCAGCAACAACTCTTCGGCCAATCGCTCGTCGCAAAGTGCGTGACTGATCTCGGCCTTGACGATGATTTGCGTCAACTCCCTGGCGCGCAGGAGCGGCATGCTGCCCACCGCGATCCCACCAGCCTTCACCACAGCGAGCCAGCAGGCTGCAAGCATCGGTGAATTTGCGCCTCGCAACAGCACGCGGTTGCCGGGCAGGAAGCCCATGTCTTTGACCAGCACGTTGGCAATGCAGTTGACCTGGGCCTGCAACTCGGCGTACGTCCAGCACAGTTCACTGCCAATGAGACAAGGCCGGTTGCCATCGCCTTGTTCAACCCATCGATCGATCAATTCGTATGCGCAATTGAGTTGCCGCGGAAACTGCAGCTCAGGCAGATCGAAACGAAACTCGGGCTGATATTCGCGCGCAGGCAGGTGGCGCGCACAAAAGGTGTCGATGTGTGCAGTCATGTCTGTTCGCCAACGCCGCATACTGCGGGCCCCTGCAACCTGGAGCAGCCCCGCATTACCGGCAACGTCATGAGAACTCCTTCAACATGTCTCGGGCAATGATCAATTGCTGTACTTCAGTTGCACCTTCGTAGATGCGCAAGGCACGAATTTCTCGGTAAAGGGACTCGACCAGCTGACCTGAACGCACACCCTCGCCACCGAACAACTGCACGGCCGCGTCGATGACCTGCTGAGCGCCTTCGGTGGCCGCCATCTTGGCCATTGCGGCTTCGCGCGTGACCTTGGCACCCTGGTCGCGCTGCCATGCGGCGCGGTAGGTGAGCAAGGCTGCGCTGTCTACCGTGGTGGACATCTGGGCGAGTTTGGCCTGGGCAAGCTGGAAGTCGGCAAGACGCTGGCCAAACATCTGTCGCGAGGTGGCGCGTTGCAAACCTTCATGAAGAGCGCGCCGTGCGAAGCCGAGTGCAGCGGCTGCGACAGATGTGCGGAAGACGTCGAGCGTCTGCATTGCGATTTTGAAGCCCTGGCCCGGTTCACCGATGCGGCGCGATGCGCTGATACGGCAATCGTGAAAGCGAAGCCGTGCGAGCGGATGCGGTGCAATGACGTCGATGCGTTCGGCAATCTCGAGTCCGGGGTTGTCAGCATCGACGATGAAGGCAGAGATGCCGCGGGCACCCGGCGCCTCGCCGGTCCGGGCGAAGATCACGTAGAAATCGGCGATGCCGCCATTGGATATCCATGTTTTCTCGCCGTCGATGATGTAGTCGTCACCCTTGGCATGAGCCGCGCAGGTCATGGCGGCGACATCGGAGCCCGCATTGGATTCGGACAGGGCGAAGGCGGCGATTGCATCGCCACGGGCGACACGGGGCAGGTATCGTTCACGTTGCTCAGCAGTACCGTGCAATGAGATCGCGCCGGAGCCGAGCCCCTGCATCGCGAACGCAAAGTCGGCCAAGCCGTGGTGCCAAGCAAGCATTTCTCGCAGGAGGCAGATGGAACGGGTGTCGATGGCGTCGGTTGTGCCACCACAGGAGACACCGGCGATGGCATGCCTCAGCCACCCTGCAGCCCCCAGTTGCTTCACGAGGGCCCGGCATTCGGCGTCGACGTCTCCATGCGCTGCGTGGCGAATGTTCGCTGAGCACCACGCGTCCAACTCAGACCCCAGCGCGCGATGGCGCTCTTCAAAGAACGGCCAAGCCAGATGTGCTCGGTCCATCATTCAGTCTCCTTCGAAGAGCGGCTTGGTCTTGGTGGCAAATGCCTCGTATGCCCGACGGAAGTCCTGCGTCATCATGCAGATCGCCTGCGCCTGCGCTTCAGATTCGATGGCTTCGTCCACGCCCATCGCCCACTCTTGATGCAGCATGCGCTTGGTCATCGCGTGGCCGAACGTGGGGCCGGCTGCAATTTCCGCGGCCCATCCAAGCGCCTGCGCATTCAAATCGTCACTGCGCGCAATGCGGTTGTAGAAGCCCCAGGCCAGCGCTTCATCGCCACTCATCGAACGCCCCGTGAAGAGCAGCTCCGACGCGCGCCCTTGGCCGATGATGCGCGGCAGGATGCTGCAAGCCCCCATGTCGCACCCTGCAAGTCCAACACGCGAAAACAGGAATGCCACCTTGCTGCGACCAGTTCCGATACGCAGGTCGGAGGCCATGGCGATGATGGCGCCGGCACCTGCACACACTCCATCGATGGCGGCAACGATGGGTTGGGGACAAGCACGCATTGCCTTGACCAGATCGCCCGTCATTCGCGTGAATGTGAGCAAGTCCGGCATGCTCATCTTCGTGAGCGGCCCGATGATGTCGTGAACATCGCCGCCCGATGAGAAGTTTTCGCCTGCGCCCTGCATCACCACGGC
>Ga0207678_10001185_pt1 | contig 23892 bp, 23 predicted proteins | sample KBSC63metaG_FD_184319 | JGI IMG/M metagenome (GOLD analysis project Ga0207678, IMG submission 184319) | Corn rhizosphere microbial communities from Kellogg Biological Station, Michigan, USA - KBS C6-3 metaG (SPAdes) (version 2) | ecosystem: Host-associated > Plants > Roots > Rhizosphere > Soil ... | reverse complement strand
CGGCGGCGGTGGCAGTGGTGGCGGCGGCGACGGAGTGGTCGCCGAGGTGGTGACCGGCGTGGTTTCGGGCGTGGCGACGCTCTTGTACGGGATGTTCAGCGCCAGCAACAGCCAGAACGCGAGCCCGCCCGCGGCGAGCACCCCGAACGTCCACAGCGCAGGCTTGACGAACCGCCACATCGAAGTTCCCCCCTCGATATTCCCGGCGGGAGCCTAGCCGACGTCGGAGGCCTTCCTAGCGGCCGTAGCCCTCGGCGGCCAGCAGCTTCCCGATCTGGTCGTAGACCGCCTGGTCGTCCGGGGCCACCGTGGCGAGGCCGTCGACGTAGCGGTTGAACATGCAGAACGCCGCGGCGATCAGGACCGTGTCGTGCAGTTCGACGTCGGTCGCGCCCTCCGCACGGGCCGCCGCGATCAGCTCCGGGGTGACGGCGCGGCCGGTTTCCCGCGTGGCGAGGGCGATCCGCAGCAGAGCCTTGAGCTTCTCCCCCACCGGTGCGTCGTCGATCCCGGCGCAGGCCGCGTCGACCACCGCGCGTCCGCCGTCGAGGGTCTCGGCCGCCGCGGCGGCGTGGCTGCCGTGGCAGAAGCGGCACTCGTTGCCGTTCGAGACCACCGCCGCGATCAGTTCGCGCTCGCCGACGGTCAGGCTGCTCGGGCCGCGCAGCAGGGTCTGCGCGAGGTGGTTGAGCGGGACGGCGGTCTCGGGCCGGAAGGCCATCAGCGACCGGATCCCGGGCAGCTGCGGGTCGAGCGGGATGTGCGGCATCGGTTCCTCCTCGCGGGGGTGGAAGATCTTCCCCGGGCAGTCTTGCGGTCCGCGCCGCCGCGGCCAACCTCCGTCTTGCCCAAACCCGCCGCCGCCGGAAGTGCCGGCCCGTTTCCTTGCCCCGGCGGCGTTCCCCCGCCCGGAACCCGCGACCGGCGTGAACCGGCGAACCACACAACGATCGTGACAAAAACGTTCCAACACAGCGAGGTCGCCGGTAGCGTGCGGCCATGCGGGTGACGTGGGGGAAGAATGGACAACGCAGAGTGACCAAACCGTGGCGGGCGGCGCCGAAGGCTGCCTTCTCCAGCCCGCTGACGTTGATCGTCGCGGCCGTGACCTCCCTGCTGGCGTGTTTCCTCGGCACGGCCGCGGTGCTGCAGGCGTCCGCCGCCGGCGGGGCCACGGTGCAGTACCAGACGGGCATCACCTGCCCGGACAGCTACGGCCCGATGTTCGGCAAGGGCAACATGCCGGTCAAGGACATCCCGGCGGTGACCGGCGCGATCCAGCGGCACGCCGCCGCGCACGGGTTCGGCACGCCCGTCGTCGGCCAGTTCACGAACGTGCTGCGCGGGACCGAGTTCAACGGCGACCCGCACTACAAGATCCGCCTCGGCTACCGCGACCAGGCCGGCCTGGACAACCTGACGCTGCAGCAGGGCACGCGCGCCCCGGGGCTGTGGCTGGGCAACGTGGTGGCCGACGCCGAGCACATCGGCGTCGGCACGAAACCGAGCCTGCAGGGCGTGCCGCTGCCGCCGATCACCGGCATCTACCGCGACCTGCTCGACCCGCCGCCGCGGTGGTGGTGCTCGCAGCAGTCCGGGGCCGTGATCGACCGGCTGGTCGACGACCCGATCGACTCGATCGTCTTCGCCACCGACCGCAGGACCTTCGACGACTCGATCAAGGCGATCGGGCTGCCGACGATGCAGTACTTCCACGTCTCCTTCTACGAGCCGGCGCCGAAGACGCTGAGCGCGGCGGAGGAGCTGCTGCAGCGCTCGCAGGACCTGATCGCCGACGTCCGCGCCGATCTGACCGCCCAGGGGCTCGGCTCGCTGATCGCCGCCGACGTCCCGACGTTCCAGCGCTCGGTGCAGATCTCCCGCCAGGCGCAGGACAACGTGTTCGTCTCGATCCTGCCGCTGGCGCTGATCAGCGTCCTGGTCGGCTGCGCCGGCCTCGGCACGGTGGCGCTGCAGTGGTACCAGCGGCGGCACGCGCAGCTGCGGCTGCTTTCCGCGCGCGGAAGCGGCCCTGCCGCGCTGGGCGGGCTCGCCGTCGCCGAGCTGGGCCTGCCGATCCTGCTCGGCGGCGCCGCCGGCGCGGCCGCGGCACGGCTGCTGTTGCGCGTGTACGGCCCGCCCGGCACCCCGGATCCGGCGGCCGAGCTGCGGGCCGCCGGAGTCGCGGCCGGGACCCTGGTCGTGTCGCTGGTGCTGCTGGCGCTGGTCGTCGCGGTGCGGGTGCACCGGGAGTTCGAGCTGGGCCGGGTGCGCCGCGGCGGCAACCGGGTGCGGTTGCTGGCCTACTTCCCGTGGGAGCTGGCGACGGCGGGCATGGCGTGGCTGGGCTGGACCCGCCTGGCGCACTACGGAACGACGTCGCGGCTGGGCAATCCCCTGCCCCAGGTGGATCCGCTGGCTTTGACCTACCCGGTGTTCGTGGTGCTGACGGTGGGCCTGCTGACCGCGCGGCTGGCGTGGCTGGCGCTGCACGCCTCGCACCGGGCCCGGTTCTGGTCGCGTCCGGCGCTGCAGCTGGCGATCCGGCGGCTGGCCGGTGCCCGCGCCCCGGTGACCGGGGTGCTGGTCATCGGCACCCTCGCCATCGGCACGCTGGCCACCGGGATCGGCATCGCCCGCGGCCAGGAGGAGGCCCTGGCCACCAAGTCGGCGATCTTCGTGGGCAGCAACGCCCGCCTCGACACCGACAGCCCGATCGGCATGGGCCAGGTCGCGATGCCCGCGTCGCTGGCCGGGACCAGCACGGTGGTCGGCGAGCTGACCGGAACCGGCAGCGTGGTGCTGGTGGTCGACCCCGCGACGTTCGCCCGCGGCGCCGCGGTGGAGCACGTCCCCGGCGACGACCTGGCCGGGCTGCTGCGGAAGATCTCGCAGCCGGACCCGCGCGGCACGCCCGTGATCCGCGTCGGGCACACCGCCAAGCAGAACGCCAAGCTGCCCGACGACCTGCCCGACGCGGTCGTCGCCGGCGACCTGCCGGTGTTCCCGATGATCGGCACCTCCCCCGGGTACGTCGTCTCGCGCACGGTGCTCAGCCACGCGCAGCTGGACGACATTCCGAAGTGGAGCGTGCTGACGACCGCGCCGATGGCGGAGGCGACCGCGGCGCTGCGCGCGGCGGGGGTGTACATCCCGAACCGGATCAGCCGCGAGTCCGCTTTGGACGGTCTGCCGTTCTTCGTGGTGTCGTGGACGTTCTCGTTCGTGGCGCTGCTGGGCGCGGTGCTCGGCGTGGTGGCGATCCTGGCGCTGCTGGTCGCGGTCGAGGTCCGGCGGCGGCAGAACGCGCTGGCCGGGGCGCTGGTGCTGCGGATGGGGATGCGGCCGCGGACGCTGCTGGCCAGCCACCTGATGGAGCTGGGGGCGTTGAGCGGGCTGGCGATCGTGGTCGGGGTCGTGTGCGGCGTTTCGGTGGCGGGCCTGTCGGTGCCGCGGTTCGACCCGGCGACGTTCCTCGCGCCGCGGTCGGAACTGCCGGATCCGCTGCCGTTCGTACTGACCGTCGTCGTGATCGGCGTGGCGGTCGTCGCGCTGGCCGGCTGGATCGCGGTGCGCTCGGTGCGCACCGCCCGGACCGCGGAGCTGATCCGTGCCTGAGAAACCGATCTTTTCGCTGCGCGGCATCGGCGTCGACTACCCGACGCCGGCCGGGGTCGTCACCGGCGTCGACGACGTCAGCCTCGACGTACCGGCACGCGGGATGACCGTGCTCGCCGGGCCGTCCGGTTCGGGGAAGTCGACGCTGCTGCGGGTGCTGGGGCTGTTCGAGCAGCCCGCGCGCGGCACGCTGACGTTCCAGGGCGCCGACGTCCGCAAGCTCAAGCACCGCGAGCGGCGGGCGTTGCGGCGCCACCACCTGGGGCTGGTGTTCCAGAACCCGAGCGACAACCTGCTGGGCTACCTGACCGTGGCCGAGAACCTGCACGCCGCGGCCGAGGCCGCCGGGACCGAGTGCAACGCCGAGGACATCCTCGGGCAGCTCGGCCTGCACGGCACCGGCGGCTGGAAGATCGCCGCGCTCTCGGGCGGGCAGCAGCAGCGGCTGGCGTTCGGGTGCGTGCTCGCCGCGCGCTCGACGGTGATCCTCGCCGACGAACCGACGTCGCAGCTGGACGAGGTGTCGGCCGACCTGGTGCTGGACACCCTGCGGTACCTGGTGGACCAGGACTTCGCGGTCCTGGTCGCCTCCCACGACGAACGCCTCATCGACCTCGGCGCGCGGGTGGCCCGGCTGCACAAGGGCGCGCTCGAGGGCATCGAAGAACGGGAGCCCCTGCCATGACCCTCGTGGAAGCCGTCGGGCTGCGCCGCAGTTTCACCCACCCGAGCGGGGACATCGAGGTGCTGCGCGGCCTGGAGCTGCGAGTCGCCGCGGGCGAACTGGTCACGGTGTCGGGCCGCTCCGGGTCCGGCAAGAGCGCGCTGCTGGCGCTGCTGTGCGGGTTCGACTCCCCCGACTCCGGCTGCGTGCTGCTCGACGGCGTCCCGATCAGCGGCGCGCCGTCGTGGCACACCTGCGCGGTGCTGCCGCAGGCGCTCGGGCTGGCCAACGAGCTGACGATCGCCGAGAACGTCGCCCTGCCGCTGCGGCTGCGTTCGGACGTCCCGCGCCCGTCGCCGTCGGAGATCGCCGAGCGGGTCACGGGCCTCCTGGACGAGCTGGGCATCGGCGAGCTGGGCGACCGCTATCCCCTGGAAGTGTCGTTCGGGCAGCAGCAGCGGGTGGCACTGGCCCGGGCGGTCTCGGGCCGGCCCCGGGTTCTGCTCACCGACGAGCCGACCGCGCACCTGGACGCCGGTTCGACGCCCCGGGTGCTGCGGCTGCTGCGCCGCTGCGCCGACGAGGGGGCCGCGGTGATCGTGGCGACGCACGACGAGGAGGTCCACCGCATCGCCGACCGCCGCGTGCGCCTGCTCGACGGGGTGCTCACGGCGCTGCTGGACTGACCGGCACCTCGGGGTAGCCGGGCAGCTCGACGCCGTTGATCGCACGCTCGATCAGCGGCATGAGCGCTTCCATGTCGGGTTCGGCGTCCCCGGCGTCCGCGTCGCGGCTTTGGACGTGCATCCTGCCGATTTCCTGGTTGGCCTCGACGTACGAGCGCATCCGCCTCTCGTAGCCGGCGAACCCGGCCTCGGGGTCCCAGCCGGCGGCAGCGAGTTCGCCGGCCAGCAGGTAGGCGCCGACCAGGGCCAGCCCGGTGCCGCCGCCGGACATCGGCGACGAGCAGAACGCCGCGTCGCCGATCAGCCCGACCCGGCCGTGCGACCAGCGGTCCATGACGACCTGGGCGACCTGGTCGAGGTAGAAGTCCGGGGTGTCGTCCAGGTGGGCGAGGATGTCCGGGGTCCGCCAGCCCAGGCCGGCCATCCGCTCGCGCAGCAGGTTCTTCTGCGCCTCGATGTCGCGGTGGTCGACGTCGAAGCCGTCCGACGGGAAGGACAGCATGGCCATCGCCCGGGAGGCGTCCTTGAGGGGCCGCAGGCCGGCGGAGCGGCCCTCGTGCTGGTAGTCGAGCATCCAGCGGTCGATCCCGAACTCGTTGGGCACGCTGTAGAAGGCCAGCACCATCCCGAGGTGGCGGACGAACCGCTCGCGCGGCCCGAAGACCATCGCACGCAGGGCCGAGTGCAGCCCGTCGGCGCCGATCACCAGGTCGAAGCGCCGTTCCTCGCCGCCCGCGAAGGTGACGTCGACCCCGTCCGCGTCCTGCGTGAGCTCGGCGATCCGGTCGCCGAAGAGGTATTCCACGCCGTCTCGGGTGTCGTCGTAGAGCACCTGGGCCAGGTCTCCGCGCAGGATCTCGATGTCGGCGATGTAGCCGTCGCCGCCGTCGTCCTCCGCGCTGAAGGTTTCCAGGACGTTCCCGTCGGCGTCGACGGTGTGCGCGCCGGCGGTCTCGGTGCGGGCCGCGCGCACCGCCGCGTCCAGCCCCATCCGCAGGATGACCTCCTTGGCCACCCCGCGCGCGTCCACCGCCTGCCCGCCGGGCCGCAGCCCGGGCGCCCGTTCGACGACGGTCACCTCGGCTCCTCGCCGACGCAGCCAGTGCGCCAGCGCGGGCCCCGCGATGCTCGCCCCGGCCACCAACACCCTGTTCCCGCTCATCGCGGTCCCCCCTCGCCGATCCGGATGACGGTCGGGAGTGTAGCGGCCGTGGCAACCGATCAGGAATCGAGAAGCGCTGGTCAGCGATCCGGTCATAACGTCTACGACGTACCGCAGACCACGACTTCAGGAGCACCGAAGATGAGCACCCAGGGGATCAAGACCGTCCTGCACCCCGTCACCGACCTGGCCGCCGCCAAGGCCGTCTACACCGCGCTGCTCGGCATCGAGCCGCAGGCCGACGCGCCCTACTACGTCGGTTACGACGTCGAAGGCCAGCACATCGGCCTGGTGCCGAACGGCGCGCAGCAGGGCATGACCGGGCCGGTGACCTACTGGCACGTCGGCGACATCGAGGCGAAGCTCGCCGAGGTGACCGCGGCGGGCGGGACGGTGCAGGACGCGCCGAAGGACGTCGGCAACGGCCGCCTGGTCGCGACCTTCACCGACGCCGACGGAAACGTCCTCGGCCTGCTGCAGGACCCGCAGTCCTAATCGAGCGCGGTGGCCCGGCTGACCTCCTCCCAGGCGGCCAGGTCCGCCGCGACGGCCTCGTGGTGGGCGCGGATGGCTTCGACGGCGTCTTCGCCCAGCGCGAGCCGCAGCGGGGCGTCGGCGCTGCCGACCGCGCGGACGATCGCCGCGGCCGCCTTGGCCGGGTCGCCGGGCTGGGTACCGTCCATGTTCTCGACCGCTTCGCGCGTTCCGCCGGTCGACACGGCGTAGGCGTCGATCGTGCGGGAGCGGTGCATGCGGCCGCCGCCGAACTCGGTGCGGAACGCGCCGGGCTCGACGATCAGCACCTGCACCCCGAACGGCGCGACCTCCGCGGCGAGGGCCTCCGAGATGCCTTCCAGCGCGAACTTCGCCGCGCAGTAGGCGCCGTAGCCGGGCGGGGAAAGTTGCCCGCCCATGGAGCTGATCTGCACGATCGCGCCGCTGCCCTGGGCGCGCAGGTGCGGCAGCACCGCCTTGGTGACCGCGACCGCGCCGAAGAACATGACTTCCATCAGCGCGCGCAGTTCTTCGACGGTGAGTTCTTCGACCGCGCCGACCGAGCCGGTGCCGGCGTTGTTGACCACGACGTCGATCCGGCCGAATTCTTCGAGCGCGGTCTTGACGGCCGCCTCGATCTGCCCGGCGTCGGTGACGTCCAGCGCCGCGGTCCGGAGCCGGTCGCCGCCGCGGTCCCGCAGATCCGTGAGGGTTTCCGGCCGGCGGGCGGTGGCCAGCACGCGGTCGCCCGCGGCGAGGGCGGCCAGCGCGATCTCCCGGCCGAAGCCGGCGGAGCAGCCGGTGACCAGCCAGACGCGGCCGTCGGTGTTCGTCATTTTCCGTGTCCTCCCAGTGCTTTCCTCCTTCCATCCTGGAGACGGGCAGGGCCGGGGCGCCAACACCGATGTCCTGCCGCGGCTACAGTCCGATCCTGTGACCCCCGAGTTGCGGCAGCTCCGCTACTTCGTCGCCGTGGCCGAGGCGACCAGCTTGACCCGCGCCGCCGCCGGGCTGCACCTCGCGCAGCAGTCGCTGTCCCAGCAGATCACCGTGCTGGAACGGGCTCTCGGCGTGCGGCTGTTCGACCGCGACGCGCGCGGGGCGCGGCTCACCGCCGTCGGCCGGCTCTTCCTGCCGGAGGCCCGCGCGGTGCTGGCCCGCGCCGAAGAAGCCGTCGCCACGCTCGGCCGGGCGGCGCGCGGCGAAATCGGCGACGTCCGGCTCGTCTTCCTCGCCACGACGGCGAACTACCTGCTGCCGCCGGTCGTCCGCGCGGTGCGGGAACGCCTTCCCGGGCTCGCGGTGACGACGGCCGAGGCGTCGATCGCCGAGCTCGTCGAGGGCTTGCGCGAGGGCCGGTTCGACCTGGCGTTCACCCGGCCGCCGCTGGTCGATGACCTGGTGTCCCGGACGTTGCTGACCGAGGAGGTGTGCGCGGTGCTGCCGGCCGAGCACCCGCTGGCCGGGCGGGCGTCGCTGAAGCTGGCCGACCTGGCGGCCGAACCGTGGGTGCTGACCCCGCGCGGCAGCTGGGAACCGTGGCACCGCGGCTACGACCACGACTTCGCCGCGGCCGGCTTCACCCCGCGAGTGGTCCAGCGGGCCGCCACGGTGCAGGGCTTGCTCGGCCTGGTGGCGGCCGGCGTCGGGGTGACCCGCCTGGCCCGCTCCTCGCACAGCCTGCGCCGCACCGGCGTGGTGTTCGTGCCCTTGGACGGCGAGGTCGCCCGGACGGAACTGGTGTGGACACCCGGGAACGACGACCCGGCGGTCCGGGCGATCACCGAGGTCGCGGTCGCCCTGGCGGCGGACACCGACCTGACTCAGGCGGGCTGACCGCTTCCGGCGGTCAGCCGGCGTAGAAGTCCTTGCGGGCGGCGACGAACTCCTCGACGGTCAGGGGGCGCTTCCCGGTGATGCGCTCGACGTCGGTGGTGGCCCTGTCGTAACGATTCTCGTGGTGCAGCCGGGCCATGGTCGCGATGTGCTGCTCGGTGTGCGCCGGCAGGCCGGCGTTCGCGAGTACTTCCGTGCGCCACCATTCCAGTGGGACGTCCTGGTAGGTCACCGTGCGGCCGAGCGCCGAGGAGAACTCCTGGGCTACTCCGGTCATGTCGAGCGTTCTCGGTCCGGTCAGTTCGTACACCTTCCCGGGGTGCTCGCCGGGCTCGCGCAGAATCGAGGCGACCACTCCGGCGACGTCGCCGGCGGCGACCGGCGAGGTGCGGCCGGTCCCGAACGGCAGTGCCAGCGTGCCGTGCTCGCGGATCGACCGCGCCGCGAGGGTGGTGAACAACGGGTTGTCGAGGAACGTCGTCGGGCGCACGTGCACCACGGGCAGGCCGGACCAGTCCAGGACCTGCTCCGCCAGCCAGTGCAGCCGCTGCTGGTGGGATTCCGCGGTGCTGGTGGCGGTCATCTGCGACACCGTCATCTGGGACAGGTCCACCAGCACGTCGAGGTCCGCGTGCTCCTTGGCGACCGTGGCCACGACGGTCGCCGCCAGCAGGTGGTCCGGGGACACGCTGAGCCCGAAGTACACCCGGCCGACGCCGTCGAGCGCGGCCGCCACGGTGTCCGGCCGGGTCAGGTCCCCGGAGACGACCTCGGCGCCCAGGGCCCGGGCCTCGGCCGCGCGGTCGTCCTCGCGGCGGACCAGGACGCGGACCGGCACGTTCCGCGCGCGCAGCAACTCGGTGACGCGGCCGCCGATGCCGCCGGCGCCGGTGACGAGAACGAGGTTGTGCTCAGCCATCGGGGGGCTTCCTCCGGTCAGCTGTGGGCGGGGACGGGGGTCTGTGAGCGGCGGGCCGTCCAGCCGATGAGCCGGACCATGTGGCGGCGGGACAGGAGCCTGCCGAGCAGGGCGAGGGATGCGCTGTTGGTGATGACGGAGGGGGGTGCGGATCGGCGGTCGAGGGTGTCCAGGGCGATCTTCACGACCTGTTCGGGGGTGGCTCGTTTGGTGCCGAGGTCGGCGGTCTGGGAGCCGGCGGCGTCGTAGAACTCGGTGCGGGTGGCGCCGGGGTTGACGGCCAGGACGCGCAGGTTGGTGCCGTGGGTTTCTTCCCAGAGGCCTTCGGTGAAGTTGCGGACGAAGGCTTTGGTGGCGGCGTAGACGCTCATGTAGGGGATGGGCTGGTAGCCGAGCAGGCTGGCGACGTTGATCAGGATGCCGGTGTCGGCGGCGGTCAGCGGTTCGATGTAGGCGCGGCTGAGGTCGACCAGGGCGCTGATGTTGAGCGCGATCATGCTCTGCAGGCGGTCGGGGTCTTCGTCGGTGAAGGCGGCGTGGGTGCCGAAGCCGGCGTTGTTGACCAGGCCGGTGGCGTGGATGCCGCGGCCTTCGAGTTCGGCGCGCAGGGTGCGGCCGGCGTCGGGCGCACCGAGGTCGCGGGCGATGGTGGTGACGGTGACGCCGTGGGCGCGGGTGAGTTCGGCGGCCAGGTTTTCGAGCCGGTCGGCGCGGCGGGCGACGAGGACCAGGTTCGCGCCGCGGCGGGCGAGCTGGCGGGCGAATTCGGCGCCGAGGCCGGAGCTGGCGCCGGTGACGATGACGGTCTGGCGGTGGTAGTCGATTTTGCTCATGGCATTCACTCTACGCACCACTTTGCACTGAGTGCAAGTCAGTGCATGGTGTGATGTGACGTACCATGGGTGCATGGCTTCGAACCCCCTCCGGGAACAGACCCGCTCCGTGGTCCGCTCCCTGCTCGCCCGGACCGCCATCGAGCTGTTCGCCGCCCAGGGCTACGACAACACGACTCTCGACGAGGTCGCCGCGGCCGCGGGCGTCTCCCGGCGGACCCTGTTCAACTACTTCCGCAACAAGGAAGACCTCGCGCTCAGCAGCCTGGCCGAACAGGGCGAGCTGATCGCCGCGCGCTTGACGGAGCGCCCGGCCGGGGAGGATGCCTGGACGGCGTTGCGCGCGGCGTTCGGAGTGCTCGAGGAGATCGAGATGACAGCCGAAGGGCGCCTGGAGTTCATCACGCTGCTGTTCGGCAACGACTCCCTGCGCGCCGGACACGCCGAGAAACAAGCCCGCTGGCAAGACCTGTTCGCTCCGTTGATCGAGCCGCGGCTGCCCGGCTCCGGCCACCGCACCCTGCAGGCCCGCGCGATCGCCGCCGCAGCGATCGTCTGCCTCCAGGTGGCCAACGAGGAATGGGTCCGCCTGGGCGGCCGGGCCGACATGCTCGACCTCTACGACACCGCCGTCCAAGCCATCCGCCACCCCTGACGCAGGTCAGAAGGTCTTCGCGGTGTCGCGGGCGGCTTCGTGGGCGACACGGCCGAGCTCTTCCGCGTCGCCGGTGAGAGTGGGGTGGAAGCGGATCTCGGTGACGTCGTCGATGCCGGTCCAGTTGAGCCAGCCGGTGAAGAACGGCGACTGGAAGTCCGCGCCGAACTCGGGGCCGAGGCCGGGAGCCCACACCGCGCTGGTGTAGATCACCGCGGCGCGCTTGCCGCGGCCCTCCAGGAGGTGGCGGTAGCCGGTGACCGGGTCGACGCCGAAGATCCAGCCCGGCTGGGAGACGACGTCGACGAACTGCTTGAGCACGTACGGCACGCCGGAGTTCCACATCGGCACGCTGAACAGGATCCGGTCGGCGGCGTCGAACCGGGCGAACGCGGCCCGCGCGGCCGCCCAGGCTTCGGCTTCCTCACCCTCGGGCGTGCCGCCGCCGAAGACGGTCATCTTGGCGCGGGCCGCGGCCGGGCCGAACGCGGGCAGCGAGCCGTCCCAGAGATCCCATTCGTCGATCTCGGCGTCCGGGTGGAGGGTGCGGTAGGTGTCCAGGAAAGTAGCTGCCAGACGCAGCGACGCGGACTGTTCGCCGCGCGGGGACGCGGAAATGTGCAGCAAACCGGGCATGTCGGTGCTCCTCGACGGGTGCCGGCTTTCGCCGGACGAAGAATCGGACTAGAGTCCGCTTATGTCTTCGAACCGTAGCGGACCGCAGTCCGCTTCGTCAACGCCGGCCGAGCTTCCGGTGCTCGGTGCGCCCGTCCGCGAGCGCGCGGACGCGGCCCGCAACCGGATCCGGGTCCTGGAAGCCGCCGAGAAGCTCTTCGCCGAGCGCGGAGTCGACGCGGTGACCATGGACGACGTCGCGGGCGCCGCCGGCGTCGGCAAAGGCACGCTCTACCGCCGCTTCGGCGACAAGGGCGGCCTCGCCATGGCCCTGCTCGACCAGCGCGAACGCGAACTGCAGGAACGGATCCTCACCGGCCCGCCGCCCCTGGGCCCCGGCGCGGAGCCCGCGGACCGCCTCGGCGCGTTCGTCGAGGCCTACCTGAACTTCCTGGACCGGCAGCTGGACCTCGTCCTGCTCTCTGAAACCGCCACGACCGGCGCCCGTTTCCGGACCGGCGCGCACACCCTGTGGCGGCAGCACTGCCGGCACCTGCTCGAAGCCGGCGGCGCGACCGGCCCCGAGATCGCCGCGGACGTCCTGCTCGCGGCCCTCTCCGCCGAGCAGGTCCGGCACTGGCTCCGGGACCGCGAACTCGGCACGGCCGGCCTGGCGCAGTCGCTCGTCCGGCTGGTGCGGTCCTGGCTGCGGTGACGCACCGTGTCCGTCGTTCGGCCGGTCCGTAGAATCGACGGCGATGCGACGTCTTCGGTGGTACTGGGGAGCCCTCGTCCTCGCGTGTGTGGCCTTGCTGGCCGGGTTCTTCGTCTTCTTCGGCTCGGAAAGCAAACCCGGGCAGCCGCAGCCGCGGCAGGGCCCGCCGGGCACCGGCCCGCTCACCGTCGTCGCGATGGGTGACAGCACCGTCTCGGGCGAAGGCGCCGGGCAGTACACCGCCGCCACCAACGGCCAGGGCGGCAACTGGTGTCACCGCTCCCCCAACGCCTTCGTGGAGAAGATCGCCATCCCGGGCGTCACCGCGCACGTCAACTTCGGCTGTTCCGGAGCGCCCGCCGAGCAGGTCGCGCTCGGCGACGCCAAGCAGTGGACCGAAGGTTCGCAGGCGCAGCAGCTGGCCGCGCTGGTGAAGGACCACCGGGTGGCCGCGGTGGTGATCGCGGTCGGCGCGAACGACGAGCCGAAGTTCTCCAACCAGGTCAACGAGTGCTTCAAGGCGTGGTTCGACGCCGGCGGGCCGCCGTGCAGCACCGCGCTGAAGGAAACCTGGAAGTCCAAAGTGGACGCGATGGTGCCGAAGGTCGCGAAGGCGGTGGCCGACGTGAAAGCGGTCCTGGCCGCCGCCGGGTACGTGCCCGCGGACTACCAGCTGATCCTGCAGTCCTACGCGGCCCCGATCGGCCCGGACCTGCCCGAGGACCTGCGCAGCCTCAACGGCTGCCCGTTCCGGACCGAAGACCTGCGCTGGATCGCCCAGACCGGCATCGGCGAGCTGTCCTCGGGCCTCAAGGCGGCCGCCCAGCAGACCGGGGCCCGGTTCCTGGACCTGGCCAAGGCCGGCGTCAAGCACGAGGCGTGCAGCGGCGGCGCGAACCCGGCGACGGAGTGGTTCACCCGGCTGACGCTGCAGCTGGCCGACCTCGGCCAGGCCGAACGCGCCGGGCACGCGCTGCAGGAGTCGTTCCACCCCAACACCGCCGGCCACGCGGCGATCGCCAACTGCCTGACGGAGTTCGTCGCGGCCAAGGAAGGCAACGCCACCTGCCTCGCCGGCGCGGACGGCAAGCTCCACGCGGTCCCGGAGGTCGTCGCCCGCTGATGTTTCGACCGAACCCGGCCATATAGGGCGTTATACACTCAGAGGTCGAGGGCGGCTCGCAGGGCGATGTCGATGCGTTCCTGGACGTCCTGGTCGATCTCGGCGATCCGCTCGTCGAACCACGGGCGGTAGAGCCGGGTCAGGTTGAGCGTCGAGACCCAGTAGCGGGCGTCGACCGCCACGCCGAGGATGTCCATGGGGTCGCGGTCGAGCAGTTCGGTGCCGAGCAGCCAGGGGCGCTCGGACTCGTTCACCCCGTCCGAGGACAGCAGCACGACCGTGCGCTGCCGGGCCGGTTCGGTCGGGGGGTGGTACGTCCAGACTTCACCCCTGCGCACGCAGATCCTTTTCCGCCGCGCTGCGTTCGGCCTCGTCCGATTCCGCGACGGCCGGTTCCGGCTTCTGCGGGGTGTAACCCGTGCGAACCGCCTCGCGCCTGGCCGCCTTCGACAGCCAGGACGAGACCGAGATTCCGTGGGCTTTCGCGGCCCGTTCGGCGAATTCCAGCGCGCCGCTGTCCAGCGAAAGCGTGACCTTACGTGTTGCCATACCTTTTACCGTACCAGCGCCCCGGCCGCCGGACGGGGCGCCGGTGTCAGAACGTGGGCGAACGTCCCTCGAACGGCGTAGAGAGCACCACCGTCGTGCGGGTGGACACCTTCGCGGCCTCCCGGATCCGGCGCAGCAGGTCCTCCAGCGCCAGCGGCGACTGGACGCGCACGAGCAGGATGTAGGACTCGTCGCCGGCCACCGAGTAGCACGACTCGATCTCTTTGATGTGCTGGATCCGCTGCGGGTAGTCGTCCGGCGCCGCCGGGTCGTTCGGCGTCAGCGAGATCAGCGCCGTCAGCGGCAGGCCGATCTGCTCGCCGTCGAGCCGCGCGGTGTACCCGAGGATGACCCCGCGCTGCTCGAGGCGGCGCACCCGCTGGTGCACCGCCGACACCGACAGCCCGACGCGCTCGGCGAGGTCGGTGAAGCTGCGCCGCCCGTCGGCCGCGAGCTCCTGGACGATCGACTGGTCCAGTGGCTCCAGGCCGCCGGGCGTCATGCGTCCAGCACGACGAGCTCGTGCGGCTGGTTGTTGACGGACTCGACGCCGTCCGCGGTGACGATCACGATGTCCTCGATCCGGGCGCCCCACCGGCCCGGCTGGTAGATGCCCGGCTCGACGCTGAAGGCCATGCCCGGCTCCAGCGGCAGCGTGTTGCCGGCGATGATGTACGGCTCCTCGTGCACGTCCAGGCCGATGCCGTGGCCGGTGCGGTGGATGAAGTACTCGCCGAACCCGGCTTCGGCGATGACGTCGCGCGCGGCCGCGTCGACCGCTTCGGCGGTGACGCCCGGCTTGACGGCGGCGACCGCGGCGGCCTGGGCACGCTGCAGCACCGCGTAGGTCTCGGCCACGTCGGCGTCCCGCGGCTCGCCGACGGCGTAGGTCCGGGTGGAGTCGGAGTTGTAGCCGGCCGGCAGCGGGCCGCCGATGTCGACGACCACGACGTCACCCTTCTCGATGACGCGGCCGGAGACGTCGTGGTGCGGGCTGGCGCCGTTCGGGCCGGACCCGACGATCACGAAGTCCGCCTGGACGTGCCCCTCCTCGACGATGGCCGCGGCGATGTCGGCGCCGACCTCCGCCTCGGTGCGGCCCGGCCGCAGCCACTCGTGGACCCGGGCGTGCACCCGGTCGATCGCCGCACCGGCTTCGCGCAGCGACGCGATCTCGGCGGCGTCCTTGCGCATCCGCAGCTCCCGGACCACGGGACCGGCCAGGGTCTGCTCGGCCTCCCCGAGCGCGGCCCGCAGCGCGAGCACGTGCAGGGCGGGGGTGAAGTCGCTGACGGCGACCCGCCCGGGCTTGCCGAGCCGGTCCGCGACGAGCTTGTAGGGGTCGTCGCCGTCGACCCAGGTGAGCAGCTCGACGCCGAGCTCGTCGGTGGGGACGTCGGCGTACCCGGGCGCCTCCAGCTTCGGCACGACCAGCGCGGGGGTGCCGTCGGCGGGGACGACGAGGGTGGTGAGCCGTTCGAACGAGCCACCGGCCTGCCCGAGCAGGTACCGCAGATCGGAGCCGGGCGCGATCAGCAGGGCATCGGTACCCGCGGCAGCCGCGGCGGCGCGGGCACGGTCCAGCCGCACCCGCAGGGCGGCGGCATCGGGAGCGGGCGTGTGAAGGGAACGGCGCGACATGAAGCCGAGCCTAGTGGGGCGGCGGGGCAGGGGAACGCGCCCGGGGCCACGACATGCCGGGCCGGGTGACGCACCACCCGCCGCCGGCCGTGCTGCGGCGGCCGGGTGCGGGTGCGGCCCGCACCGGGCGAGTGGCTGCGCCGGGCGGCGGCCGGGTGGCTGCCCACGCCGGGTGCAAGTGGCGACCCAAGCCGAGCACAGGGGCTGCCCAGCGGGGCGCAAGTGGCAGCCCGCACCGGGGCTGCCCGGCCGGGCGCAAGTGGCGACCCAAGCCGAGCAAGTGGCTGCGCCGGGCGGCTGCCCACGCCGGGTGCAAGTGGCGGGCCCACGCCGGGCGAGTGGCTGCGCCGGGCGGGTAGCGCCACTCCCTGTCACCCGCCGCTCCCCCGCCCCGAACCGCCCCGGCCCGCGGGGGCGCCCCCCGTTTTCCACGCTACCGGTCACCACCGACAATTCCGCGCCCCGGAAAGCCGAACCGGTCAGCCGCGGTCTTCGACGCGGGCCCGGACCGCCGCCGCTCCCCCAGAGCCCCGGGCTCACCTCGTCCCGTGCCGAGCCGCGTCGCGCGCCCCTCCCCGGCCGCCGTCGTGGGAGGCTGTGCGGGTGACCGGATCCCTTGCCCTGCTCGACTCCGCGAGCCTGTACTTCCGCTCCTTCTTCGCCCTGCCCGACTCCATGCGCGCCGCGGACGGGACGCAGGTGAACGCCGTGCGCGGGTTCGCCGACACCATCGCGCGGATCCTCACCGACCGGCGGCCCGCGCGGCTGGTCTGCTGCCTGGACGCCGACTGGCGGCCGAAGTTCCGCACCGACCTGCTGCCCAGCTACAAGGCGCACCGGGTGGCCGAGGAGACCGGCAGCGGCCCGGACGTCGAAGAGGTGCCCGACACGCTCACCCCGCAGGTGCCGATCATCCTCGACCTGCTCGAGGCGTTCGGGTTCGCCACCGCCGAAGCCGCCGGCTACGAGGCCGACGACGTCATCGGTGCGCTCGCCACCCGCGAGAAGACCGACCCCGTGGAGGTCATCACCGGCGACCGGGACCTGTTCCAGCTGGTGCGCACCGAGCCGACGCCGGCGTCGGTCATCTACGTCGGCAAGGGCTGGGCGAAGGCCGAGGTGCTCGGCCCGGCCGAGATCGCCGAGCGCTACAACGTGCCCCGCGAGACGGCCGGGCCGGCGTACGCGGACATGGCGGCCCTGCGCGGCGACCCCTCCGACGGGCTGCCCGGCGTCGCGGGCATCGGCGAGAAGACCGCCGCGAAGCTGATCACGCAGTTCGGCTCGCTCGAAGCCCTCGTCGCCGCGGGCGAAGCCGGAGACTCCGCGCTCCCGCTCAAGACCCGGCTGCGGCTGAAGGACGCCGCCGGCTACCTCGCCGTCGCCCCGGCCGTCGTCCGCGTGGCCGTCGACGCGCCGGTGAAGCAGTCCCGCCCCGACACCGTGCCCGCCACGCCGGCCGACCCGGGCCGCGTCGCCGAGCTGGCCGAGCGGTGGAACCTCGGCAACTCGGTCGAACGGCTGCTCAAGGCCCTGCCCGGCGCCTAGAAGTGCGTGCCGCACCACGGCGCGGCGACCGTGGTGAACAGCTCGTCGGCCCGCGCCACCGCGGCCGGGTCCCGGACCTCGATCCGGCCCGCGTCGGCCAGCGCCGTCGCGCTCCACTGGCCGAGGTAGAGCATGCCGAGCGTGTCGACGTCGAGGGCCAGGTCCGCGGCCGTGCCGGTGCGCCGCGCGCCGTCCGGGCCGACCTCGTAGTGCCCGGTGTTCGACGGCAGCAGCCGGTCGGTCACCGCCACCACGACGGGCTCGGCCGCGCGGTACGTGCGGGCGGCCAGCGCGGCAGCGACGTCGACCGGCCGCAGCCACAGGTCGTCCTCGACGGCGAGCGTGGCCGCGTGCCGGTGGTCGGTCAGCGAAACCGCAAGCGGCTCGTCCACCGGACGGTGCCGGGCGTACACCGCGGAAACCAGGTCCACCGACAGCAGGAACCGCCACAGCGCCGCCCGGGCGGCCGGGCCGGCGGCATGGAGGTCGTGGACGTCCAGCACCGCGCCGTGGTCCGGTGACTCGAACGAGCGCCGGTTCACCGTGGCGTACACGACGAATCCGTCGTCCCCGTCCGGTCCACTGTGGACGGCGACGAGCCGGTCGCCGTCCCGGCCCACGTGCCGGTCGTGCGAAATCGGCCACCACTGCTCCGGTCGCCCGATCATGCCCGGCCGGTGCAGCCCGATCCGCCGGTACAGCGCCGGCATCTCCTTCACCGCCTCCTCGGGCGTGAGCAGCCGGACGTCGCCGACGACCGGCACGCGCTCGTGGAACCGGGCCGCGGGCCGCGCCACCTGCAGCGTCTTCCCCAGTGCGGCCGAGCCGTAGCCGAACCGGCCGTAGATCGTGGGCTCGCTCGCGTGCAGGACGGCCAGTGGCAGCCCCCGCTCCGCGAAGTCCTTCAGCTGCACGGCCATCATCGCGCTGAGCACCCCGCGGCGGGTCCGGTCGGCGCGGACACCGACCCCTTCCACCGCGGCGACCGGCACCGTCTTCCCGCCGGGGACGGCGATCTCGGTGTCGTAGGCGCTGACGATCCCGATCGGCGTCTCGCCGTCGAACGCGCCGAACTTGTGCGCCGCGGGCCAGGAAACCCCGGCCTTCGCCCAGACCTCGTCGGTCACGCGCTGGGTGTGCAACGCGCGCCGCAGCACGTCGAACGTGCTGCGGCGCTCTTCTTCGGTGATCGGACGGACGTCGAAGGCGGTCATCTTCCCGATCCTGCCGCCCACCGCCGGGCGCGGCACGCCGTTTTTCGACGGCCCGGCCGCACCCGCTCAGAAGTAACTACCGCACCAGGCCGCCACCCGGGTGCCGAACAGCAGGTCCGCCGCCGCGGGCGCGGCCGGGTCGCGGACCTCGATCCGCCCGACCTCGGCCAGCGCCGAAGCCCGCCAGGTGCCCAGGTAGATCATCGCCAGGGTGGTGACGTCCAGGCGAAGCCCCGCCGGCCGGTCCGTGCGCTCGGCGCCGTCCGGAGAGATCAGGTAGCGGCCGCTGTTGCCCGGCAGCAGCGGATCGGTCACCTCCAGGACCAGCGGCGCGGCCTGCCCGTACTCCCGCGCCGCCAGTGCCCGCGGGACGTCGACGAGCCGGATCCAGTGCTCGTCCCCGATCCGGTCGACGTTGCCCCGGCGGTGGTCGGCGAGCAGCAGCTCGATCGGCTCGTCGAGCGGCCGCGATTCCGCGACGACCCGGTCCACCAGGTCCACGCCGAGCAGGAACCCCCACAACCCGGCGAACGCCGCCGGCGAGCCGGCGAACAGGTCCACCACCTCCAGGGTCTTGGTCCACGGCGGGGCCATCGCGCCGTCGACGTGGTAGATCGCGAACCCGTCCGGCCCGCCGGGGCCGTGGTGCACCACCGCCTTCACCGGCGTGGTGTGCCGCCGCAGCTGCATCTCGTAGAGCCGCCACAGCACCTCGGGCCGGGTCATCATCCCCGGCCGCGGCTCGAGCCCCTCGTACACGCCGGGACAGACTTCGAGCGCCCGGTCGAGGTCCAGCAGCTCCAGCTCACCGCCCACCGGGGCGTCCGGCCGCAGCCCCGCCCGGTGCCGGTCGACGCTGTAGGTGCGGTAGCGCGTCGCCAGCCCGTACCCGAAGCGGCCGTAGATCCCCGCCTCCGACGCCAGCAGGTTCGCGAACACCACCCCGCGCGCGGCGAAGTCCTCCAGCTGCGTCGTCATCAGCGCGCGCAGAACGCCACGCCGGGTGCGATCGGCCCGGACACCCACCGAAGTGACACCCACCATCGGCAGCCGCGCCCCGCCGGGCACCGTCAGCTCGGCGTCGAACGACCGCGCGGTCCCGACCAGCTCCGGATCGAACGCCCCGAGCGCACCCCCGGGCTGGTAGTAGCGCGCCGCGTACACCCATTCGGCGTCGTCGGACGGCGGGAAGTGCATGGTCGCCCGGAACAGCTCGCTCGCCGCCCGGTGCTCCGCGTCGTCCAGCGTCCGGATTTCGAAGTCGCTCATACCCGGATCATCTCCGGAAACGACGAAGCCCGGCCACCGGAATACACCGGCGGCCGGGCCCGAAGCCGGGTTACTTGGAGACGGGCGGGGAAACCTCGTAGTTGCCGCCGTCACCCTTCACCGTGATCGGCACCTGCTGTGGCTTGCCGGCGATCGTGGCGGTGCACTCGAACTTCGCCCCGTCCGCCACCTTCTGCTCGGCGGGGCAGGTGACGGCGGTGACGCCGTCGATCTTGTAGGTCTCGGTCAGCAGCTTCTGCACGTCGGTCTGCATCTGCGTGTTGTTGAAGACCTGCGTCTTCAGGAACCCGGGCGCGACGAACCCCAGCACCAGGAACGCGGCAACGGCCACGATCACCGCGACCACGCCGATCAGCAGGCCCTTCTTCGACTTCGCCGGCTGCTCCCCCTCCGGGGCCGTGCCGGGGAACTGCTGCTGGCCGTAGTCGTACTGACCGGGGGGCTGCTGCCCGTACTGCGGCTGCGCCTGGGGCCCGCTCTGCGGGTACGCCCCACCCGGCTGCTGCCCGTACTGCGGCTGGGCCTGCGGACCGCTCTGCGGGTACCCACCGCCGGGCTGCTGCCCGTAGGGCGGCGGCTGCTGGCCCCACTGCGGCTGCTGCGGCGGGGCGTAGCCCGGCTGCTGCCCCCACTGCTGCGGCTGCTGGGGCTGCTGCGGCTGGCCCCACTGCTGTTGCTGGTTCGGCTGTTGCTGGTTCGGGTCGTAGGAAGGCTGCTGTCCCCACTGCGGCTGCTCCTGCGAGCCACTCGGCGGGTACGCGCCGCCCGGCTGCTGCCCGTACTGGGGCTGCTGTGGGTCGTTGCCGCCATACGGCGTGCTCATCGTCTGCCTCCGCCTGCTTCACTCATCACGCTGTCCACCCCGAAACCGCCGTCAAGCCGCATACAGACGGTGTCGCAACGATCCAACCACAGGTCGGACCCGAGCACACGTGTCCACGCTCACCGCCTCCGCCGCTTGGAGCAGGGCTAACACGGAGTTCACGCCGCTCCGGCGGCCACGACACCCCGGCGCAGCGCCTTCACCGCGTCGGCGGCCGCCGCACCCACCGGATCCGCCTTGCCGAGCACGTCCCGGATCTGGTCCAGCAGGTCGATCACCTGACGCGACCACCGCACGAAGTCGCCCGCCGAGAGCTCCTGGCCGTTGGCCTCCGCCGCCGTCAGCACCTTCTCCAGGGATTCACCACGGGCCCAGCGATAAACCGGCCACGCGAACCCCGCATCCGGCTCCCGCGTCCGGTCCAGCCGGTGCCGCCGCTCGTCCTCGGTCAGCTCCACCCACAACCGGGCCGTCTCCTGCCACGCCTCCGGCACCGCACCTCCCGGCAACCGGGGCTCGCCGGCGGTGTCCCGCCGCGCCTCGAACACCAGCGTCGACACCACCGCGGCCAGCTCGGCCGGGTTGAGCTTCCGCCACACGCCGTGCCGGATGCACTCCGCGGCCAGCAGGTCCGACTCGCTGTAGAGCCGAGTCAGCCGCCGGCCGTGCTCGGTGACGCGGTCCTCGCCGTCCCCCGCCGACTCCGGCCCCAGGTACCCGCGCTCACCCAAAAGAGCCAGGATCCGGTCGAACGCCCGCGCCAGCGAGTGCGTCGTCGCCGCCACCTTCCGCTCCAGCTGCTGCGTCTCCGCCGCGAGCCGCTGGTACCGCTCCACCCAGCGCAGGTTCGCCTCACGCTCGGCCAGCCCGTGGCACGGGTGCGCCCGCAACGCCCGCCGCAACGCCGCCAGCTCGCCGTCCTCGTTCGCCCCCGACCGCCGCTTCTGCCGCCCCGGCAGCGAAATCCCGGCGTTCCGCAACGTCGAAGCGATGTCCCGGCGTGCCCGCGGCGACCTCAGCTCGACGTGCTTCGGCAGCTTGATCCGCCCCAGCGCCTCGACCGGACCCGGGAAGTCCGCCACCGACAGCGGCCCCGACCACCGGTCCTCGGTCACCACCACCGGCCGCGGCTCCCGGATCGGGTCCAGCCCCGGATCGACGACCACGGCCAGGCCCGCCCGCCGGCCCGCCGGCACCGCGATGACGTCACCCTTGCGCAGCTTCTCCAGCGACTCCGCCGTCCCGGCCCGGCGCGCGACCGTGTTCTGCCGCGACAACGCCTTCTCCCGCGTCGAAATCTTCGCGCGCAGCTCGACGTACTCCAGCATCTCGTCGAAGTCGCCGGTCACCGCGGCCGTGTAGCCCTTCAGCGCCTCCTTGTTCCGCTCGATCCGGCGCGCCGTGCCCACCACCGACCGGTCGGCCTGGAACTGGGCGAACGACTGCTCCAGCAGCTCCCGCGCCTCGGCCGCCCCGACCTGGGCCACCAGGTTGACCGCCATGTTGTACCCCGGCCGGAACGACGACCGCAGCGGATACGTCCGCGTCGAGGCCAGCCCGGCGACCTGCTTCGGATCCACCCCCGGCTGCCACGCGACGACGGCGTGCCCCTCCACGTCGATGCCCCGCCGCCCGGCCCGGCCGGTGAGCTGCGTGTACTCCCCCGGCGTCAGATCGACGTGCGCCTCGCCGTTGTACTTCACCAGCCGCTCGAGCACGACCGTGCGCGCCGGCATGTTGATCCCCAGCGCCAGGGTCTCCGTGGCGAACACGACCTTCACCAGCCCGCGGACGAACAGCTCCTCCACGGTCTCCTTGAACGCCGGCAGCAGCCCCGCGTGGTGCCCGGCGATCCCGCGCTCCAGCGCCTCCCGCCACTCCCAGTAACCCAGCACCCCGAGGTCGCCCTCGGGCAGGTCCGCCGTGCGCTCCTCGATGACCCGCCGGATCTCCTCGACTTCACCCGGCCCGTTCAGCCGCAATCCCGATCGGACGCACTGCGCCACCGCGGCATCGCAGCCCGCGCGCGAAAAGATGAACACGATCGCCGGCAGCAACCCGGCCCGGTCCAGCTGCTCGACGACGTCCACCCGCGACGGCGGCCGGAACCGCGGCATCCGCGGCGGCGCACCCCGCCGGTTCCGCGGCCCGCGGAACCCCGCCGGCGCGTACTGACGGCCGATCTCCTCGGTCCGCCGCAACAGGGTCGGGTTGATCCGCAGCTCGGCGTTCGGCGCGTGCACGTCGTCCCCGGCGAACAGGTCGAGCAGCCGGTTCCCGACCAGCATGTGCTGCCACAGCGGCACCGGCCGGTGCTCGTCGACGACCACCGTCGTGTCGCCCCGCACCTCCACCAGCCACTCGCCGAACTCCTCGGCGTTGCTGACCGTCGCCGACAGCCCGACCACGCGGACGTGCTCCGGCAGGTGCAGGATCACCTCTTCCCACACTGCGCCCCGGAACCGGTCGGCCAGGTAGTGGACCTCGTCCATGACGACGTAACCGAGGTCGATGATCGTGGACGAGCCCGCGTACAGCATGTTGCGCAGCACCTCGGTGGTCATCACGACCACCTGGGCGTTGCCGTTGATCGAGGTGTCCCCGGTCAGCAGGCCGACGGCGTCCGCGCCGTAGCGGGCCACGAGGTCGGCGTACTTCTGGTTCGACAGCGCCTTGATCGGCGTCGTGTAGAAGCACTTGCGGCCCTCGGCGAGCGCCAGGTGCACCGCGAACTCGCCGACCACCGTCTTGCCCGCCCCGGTGGGCGCGCACACCAGCACGCCGTGGCCGCCCTCGAGGGCCTCGCACCCGCGGATCTGGAACTGGTCGAACTCGAAGGACGCCTCCGCGGCGAAGCGCGTCAGCTGGGGATACTTCCCGCGGCGCGCGGAGGCCGCATAGGCCTCGGCCGGGGACGAAGAAGGGCTACTGGCCACCTCGTCAGGGTTTCACACCCCTCCGACAGTTCGCACGTTGCGTACGTCGACCTGATGAATAGCCCGTTATACACCTGGGGAGGACCGCGGAACCGGTTCCCGTCCGGCCGCGTCGGAGCGGGCATGACGGAACCGTGCCCGAGCTGCGGCTTGCTGGACCAGGTGCAGCACGTGCCCGCGGTCTACCACGGCGGCCACTCCTTCTACCGTGGCCAGGGCCCGGCGGTGGCCGTACCGGCCGGCGACGGCCTGGTCTACACGAGCAGCCGGGTCAGCGGGGTTTCCGTGACCGCGGTCGCCCGCTCCCTCGACCCCTTCCCTCCCCCGCGCCGCGGCGGCGGCCTGCTGGCGGCGGTGATCCTGCTGGCTCTGGTGGGCAGCTGCTTCCTGCTGCTGCCGTTCTCGGCGGCCGACGACCCGCCACCCGGCGGCGCGGGCGCGAAGGCGCTGGGTTTCGCGGTGCTCTCGCTGCCGGCGTTCGGGGTGTACCTCGCCGCCGGCGTCCTGATCTGGCTCTACATCCGCGGCGTGCGGGCGCACCGGAAGCAGCGGAATGGGGTGCCGGCGGCG
>Ga0207678_10001184_pt1 | contig 23897 bp, 24 predicted proteins | sample KBSC63metaG_FD_184319 | JGI IMG/M metagenome (GOLD analysis project Ga0207678, IMG submission 184319) | Corn rhizosphere microbial communities from Kellogg Biological Station, Michigan, USA - KBS C6-3 metaG (SPAdes) (version 2) | ecosystem: Host-associated > Plants > Roots > Rhizosphere > Soil ... | reverse complement strand
CACCGAGATCCTCGGCCTGGTCAAGGCGCAGGCGGTGAAGAACGCGGTGATCGTGCCGGTCGGCGCGAAGGGCGGCTTCGTCGTCAAGCGCCCGCCGGCCCCGAGCGGCGACGCGAGCATCGACCGCGACGCCCAGCTCAACGAGGGTATCGCCTGCTACCGCATGTTCATCTCCGGCCTGCTCGACCTGACCGACAACCGCATCGAGGGCAAGACCGTGCCCGCGCCGGGCGTCGTCCGGCACGACGCCGACGACTCCTACCTGGTCGTCGCGGCCGACAAGGGCACCGCGAAGTTCTCCGACATCGCGAACGAGATGTCCGCGCAGTACGGCTTCTGGCTGGGCGACGCCTTCGCCTCCGGCGGCTCGGTCGGCTACGACCACAAGGCCATGGGCATCACCGCGAAGGGCGCCTGGGAAAGCGTCAAGCGCCACTTCCGCGAGCTGGGCAAGGACACCCAGACCGAGGACTTCACCGTGGTCGGCATCGGCGACATGATGGGCGACGTCTTCGGCAACGGCATGCTGCTGAGCGAGCACATTCGCCTGGTCGCGGCGTTCAACCACATGCACGTCTTCCTCGACCCGAACCCGGACGCGGCAACGACGTTCGCCGAGCGGCGCCGGCTGTTCGACCTGCCGCGCAGCTCGTGGGACGACTACGACCGCTCGCTGATCAGCGAAGGCGGCGGGATCTACCCGCGCACGGCGAAGTCGATCCCGATCAGCCCGCAGGTCCGCGCGGCGCTCGGCCTCGAGGACGGGGTCACCGCGCTGGCGCCGATGGACCTCATCCAGGCGATCCTGCTGGCGCCCGTGGAGCTGCTGTGGAACGGCGGCATCGGGACCTACGTCAAGGCGGAGAGCGAAACCCACGCCGCGGCAGGCGACAAGGCCAACGACGCCATCCGCGTCGACGGCAAGCAGCTGCGCGTCAAGGTCTTCGGCGAAGGCGGCAACCTCGGCCTGACCCAGCTCGGCCGGATCGAATTCGCCCGCAGTGGCGGCAAGATCAACACCGACGCGCTCGACAACTCGGCCGGCGTCGACTGCTCAGACCACGAAGTCAACATCAAGATCCTGCTCGACCACCTCGTCCAGACCGGCAAGCTGGAGCGCGAACAGCGCAACGAACTGCTGGAAGAGATGACCGACGAGGTCGGCGCGCTGGTGCTCAAGGACAACTACCGGCAGAACGCCGTCCTCGGCGTCAGCCGGGCGCACGCCGCGCCGATGCTGTCGGTGCACGCGCGCCAGGTGCAGGCGCTGGTGTCCGCGGGTGCCTTCGACCGCAAGCTCGAAGCGCTGCCCAGCAACTCGGAGTTCCGCGAGCTGGAGAAGGCGGGCAAGGGCCTCACCTCACCCGAGCTGGCGACCCTGCTGGCCCACGTCAAGCTGGAGCTCAAGGACGAGCTGCTGGCCAGCGACCTGCCCGACTCGAAGGTGTTCGCGGCCCGGCTGCCCGAGTACTTCCCGAAGCCGCTGCGCGAACGGTTCGGCTCCGCGATCGGCGAGCACCCGCTGCGCCGGCAGATCATCACCACGCTGATCGCCAACGAGGTGGTCGACGGCGGCGGCATCTCCTTCGTCTACCGCCTGATGGAGGAGATGAACGCGACGGCGACCGACGCCGTGCGCGCGTACGCCGTCGTCACGCAGGTGTTCGACCTCCCCGCGCTGTGGAAGGAGATCGACGCGCTCGACAACGTCGTGCACACCGACGTGGCCGACGAGATGGTGCTGGAGACGCGGCGGCTGCTCGACCGGGCCGCGCGCTGGTTCCTCACCAACCGGCCGCAGCCGCTCGCGCCGCTGTCGGAGATCAAGCGCTTCGGCCGGGTGCTGAACAAGCTCGTCCCGAAGATCGGCGAACTGCTCCGCGGCCGCGAGGCCGAGTCGGTGCAGACGCACGCGGACGAGCTGATCGACGCCGGCGTGCCCGCGGACCTGGCCCGCCGGGTGTCGCTGCTGCTGCACACCTACGGCCTGCTCGACGTCACCGAGGTGGCCGAGCTCGCCGAGCAGCAGATCGGCGTGGACGCCGTGCACAGCCCGGCCGAGACGGCGGAGCTGTACTACGCGCTCTCGGCGCACCTGGACATCGACTCGATGCTCACCGAGATCAGCAAGCTCGAACGCGGCAACCGCTGGCACGCGCTCGCCCGGCTTTCGCTGCGCGACGACGTCTACGGCTCGCTGCGCGCGATCACGCTGGACGCGTTGCGGCACAGCGATCCCGGCTCGTCCGGCGACGCCAAGATCGCCCAGTGGGAGAAGACGAACGCGTCCCGGCTGCAGCGGGCCCGCGTCGCGCTCGACGAGATCACCAAGTCCGGCCGGCTCGACCTGGCGACGCTTTCGGTGGCGGCCCGCCAGATCCGGAGCACGGTGCGGTGACCTACGTTTCGCTGATCCGTCCGCGCTGGACGGACATGGACGTCTACGGCCACATCAACCACGCGAAGCTGGTGACGCTGCTCGAAGAGGCGCGCATCCCGCTGTTGTTCAAGGGGGCCGTCGAGGCGGGGCTGGACCAGCTGCCGAAGGGCATCGTCGTGGTGCGGCTGGAAGTGGCCTACAAGGCGCCGATCGTGGTGTCCGGGCAGCAGCTGCGGATCGACATCGACCTGACGGAGCTGCGTGCGGCGAGCTTCACACTGGCCTACCGCGTGCGGGGCGGCCCTTCCGCGGACGACCCGGTGGCGGTCACGGCCGAGACGGTGCTGGCGCCGTACGACACGGTCGCACTGCGGCCGCGTAGGCTCACCCCGGCCGAGTCGGAGTTTCTGAAGCAGGGGTTCGCGGATGCCTGAGTTGTTCGTGCCGGACGCGGCCGACCGGGAGACCCTCGGCGCGTTCGTCGCCCGCGCGGTCCGGCTGGACGGCCAGACGGCCGTCCGGCTGCGGCAGCGCGGCGACGGCGTGGTCGAGGCCTGGACGGCGACGCCGTTCGAGTGCCTGGCCACCCGCGCGGTGGCCGGGGACGTGACGCCCGGCGACGTCACGGTGTCCGGCAACGAGCTGCTCGCGGCCCTGACCGTGGCGGGCGGCCCCCGGATGGACCCGGGCCCGGCCCGCGACCTGCTCTGGCACGGCGAGCTGCCGCCGTCCGGCCGCTGGCCCCTGATCGACGAGCTCCCGGCGCGCGTGGTGTCCGAGCTGGCAGACCGCGGCGTGACGCTGGCCAGGGACAACGCGGGCCCGCACGGCACGCCACCGGCGTCCCTGATGGACCAGGCGGTGCTGACCGTGAGCGGTGGCTCGGTCGAGGTCAAGGTCCAGATGCGCTGCCTGTTCGCGATGTCGGGCATGGGATTCGTGGATTCGGACCTGGAAGGCGACGTCGTCCGCGTGACGGCGACGGACTCGTGGCTGCGCCTGGACGCGCGCTACGGCGCAATCGTGCGGCGACGGCACGCGCTGCTGCCGCTGCTGTTCTGACGGATTCCTTACGACGGCCACCGGTGCCTGCCATCGGTGGCAGTCTGGAGTCATGACCCCGGACGACGATCCGACCGCGGAGTTCCTCGACGGTGTGCGCGCCGAGGAGACACCTTGGCGGCGCGACCGTCCGGCGGGTGAGCGGGCGCCATCGCCCGCGGAACGACCTGAGAGGTGGGGCCGCACGCGCGCGGCGGGCCGGGCGGCCGCCCAGGCGGCGCCCTACCTCCAGGCCGCGGCGCTGGTGGCGTGGCTGGCGAGCGGCGCCTTCGACGACGGCTCAGGCTCGGGCGACCAGAGCTAGACCAGCCAGGCGGCCGAGTCCGCGGGCAGCTTCCCCTCGACCAGCGGACTGCTCGACAACAGCAGCTCACCCGGCGGCAACGCGATGGGCGAGGCCGACGTGTTCAGCGCGCACACCAGCCCACCCCCGCGCCGCCGGAACGCGAAACACCCCGCCGGCGCGCCGTACCACTCCAGTTCGTCCCCGCCGAACGCCGAGTGCGTCTTCCGCAGCTCGATCGCGGCGCGGTACAGCGAAAGCGTCGAGTCCGCGTCCTCGATCTGCTTCTCCACCGTCAACCCCGCCCACGAAGCCGGCATCGGCAGCCACGTGCGCGGGTTTCGCGAGAACCCGAACGGCGGCAGGTCGCCCTCCCACGGCAGCGGCACCCGGGAGACGTCTCGCCCGAACTCGGCCCCGCTCGTCTGCGCGCGCGGATCGGCCATGTCCGAAGGCGACAGTTCGACGTTCGCCAGCCCCAGCTCTTCGCCGTTGTACAGGTACACCGCGCCCGGCAGCGCGAGCTCGACCAGCGCCATCGCCCGCGCCCGGCGCACCCCCGTGGTACCGCCGCCGTAGCGGCTGACCTGCCGCCAGACGTCGTGGTTGCCCAGCGTCCACGTCGCCGGGGCGCCGGTGCGGGCCGGCACCGCCAGGGAGCGTTCGATGGCCGTGCGCATCGCGTCGGCGTCGAAGTGCGTGAGGACCAGCCGGAAGTTGAACGCCAGGTGCAGCTCGCCGGGCCGCAGGTAGCGCGAAAGGCGTTCCTCGTCGGTCACCCAGATCTCGCCGACCGCCATCGCGTCCGGGAACTCGTCGAGGACCTTGCGGATCATCTGGTGGATCTCGTGGACGCCGTCGTGGTCCCAGCGCGGGTCGTAGTAGTGGCTCGGCCCCAGCGCGTCGGCGCGCGGGTCCATGTCCGGCAGGCCGGGCGGCTTGGCCATGCCGTGGGCGACGTCGATGCGGAAGCCGTCGACACCGCGTTCGAGCCAGAACCGCAGCGTGCGTTCGAGATCGGCGGAGACTTCGGGGTTGGCCCAGTTGAGGTCCGGCTGCTGCGGCGCGAACAGGTGCAGGTACCACTGCCCGTCCGGCACGCGCGTCCAGGCCGGGCCGCCGAAGGCGCTGACCCAGTTGTTCGGCGGGTCTTCGCCCTTAGGGCCGACGCCGTCGCGGAAGAGGTAGCGGTCGCGCTCGGGGCTGCCCGGTGCGGCGGCCACCGCCGACTTGAACCAGGCGTGCTGGTTGCTGGTGTGGTTGGGGACCACGTCCACGGTGACCTTGATGCCGCGCTTGTGCGCCTCGGTGAGCAGCACGTCGAAGTCGCCGAGGGTGCCGAACATCGGGTCGACGTCCCGCGGGTCGGCGATGTCGTAGCCGTGGTCGGCCATGGGGGAACGGTAGAACGGCGTCAGCCACAGCGCGTCGACGCCCAGCAGCTCCAGGTAACCGAGCCGGGAGTGGATGCCTTCCAGGTCTCCGACGCCGTCGCCGTCCGAGTCGGCGAACGAGCGTACGTAGACCTGGTAGAAGACGGCATCGCGCCACCAGGCTCCGTTTGTCATACGAAGCTGTTCATCATGCTGTGCGCGGCCATTTCCAGGTAGGCCCACAGCTGCCCGCGGTACGGCTCTTCGAGGTTCTCTTCGTCGACGGCGATCCGGATGCACCGCAGCCAGGCGTCCCGCTCCAGCGGCCCGATCTTGAACGGCGCGTGCCGCATCCGCAGCCGCGGGTGCCCGCGCTGGTCGGAGTAGGTGTGCGGGCCGCCCCAGTACTGGATGAGGAACAGCCGGAAGCGCTCCTCGGCGGGGCCGAGGTCCTCCTCGGGGTAGAGCGGACGAAGGATCTCGTCGCGCGCGACCTCCTCGTAGAACCGCCCGACGATCCGGCGGAACGTCGGTTCGCCGCCGACCGCTTCGTACAGGTTCGCCGGTTCGCTCACTGCAGACACGCCTTCCATTTTGCCCTTGGGGGTGCGGGTTCCCGACGTCCGGTCCGCTCATGCCGGATCGTCGCGAACCCGCTCCCCAGCGTAATGGCGTCCGCGGCCGCTACTTCCCGCCCGCCGCTGTCGTCGGCGGGAACAGCCGGCCCAGCGGCGGGTCGAAGCCCGCCTCCTCCAGGGCAGCCAGCAGCTGGGCACGCAGCGCCCGCTGCACCGCCCACTGCTTGCCCGGGCGCACCTTCACCGTCAGGCGCAGGGAGAGACCCTCGGGTGTGACGCTTTCCACACCCAGCATCTCCGGCGGCTCGAGGACGTTGTCCTTGAGCGCGTCGGACTCCGTGGCCGTGACCGCTGCGTCGGCGAGCACTGTCGTCGCACGCTCGACGTCGGCCGTGTAGCCGAGGGGGACGTCGACGACCGCCACCGCGAAACCCTGGCTCGAGTTGCCGACGCGCAGGACCTCGCCGTTGCGGACGTACCAGACCGTGCCCTTGACGTCACGCAACGTCGTGATCCGGAGCCCGACGGACTCGACCGTGCCCGATGCCTCGCCGACGTCCACGACGTCGCCGACGCCGTACTGGTCCTCGACCATCATGAAGATCCCGGACAGGAAGTCCTTGACCAGGTTCTGCGCGCCGAACCCGATCGCGACGCCGATGATGCCCGCCGAGGCGATGATCGGGCCGAGGTCGATGCCGAGTTCGCCCAGCACGAGGATGAACGCCAGGCCGTAGATCAGGAACGTCGCCATCGACTTCAGCACCGAGCCGATGGTCATCGCGCGCTGGCGGCGCCGTTCGATGATGGCGGAGCCGAGCACTTCCGGCGCGCGCTCGCGCAGGGGACGCAGCATCGACGGGAGCTTGCCGCCCGACTTCGGCAGGGTCGTGACGCGGTTGATCAGCCGTCTCACCAGCAGGCGGACCACGAACGCGATCACGATGATCATCAGGATCTTGACCGGCTTGGTGATCAGCCAGTTCGCCGAGCCCGCCAGCCACTGGTTGTTCGTCAAGCTGAACACCTGGGCGCAGAACGTGCTGGGGTCGTCGATGCACGGCGGGCGGCCGGGGGAGAGCAGGGGAGGCACGGGAGTTCGTTCATCCTTCCGATCGGGTCGGGCACCCCAACGCCGAGTGGATGTTGGGTCGCGCGGATGTGACACGTCTTGTAACACACGTGCGCTGGGGGCCTGTTCTGTGGTCGACTATGCCTACGCCCCTGGAGGTGGTCGAGTGCCAGACCGACAACCCAGCCCCCGCGGCGTCTCCGGCCAAGCCACGGCCGACGAGGCGCCAGAGGTGGTTCTGCGTGCCTATCCGGGGGGTTCCGCATCCGGCGGAACCGTCCCGGCCGGGCCGGGGACCCGCCCAGGGGGAGTGACCCGCCCGCCCGGACAGCGTAGTAGAGGCCGGGATCCGGCCGTTCCGGCCTGGGGCCGGCGCCGGGTGCTCCTGCTCAACGCCACGTTCGAGCCGCTGACCGCGTTGCCGCTGCGGCGCGCTGTCGTGCTCGTGATGTGCGGCAAGGCCGAAGTGGTCCACGGTGACCCCGGCGGGATCGAGTTGCATTCGGCGAAGGTTTCGCTGCCGGTGCCCTCGGTGATCCGCCTCAGCACGTACGTGCGCGTACCGTATCGCGCGCAGGTGCCGCTGACCCGAGCCGGGCTCATGCACCGCGACCGGTACCGCTGCGCCTACTGCGGAGGGCGGGCCGAGACGATCGACCACGTCGTCCCGCGCAGCCGGGGTGGCCCCCACAGCTGGACCAACTGCGTCGCCTGCTGCGCCAAGTGCAACCACCGCAAGGCGGACCGGATGCTCTCGGAGATCGGCTGGCGGCTGCGCATCGTCCCGCGGGCGCCCCACGGCCCGCACTGGCGGCTGCTCGCGCACTCCAAGGAGGCCGATCCGCTCTGGCGGCCGTATCTCGGCTCCGCCGCTTGAATCGCTGACGGCCCGGGTGGCGGAGCCTGGGTGCTGCTGTTTCCGGGGTCCCCGGGCGGACAGCTCCGGCCGGACCACCCCCGGACAAGCCGGCGCCCCGGCTGCCTTGCGGCGGCCGGGGCGAGCCGGGTGCTTGCGCGATGTGCTCAGGTAGTGCGCGGGGCCCTGGAGTACGGGGTCAGGCAGCGAGCGCGTAGTCGCTCTGGCAGGTGACGCGTGTGCCCATGGTGACACGCGTGCCGCGGGTGACCCGGGTGCCTCGCGTGACGCGGGTGCCGCAGGTGACTCGTGTGCCGGCCGTCACACGCGTGCCCATCGTGACGCGAGTGCCACGCGTGACCCGGGTCCCTCGGGTGACTCGCGTGCCCGCCGTCACCCGGGTGCCCATGGTGACGCGCGTTCCCGCCGTCACGCGTGTACCGCGAGTGACGCGTGTACCCCGGGTAACCCTTGTGCCCGCCGTCACACGCGTTCCGGGCACGAATTCGATGTCGTTCAGTGACGAGGTGGTCTCGGTGATCGCCTGTGCGGGCGTCTGGACGCTGTTCATGGCAAGGCCTCCTGGGACCGGTGCGTTACCTGCTGGGGCTGGGGAGCGGGGCGCAAGGCCCGTACAGGTGAAAAAGCTACGAGGATTTCAAGGTCCCGACAAGACGACAGCGGCGGGTGCGGCCGCCTGTACGTTGAGTTGCAACCTTTCGGCCCGACGGTCTTCGCCCCAACGTTCCAGTGGCCGCGAGCCAAGCGGCGGACGGCACTCGGCTTACGACGAACGGTCGAGTGCGCCGCGCGCGGTGGCTGAGGTGTCTTCGAGGTCATCCGATACGCTCAGCGCCGTGAACGTTGTCGAGACGATCGTGGTCTTCGCCGTGATCCCGCTGGCCATCTACGGCCTCGCCGGGCTGCTGACGCTCCGGCGCAGGTCCGGCGGTGCCCCGCGGCACCGGTCCGGCCAGGCTTGGGAGTACCCGGCCATGTGGTGGAGCGCCAACCCCGAAGGGGTCGGCGCGGTACACCGGCACGCCGGCACCGAAAACAGCGCGCCCGAGGGCGCCCCGACCGCGGCGGGAGGCGCTCGTGGCAACTGGTGAGCTGACGAAGCGCGTCGACGAGTCCGAACTGGGCTACGGCGAGGCCCTGATGGCCACCGGACGGGTGTCCGCGGCCAAGATGTACGAGCCGGCGGCGCCCGTCGGGCCGTTCAACACCCGCCAGCTGGCCCGCCTCGACGAGGCGCTGACGTTCGCTTCGCGGGAGACCGGGTTGGACTTCAGCCTGTACCTCGGGGAGCTGGGCTCGGACAGCCGCGCGGCGGCGGAGAAGCTGCACGCGACGACGGCGGACCCGGCGAACTCGGTCCTGATCGCGGTCTCCCCGGGCGAGCGCCTGATCGAGATCGTCACGGGCAAGGCGGCGTACGTGCGCCTGCCGGACCGCGGCGCCAAGCTGGCGGTGGCGAGCATGGTGGCGTCCTTCAAGGAGGGCGACCTGGTTCGCGGGCTGGTCAACGGCCTGGTGAACGCGCTGCGCATGCTTTCGGACCAGGCGGGCCCCGCGCCCCGCTGATCTTTGGCTTTCGAAAGGGCCCTGCACTTCGGTGCAGGGCCCTTTCGGGTTCCTGGGCTCGTTCAGCGCGGGCTGCGGTCGGCGAACTCCACGGTGAACCCATCCGGGTCCCGCAGCTGCAGTTGCCGCTCGAACCCGCGGTCGCGCGGCGGGCCGGACACCGGGACCCCGCGGGCCACGAAATCGGCGCACAGCTCGTCGAGGTCGTCGGCGAGCAGCTCCACCTGGACGAAAATGCGCAGCCGGCGCGCTCGCTCGGTCTCGCCGGCGACGACCGCGCCCAGCTCCAGCAGCCCCAGAGTGCCGGTGCCGAGCCGCAGCAGGGCGAAGCGGTCCGTGCGGAGCTCAGCTGTGAAGCCGAGTGATGTGTAGAAGGGGACCGATCGGTCGAGGCTGGTTACCGGCAGGCTCAATCCGGCGAAGGTGATCATGGCGCTCCTCGGAGAGTGCGCCATGGACGACAACCGGACGGGCGTTCCGACGCTGCACCCGTGTGGATCCAGCGTAGCGAACGGTGCCGGGGCTGTGTCGGAGACTGTGGAGGGGGGTTCTCCGCCGGCCCGAACGCCGGATTGTTCAGCGGCCGCTGAGGCGGCTGCGTATCGGGTCGGCAGGGGGTGTGGCCGGAGGGCGGCTTGCGCCGGGGCGAGCTCTGCCGGGCGTGGCCGTGCCGAGGGCGGGCCGTGCCGGAGCACGGCCCGCCGCCCTTCGAACTCAAGCCTGCGCGTCGAAGTCCCGCGCCGCCAACGCCCGGACGATGCCCGCCCGGCCCTCCGAAACCAGCCGCCGCAGCGCCTGCGGGTGGTCGCCCGCCAGCCACTCGTCCGAGGCCGTCACCGTCTCCGGGGCCACCGCCCACGACGGGTACAGGCCGATCGCGATCGGCTGCGCGCGTTCGCTGGACCGCCGCTGCCACACCTCGTCGATCACCTCGAAGTAGCGAGCCACGTACGACCCCAGCAGCGCCTTCTGGCCCGGGTGCGAGAAGCCCGAGATGAGCGAGTCGCTGACCGCGTTCGGCAGCTCGTCGTCGTACACCGCGCGCTGCCACGCGTCCGCCTTCGCCTCCGCCGTCGGGCGCAGGGCTCGGGCGCGTTCCGCCTGACGGCGACCGGTCGCCGTGTTGTCGCGGGCCAGTTCCGCGTCGATCTCGTCCGCGCCCGCCTCGCCGTGGGCCACCAGCGCGTGCAGCAGGCGCCAGCGCAGGTCCGTGTCCACCGTGAGACCCGGAAGCGGAGCCGAACCGTCGAGCCAGCCGGACACCACCGACAAGGTGGCCGCGTCCAGCACCGAGCCGGCCAGCGAGTTCACGAACGCCAGCTGGTGGTCCGAACCCGGCTCGGCGCCCCGGACCAGCTCCAGCAGCCGCGTGGTGAACGCCGGCCAGCCGGTCGCAGCCGCCCACTCCTGCTCGGCGTACGAGTTCAACGCCGTCTGGGCCTGCAGCAGCAGCCGCTGGACGACGCCGACCTCGCTCTCGGTGTGGATGCCGCGCTGCACCAGCGTGACGAAGTCGCGGGCCTTGAGCTCGGCCTCGCGGGTCATCTCCCACGCCGCCGACCAGCACAGCGTCCGCGGGAGCGGCTCGGTGATGTCGGCGATGCGGTCGATCAGCGTGGTCAGCGACGCCGGGTCGAGGCGCATCGTGCAGTACGTCAGGTCGTCGTCGTTGACCAGGACCAGCTTGCCCGCGGCCAGGCCGACCAGGTCCGGCACCTCGGTGCGCTCGCCGTCGACGTCGAGCTCGACGCGGTGCTTCCGGACGATCTTCCCGGCCGAGTCCTCGTCGTACACGCCGACCGCGACGCGGTGCGTGCGCAGCTCACCGGCGCCCGGCTTCGCCCCGGACTGCACGACGGCGAACGACGTGAACGTCCCGTCCGCGCCGATCTCGTAGCGCGGGCTCAGCGAGTTGAGACCGGTGGTCTCCAGCCACTGCGCGCTCCACCACGACAGGTCGCGCCCGGACGCCTCTTCCAGCGCGCCCAGCAGGTCCGCCAGGGTCGCGTTGCCCCAGGCGTGCTTGCCGAAGTACACCTTCAGGCCGTCGAGGAAGTGGTCCAGCCCGACGTAGGCGACGAGCTGCTTGAGCACGCTCGCGCCCTTGGCGTAGGTGATGCCGTCGAAGTTGACCTCGACCGCGTGCAGGTCGACGATGTCGGCCGCGATCGGGTGCGTCGAAGGCAGCTGGTCCTGCCGGTAGGCCCACGACTTCTCGATGTTCGCGAAGCTGGTCCACGCGTTCTTGTACTCGGTCGCCTCGGCCTGGGCCAGCACGCTGGCGAAGGTCGCGAACGACTCGTTCAGCCACAGGTCGTCCCACCAGCGCATGGTGACCAGGTCGCCGAACCACATGTGCGCCATCTCGTGCAGCAGCGTCTCGGCGCGCCGCTCGTAGGCGTAGCGGGTGACGCGGCTGCGAAAGACGTAGTCCTCGAGGAACGTCACCGCGCCGGCGTTCTCCATCGCGCCCGCGTTGAACTCGGGCACGAACAGCTGGTCGTACTTGGAGAACGGGTACGGCGTGCCGAACTTCTCGTGGTAGAAGCCGAAGCCCTGCTTGGTCTCGGTGAACAGCCGGTCGGCGTCCATGTGCTCGGCCAGCGACGCGCGGCAGTAGATGCCGAGCGGGATGGTCTTGTGGTCGTCGGTGTACTCGTCACGCCATTCGGCGTACGGGCCGGCGATCAGCGCGACGAGGTACGTCGAAATCCGCTCGGACTCCTTGAACACCGTGCGGACGGCGCCTTCGGGCGTCTCCTCGGCGGACTCGACGATGGCGTTGGAGACGACCTTCCAGTCCTTCGGCGCGATCACCGTGAGCCGGTAGACCGACTTCAGGTCCGGCTGGTCGAAGCACGCGAACATGCGCTTGGCGTCCGCCGTCTCGAACTGCGTGTACAGGTAGACGCCGTCGTCGACCGGGTCGACGAACCGGTGCAGGCCTTCGCCGGTGTTCATGTACCGGCAGTCGGCGGTCACCGTGAGCTCGTTGGACCCGGCCAGCCCGGCCAGCGCGATGCCCTTGTCCTCGACATACGCGCTGACGTCGACGTCCGCGCCGTTCAGGGTGGCCGAGTGCACGCGGTCGGCGACGATGTCGACCCACGTCGATTCGCCGGCCCGGGCGCTCGAGAACCGGACGGTCGTCGTCGACGCGAAGGTCTTCTCCCCGGGGCCGCCGTGGCCGTCGGTCAGATCGAGCTCGATGTCGTAACCGGTGACGTCGAGCAGATCCGCGCGCAGCTTGGCTTGGTCGCGGGTCAGGTTGGGGGCGGGCACAGGCACCTCTGGTCGTTGGTATCGGTTTTCAACTCCCCGCATCCAATCATGGGGACGGGGTGCCGGGCGACGGGGAACAACCCCGCGTTTCCCGGTGTTGGCCCGTCGTGTGGGAGTCCGCCCACATCGAGACGTGACCCAGGAGTGCCCCGATGACCGCTGCCGAGCAGCCCACCAAGGTCGATTTCTACTTCGACCCGATCTGCCCGTTCGCGTGGATCACCTCCCGCTGGATCCTCGAGGTGGAGAAGCACCGCAACCTGGACCTGCGCTTCCGGATCATGAGCCTGTCGGTGCTCAACGACGGCCGGGACGAGCTGCCCGAGGAGTACAAGGAGCTGCTGGCGAAGGGCTGGGGCCCGGTGCGGGTGGCCGTGGCGCTGTCGCAGCTCAAGGGCGAAGAGGTGCTGCGCGAGTACTACACCGAGTTCGGCACCCGCTACCACAACCGGGGCGTCAAGGACTACGACACGGTCATCAAGGAGGCCCTGGAGGCGATCGGCGCGCCCGCCGAGCTGGCCGAGGCCGCGCACTCGACCGAGTACGACGAGGCGCTGAAGAAGAGCCACCACGAGGGCATGGACCCGGTCGGCCAGGACGTCGGCACCCCGACGATCCACATCGACGGCGTGGCGTTCTTCGGCCCGGTGCTGTCCTCGATCCCGCGTGGCGAAGCCGCGCTGAAGGTGTTCGACGGCGCGGTGGCGCTGGCGAGCTACCCGGACTTCTTCGAGCTCAAGCGCACCCGGTCGGGCGAGCTCAACTTCGACTAGGGCGTCGCGAGGGCGGCCAAGGTGACCTCGCTGGGGTAGCGGGACGCGGCGACGGCGGCGACCTCGGTCGTCTCGCCGCGGCCCACACCCGCCTTCAGCGTGATCAGCTCGTGCAGGCCGTCGCGGTGGTAGCGGACGAACTCCGCGTCGACCGGGTCGCCGTGGCCGGGCACGACGACCCGGGGTTCCAGCGCGAGGATCGCGTCGAACGCGTCCGGCCAGGCGGTCAGGTCGGTCTCGTCGCTGAACGAGTACTCGCTGAACCCGGCCTCGGCGTTCTCGACGACGTCGCCGGCGAAGACGACCGCCGCGTCCGGGACGTGCACCACCACGTCGTGGTCGGTGTGCGCGCGGCCGGGGTGCAGCAGGACCGCCGTGCGGCCGCCCAGCTCGAGCTCCACGCGGTCGGTGAACGTGTGGTCCGGGCCCGTGATGGCCGTGCGGGAAATCGCGTCGGCGATCTCCGGCTTGCCCTCCTTGCGGTAGTGGGCCTCCCAGGTGGCGCGGCGAGCGTCGGGATCCGCGCTCAGCTCGGCGGCGCAGCGCTCGTGCGCCCAGACCTCGCAGGGCAGGAACACCTCGGTGCCCCAGGCGTGGTCGAAGTGCGCGTGCGTGTAGACGACGGCCCAGGGCAGGGGCGTGATCTCCCGGACCGCGGCGGCCAGCTCGGCGCCCTGTTCGAGGTCGCCGCGGGTGTCGACGACCAGGCAGCGCTCGGCGCCCACCACCAGCCCGACGGTCAGGTCCAGCTCCTCGTAGCGGCGGGCGTGGACGCCGTCGGCGACCTCGATCCAGCGGTCGGTCATGCCAGTACTCCTTCGTGCAGGACGGGAGCGGCGTCGCTCACGTCGGTCTGCGCGGCCAAGGCGACGTCGCCGCCGTGGCCGGATTCGATCAGTTCGCGGCCCGACACGCAGCTTGCCAGAGCCGTGACGTCGACGGACCGCACGGCGAGCGCGGCTTCGGCGGACAGCGAGAGCCCGTGCGCGCCCAGCGCGGCGGCGATCGCCCCGGCGCCCACCTGGTCCTCCACGCACGGCCGCAGCGGGCCGGATGTTTCGCCGTGGCCCGAAATGTTCACGCCCCAGCGCTCCCCGGCCGCGATCACGCCGATCGGTCCGCCCAGCTCGTGCGCCTTCGCGGCGACGGCGGAGGCGTTGCGCAGGCAGCCGGCGAGGACCCGCGCCCCGGTCGCCGCCGCGGCGGCGCACAGGGTCGCGCCGTTGGGGGAGGGCAGGGCGAGCAGGGTCCCCGGAGGGATTTCCGTCACAGAAGACGGCCGCAGGGTGAATCCGCCCTCTCCCGCGACGACCGCCCCGGCCGCCCGTGCCCGCGCCAGCCCGCGTTCGTCGCGCCACCGGACCGGCAGCACCCGGCCGCCGCGGCCGGCCACCAGATCCGTGGTGGTGCTGAAGGAAAGCACGTCGACGACGATGAGCACGCGGCACTCCCGGCCGAGCGCGGCGACGCCTTCGGCACCCCAGTCGAGCCGCACGTCGCTGCCGGTCTGCTCCCAGATCCCCACCCCCGGAGCATGCCCGATATCGGCCCTGGTGGCAGACTCCTGACCGTGCGTGTCTACTTGGGATCCGACCATGCCGGTTTCGAGCTGAAGAACCACCTGGTGGCTCACCTGGAGAAGCAGGGCCACGAGGTGACCGACATCGGTCCGCACGTCTACGACGCGGCCGACGACTACCCGGCGTTCTGCGTCGAGACGGCGCTGCGCGTGGTGGCCGACGAGGGCAGCCGCGGCATCGTCGTCGGCGGCTCCGGCAACGGCGAGCAGATCGCCGCCAACAAGGTCCCCGGCGCCCGTGCCGGCCTGGCCTGGAGCGTCGAGACAGCGAAGCTGTGCCGGGAGCACAACCACGCCCAGCTGATCGGCGTCGGCGCCCGGATGCACACCGCCGAAGAGGCTGTCGAGATCGTCGAGGCGTTCCTGGCGACCGAGGTCTCGCCGGAGGAGCGGCACGCCCGCCGCGTCCAGCAGCTGCTCGACTACGAGCGCACCGGGACCCCGCCGGCGTTGCCGGAGGCCTGATGCCCGAGGGGCACACGCTCCACCGGCTCGCGCGGCTGCACAAGCGCCGGTACGCCGGCGCGCCGGTGGCGGTGAGCAGCCCGCAGGGCCGGTTCGCCGCCGAAGCGTCCCGTTTGGACGGTCAGGTGCTGGCCGGTGCCGAGGCGCACGGCAAGCACCTCTTCCACGACTACGGCCCGCACGGCGTCGTGCACATCCACTTAGGGCTCTACGGCACCTTCGGCGAGTCCCCGCTGCCCGCGCCCGAGCCGGTCGGCCAGGTCCGGCTGCGGCTGGCCGGCCGGACACATTGGACGGACCTGCGCGGGCCCACCCGCTGTGAACTGCTCGCCCCGGAGCAGGCCGACGCGATCAAGGCCCGGCTCGGGCCCGACCCGCTGCGCCGCGACGCGAAACCGGAGCGGGCCTGGGCACGTATTTCGCGGTCCAAGACGTCGATCGCGGCGCTGCTGATGGACCAGGCCGTCCTCGCGGGCGTCGGCAACGTCTACCGCGCCGAGGTGCTGTTCCGCCACGGCGTCGCGCCGCTGACGCCGGGACGCGCCCTGGACCGCGCGCTCTGGGACGACGTGTGGGCCGACCTGGTGACCCTGATGCGCGACGGCGTCCGCGTCGGGCGCATCGACACCGTCCGGCCGGAGCACCTGCCGGAGGCGATGGGCCGCGCGGCGCGCGTCGACCGCCACGGCGGCGAGGTCTACGTCTACCGCCGTGCCGGCGAGCCGTGCCTGGTGTGCGGGACGCCGGTGGCGAACTCGGAACTCGTCGGGCGCAACCTCTACTGGTGCCCGAAGTGCCAGCCGGCCTGAAAACGCCGTGAGCGGCCCGTTCGGGTGAACGAGCCGCTCAGGGACATCAGGCGTCAGAAGTCGAAACCGCCGCCGTCGAAGCCTCCGCCGTCGAACCCGCCTCCGTCGAAGCCGCCGCCCCAGTCGCCGCCGCCGTCTCCGCCGAAGTCGCCTCCGCCGTCGCCACCCGCGTCACCGCCGCCGTCGCCGCCCGCGTCGCCGGACTCGAGCGCGTCCTGCTGGCCCGCGTCGTAGCCCGACTCCCAGGCCGACGCGCTGGCGATGCCGCTCATGCCGGAGAACATCGCGCTGAAGAGGAACATCGACCCGAGACCCCAGGCGCCGGCGACGAGCGCGGGCTTCCACCACGGCTCGCTGTACCAGCCCTGCGGCACCGGACGGCCCGCGACGCGGCCGCCGGGGTAGTAGTACGGCGTGTCCTGGCCGGCGTCCGGGGACGCGGCGTAGTGCTGGCCCTCGACGTCGACCTCACGGCGCTCGGTGACCTTGCCGGCGCGCTCGCGCTCGGCCTCCTCCGGCAGCTGCGGGCCCGGGTCCATGCCCATGGCGACCCGCGCGGCGCGGACGTAGTAGAGGCCCTCGACCGCGGTGTCCTTCACCAGCCGGGCCTGTTCGATCGTGCGGGCCTGCTCCAGCTGCGAGCCGGCCGCGTTGTAGCGCTCGCTCGCGTCGGCCATCGCCTGCATCGACGCGGTGTCGTTGCCGTTGAGGTTGAGGACCTGGCCGCCGAGCCGCTCGACCAGGCGCCGGGCGTCGGCCTTGGCGTCGTCGAGCTCCCGCTGCCGGGCCGCGGCGCGCTGCCGCGAGAAATAGAGGCCGCCACCGACGATCACGACGACGAGCACGATCAGGAAGATCGCGGTGCCCATGGACAACTCCTGGAAGTTCGGGGCTCGGTGACCGGTGGCCACCTTTGATTCGGACAACGCGGACGCTACGCGGTGGGTTCCCGGTGAGTGATCGGGCCCACCGCGGGACCTGGCCGAAAAAACTAGAACACGTTATAGTTCGGCCATGAAGTTCACCCTGTCGATCGCGATGAACCCCCTCGATCAGCTGGGCGAGCTCGCCCGGGCCGCCGAAGAGGCCGGCTTCGCCTCCATTGCCCTGCCCGACTCGCTCTTCTACGCCGAAACGGTGAACACGGACTACCCGTACACCCCCGACGGCAGCCGGTTCTGGACCGCGGAGACGCCCTGGGTGGACCCGCTGGTCGCGGCCGCGTCGATGGGGGCGGTGACCAGCCGGATCCACTTCTACACCTCGGTGCTGAAACTCGGCTCCCGCAACCCGGTGCTGCTGGCCCGCCAGGTCGGCTCGGCGGCGGTGCTCACCGGCGGCCGGTTCGGCCTCGGGCTCGGCGTCGGCTGGCTGCCCCAGGAGTTCGAGTACTGCGGAGTCCCGTTCGAGCGGCGCGGCAAGCGCGTCGACGAGGCCATCGACGTGCTGCGGCTGATCCTCGGCGGCGGCATGGTCGAGTATCACGGCGAGTTCTACGACTTCGACAAGATCCAGATGAGCCCGGCGCCGCCGAGCCGGGTGCCGTTCTACATCGGCGGCCACACCGAGGTCGCGCTGAAGCGCGCCGCCCGGGTCGCCGACGGCTGGTCGTCGGCGATGATGAAGCTCGACGACCTCCGTTCCACCATCGCCCGGCTGAAGGAGCTGCTGGCCGAGCAGGGGCGCGCCGGCGACCCGTTCGAGTACCAGGCGGTCTGCATCGACGCCTTCGGCCTGGACGGCTACCGCGCGCAGGCCGAAGCCGGCGTCACCGACGTGATCACCATGCCGTGGGTGTTCGACGGCGTCGGGTTCGACGCGCCGGTCGGGCCGAAGCTCGACGCGATCCGCAAGTTCGGGGCCGAGATCATCGCCAAGTTCGAGGAGTGACTCCCATGGGCGTGCAGGTCAGCTGGGACACGGCGGCGGAGCAGCCGCCGGCGCGGCGCGCGGCGTTCGCGTCGATGACGGCGGTGACGGCGGGCGACAAGGAGGGCTGGCTCGCCCTGTTCGCCCCGGACGCGGTGGTCGAGGACCCGGTCGGCCCGTCGTTCTTCGACGAGGCGGGCAAGGGCCACCACGGCCGAGAGGGGATCGGCGCGTTCTGGGACAAGACGATCGCCAACGTGGAGCGCTTCGAGTTCACCATCCGCGATTCCCACGCGGGCGGCGACGAGGTGGCCAACGTCGGCACGATCACCACGTTCCTCCCGGGCGGCTACCGCGTCGACACCGACGGGGTGTTCGTCTACCGCGTCGGCGAGGACGGGCTGATCCGGTCGGTGCGCGCGTTCTGGGAAACCGAGCGCGCGATGGCGACCGCGCGCCAGGTGGCCGAATAGCGTCCCGGCCAGCGGAAACCTGATTTCATATCTGATACATGATCTCTTGACTCGCGGTCGGGTGGGACTTTTTACTGGCTGGTGAAGACCTCTGATGTCTCCACCTCCGGGAGTACGCATGTCCTTGTTCCGACGCGTCGCGAGCGCGGTTTCCGCGCTCGCGATCGCGGCAAGCGGTCTCGTCGTGAGCGCGCCCGAGGCGCTCGCTCTCGAAAACGGGTTGCTGCGCACGCCACCGATGGGCTTCAACAACTGGAATTCGACGCAGTGCCGCGCCGAGTTCAACGAGACGATGATCAAGGGCATCGCGGACATCTTCGTCAGCAAGGGGCTGAAGGACGCCGGCTACACCTACGTCAACATCGACGACTGCTGGGCGCTGCCGTCCCGCAACTCGGCAGGCAACCTGGTGCCGGACCCCGCACGCTTTCCCAGTGGTATCAAGGCTCTCGCCGACTACGTGCACGCGAAAGGCCTGAAGTTCGGCATCTACACCAGCGCGGGCACGAAGACCTGCAACACCGCGGGTTTCCCGGGCGCGCTGGGCCACGAGCAGCAGGACGCGAACCTGTTCGCCTCGTGGGGCGTCGACTACCTGAAGTACGACAACTGCAACAACCAGGGGGCCGACGCGCAGCAGCGGTACAAGGCGATGCGCGACGCCCTCGCGAAGTCCGGCCGCCCGATCGCGTACTCGATCTGCGAATGGGGGCAGAACAAGCCGTGGACGTGGGCCGCGCCGGTCGGGAACCTGTGGCGCACCACCGGCGACATCTCCGACAAGTGGTCGAGCATGATCGGCAAGGCGCAGACCAACCGCGGCCTCGCCCAGTACGCCGGCCCCGGGCACTGGAACGACCCCGACATGCTGGAGGTCGGCAACGGCGGGATGACCACGACGGAGTACCGCACCCACTTCAGCCTCTGGGCGATGATGGCGGCGCCGCTGCTGATCGGCAGCGACCTGCGCAAGGTGTCGGACGACAACTTCGCGATCCTCAAGAACACCGACGTCATCGCGCTCGACCAGGACCCGCTGGGCAAGCAGGCCACGGTGCTGAGCGCGAACGCGGGACTGGTCGTCTACAGCAAGGTGCTGGCGAACGGTGACCGCGCGGTGGCGCTGTCCAACGAAACGGGCTCGACCGCGACGATCGGCACGACCGCTTCGGCCACGGGGATCGGCGGCGCGTCTTCGTACACGCTGAAAGACCTGTGGAGCAAGGCCACCCGGACGACCACCGGGGCGATCAGTGCGTCGGTGCCCTCGCACGCGACGGTGCTGTACCGGGTGTCTCGTGCCGGTGCCTCCTCGACGCGCTACGAGGCGGAGTCGGCGTCGCTTTCGGCGGGCGGCACGATCGACTCGAACCATGCGGGCTTCTCCGGGACCGGCTTCGCGAACGGCGCCAACGCCGTCGGCAGCTCGGTCGAATGGCAGGTCACCGGACCGGCGGCCACGCTGACCTTCGGCTACGCGAACGGCACGACGGCGGCGCGTCCGGTGGACATCTCGGTGGACGGCACGGTGGTCGCCGCGGGCGTGCCCTTCCCGGCGACCGGCGCCTGGACGACGTGGAACACGCTGGCCAAGTCCGTGTCGTTGCCGGCGGGTTCGCACACCGTCCGCGTGACCGCGACGACGGCCGACGGACCGGCCAACCTCGACTATCTGGACGTTTCGCCGTAGCCCTACCTGGCGGAGCTGCGTTCGTCGTAGCTCCGCCGGGCCGCTTCGACCTTGCCGAGGTTGCCCGACCACTCGGACAGCGACGCGAACAGCGGGCCCAGGCTGCGGCCGAGCTCGCTGATCTCGTACTCGACGCGTGGCGGGACCTCGGCGTGGTAGGTCCTGGTGACCAGGCCGTCGCGCTCCAGCTGCCGCAGCCGCTGGGTGAGCACCTTCGGGGTGATCGTGGCGATGCGGCGTTCGAGCTCGACGAACCGCTGGCGCCCGAACTCGTTGAGCGACCACAGGATCGGCGTCGTCCACCGGCTGAAGACGATGTCGACCACCGGAGCGATCGGACAGGCCAGCTCGGGTGTGGTCTCGGTCACTTTCGCTCCTTCGCCCAATACTTTCCTCTAGGTACCTACTATACGGACGAATGTAGCGTCGTTCCCATGATCATGGTTGTGGGAGCGACGGGACATGTCGGGGCACCGCTGGTGCGGATGCTGGCCGAGGCGGGCGAAGCGGTGACGGCGGTGTCCCGCCGCATCACGGAGGCGCCGCCGGGAGTCGTGGTGCGGCAAGGAGATCTGGCTTCGGTGTCGTTTTCGGGAGTGTCGGCGGCCTTCTTGATGGTGTCGGGCGCGTTCGTGCCCTTGGACGACGTCCTCGGCCGCGCCGAGGCGGCGGGTGTCCGCCGGGTGGTGGTGCTGTCGTCCCAGGGGGTGGCCACGGGCAGGCACCCGACGGTCCTGGAGGACTCCGTGCGCCGCTCGGGTCTGGAGTGGACGTTGCTCCGGCCGGGCGCGTTCGCGTCGAACACCTTGCAGTGGGCGGAAAGCGTCCGGTCGTCGCGGGAGGTGGCAGCCCCGTTCGCGGACGTGGCCATGCCGGTGGTGGATCCGTCGGACATCGCCGCGGTGGCGGCGGCGGCGTTGCTACAGGACGGTCACGGGGGCAAGTCGTACGTGTTGACGGGCCCGGCCGCGATCACCCCGCGCGAACAGGCGGCGGCGATCGGTTCGGCGGTGGGAGAGCCGGTGCGGTTCGTTCCGCAGTCGCGCGAAGAGGCTCGTTCCCTCATGCTGGGCTTCCTGCCTCCGGAGGTCGTGGACGCAACTCTGGACGTCCTGGGCACCCCGACGCCTGCGGAGCAAGAGGTGAGCCCGGACATCGAGCGGGTACTGGGCCGTCCGCCGCGTCCGTTCGCCGAGTGGGCGGCGCGTTTCGCGGGGGCGTTCAAGTGACGGAGCTGGCCCATCGCGAGTCGGGCACCGGTTCGCCGGTGGTGCTCCTGCACGGCAACCCGGCGTCGTCCCACCTGTGGCGCGACGTGATGCCGTCCCTGCCGGGCCGGCGCCTGGCCCCGGACCTGATCGGCATGGGGGATTCCCCTCGGCCCGACATCGCCTACACCTTCGACGACCACGCCCGCTACCTGGACGACTGGTTCGACGCGCTGGCGCTGGACGACGTGGTCTTGATCGGCCACGACTGGGGCGGGGCACTGGCGGCGGACTGTGCGTCCCGGCACCCGTCGCGGGTCCGGGCACTGGCGTTCACCGAAGCGGTGGTGAAGCCGATGACGTGGGAGGAGTTCCCGACGGCGGGCGCCGACCTGTTCCGGGCGCTCAAGACGCCCGGCGTGGGTGAGTCGCTCATCGAGGACTTCCTGCCGCCGGAGTACGCGTTCCAGGACCGCCGTCCGGTGCTGCAGTGGGCGCGCTCGCTGCCCCTGGGTGGGCAGCCGGCCGCGGTGGTGTCCCGGATCGAAGCGTTCGACCGCTGGCTGGGGTCTTCGCCGGAGATCCCCAAGCTGCTGGTGACGTTCGAGCCGGGTTTCGGCACGATGCTGACGCCGTCGATGGTGGAGTGGTGTGCCGCGAACTTCGCGTCCCTGGAGGTGGTGGCCCGTCCGGAGAAGGCGGGCCACCACACTCCGGAGGACCAGCCGGAAGCGCTGGCTGAGACGGTGGCGAGCTGGCTGGCGGGGTTGCCCTCAGCGTGAGTCGGCTGCCTTGTCGCACGGGCTGACCCGGTACAGCCGGAACGCGCCGCCCCGGTCGAGTTCGCGGAACCCGGCCGAGGGGGCCGGGTACGCGGTGCCGTCCCACATGGTGCCCTTGGCGGCGGCGTTGGCGAGCAGGTACCGGACCTGGAGCCGGTTGACGATTTCGCACACCTTCGGGTCGCTCGCGGCCTGGTTGAGGTGCTTGGCGAGGTACACCTGGTCCGGGGTCAGCCTGCCCAGGTTGAGCTGGGGGAACAGGACCTGGCGGCGGGTCAGGGCCATCACCGCGGGGCTGCCGTTGTACGGCATCTGGGCCACGATGGTGCCCGGCTCGGTCTTCCGGCTGATCCGCGTGAACAGGGCGTATTCGTCCTGGTTCACGAGCGGGGTGGCCTTGGGGTAGGCGGCCAGGACGCGGTTGCGGTGGTCGGCGACGTGCAGGCCGCCGGTCACCAGCAGCAGGCCGATGGCGACGAGGATCGTGGCGGCGGCGGGCCGGGCCGGCACCGTGCGGAGCCGCCGCACCACGCCGTCCGGTGCGAGCTTGCCGCGCAGCGCCGCGACGACGGCGAGCGCGCCGATCACCGCGAGGGGGACGCCGGTGACCGGCAGCATGGCGGCGAGCCGGTGGGAGTCGGTGTACCAGAATCCGGTGAAGATCCGGCGGGTCGCTCCCGGCACGCCCGCGGCGAGGACGTAGAGGGCGCCGGAGATGACGTGCCCGGCCACCAGCCACCGTCGGGTGCGCTGCCGGAAGCACGACACGGCGCCCAGGATCACCAGCACGGCCAGGATCCAGCCGGCGCCGTGGCGGTTCGTCGCTCCGGTCAGCACCTCGCCGAGGGCGTGGGACGGTGATTCGAAGGGCGGCGAATCCGCGCTCATGGGTCCCGCGAACACGCCCGACTTGACGACGACGAGCCAGTACGCCGGTGCGCCGAGCACGATGGGTGCGGCGAACAGGGCGGCGAGTGGCCGCCGGCCGGCCCGGTACTGCCGGATGGCGGCTCGTGCGAAGCCGACGACGATCACGGGGACGGTGATCGCGGCCAGGCTGATGACCGCGTTCGGGTGGGAGATGGCCACGGCGGTCAGCAGCACCGGTGCGAGCAGCCAGGCCCGGCCGCGGCCGATGACGTCGTCCTTGGCGAGTCCGGCCATCGACGTCACGACGGCTACCCCCGCCGGTACGAGGGAGAGTCCGAGCAGGTTGGGCCAGAGGATGCCCCAGCCGAGCAGTTCCCAGGGGAAGGCGCCGAACGCGAGGCTGAGCAGGCCGGCGAGTCCGAGTGCGGCCCGGGAGGGCCCGGCGAGCTGCCGCATGAGGAGGACGCAGCCGAGGGGCCAGACGACCAGTGCGATGGTGACGGAGAGGATGTTCGCGGCGGACGGCACCGAGATGCCGGTGATCATGACGAACAGGGATCCGAGGTCGTGCCAGCCTGCGGGGTAGAAGCCGCGGAGGCGGCCGGGTACGCCGAGGGTGTCGACCATGAGCGTGGAGGCGTCGCCGGTGTTGAGGATGTTGGTGACGGCGTTGTAGTGGAAGGACGAGTCGTCGGTTTTGAGCAGTTCCTCGGGGCTGTTGATCGCAGAGCGAACGGTGAGCACGCCGAAGGCGAGCGCAACGGCAAGGCCGGCCCCTGCGGCCCCGAGGACCCGCGGACTGTCACCGCGTGCGGGTGGCGGCAGCCGTCTGCGCAGCGGCAGCACCACACAGCCGATCCAGCGGGCGCTCGGATCGGCGCCGCGCGCGTCCAGCGCGAACACCTC
>Ga0207678_10001183_pt1 | contig 23912 bp, 31 predicted proteins | sample KBSC63metaG_FD_184319 | JGI IMG/M metagenome (GOLD analysis project Ga0207678, IMG submission 184319) | Corn rhizosphere microbial communities from Kellogg Biological Station, Michigan, USA - KBS C6-3 metaG (SPAdes) (version 2) | ecosystem: Host-associated > Plants > Roots > Rhizosphere > Soil ... | reverse complement strand
TCCTCGCTGAATGAACAAAGCTGTGACCTGGACGTCTTACTAAGATGGAGAGGGTCATGGACCAAAATGACGACCCCCGAGACCTAGAGCGTAAGATTGAACAGGCGGCCCGAATCGCTTCGCGTGTCAGCGATCCGACGACCCTGGAGCGGCTGAGGGCGTGGATCGATGATCTGAAGCAGGGGCTGCGGCAGCGTCGGGAGGCGAGAGGCGTTAAGCAGGAGATCACCGTACGTGCCCAGGAAATTTGGGAAAAGAACGGACGCCCCTCAGGCCGCGACCTGGAGTTCTGGCTTCAGGCCGAGGCTGAGATCGGCGAACGCAATCGGCAGTAATCAGTGCCTCAGCACTGGCCGTACAGACGTGTGCCTGAATGTCTCGATGTGTCGATCCAGTTGCCATAGCTCAACATCGTGACCATCAACGATCTGCTTGGCCAGCCTGATAGCTTCGACATCATCATCGCATCGCAGTTCGACACGATTTTGGACATGGCCGTCTGGCCCCATGATGTAGGCGCGATAATCTGGCATGGCCGTTCACCCAATCTCGGAGGCCGAGTCGTCTAAATCCAAACTTCAGGCGGCGATGGCCCGTTCGGTCGACCGCAACCGGTAGGGCTTTCCGCCGGGAGGGTTGCGAGGACCGCCATCCAGTTCGCAAAAGGCATCGAGGATATCGTCGATCGACACCGGCTTCTTCAGTCCGGCAGGAGAGCGCAGGGCCGGACAGGACGCGATCGCAGATGCATCCGATGCCCATGACGCGAGAATGGCTCGTTTCTCCGCGGTTGTTAGGCCGGAATGGCGCACAACGTCCTTCGGATGCTCGAACACAGTGCCGGGGTGAAGAAGCGCGTTGAAGTCAAAAATGTTGTCGTGCGCGGTCGTCGTCCGCATGGTTCCCTCCATTTCTTTGACGAAGTAGCGGCGGCCGCGCGACGAATCGCGCGGCGCCGACAATGTCTCAAGCTTAGGCGGCCTTAGCCTCCAGCTGCTTCTGTACGTTGTCCGCCGGCACGCCGTTGATCGCGATCCGGCGAGGCTTCATGGCTTCCGGGATTTCCCTTACCAGCTCGATCTTGAGCAGGCCGTTGTCAAACGCGGCGCTCTTCACCTGCACGTAATCCGCCAGGCTGAATTGCCGTTTGAAGTGGCGAGTCGAGATACCGCGGTAAAGGAAATCGCCCTCGGCCTTCTCAGATTTGCTGCCTTCGATGGTGACCACGTTCTGTTCGGCCGTGATCGAGAAATCTTCGGGCGCAAAACCTGCGACCGCCAGCGAAATCTGGTAGCGGTCGTCGGCCAACCGTTCGATGTTGTACGGCGGGTAGTTATCCTCGCCGGCCCGCTGGGTCAGTTCCGCGAGGTCAAAAAGGCGGTCGAAGCCGATGGTCGAGCGCCATAGGGGAGAGAAGTCGTAAGTGCGCATAGCCAAATCCTCCAAAGAGCAAGATGGTTACGAGCGGCACCGGACACGACCGGTGCCCGTCTCCTTGCCCGGGCCCAACTGGCGCCCGGACGCTACCGGAAGGTAGCGACGGAAAAATTAGCAAAATCATTTTTGGTTTCAAGAGGGGCCATAAAAAATTTGGTCTCGGCGGATCAGGCTACTGCGAGCGGAAGCCGTCACCGGCTGCGGCGTCGGGTACTATTCTTCGTGTTGTTCATAGGCGGCATTACCAGAGGGAGGGAAAGGCCCGAGTCGGAAAGCCGACCGGGCCTTTTCTCGGTTCTCGGCTTCGGCAAACGTCTAAAAGGGCGATCCGCCCATCCGGATGGCGGGCAGAATTAAGGGTCCTAAGAATGGAAACGCCAGGAACATTCGTCCGCGCGTTCCGTTTCTAGAAGCACCGATCAACCTTCGGAGGAGGATACAATGCAGAAAGTCCTGGCCGCGGCTCTCCTAAGCGTCGCCGTCTTCAGTGCTCCCGCTTATGCGCAAACCGCCCAGCCCACGGATCGCGCGGCTCCAGCTGCGACGACTGCCGGCTCGCAGGAAAAGATGGCGCTTAAGGGAAACTGGCGCGCTTCCAAGCTCATGGGCCTCGACGTCTATAACGAAGCCAATGAAAAGCTTGGCGACATCAACGAACTGATCCTGGACAAGAACGGCAAGGTCAATGCCGTGGTCATCGGTGTCGGCGGCTTCCTGGGCATGGGCGAGCATGATATCGCCGTTTCCATGGACAAGCTCAAATTCATGGAAGAGCCGGTCCGCACCAGCTCGGCCGCGCCCGCAACGACGACGCGCGACAACGCAGGTGCGCCGCGCGAGACAACGACCGGCGCTGCGACTACCACCACCGCCACCACGACCTCACGCAGCGGCAATGTGAATGACTGGGTGCCAGACCACGCCGTGATGAGCGGCACCAAAGAGCAGCTGAAGGCGATGCCGCAGTTCAAGTATTCAGACTACAACTGAGCATACGATATTTCTGCTGATCAAGGCCCCATCCCGATGGGCCTTTTTCATGGGCCAATCAAAGAACGCATTTAACGGAGCGGGTCCGGCAAACGATGTCTGATGCTCGATCGCAGGAACGGAATTTAGGAACGTTGAACGTGTTGCAGGATTGGTCGATCGTATCGGTGAGACACACTCGTCAGAAACGCTTGGACGGCCTCAGCTCGTGAAGATACAGCTGAGGCCGTTTTCATTCTATTCGATCTAGTTGAAGCGCTAGGAACCATTCGCGTTGTGGGGCGGACAATCATGGGCGCCGACACACGCGCCAAGTGCTACTCGCGTGAGTCGGCCAAACAATACTGCCAAGTGGGGCGTCGATAAAACAAGGGCCCCAACCGAGGCGTCCTCTCTTTCAGCTTGCCGCATCTAAGGGGAAACGGGCCCAGCCCTTGAAACCTGGAATAGCGCTTGGGTTCCTACTTACCAGTTTCTGGCTGGCCCCGTTTAGGTTGCCCGGAGCAACCTGACTCCAGTCACTGCGTGATGTCCCTAACTTCGCCGGGCCTGAGGTTCAAAGCCGCGATCTGTCGCGGGGTCAATTGCTCCGAGAGCAGAGAAGCAGACCAACCTTCGGGAACGACCTCCAGCACCTCGTTGAGAACGTCTCTCCGGTCGCGGGCGACGGCATAGATGCGAATTGTCCGATCATCGGTTCGCAGTCTGACGAGGTGGACACTGTCATTTCCCATTCTCAAATATGTTTTTGGAAAAACTTCAGTTCCGGCGGCCGCCTCAGCGGCGAGTCTCTTTCACTCTAGAATCTCCGCAACGCTGGCGTCTGAATGCGAAACGGCCCCAGCTATACAGAGCTGGGGCCGCCACTTTCTCCCGGTTTGTCTCCACGATCCCCCGGGAGCGACCGAATCGACGCTCGCGGCTGACTCCGTCAGCAAGCGGCGGGACGCAACGGAATGAGCAGTGCCAAGCTCTCCAGATTTGATTGCTCTTCGGTCAGTCGCTTTTCGACAAACTCGCGCTCAAGCTCTGTCAGGCTGGTTTGCAATAGGTTGCGATAGCGTTGAATATTACGGTGATGCGCTTGCAAGCGAGCCAATTGTTGATCAATCATCATCATCCTTTGACGAGTGGGTTACTTCCCTTGCTTAAGGCCACAAGGCGAGCCAGAGCGGAATATCCTCGCTCGGCGGCGGTGGCATTTCCCTGGCCGGCTCCTAAAATGCCGGCTCGTTAAGTCTGTCGCGGGTTTGTGACGCTTTGATTACAACCAGATCGGGCAGGCGCATAGCGGTACTGTCCGAATTTGACCCCTCGTGATAGTTTGATTTTGGGAGCGTCCTAATTCGTTCTGGCTAGACCCCAGTGGTAAGCTGTGGCTAGCCCCGGCATTACAAGTGCTTGGTCTGGCACGCGCTACGCTCCATCATCTCTAATAAGACGATGGAATGACAAAATTTTTCATCTTTATTGCGCCGGATAGATCGCTATTTTGCGAGTTAACTGCCAAAGCTCGCTGCCGTGTAGGGCAACTACCCTCGCAGCTTCAGCTTTAGCGGCGCGCGCGCGTCACTCGATGGCCGCAAACTCCAAGACCCAGCGACAGGAGGCTGGCGCTGGCGTTTTTACCCCATGCCCAATCAGAATCCGAGGGCGATCATCGAGCGAGCCTTGCATTTCCGAGACCAATGTCTCCAAGGGGCAACAACATTCAGACACCAAAGCCAGGTTGAAAACCCAAGCCAGTCAGTGGGAAAAGTTCGCGACTAACGTCCCGCGCGGCGCTCTCAGATGATCGCAGATAGTCGCAGCTTGTTAGCCGAAGTCGACGCTATTCTAAAACACAGGTTGCCTCGCACGGCCGCGTAAGGTGGCCGCTATTCTAAGGACCTCGTATTCGAAGGCTACGCCCTTGGGTCGTTCTCTTCGAACCAGGTTTCGCAATGACAATTACCCCTCCATCACAGGTCGCCACCGCTGGGATAGCGACGGTGTCGGGCATCGGTGCCGCACAAGGCGACAAGGAAGTGGCCAAGCAGAACCGTCGCTAATGCCCAGACGACAAGGTCACCAGCGGTCCCGACGGGATCGCCGACAACGCCGCCGAACAACAGCGTCACCAAAACCATAGCCAGTACTCGTAGAGAGATGTTGCGTGTCATGGCCTTCAGCAATTCACGTGCCCATCGTGTTAGGGCAGACCCTTAACGGCCTCAGCGGGGGGAAGATGAGGCCGTCTCGGCCGTGTGTGTCATGCTGTGCCGATGTGCCTGCGGCACGGAATCGCAACACAAGCCAACGAATAGCGTTCCTAAATCTCTAAAAAAGCGGACCCGATGGAGCGCACCGGGACCGCCCCCTGCGACCCTTGAGGCGATTGAGGAGTCATTGAGCCGCAGATTTGGATTCGATTCCGATCGATATAAAACGTTCCAACTGTGAGCGTCAGGCCGCATGCGTTTGAACTGTTCAAAAGTGCACCAATGCAAGGCGAACGACCGCGGCGCTTTCTAAAGGCAGCCCAGACTTCGGTAGCATTCGCTCGCGCATAGGCGCCAACGATGCGACGAAAACGGGAGGAATCGATTGCACAAAAGTGTACCGATCTCATCGATACGATTTGCATCGTCATAGCGCTCGCGACTTTTTACCCTTTTGGAACGGCCTGCAATTCGGCGGGTTGTTTTCGGAAGGGAGATCCGAACATGTTGAAGAAATCATCAGTCCTTGTGATTGCGTCCTTACTTTTTGTGCCAGTCAACACGTGGGCCCAAAGCGGCGGAGGAAGTGGAGGGTCTGGCGGTAGCAGCGGAGGTGGGGCCGCATCGTCGGCCGGCGGAGCCGCGAGTGGGCCTACTGGAGGATCCCCGAGCGCTGCAGGTTCACCCAACGCGGGTGCTACGGGAGCGGGGACATCATCAATCAGCGGCGTTCCAAACGGTCCGGCAAATCAGGGCGGGTTAAATAACTCCGCCAATGACCCCAGCGGAGCGGGCAATTCAGCTAAAGTTCCAACCGCTCCTGGGACCAATAATCTCGGCACCGCTCAATCTACAGGATCGTCAGGCAATAACGGTGCAGGCGATGGCTCAACCGCCACGACGGGAGTGGCGGGGAATCGAGCCGGCGCCAGTGGCGGACGAATTGACGGCACCGTGCAAAAAGGCCCCGCTATGCAAGGAGATGCTGAAATCAGTGCGGAGAATGCCAAAGTCGATAAGAAGGTCAAAAGTATCTGCAAAGGTTGCTGAGTCTCGTGTAGCCGAACACGATGCCGCGCCGATTGTTGTCTGCTAGAGCAAGCTGATCGTGCCGTTTCAACGAAACAAACCCTGGACTGAAGCGGATGACCGCCGGTTGATTGAAATGCGCGCTGCCGGCCGATCTATTGCTTCTCTGTCAGCCGCGCTGAGGAGGTCTGCAGGTGCCGTCTCCGGACGTATCGCTGTTCTCCGCTCACGGGCAAAAGCCGCGGCCAGTGCGGGTCGTATTTCATCCGAAAATGATGCTCGCTAACTTACAACGAGAAGGCCTGGCATCGGCAGGGGCAGTTGCACATCATGATAACGGCCTTCGTATTTATCTGTGAAATCTTGCAAGTAAAAAGGGATGTCTCGCGCCTGCAAGTCGCAGCGGCGGCGTAATTCGTGCGCCACGTCTTGGGAAACATCTTCCGACCAGCGTTCAGCAGTATTGAAGGCGATGACGCGGATCGGATTACTGTGTTGGCCGGGTGAGCACGCCCTTTCAAGGGCGGGCATTCCGAATTGATGGAACAAGAGTAACCAAATGGATGCGCTCATATCGTTCACGCATTCACAATAGGACCTGTAACTATCAAGACCAAGCTTTGGGAGAAAAGCGAGCTGCCAGCGAAAAGGCCGCAGTTCGTAGCAACCAAAACAACGAGACTGAGTTATTATGCTGCATACGCCGGGTGACAACCGGACACAATGAGGATGTTGGACGCGTAGCATTTTTCCGGTTTCTGCACGCGACATCAACGCATCGGTACGCGCTGACAACTAACTCATTCCCGGTGTGTGCATCCTCTCGGAAGAGAGCCCGGCTACTTGGCCGGGACTCTTCGTTTTAGTGCTTTACCTCCGTGATAATTTCAAGAATCACGGGCTTCAGGTCGCCCACGTCAACCTGACATTCGCATGGCCTTCCGGCCCCGCACTGACAGCCAGCCGCTTCGTCAGACCATGCCAACTTCGGGTGGTCTCGCACATCCATCCAAGTCCATGGCAGTAGGGGCAATGTTGCTCGATCATGCTGCTTGTTTGAACTCCCGAAAGGCGTCAATCGCCCGGTTCGAGAGGACCAGCTTGCGGTCCTTGCAGAGACTTGATCGTCCCCAAGAGGACTTCGGCCGTCTGTTGTGGATCTTCAATCTCGCCCGAGGCGTCAAGGAAGTCCCAAGCGATCTGGAGCGGGTTTTCTAGGAGAGTAGGAAGAGGTTCTGTCATCAAAACACAACCCTCTGGGGGCATCACGTTCCTGCATCCACGATTGCCTTCTCGACCTCGGCCGCAAGAGAAATGTAGTGCTGATAGAGTCGGTGATAGATGGCTGACTTGTCCGGGTCGGTGGCACGATCGCGTATGATCGCCGCATCTTCTGCATCCCTTCGCAGACGTTCCAGCGAGGCCGCGTAGTCTTTCACTTACTCAGAATCCCGACTTCTTGAGGTGGTTGCAAGCCGGGCGACTTCAGCCATTGATCAATGTTGCCGCTGTCTCATTCTGACGGATCCGACGAACTCATCAAAACGGCTGAGGAAGTCTACGTGCGACTTCACGGGCCTCTTCGCTGGTATCGGCACGACTACTCCGACGTAGAACTCCAGAAATGGGCCGAGAGGATCAGGGCCAGCGGGGCGAAAAAGGCCTGGCTCTATTTCAATAACGACTACAGCGCTCATGCTCCCAAAAACGCAACGAGACTGCAAGCCATGCTTCGTGACAAGATGGATTAAAGCTCGTAAATAGGAACTGTGGCCGCTTGGGGCGATTAACGCGCGTCGTTAGATCTTGCTGCCCACCCCGGAGACCGCGCATGTACCATCACGTCAAAAAGCTTATGTATACCGTTCGGGTCGACGAGCCTGATCCCAGCTTCGGCAACATGCTGCTGGAGCAGTTCGGTGGCGCCAACGGGGAGCTCGCGGCGGCGATGCAGTACTCGATTCAGGGCCTTAACTGCGAAGATCCCGACCGCAAGGACCTCCTGATGGATATCGGCACGGAGGAGCTCAGCCATCTGGAAGTGGTCGGCAGCCTTGCCCGCCTTCATCTCAAGCCCACGAAGTTCGACCGCGAGAAGGCAGAGGCCGATCCGCTTATCGCCATCGCAGGCGGCGGCGGTGTCAATCTGTTCAACTCCCAGGGCAATCCGTGGACGGCTGACTATCTCAAGATCACAGGCGAGCTCGATGTCGACCTGCGAAGCAATATCGCAGCCGAAGCGCGCGCGAAGATTGTGTACGAGCGGCTGATCAATTTTTGCGACGATGCCGGGACCAAGGACGCGCTACAATTCCTGATGACACGCGAAATCACTCACATGAAGGCGTTCGCGGCCGCTCTTGAAAGTATGAAAAGGCCGGCTTTCACTATTGGCAAGATTGCACCCACTTCCGGCCTTGTGAACCAGTTTTTTAATGATTCGACCGGGTCCGGCGATGAAGGCGAGATCGACACGCGGGGGCCGTGGAATGAAGGTGGGGATTGGGAGTTTGTACAGTCTCCCGCGCTATCTGCGCCCAACGGCGGTTCCGAAGCGCCAATCAAGACGGAGAGCTCTCCACCGACTGCGCCGGAGGGGATCAACGATCTCCTCTTGGACGAGCTTCGTGACATCCTACATGCCGAGAAGCAGTTGGTTAAGGCACTTCCAAAGATGGCGAAAGCTGCACGCTTCGACCGCCTGCGCGAATGCTTTGAGGAACATCTCATCGAAACCGAAGGCCAAATCGAACGGCTCAACGAGTGCTTCTCGCTCTTGGGAGAAACGGCGCGCGCCAAGCCTTGCAAGGGTATGATGGGCCTTGTCGAGGAGGGCCAGGAAGTCATGGAGGAGAGCGAGGAGAAGGAGGACGCGCTTGCCGACCTCGCATTGATTGGTGCAGCCCAGCGTGTCGAGCACTACGAAATCTCGGGCTACACGACCGCAAAAAATCTCGCCCAACAGCTACGTCGCAGTGCGGTCGTTTCGCTGCTCTCGAAGTCGCTGGCGGAAGAAGAGAACGCCGACCAGCTTCTGAACCAAATTGCGCGGACCCTGATGTCGGTGGCCAAGATGCCGGAGGCCATTGAGCAGAGCGCGGACGAAGAAGCCTAGTACCATAGCGGCGGGCCGCCCATCGGGGCGGCTCATTTCATGTCTGGAGTTTACGATGGTTCTCGATCGTGACGCTGAGAGCTGACGCGGTCCAGGTGGTGGATATGCGACTTCGACAGATCGCTGCGGGCAACGGCACACCTCAAGAGATGTTTTTAATGGTGTCAGAAAAGATCGATGCAGCGGCGGAAGCTCGCACCATTATGTTGCGGGGCGGCGATTGCAATCAGTTATCGACCACTACAGGAAAATCGTGTTGGCTAATGTGCAGCGATTGAACGGCTGAAGCTGCAATGCCGTCGCATTGGTTGGACGCTGAGAACAGTTATCGGCGATCTTTAAATAGCATCGATGGCGACGATGCTCTGCCGCGTGTGCCGATGACGAGTTGGGCCAGCTATTTTGGAAAATGAGAGAAACGGCGCGATCGAGCAAATCCTCGGAGCTGCGGCACTGCGCATGTGGGCCGACGTGGCCGCGCGACGTCCAGGAGCTGCCGTTTGAAGATGCCACGACGGGGAACAAAGGAATTCGGCAAGAGTTGGCGGTGTACCTCCACAGCATCAGGCTCACGCGGCCAAGCCGACAATTGTTGCCTGAGTTGTTAATGCCATTGGCCGCACGATGGCCGCAGCGTTCTCTGGCGACATCGCCGTGGCGGCCACGATGTCGGTGACTATGAAAGGACTGCATCCAGGCAGCAGTCAATCAAGCATGGCCCGAAATATTTGCGCAGGAGCGCCCATAACCTCAAAAGGTACCGACGTTTATATAGCCAAATCGTACCGCTGCAAATTTGAGATCACTTCTTTTGCGAGAGGCACATGCAGCAAGTCAGCAAGTTGCCAACACGCGTCAGCCGCCTTGTTTCGGCTGCCGATACGCTAAACCGATGAAGCCAGCGAATGCGGAGATATTAATGATGGCTTCAATCAGAGCATGATGAATCCCCAAAAAAAAGCCCCGGTATGCGGGGCTGGTGTCTGTTCAAAACTCTAGTTCGCGCTGACACACTTCGTTCCGAAAAATGCTAAAGCCCCGCTGGGCGAACAGGGCTGGCGCTACACGGGCCACAAACTCAGTAGCATGGCATAGCCGAGCATTAGTTTATTATCGGTCTGTTCTTTTCCCACTGAAGCTATTTGCAAACTTCAGGAGTCTAGGCAGCGGCCATTTTCGGGAAGGGGACCGCAGCTTAGCCTAGCTACTTCTGTTCCGAAGGGGGACGAAACACCCATTCGCGCCACACGGTCAACAGCGCTGCCATGATCACTGGCCCCAGGAACAAACCCATAAGACCGAAAGCAGCGAGACCGCCGAAGATTCCGACGAATGCCAGTAGAAACGGAAGCCGAGCCGAGTCGCCGACAAGGGTCGGCCATACAAAATGATCGCCGGCGAGCATGACGATCGTACCCCAACAAAATACGCCTGCTGCTGCCAGTCCACTGCCATCGCCTGAAACGAGGACAACTGCCGCGGCGGTGAAGGCCGCCCAGGCGCCAAATGGGATCATTGCGAAGGCCGTCGTGAAAATGGTGAACAGCACCGCATTGGGCACGCCTGCGATGAGATAGCCGACGCCGATCAACAATCCTTCGCCCACGGCGACCAGCACCGTGCCGTTCACGGTGCCGCGGGTAGCGTCAACCATTTTTTCGATCAGGCCTTCTCCGGCTTCTCCAAAAAGGCGGTCGCTCGTCTCCAGGAAGCGGTTGGCAACCGAGCGACCATTTCTAAGCAAGACGAACAAAGCCAACAAGGAAAAGAAAAGCAGAAACAATCGGTGGAGCAGTTGTCCACCGAGCGTTCTGAAAAGGTCAGACGCATTTTCAGCATTGACCGTCTTCAGCCAGGCGGTCGCGGCTTTTGGATCCGAGAGGTTGTCGCGCCACCACTGCTGCATGCTCTCTGCCGCGACCGGTAGGCGGGCAATCCACTCAGGCACTTCGATCCCGCTTTCTCCTGCCTTCTTCAGCCAGCCGATCAGAACGTCACCTTGATGCGCCAGCTGGTAGACGGCGAGGGCCATGGGAGTAAAAAGAATTAGCGCGACGATGAGCGTGAAAACGAACGCAGCCAAGTTCGAGGGGCCCGAGGCAAAGCGTTTTGCAAATTTGACGTAGAGCGGCCACAGCGAAACGGCGAGAATTGTGGCCCAGATCAGCGCGGGCATAAAGCTGGCAGCCGTCCACAACGCAAGGCCGACCAGCAAGACCGCAAGCACGACGCGGGCCTTGACGCGTGACCCGGCATCCAGTGGCAGCGGCTTTCGGACCGTGGTTTCTGCCCGCTCTTCGCGCTTCTTCGCTACGCCTGACTTCGCGCGATCGGTCATTGCGGATTACGCGGGGCTCGCTCGCGGAATTGGACTGCGAAAATTATTCCACCTTTCGTCGCCATAGTCCGCCTCATCTGATGATGCCAACGAACGCACAAAGGGCAACCATGTTCCCTGCGGTCACATGATTCAGCAGACGGCAACAGATCAGGTGATGGCAGCCATACGCGAGGTCGCGTCGCCGGGTTAAGACGGCGAAAGAATGAGCGGGCCTGCGCATGGAGGCATCGCAGTTCGTGCGTGCTTAATTCCCGGCCCGCCAATCGGTAACGTTATGCTAAGCGGCCATGGCTCTGGGATTCGAACGCTGGCCAGCGGGCTTGCCGCCAGGCGGATGGGGAGGTCCCCCGTCCAGCTCAGGCAGGGCTTCTACGATCTCGTCGATGTTACCGTTGCCCTGAGGCCCGCAGGTCCCCGCAGCGCAGGATTAGGAGGGGACCGCCGAAACATCCGATGTCCCGAGGGCCAGAATGGCGCGTTTCTCCAAAACCGAAAGCGAGGGGCGCTGCAGAACGTCCCTTGGATGATCGAAAATCGTGCCTCGTGCAGCAGTGACGTCGAAAGATTGTTCGTCGAGAGCGGTCGTCTGCCGCATGATCTCCTCCATTGGAGACTATGATTGATGCCGCGGGTCGAGCGACGCGCTGCACTTCCAATAAGATAGACTGCGCCGCCTTGGCTTCGAGCTGGTGAAACTTGTCTGCGGTCGATGCCTCGTCGATAGCGATGCCACGCGGCTTCATGGCCTCGGGAATCTCCTTTAACAACATCACTAAGGATCGCGAGGGTGGTTGGGATGTTCTGCTTGATCCTCTTTTGCGTAAAGATTTTTGGTAGCTCGTTCGGTAAGCTGTGCGTCAGACTTGGTCCGTCGTCTGTTTTTCGCAATCCCGTAGACTAGCACGAGACCGAGAACTGCAGCTCCTATGGCCCATAGCGCAACTGGGAAGTGAGAGCCGGTGTCGACCGGAAGGCCCTGAGCGTCGGCCGTGACCGACACTAGCGTCCCCAAGAATGCTACCGCTACAAAGATGGCAGGTAGAGAGCTGGGTTGGCCAGCAGAGCTCTTGTATTTGCTCTTCATTTTGTACCTTTCATTTTGCTAGTCGTTTTCTGCTCGTCTTTCGCCCGAGCTTTATTCCGATGAGCCTCAATCTGCTCCGGCTGCTGATCATCGATCTTGGTAAGGTCGGTTCGTGCGCCGTCTTGCACTCGCAGCAACTCGTCGAGCTTGGCCTGGATAGCCTGCGTATCGCGATGCTCGGAGCGTTGAATGAGAAGCGTCATGCAAAGCGTAATGAGCGCGATTGCGCCGTGAAAGTCGAACGACTTCCGATCGAGGGATATCCATAGAACAAGATAGATGATTACGAAGCCAAAAGCGGAGGGTTGGGCCATCCAAGTACCCGCTTTGGTTAATAGGCTTTGCATTCGGCCCGAACTCCTATTCATCCTCACTACTCAAGGTCCGTTCGGGCAAGGCCAATCCGCCGCCCAGCCGCAAACGGTCCGACTGTCCCGGTGAAGCATGACAGGAGGCGCAATCGCCAGCGGCAAACACGAGCTTCCCCTTGGCCGGGTCGCCGGTTCCGTCGAGCGGCGCTTCAGCGTCGCGTGCAAAAGCCGGTCTGGGCACGGGGATGAGCCAGGCTGCGATCGCGCTGCCGACAAGGCCCGCGGCTAAGATGATCGCCACGAGGCAGGTTACGCGCATGGGACACCACCTCGTGAGGCGAGGAGAATTACTAAAGCAATGCAATGGTTGATGTCGGGTTCCACCGACGCGTGCAGCAGCGTCCGCCTGTGGCATCAGTTCGCTTTTCAACGGTCGTGCTGATCACAGCGCTTGAGCTGGGCGGAGGGCGATGCAAGCTTTCATCATCTGCGGGCACCGGCTTGATGGGAGCGTTGGCAGATCCGCGGCCGATGATAACGCATGGCTAGGCTTTGTGGGGTACTGCCACGAGGCATCGCCTTCGCCGCTGTCTCGACGAATAGGAACGATAGGTTCAACCGAGAGTTCAGCCCTCTCAGTATCAGGAAGAGGGCAAACATGCAGAAGAGCGCCAATTCATCGCTCGGCGAACTCAAGCGGGAGACCGAGCAGACCCGCGCGGGCCTCACCCAGACCGTTGAAGAGTTGCGAACCACGGTCTCAGAGACCGCCAGCGATTTACGTCACCGGCTCAGTCCTGACTCGATCAAGGCCGAAGTCTCCGACTATGTTCGGTCCCGGGGCGAGCGTCTGGTAGAGGACGTCACCGCTGCCGCGCGGCGCAATCCCATGCAGGCCGTGGCCGTGGGCGCTGGCATCGCTTATCCGCTTTTAAAGCTGGTGCGGGCCATTCCGACGCCGGTGTTGTTGATCGGCGCGGGATTGTTTTTTACCGGATCCAAGTCCGGCCAGGAGGCGGTTCGAAAAGCGTCCGACATGGCATCGGACCTGACCGACGAGGTGCGCCGGCGGGGCCATGATCTTTCCGACCAGCTCAGTTCTTCCGTCGCATCTGCGCGCGATGCTGCCACCGATGCGGTTGATCGGGTCGGCGACATGATGTCCACCGGGGCGGATCGGGCGCGGACTTCGGCGGGTTCCGCGGGCGCTGCATTGAATGCACAGACTGACACCGTGCGCGACAGCACGGCTTCGCTTGCAGAATCGGCCTCCGCAAAGGGACGCGACCTTAAAGGCAGCGTGGTCGACCTAGCGGATGCGGCCGGCCAGCGCGCGAGGGCCGCCGTATCAGACGGTTCTTCCGCTCTACAGGGCGCCCTGGCCTCGACACGTGACACTGCGTTCGAGACAGCACGGGACCTCCGCGATAAGGCGGCTGAGGCCTCGGACCGCGCGGGCAAGACGGTGTTGCAGACAATTGAGCAGAATCCGCTTCTTGTCGCTGGCGTAGGACTGCTCCTGGGAGGCTTGATCGCAAGCGCGTTACCCCGCAGTGTGCTTGAAGACAATCTGGTCGGCGAGGCCAGCGAAGCTGCCAAAGGCCGGGCGCGTGAAGCCGCGTCTCGGGGCTTTGATGCGGCCAAAGGCGCCGCGGAAGAGATTATAGAAAACGTGGCGCGCCAAGCCGGTGCCGAGGGCCTTACGTCCGGCGGCTTTGATGAGGCCGCGAAAGACATCGGACAGCGCGTCCGCCGGGTTGCGGAAGCTGCGGTCACCACGGCTTTTAATCCCGATAATGAATCTACATCACCTGCCGGCGGAGGAAACCATCATGGCTGAGACATCAGGTAGAGCAGAACACGATTTGGCGTCAGGGCAGGGTGCTGCACGCGCAAAATTGGAAGAGGCGGCGGCTTCGACAAAAAGTCTTGCAGACCAGGCCTTATCGGCCGGGCAGGACCTCACCGAGAAAGCAAAAGATCTGGCCGGCAATTCTGCGGATGCGCTCAAGGTTCATGCGTCCGATCTTGCAGATGCGGCGAAAGATGTGGCGTCGCAAGCGACTGACAAGCTCAAAGACGCTGTCAACGACCGCAAATCATCCGGAGCGGAGTATGTCGGTACTATCGCGCAAACGATGCGGCGCGCCGCCCGTGAATTTGACGCGGATCTTCCAATGGCCGGCACATGTATCCGTAAAGCAGCCGAGCAAGTTGACAGCGTCTCCCAAGGCATCAAGAACGGCAATCTTGGTGACCTCGTGCAAAACGCACAGTCGTTTGCCCGCCGACAGCCCACTGCGTTTCTGGGAATCGCGGTCCTCGCCGGGTTCGGCGTGGTGCGTTTCCTGAAGAGTTCCGCAGAAAGCAACTCGACGTCCGGTACCTCGGCGTCCATGCCGCATCGTGCAACGAGCCAGGGTTATGGCGATGACTTCACCAACTGAACGTTCCATACCTGAATTATTTGGCGACGCAATTTCGCAGCTTGCCAAGCTGGTCGGCAATGAGTTCGCGCTTGCCCGCGCCGAGATGTCGGACAAGGCAGGACAGGCAGGGCGTGCTGCGGCGATGATCGGAGCGGGAGCGGTCGTGATGATACCGGCGCTGGTGCTGTTATTGTTCGCAGCAGCATCGGCTCTCATCAAAAGCGGATTTTCGGATCCTGTGGCCTATTTCTGCGCTGGCGGAGGCGCCGCTGTCCTGGCGGGCATCCTGATCGCAGTCGGACTCAACCGCTTGTCGGGTGACGCCATGAAGCCTTCGATCACGTTGCAACAGGTCGAAAAAGACAAACTCGCGGCCAAGGAGTTGGTGCGATGAACGAGAAGAACATAAGCGCCTCCGGTTTTGTCGAGGATCTCCGGGACGCCGCTGGCCGCAACCCCGTTTCAGCGGCATTGATCGGGATGGGCGTTCTTTGGATGCTGACGGGTGCGAAGTCGCCGGCAGGGGTGCGCAGAGTTCTTCGAAATGCGGGCCTTGACCAGGTCCCGGACGCTTTGAGCGAGGTCCGGTCCGGACTAAGGGAAAAGGCCGGTTCGGACGTGGCGGCATCGACCTTGGAAGCAGCACGGGGGCGCGGCGCTTCCGTCATTGACGACGTTGTAGAATATGGACGAGCGATGATAGAGCCAGGGGCCGTGTTCGAAACCGCACGCGATGGCCTCTCCGAACTTTTTCGTGCGCAACCACTTGCCCTCGGAGCCATCGGTCTGGCGATTGGGGCAGGTATTGCAGCCGCGCTGCCGAAAACCGATGTCGAAGACGCTTACCTCGGGGAAGCCAGCCGGACCCTGAAGACAGAAGCCGCGGAGATCGCCGGCCAGCAGGTGGAGAAGGCGACCGCCCTCGCCAATGACGTCGTCGAGGCGGCCTCCGCGGAAGCACGCAAGCAAGGGCTGACGCCAGACGGCGCTAAAGCAGCGACGAATGACCTGACGGGGCGCGTCGGACGCGTTGTGGACGCGGCCAAGAACAGTGTTGGGGTGAAGCAAAAGCAGTTCTGAGCGACTCGCAACATCCGTTCGCGGGGAACTTTGTTAGCCACGCAGTGCGGCGTTGCAAACATTGCTTGCGGCGCGGCATGACTTCTGCAGCCGAAGTTTTAAATGCGCCTCGGAGCTGACCTAACACGCCTTGCCCCCGTGACGGACGAGCTGGGAGCCTGCCAGATCTCTTTCCCAGCCAAATACTGATCTGTCGTCCAGTGCGGGTGAGGCCGTCCGCTCACCATCCACGAAGGCCTCCAACGATGGACCGTCGGCAAAACCTTCAAGCCGGCGCGCTTCGCCGTCGACGCGTTTCAGGGCTTGCATTTCGTCGTCTCGTCCGAGCTTGGCTTTCTGCACGGCCGACTTCATCACACGGATGGTTTCGTCGTAGACTTTGAGCGGAACCGGGTTAGGGATGGCGGTCCTTCCTTCCCCACCATCGCTTTTGGTTCCGGTTTTGGACAGTTTTTCCATGTGCTCGGCAGCCAGCCGGCGCCGGTCAGCCGCTCGAGTGTAGAGCGCGGCCGGCGCGCATAGGAACGATGATCACGGCGCTAGTGTTAACCCTCGCATTGGAGACAATGAGGAGCCGCCGATGATCCGGTTTGCTTGCTTTGGAGCGTTGCTTGCAGCTTTAGCTCTCCCTGGGCCAGCCTCAGCTGCAGACGGGTGCGGCGTCGGTTGTCACGGCACGTCAGAAGGAGCCTGCGTTCGCGATGGGTGGCAAGAAGGTTTGCCCGTTTGGAACGTGTGCCCAGCCACATCTCGGTCGTCTTCCCCTTGCGGCCCATATCACCGATGGAGCCGCCGATCCATGATGTGCATTGCGCGATGAGCGAACAAAACCCGCCAGCGTGGACAACGCGGGCCTCCCTTTTCAAGCGGAAGTTGATGCAGGGGCCGAGTGCGTTTCGCGATGCGCGCAAAGATCGGCCGGAGAAGTGAGGCGACGCCCAAAGCCAGCCGGTAGAGCTGAGTGAAAGCGAAAAGTGAGCGATGACAAGCACGATTTTGAGCAGGCGGACGCGGCGGCCCACGCGGCGCTCGAGTATGCCCGCAGCCTACCTCCGGGCATTCGCTCCCAGGCCATCAAGGCGGCCGGGAAGCTGCGGAGCGATGTCGACCGATTGCGCCCCCCGAGGTTGCTCCTCGCGGGTGCCGGCCAAAGTAAAACGTCAACCATGGCCAGCGGACTGAAAAGATACGTAGAGTGAATGAGCCGAGGCCGGAAAACTGGTCGCGTGGCCTACGTGATGAGCGTGCAAACCTTCCAGAGCCGAGGGTCGGCGCAGAGTGGCAAATCTACGACACCTTTAATGCCGCGGAGGAGCTGTTGCGCCATTCGAATGTCAAAGAAGTCTTCAAGACGGCAATCAACAAGGGTTCAGCAGTAATACTGCAAAGCAAATTGTAACGGCGGTTAGGTGACGATAGAGGGCGACATAGCGCAGCTCATTCCAATCGGCGAAGAAAACGCTGTGTCCGCCCGATTGCTTTGGAAGCAGCTGGGCATGTGGTCTGCTCAGAGCACAAAGCTAAACTGAACGAGATGGCGGCGGCAGGCCTGATCGAACGCAAGCGTATCGTGCGTGGACACCACGGTACCAATTTGTATTTCCGATCGCGCGCCTGAAGCGCCGCCAAGCGCGTGATTGCGCCGGCAGATGCAAGGCCTGAGTCGCGACCCGTCAATGGCGGAGAGCGTGTCCCGCTGCGATGAATTTAGCTAAGAAAAGTCAGTCGGCGGCTTGCGAATAGTCCATGAGCCTGCGCCGCCTTGGTCGGGAAAATGTTGCAATCGCTGGAACCGCGAGCTTGGCGACGCGTCGAATCTCCGCCGGTAGAAGTCATCATCCACGTCACGTCTCCGGTATCAATAACGCGAGTCTTTCGCCATTTCGCGAGGCCGATCAAAAAAATTGTCAGCCATGACCAACAGGTCGGATTAGACCGGGGTGCGTCTGCCTCTAACTTCGTCGAGCTGCCGAACTGTGCCGACTTTCCACAGAGAATGCGAACCGCCAGCGAAACCAGAAATGAGTTTTCATCTGTTTTTTTAGGACCCTTTGCAGCTCCTTTTTTAGTTCTCTACCATGGCGGAAGGCGTGCCCATTTTTCTGGCTTTCAATTTCACCGTCGTCAGAGGGCTATTCAACGCAGCGGAAGCCCGAACCGCGGAGGCTCCGGATAATATCAGGGCCTTCAAACGCTCAGCATCTTCTTGCGTCCAGATTCTGTACCTCACCGGGCTCATCGCACGCTCGCTAAAGCATATTCAATCTGTGCTTGGGCAGTCTGTTCCTAACGCTCTTCATGCGGATGCACCCATTTATGATCGCGGCGCGTCTGGGTCAGCTTGATCATCCGCACCGGCGGCGCCGAGCGACCCTTTCGACAAGATCTGCACCTCAGCGAGGCTTGTCCCCGCGACCGGCGGATGGATCCAGCAGGAGGCTCGCCCGCGTCCTGCAGCGATTGCATTCCACCTCGAGCCAGCCCAGGCCGCCGCTGAGGCATTGCCCGATCATGGGTGACGGCTGGGCGGGCCCCTTCATCCCATTTTTCTTTCGCAGAAGGTTTGGGGAGATCCTTGAGAAGCTGCGATGGAAGAATACCGCACCTGTGTGATCGGGCCGGACGGTCACATTATCAATCGGGTTGATCTCAGTTGCGTTGATGAGAATGAGGCGCGACGGCTCGCAACACAGGGGCCGACCGCTTTATAGAGCGTTTCGAGCCAGCATTAAAAACCCCCTTGTAGCATGGCCCGGTGCCGGAAAATGAAGCCGGCGATAGGACCGCGGTGCCAGCTCGAGACTGCAAAACCGAAGACGGCCTCAGCGGCGATGGACGCTGAGGCCGTGACGTGCCGATGACCAATCGGCACGGACGTAACGGCATCTTTGTCGAGATCGTTCCTATGCGGCGGCCTGAGCTTCCGCATTGACAACCGTTTCTGCAAGCTTGGTCAGCAACGCGTCGGTCTTCTTCTCTTCGGCCAGCGTCTCGTCGATTAGTTTTACAGCGTCCTTCATTCCAAGGGCCGTAGCCCAGGACTTGAGGGTGCCATAACGAGATATCTCGTAGTGCTCGACGGCCTGCGCCGATGCAAGCAATCCGGCGTCGAGAGCGGGTGAGCCGTCGAATTCGTCCATGATCTCCTTGCCCTCATCGAGAATACCCTCGATAGCATCGCACTTCTTGCCGCGCGCCGGCTTTTCCAAAAGTTCGAAGATTTGCTCGAGGCGAGCGATTTGACCTTCAGTCTCTTCTTGGTGTTTTTCAAACGCTGCGCCGAGTTGCTCGTCAGTCGCCGCTTTCGCCATCTTGGGTAGAGATTTGTAAATTTGCTTCTCAGCGTAGTAGACGTCTTTTAAGGTGTTGAGAAATAGGTCGTCCAGAGTCTTTTCTGCCATAGGGATCCTCCTGAGGAAATGAACCGGATATTCCATCCCGGTTCCTATTGTGTGAGGGCGCCAAACGGCCTCAGCGTGGATTACTGAGGCCGTCCGCCAACAACCGGAATGTGCCGCTTGTCCTCGGCACGTCATCACAACAAAAAGGGAAAAGAGATCGTTCCTAAAATCAGCGGGCCCCGGAAGTTAGAACGGCCCCAGCCAGAAGCTGAGGCCGTCTATCGAGGCTACCATGCTGTGCCGCTGTCCAGAGCACGGCACGGAATCGCAACGCAACACTGCACAAGCTCGTTCCTAAAAAAGATCGCGACAAACAAAAGCGGCCCTGACAATACGCAACGCGTCAGGACCGCACCCGACGGCCTTTGGGGGCGGAGTGAAGAGATAGGCCGGCAGGTTTTGATTCTATTGTCATTCCAGAGAAACGTTCCAAACCTCAAGGCCAGGCGCCACCGCGGAGAAAAGTGCCTCGGGAAAATCATTGACAGCAAGTGTTCACTTTTGACCGAGCTTTCAAAAATGGATCATGTAAAATCACCCCCACGACTCCATTCTCCGCGTCACCGGTGAGGGACATCCGTCGCCATGAACTGGACGCCCGATTAGGACAAGCGCCTGCTCGAACTGAAGGCAGGTAAGAAACATGTCGCCGTAATCAGCAAGGCGCTGAAGCGGACGGAAGGCTCAGTTACCGCCAGACTCGCTATTCTGAAAAAACTTGCAAACCGTCAAATTGTCCCGGCAGGCCACGCGGTGACGGACGCACAAAGCGATTGAAGTCCCGACAAGACAAGGCCCGGCAGCTGCTCTCCCTTGGTCCAAAAAATCATTTCCCCGCCGCTGTTAGGACCGATTACGTAAGTGGGATCGGTTTGAATGCTCAACGACGCGCCGCGATTTCGACTTTGAAGCCGGCAAACAGGCTCAACGAGGAAGACAAGGCGATTTTGCAGGACGCAACGCTCCCGATCGACATTTTCAACCGCGAAGGAACGACGGTCGAAAGCGTGGCCCGTTCGGCAACCGACGATATGGAACGATAGGCGTCCGATAGTACTGATGGGTGCGCGTTTCCCAGTCTCTATGCGCGGAAGTCGGGCACATCTCTCAGCTGTTGCCCGATGATATTGGTTCGAAAACAACCGATGAACACATGGCGGCAACCAACTACCGTGCCGTACCCGACATGCCGCAACTACAACCCGGCCACGGTCGCGCGGCCATGTCGAGAAGGACGGCAAGCGTGCACCGCCACCGCCATCTCGCGCATGAGCCTCAGATTGGAACCGCAACATAATCCCGGCATTACCTGATTGATATCAACCGGGACGGACTTCGAATGGCTAGTGTTCTGAGCGATTTGGGTGGAATTTTCGTTGCTCGTCGCACTCTTTGGCGGCATGGCCGCGCTGTACTGGAAGTTCGTGCGCTAGGCGCGGACCAGGGGAGATTATGGTGCTTCGCGTTTCAAGTGCTCGATTGATTCCCGTAGGAACTTCACGCCTCCATCTTGATCCCGGTCCCGTTCGATGCGCACGGTTGCCGCCTTGATCCAAAATCCTCGCTGATGATCGGCTCGGCCCGGCGCGCCAGCGCAGGCAATAGATTGGATTAGAAATCGGCTTGGAAACTTCGTCCTCGGTCCATTTGCTCATTTGAAGCCTGCCTCTACCTCGACGAACGCTGAAGGGAAGAGAGCGGCCTTGGCTTCCGGCCGAAGGGGTCTGCCAGGGCCGGCAGTTCCGGGGGGACAGATCAGCCAAATCATAGGAACGATCCGCGCCCTGGCTGCATAGAATCGAGCGGCGTCTCCCAGTGCCGCACGGCTCCAGCTCACTGATCCAGGTCTCGACTCCGGGAGCTGGGGCCACTGGAGGGTGTTGCGTATGCGTACATTACCATCAACGGTCCCGGAAGCGGGCATCGATACCTACCTGGTGCTGGACGATTTGGGACGCCTCGGCCTCGTGTGGCGCGAGACCAGCGAAGAGGATGCTAACCACGAGACGCTGATCCGCGAGCTGCTAGACAATCAATACAGATGTCCGACGCGCATCGTCGCGTTCAATACCAGTAAGGGATGGTCCCGCGACGTGACTGCGGATATCGCCGACGAGCTACGCCGCCGGTTTGCCGAGTACGATCACGTGCCGGTTTCTGTGGAGGAGTTCTTGGAGATCGCAAGGCGCTAACGCGCGACAGGACTTGACCTTCAGCGACTGACTACTTCTTGTTTGGCCGTAAGACCATCCGAGCGCATCGCGTCGTCGATGGTTGCTAAGCCGTGCAAATCTCGCCGTCATCGCGATCAGCCGCAGACCCGCACCCGGCGGACACGCCAGCTATTGCCGTTCCAGAAACGCTGGGTCACCCATTCGCAACTGCCAAAATCGTCGTACGGCCCGGGACCTGCTCCGTAAGGGGCGGGCCAATAGCGGTCCGGAGCTGCGACACTCGGGGCGACGCCACGCTGTGTGCTTGCGGGCATTGCGGCGAACGAACCGACAATCGTCGTGACCGCTACAAATGCAGCAAATGTCTTCCTCATTCCAGGCCCTCCTGTGCACGCTTGGCGTGCGGCCACGCGATCGACCCAACACCCAAGACACCATGAAAATTCCGTCGCTGCACGTCAATCCCCAACGACCATCGTATCAGGTCTGAGTGCATTGATAGGGGCTGGCTTCGAGTTGCCCGTTTGCAAAGTCATGATGTCCGTTGTGGGTCACAAGCGCGGTGGAGGCAGCATGGAATGGGCGTCCGGTCGGCCAGCGACAGCCGACACGACAACGGCTTAAGCGTTGTTGTGCTTGGGGGCCAGTGGCGGACGTCCTGTTGATATCCGCTACAGAGGCCTGAAAGTTGTGAAGAGAAGCTAATTTCCCGCGCGAGACTGGATCTTTTCCTCGACCTGTCTCTTAACGGCGTCAAGGTTGAAGCTCGCGGGTATCCACCAGCGGAATCGTTCAAGCTCTCACCACGATTAGACGGCGTTCGTTCAAACGGGTCTTGGCGGATGTTGATAATGGAAGGCATATCGGTTGTCGTTTTTTCGCCCGGCCATCCATTGGGCTGCACGAAGAACTGATACTTGAAATCATCGATACGGAGAGCGCCGAGATGCGGACCGGCGAAGTAAAAGATCTCACGTCGGGCGGACGGTCCTTCGCCTGTAAGAAGGTCCATCTGGTTATAGCCGTCGAGATGGTTCTTGTAGTTTCGGCCCCCCAGCGTGACGCCTTTGAGAAGTTGCTCTGTAATGTTCGGGTTTCCTGCTGCAGCAGCGAGCGTCGGCAGCCAATCTAGCCCTGAGAAAACGCCATTCTCCACTGAACCCGGCTTGATGCGGCCCGGCCAGCGAATGATTGCAGGCACGCGGAAACCTCCTTCATAACTTGTGCCCTTGGTGCTTTTGAAACGGAGTCATCCCACCATCCGGCCAAGTGAAGACCTGCGCACCATTGTCAGTCGTGAAGATAACGATGGTATTGTTCGTCTCACCGATATCATCGATATGTTTAAGCAGAGCGCCGATGCTGTCATCCATTTGCGCCATACCGCCTTCTTCAAGTCCATAGTTTGACTCGTAGTTCTGCATCGCTTTGTATTTTGGCGACAGGAAGGTCCAGGCGTGCATGCGCGTGGTGTTGTGCCATACAAAGAACGGCTTGCCGTCCTTCTTGGCCTTGTCCATGAAGTCGCTGGAAGCCTTGACCAACACCTCGTCAAAAGTCGTCATGTCGTATTTGGGTTTTAAGAACGGCAAGTCGTGCATGTTCTGCACATTCGACATGTCCGCAAATGGCGGCAATGGACCTTCATCGATGATCCAATTCGATGATGCCGGTGTCGAGAATTGCGTCGTAACGCTCAAAACGAGATTCGTATCGCCGATAGGTCTTCCATCGCATCCACTTGGGCTTGGGCGGAAAATCCCAATCCTCGCGGTCCAGTTTTCCGATGGAGCAGAGCCGAGCATTGATCTTGGATTGCCCATGATGCGCGCGATTATCCCGATCGAGAAATTGGGTCGCATAGGCTACCTGGCGTTTCCAAGCTTCCCGGCTGCAGAAGCGCTTTGCACCCGGCGGCCGCCAGAGGACCGAGGCCAGCCGGCCGGTGACTGGGCATATGAAGTACCATTGGTGACCACCGAACCGTCGTGGTTGAGCCGCAAGCAAGATAAACTGATTGAGTCCACCCTCCAATTTCAGCCAACCCGACGATGTGTCGCTTAAATCAGCTGAAATCAGCGCCGACGCAACTTCTCCCCAATAGCTGTGCGTCCATCCGATTCCGCGAACGCCGCTATATCGCCCTCGCTGGACGAAGCCCCTCCTTGTGAGACCGTTGAGATCGAGTTTCAAACCGTCTTGCAGGCAGACCCTGCTTCGTGAACGTGCCATCCCTATGCTCTTTCAAAAGCCCCTCTTATGAAAGGAAGCGGTACGCAAGATATTTAACGAGCGGGCCATTGCTGCGATGGGGACGTCG
>Ga0207678_10001167_pt1 | contig 24027 bp, 18 predicted proteins | sample KBSC63metaG_FD_184319 | JGI IMG/M metagenome (GOLD analysis project Ga0207678, IMG submission 184319) | Corn rhizosphere microbial communities from Kellogg Biological Station, Michigan, USA - KBS C6-3 metaG (SPAdes) (version 2) | ecosystem: Host-associated > Plants > Roots > Rhizosphere > Soil ... | reverse complement strand
CCGGGACAGCTGGGCGCTGGTCGCGCCGACCGCCTCGAAGCCGGGGCGGATGCGGCGGAGGTATTCGTCCGGGTCGCCGGTCTCGGTCATCACCTCCGCCGCCACGGTGACCGCGGGATCGAGCGAGTGGCCACCCGCGGCCAGCGCGTATGCCCAGCGGAGGGTTGCCTCGGCCAGCAGCAGCGGGCCGGCACCGACCGCGCGGGCGCGGCGGACGGCGCCCTCCCAGGTCTCCGGCCGGGTGGGCTGGATCGCGACCGTGTCCGGCAGCGGGTCGGAGCGCGCGTCGCCCGGGGTCCGGGCCGGCAGCGCGGCCGCGTCGAGGGCCCAGCGGGCGGCCGACTCGCGGGCCGGCGGGTCGTCGCGCAGCTCGGCGCACGCGGCCAGGGCGGACAGCCAGCGGGTCCGGCGCCGGCCGTCCCACTCGGCCGCCCGGTTGAGGTCCGCGACCGCCGCCGCCCAGGTGTCGTCGTCCACCGGCCCGGCGAGCGCCAGCGGGGTCAGCGCCCGCACGCCGTCGGCGTACCCGTCGGGCGGGCGGACGGCGATCCCGGCCAGGTCGACGGGTACGGCGCGGGCGAGCGCCGCCAGCGTCCGGGACCGGCGGGCGGTGGCCCGGGCGACCGCGCGGTGCCGCCAGCGGGCCAGCTGCGGCGCGAACGGGTACGTCGCCGAGCGGGTGCGCAGCCAGGTGCGGTTGGCCGCCGCCAGATCCGCCGTCGCGCGTTGCACCTGGACGAGCGCGTCCTCCAGCCGGCGCACGCCGCCGAGCGCCGAGCGCCGGCCGGCCGCCTGCAGCAGCCGCTCGAACCGCCGTCCCTCGAGCAGGCACAGGCCGGTGACCACCAGCATCAGCACCAGCAGGACCACCGCGGTCGCCACCGACAGCGCCGGCGGCCGGACCGTGAACGTCCACACGGCCAGCACGACCACGCCCACGCACGCCCCGACCACCACCGCGGCCGCGTACTGCCAGCCCGAGTCCCGGCCGGCCGCGGTCACGTCCGCGTACCACCGCAGCTCGTCCTCCAGCCGCCGCCCGGGACCGGCGCCCGGCTCCAACCGGCGGTCCCCGTCGCGCAGCTCCCGCAGTGCTTCCCGGTAAGCAGAGTGCAGCCGGAGCGCACTCCCCGCGCTCAACACCGCCGCGGCGAGCAGCAACGCGCCCATTCCCACGAGCGCACTGACGACCACGGGCCCAGCCTGGCAGACCAATGATCTCCACCGCTAGAACGGGTGTTCGGCCGCCGTCGCACCGGAGCACTAGAGTCGCGGCGTGGCTCTCGCGCTCTACCGGAAATACCGTCCGGCCACCTTCTCCGAGGTGGTCGGTCAGGAGCACGTGACCGAGCCGCTGATGCATGCCCTGGCCAGCGGCCGGATCAACCATGCTTACCTGTTCTCCGGTCCGCGTGGCTGCGGCAAGACCTCGAGCGCCCGGATCCTGGCGCGCTCGCTCAACTGCGAGACCCGTGGCCCGACGCCGGATCCGTGCGGCAAGTGCGACTCCTGCGTCGCGCTCGCCCCGGACGGTCCGGGCAGCCTCGACGTGATCGAGATCGACGCGGCCTCGCACGGCGGCGTCGACGACGCCCGCGACCTGCGCGAGCGGGCCTTCTTCGCGCCGGTGAGCTCGCGCTACAAGGTCTACATCGTCGACGAGGCGCACATGGTGAGCCCGCAGGGCTTCAACGCGCTGCTCAAGCTCGTCGAGGAGCCGCCGGAGTTCCTCATCTTCGTGTTCGCGACGACCGAGCCGGAGAAGGTGCTGACCACGATCCGGTCGCGGACGCACCACTACCCGTTCCGGCTGATCCCGCCGGGTGTGATGCGCGGGCTGCTGTCGTCGATCTGCACGGCGGAGGGGATCGCCGTCGAGCCGACCGTGCTGCCGCTCGTGGTCCGGGCCGGCGGCGGCTCGGCGCGGGACGCGCTGTCCGTGCTCGACCAGCTCATCGCCGGGTCCGGGCCGGAGGGCGTGACGTACGCGCACGCGATCGGGCTGCTCGGTGTCACCGACGGCGCGCTGCTGGACGAGATGGTGGACGCGCTGGCGGCCGGTGACTCGGCCGCCGTGTACGAGACGGTCGACCGGGTGGTCGAAGCCGGGCACGACCCGCGCCGGTTCGCCACCGACTTGCTGGAGCGGCTGCGTGACCTGGTCGTGCTCGACGCGGTGCCGGACGCGAACGCCAAGGGCCTCATCGACTACCCGCCCGACGAGGTGGAGCGGATGACCGACCAGGCCGCCCGGCTCGGCACCGCGACCCTGTCCCGGATGGCGGACATCGTGCACACGGGGCTGATCGAGATGCGCGGCACGACGTCGCCCCGGCTGCTGCTCGAACTCGTGTCGGCGCGGATGCTGCTGCCCTCGGCCGCGGCCGACGGGGGTGCGCTGCTGCAGCGGCTGGAGCGGATGGAGCGCCGGCTCTCGGTGAGCGGCGGTGCGGTCGAGCCCGCTCCGGCGGTACGGGAGGCGCCGGTTCGGGAGGCGCCGGGACGGGAGGCGCCGGTTCGGGAGGCGCCGGGATGGGAGGCGCCGGTTCGGGAGGCGCCGGGACGGGAGGCGCCGGTTCGGGAGGCGCCGGGACGGGAGGCGCCGGGACGGGAGGCGCCGGTTCGGGAGGCGCCGGTACGGGACGCGCCGGCAGGGGAAGCACCGGCTCCCGAGACGGCGAAAGCGACCCCGGCGGCGCGATCGAGGCGCTCCCGGCCGGACCAGCCCGAACCCGCTGCTGCCGCGCCGCCGCCGTACACGCCGGTCGGCGAGCTGGACGCCGCCGCCGTACGGCGGATCTGGCCGGAGGTGCTCGACAACGTCAAGCGCCGCCGCCGCACGGCCCACGCCCTGCTGATGAACGTGTCCGTGCAGTCCGTCGACGACGGCGTGCTCACGCTGACGATCTCGTCGATCCCGCTGTCCCGCCTGCTCGCCCAGGACGCCAACACCGAGGTGGTCCGCAGCGCGCTGAAGGACGTGCTCGGCGTCGACTGGCGGATCGCCGTGGTGGTCGACGGCGACGGCGGGCCGGTCGGAGGCGGGAATCCAGGGGGCGCCTCCGGCGGCACCGCACCACCCCTGCCGGACGACGACCCCCGCGACGACGAGCCGTCCTCACCGACCGCGGACGGCCCGCCGGCGAGGGTCGACCCCGAGGAGGCCGCGATCTCGCTGCTGCAGTCCACCCTCGGCGCCAAGCGCATGGACGGCTGAGTCAGACCCTGGCCGGGCTCCGGGTCAGGAAGTCCAGCAGCAGCTGGTTGACCGCGTCCGGGCGGTCGAGCTGCATCCAGTGCCCGGCGCCCTCCACCCGGGCGTACGTCCACGGCCCGGCCACGTACGTGCCCGACGCGATCATCGGCTCTTCGAGCAGGAACCGGTCCCCGCTCGACCAGAGCCCGAGCACCGGCGCCGTGATCGGCGGCAGCGCCGGCGGCGGTGCCACCAGCCACGCCGGCGGCAGCGAGTCCCGGTAGATCCCGAGCGCCGCGGTCAGCGCGCCCGGCGCGGCCAGCCGGGCGACCACCGCGTCGGCGTCGGGGTGGGCCGACCACGCCCGCAGGTTCGCGTACCCGTCCGCCGACAGCCACTGCTCGGCCACGCCCTCGAACTGGAACAGCAGCATGTACCAGGACTTCTCGCGCTGCGCGAGGCCGGCCCGGGCGAACGCGGCCGGATGCCCGACGGACAGCGCCGCGAGGCTGGTGACCCGGTCCGGGGCGACCGCGGCGAGTCGCCAGCCCAGCGCGGCTCCCCAGTCGTGCCCGACCACGTGCGCCTCCGCCACCCCGAGCCGGTCCAGCACCCCGAGCAGGTCCCCGACGTGCTCGCCGAGGCCGTACGAGCCGGGCCTGTCCGAGGCACCGAACCCGCGCAGGTCGGGCGCGATCGTCCGGAAGCCGGCCGCGGTGACCGCGGCCACCTGGTGCCGCCACAGCTCGTGCGAGTCGGGGAAGCCGTGCAGCAGCAGCACCGCCGGTCCGCTGCCGGCCGTGGACACCTCCAACCCGACGCCGCCGACGTCGACGCGCATCACCGGCTCCCCGCCGCGCCGCGCACGGCGGCGAGCAGCTCGGCCCTGGACGCGCCGGGCGCGTAGTGCGGCCGGCCCAGGAACGCGGCCGCGTGCCCGAGCACGGCGGGATCGCCGAGCACCTCGGCCGGCAGCGCCTGCACGGACGCGATCGCGGCCAGCGCCCGCGCCACCACCGGATCCGTCCGCGCGCCGGCGCCCAGCGCGCGGGTCATCGCCCAGGCCGGGTCCTCCGGCTCGTACGGCACGCCGGCGGCGTCCGCCTCGATCTCGGCGAGCCGGTGCCGGTCGAAGGACAGGGTCGAGTCCAGGTACGGCGCGACCGTCGCCGCGGTCTCCGCGGCGAACCGCAGCACCAGCGTGTCCGGGTCGTCCGTGCCCTCCTTGGCGACGACGTCCCGGAGCACGCAGGCATGCAGGGCGCCGATCGAGGCACCCCGGCCGAGCGACGGGTTGGTGCTGGCCCAGGCGTCGCCGAGGGCGACCAGGCCCGTCACCACCGGCGCCGAGTCGATGACCAGCTCCCGCCGGCGGTCCTCGATCCCGGCCATCACGGAGATCCCGGTGATGGGCTCCGCGTCGATCCACCCTGCGGTGGCTGGGTAGCAGCGGATTGCTGCCTCCCAGCACGGCAGGTGGCGCAGCTCCCGCAGCGCCCGATCCCGCGAGCTGGTGGTGATGCCGACGCCCCAGGTGCCGTTGTCCGCCGGCAGCGTGAGCAGCGACACCGACTCGTTGTGGCTCAGCATCGAGTCGACACCGGCCGGCATGGCGCCGCGATAGTGCCGCCCGTAGTAGACGAACCCGCAGTCCGCCCGCTGGTCGACCGGAGCCCGGCCGCCGGCGTCGACGATCCAGCGGCTGACGGCAGAGCGCCGGCCCCCCGCGTCGACGACCAGCGACGCCCGCACGTCACCGGCGACGGTGCGGACCCCGACCACCTGCGGCACCGCGCCGCCGTCGGACGTCAGCAGCCCGGTCACCGCCACGCCACGGCGGATCCGCAGGCCGGGACACCGCGCCGCCGCCGACGCCACGGCCGCCTCGAGCACCGGCCGCCGGGCCGTGACCAGCCCGAACCGCTCGTCGCCGGGCTGCCAGCCGCCGGTCTGCGCCACCGGGCGGTGGTGCAGCGCGTTGTGGTCGAGACCGCCGGCCGCCCGCAGCGCGTCGAGCACGCCCGGCAGCTCGGTCTCCATCACCTCCCGCCAGCGCGGCAGCATCAGGTGCAGCTGGTGGAACTGGGCGACACCGCCGCGGTCCCAGCCGGTCCAGGCCGCCGCCGGCGCGTCGCCCGGCGGATCGGCGGCGTCCCGCTCCAGCACGGTCACGTCGTGACCGTCCCGGGCGAGCAGCATCGCAGTGGTCAGGCCGGTCAGGCCGGCCCCGAGGACGAGGATCTCTGCCATGCCGCGGACCGTCGCGCGATCCGCTGCTCACCCACCAGGCCAGAACCTGCTCAGTCGATGCTCACTTCGGTGCCCACCTCGACCGCCCAGAGCAGGTCGACCAGCCGGGCGGTGGCTCTGGCCAGATACCGCCGGTAGGTGCTGAACGGCAGGCCGAGCACCTCGGCCGCCGCCTCCTGGCTCGGCGTCCCGCACAGGTACGTACGGTCCAGCACCCGGCGCAGCGGCTCGCCCTTCGGCTCCGCCGCGAGCCGGGCGATGCCGGCCAGCAGCGACGCGCGCAGGTCCGGACCCAGCGCGGTGCCGGCCAGCGGGCTCGCGGCCAGCCGGTCCGGCCGGTTGACGTCGCGCAGCGCGGCCCGGACCGCCTCCTCGAACGCCTCCCGGCCGATCGGCGCCGGCCGGAGCAGCTCGGCCGGGGGCGGGCCGGTCTCCCCGGTCAGCTCGCGCCGCCCGGTCAGTTCGAGGAACTCCTCCAGCGGCAGCCGCCGCCGGTCCCACCCGTACGCGGTCACGTCGCCGCCGCCGAACTGCACCCGCGCCAACACGCCGAAGCCGAGGTATTCGAAGAACGGCCGCCAGAAGTCCTCGTACAGCGGGGTGACGACGTTCCAGGCGACCGGTCGGGAGAGCCACTCGACCAGCGAGGACACCGAACCGGCGAGCACGGCCATCGCATCCCGCTGGTACCGGCCGTGGTTGCCGAGGGCGCGGCAGATGCCGACCCGCTCGCCCGGCCGCAGCGGCGACCGGCGCGCGATCGCGTCCAGCACGGCCCGCACGACCGGGTCCTCCGGCACCGGGTTGTCCTCGGGCGACACGTAGACGTGCAGGGCGAAGGCCTCCACCCCGGTCTCGGAACGCGCCGTGTACAGGCCGTCGGGCTGCGCGTCGATCCACCGGCCGCACATCTCGGCGACCTCCGGTCCCTCCGCGGCGGCCACCAGCTCGAGCACCTCGACCCGGTCGGCCGGCGCGGCCGGGAGCATGGCCAGCACGCCCGACTCGCGCAACTGCCTGGCCTGCGGTTCGAGCGGGCTGCGCTTGTGCAGCAACATCAGCTCGATCGCGTCCCGGTGCCGGGACAGCGACGCCGGGTCGAGCAACCGGCCCACCGCGTGCTGGCGGATCGTGCGGTGCAGGGCAACGTACGCATCCGGGTTGCGCTGGGCGAACTCGGCGTCGAAGACGTCCCGGACCAGGTCGTGCGGGTAGAGCCCGTCGCCGGAGCGGCCGACGAACGGCCGCGCCGCCAGCCAGGCCCACACCTCCGGCGCCCGCGCGCCGACCGTGGCGGCGAGCAGGTCCTCGGTGGTCCGGTACGCGTGCGCGCAGGTGGCCAGCCCGGTGCGGTGGTCGGCGTCCGGCACCTCGCGGACCAGCACCCGGCACAGCTCGCCGACCAGCTGGGGCAGCTGGTCCAGCCGGGTCGGCACCGTACCGCCGGCGCAGGTCTCGGCGAGCAAGGTCAGCGTGAGCGGGTGCCCGCGGCCGAGCGCGGACAGCCGGTCCCGCTGCTGCTCGGGTACGCCGAGCCGGGCGAGCAGCTCGACGCTGTCCGCCGGCGGCAGCACGGTCAGGTCGAGCCGGCGCAGGAGCAGCCGCCAGCCCGGGTCGGCCGACCAGGCCGGGTCCGGCGGCTCCCGGCCGGCCAGCACGACCACCGAGTCGGCCGGCAGCGACGGCAGCAGGTGCTCGCGGAACCACCGGTCCAGCCGGGTGAGCAGCTCGTACCCGTCGACCAGCAGCACCGGCCCCGGGCCGTCCGTGACGGCGGCGACCGCGCGCGTGACGTCCTCGATGGACCCGCCGAGGTCGCGGCCGTGCAGCAGCAGCGCCGGCCGCCGCGCCTGCACCGCGCGGCGGCGCAGCTCGTCCAGGAGAGTGGACTTGCCGATCCCGCCGGGGCCGTGCACGAACAGCACCCTGGCCGGGTCGGTGCCGGCCAGCGCGGCGTCGAAGGACAGCAGCTCCGGAGCACGGCCGACGAATCCTCGGCGGCGGGCGTCGTCGAGGACGGCGGAGAGGGTCGGGCCCATCGCTCGTGCTCCTCGCAGGTACGCCGATCGTGCTAGCGGATCGCCAGGAAGGCAAGGATGCCGGTGGCCAGCGCGGCGGCGACCCGCTGCCGCCCGGCCGCGGAGGCCTGCAGCGCCGCGTCGGCGCGGTTGGCCATGTTGCCGGCCTCGACCATCACCGTCGGCCGGCCGGACAGCGTCAGCCCGGCCAGGTCGTCGCGGACGTCGAGCCCGTCGCCGCCGGCGATGTAGGTCGCGTAGCGCAGGCCGCTGCCGGCGAGCATCGCCTTCCGCACGGCCAGCGCGAGCGCGGTGCTGGCCGCCTTGTCGCCGGCCGGCCGGGCCGCCTCGATGACGTGGAAGCCGGTGCCGCTGGTCGGTCCGCCGTCGGCGTGCACCGAGACGACCGCGTCGGCCTTGACGACGTTGCCGAACCGGCCGCGCACGTCGACGCACGGCCCGACCCCACGGTCGCTGGACCGGGTCAGCCGCACGTCGAGGCCGCGGGCGGCCAGCAGCGACCGGAGCCGGAGGGCGACGTCCCAGGTGAAGGCGTGCTCCGCGTACCCGGTCGCGGTCTGCGCGCCGATCTCGTTGCACGGCTTGCGTACGCCGTTCCCGGCGTCGACCAGCCGTTTCACCTGGCCGAGGTGGTCGATGTTGCCGCCGTTGTGGCCGGGGTCGATCACCACGACCGGCCGCCGGGCCGGCGGCGGGGTGGTCCGGACGGCGGTCGGCGGCGGGCTGGTCCGGACGGCGGCCGGCGACGTGGTCGGGCGCGGCGGCCCGGGCCGGGTGCCGGTCGGAGCGCCCGCGGCGACCTCGGGTGTGGCCGGGGCGGTGGAACCGGCCGAGCTCGGCGGCGGCGCCGCGACCGGCGAGGACGGCGTCCCGACCGCGGTGACGGCGCCGCCCGACCCGCAGCCGGCGGCGAGCAGCGCCAGGACCGCCGCCGGCAGCCACCGGCGCCGGCCACCGCTCGATACGCCGCGCATCCGCACAGCCTGCCAGTTCACCCAACGTCGTACCCGCCGGATAGGCTCGGACGGACCAGCAGCCGAGCCCAGGAGACCCACGTGCGACCCGGTGGCCAGCCCAACATGCAGCAGCTGATGAAGCAGGCGCAGAAGATGCAGCAGGAGCTGCTCGCCGCCCAGCAGGAGCTGGCGGACACCGAGGTGACCGGGTCCGCCGGCGGCGGCCTGGTGACCGCGGTGGTGACCGGCGCCAGCGAGCTGAGGAGCATCACGATCGACCCGAGCGTGGTCGACCCGGAGGACGTGGAGACGCTGCAGGACCTGGTCGTCGCCGCGGTCCGGGACGCCAACCGGGCCGCCCAGGACCTGGCCGGGCAGCGGATGGGGCCGCTCACCCAGGGCATGGGTGGTCTCGGCCTGCCCGGGATGTAGGGGAAGCGTGTACGAGGGCGCGGTCCAGGATCTGATCGACGAGCTCGGCCGGTTGCCGGGCATCGGTCCGAAGAGCGCGCAGCGGATCGCCTTCCACCTGCTCGCCGCGGAGCCGGCCGACGTGGGCCGGCTGGCCGCGGCGCTGCAGCGGGTGAAGGACGAGGTCAAGTTCTGCACGACGTGCGGCAACGTGGCCGAGGCGGAGCAGTGCCGGATCTGCCTCGACCCGCGCCGCGACGAGACGGTGATCTGCGTCGTCGAGGAGCCGAAGGACGTCGTCGCGATCGAGCGGACCCGCGAGTTCCGCGGGCGCTACCACGTGCTCGGCGGCGCGATCAGCCCGATCGAGGGCATCGGCCCGGACGACCTGCGGGTGCGCGAGCTGCTGCAGCGGCTGCAGGACGGCGCGATCACCGAGCTGATCCTGGCCACCGACCCCAACCTCGAGGGCGAGGCCACCGCGACCTACCTGGCCCGGCTGATCAAGCCGATGGGCCTGCGGGTGACCCGGCTGGCCAGCGGGCTGCCGGTCGGTGGCGACCTCGAATACGCCGACGAGGTCACGTTGGGCCGCGCGTTCTCCGGTCGTCGCCTGCTCGACGTCTGAGCGATCTTGTAGTTGCGCGGTGAACCAACGGATGGCCGCAGTCGTGTTGCGGTCGGGGGATCGCAGTCACCGGGTTCACCGACCGCGGCGACTGACCACCGCCGTGCCGGCGTTGCTGCGATCCCCTGCGACGCCGGCGTGCCCCCGCCGGTTGGCCGCCCGCTTCACCCACGACTCACGGCGGGCGAGCCGGCCGCGGTGCCCCTGGCCTTCCCCCGAGGCCACGGGCACCGCGGTTCGTCAGCCCGGCTGCTCCGACTGCCAGGTCTGCCCGCCGTCGTACGAGAGCTCGACCGTGCCGGGCGTCGACGGCAGCCCGAGCAGCACCCGGCTGCCGCTGAGGTAGCCGGGTGTCCCGGGCAGCGCGGTGAACCGGTCGTCCGGGCCGAGCCGCCACGCCTTGCCGTTGCCGTCCCCGACCAGCAGGCCGCGGGCGTCGACCACGGCCGAGTACGCCGAGTTCGGCCCGTCCGGTGGGGTGATCCGCCGCCAGTCGCCGCCCGGGCCGTCGATCCGGCGCACGTCCGGAAGGTCGTTCGGCCGGCGCCCGACCAGGTATGCGCCGCCGCCGGGGATCGAGGCGAGCACCACCGGGTCGGTCAGCACCATCCCGGCGGCGAGCGGGATCGTCCGCCAGCTGCGGCCGCGGTCGGCGCTCACCGCGGTCAGGCCGCCGCTCGGCCCGACCTGGGCCACCCAGAGCACGTTGCCGTCGACCCTGGCCAGCCGCAGGCCGAACCCGGACAGCGTCGGCTGGGACCGCAGCGGCCGCAGCTCGCCGGTGCTCAGGTCGACCGCGGTCACCGCGTCGGCGCAGGTCGGGCACAGCTCGGAGGCGAGCACGGCACCGGCCGGGAGCGCGTCCACCGGCGGACCCGTCCGCAGATGGAGGATGTGCACGGTGTCGCCGCCGTCGTCGGAGACCTGCATGCTGGTGCCGGCCGTGAGCAGCACGTGGTCGTCGGGGGTGGCCCGCATCGTCACGTCCAGCCCGGTCGTGGTGGTGCCGGTGAAGTGCACCGGTGTCGGCGCCCAGCCGGGGACGACGAGGTTGCGGCGGTACACCCGGTAGTCACAGTCGTGCAGGATCCGGTTGCCGCACGCGGCGACCAGCGCGTACGCGTAGCGCGCGCCGGCGGTCACCGAAACCACGATCGGCTGGGTGTCCTGGTCGGGCAGGGCGGCCGGGGAGGCGGCCGCCGTCGGCACGGCCGGCGACGGCGACCGGGAGCCGCCGGTGCTGTGCAGCAGCGCCGGAACCCCGAGGGCCAGCGCGAGCACGACCCCGGCGATCAGCCATCGGCGGGAGGGCGGCGGGGCGTCCGGGCCGCTGCTGAGCACATCGGGCCCGGCCATGGTTCGAGGTTAACCGCGCCCGGGCCGTCCAGCTCAGGGCGGAAGCAGGAGAACCGTCCAGGCGGCCTCGTGGTCGTGCCGGATGAGCAGGTGACCGCCGTCCGCGGTGATCGCCGCGACCGTGCTGCCGCCGCGGCGCAGCACCGCCGGGATCAGCGGCGGGTCGCCGGCCGCACCGCCGGGCAGCTGGAAGCTCACCGACCGGCCGGTGTCGTACAGGACCTGACCGCCCGCCGACCCGTCGGCCAGCAGGATCCCGCCGTTGGGCTCGCCGACCGCGGTGGTGAACTTCGGCGTCGACCCGATCGAGCGGGAGTAGTCCACCAGCCGGGTCCAGGACCGGCCGGTGGTCCGCCAGACCTGCGCCACGCCGGCGTCGCCGGCCGGCAGCGTCCGGGTGACGACCAGGTAGGTGCTGCCGCCGGTGCCGGCGACGAGCGACAGGTCGGGCGTCCGGTAGGGCACGCGCACCACGGTGGTGCGCCGCCAGCTGCGACCGGCGTCGGTGCTGCTGGCCACGACCAGGCCGGTGCCCTGCCGGGCCGCCGCGTAGAGCGTGTGGCCGACCGTGACGACCGACCGGAGGTCCGGCATCGGCTGGGCACGCAGCGGGTGCCGCTCGCCGCCGGCCGGGTCGAACACCCCGACCCCCCCGTCGCCGAGGTCGGCGACCCGCCCGGGCGGCACCGCGGCGACCGGGGCGCCGGTGCGGCCGGAGCGCGCGGTGAACGTGCGCCCGCCGTCCCGGCTCACGTACGCGCCGGGCCGGGTGCCGTCCAGCACGGTCACGTACCGGCTGCTGACCAGCAGCCGGCCCGGCGACACCGAGCTCGCCGGCACCGTCATCCGGGTGCTCGACCAGTGCGCGCCGTCCCAGACGAGCAGCCGGTAGCCGCACCGGCCGGCGCAGAAGCCGGCCAGCGCGTAGACCCGGCCGCCGGCGACCGCGGCGTCGTAGAGGTAGTAGCTGGGCGGGCGGATCACCGGCGCCGGCAGCGCGACGACCGGCAGCCGGGGTGCCGGCGCGACCGGCTCGCCGGACGATCGGGCGGCCAGCACCACCGCGAGCCCGATCAGCGCGACGATCGGGAGGATCCAGCCCCGGCCGCGCAGCGCAACCTTGGACGGCGACCGGGCGGACCCGGACTCGAGCAGGTCGCGCCCGGCCACCTCCTCATGGTCGCAGCCCGGGGCCGCCCCGACCATGCCCAAACCGGACGGCCCCGGCGGGGATCAGCTCCTCGCCACCCGCGCGACCGCGTTGAGGACGGCGTGCAGCGAGGCGGTGACGATGTTCTCGTCCACCGCGACGCCCCACAGGATCCGGTCGCCGATCTGCAGCTCGAGGTACGCCGCCGCCCGGGCGTCGCCGCCGGCCGAGAGCGCGTGCTCGGCGTAGTCGAGCACCCTGACCTCCCAGCCGAGCGGCGCCAGCCCGGCGGTGAAGGCGGCGATCGGGCCGTTGCCCTGCCCGGTCACCACCCGCGGCTCGCCGTCCACCGTCACGTCCGCGGTCACCCGCACCGTACCGTCCACAGTGGACGACTCGTGCCGGAGCAGCCGGACCGGCCCCGGGGTCAGGTATTCGGCCGAGAAGATCGACCACAGCTCGTCCGGCGCGACCTCGCCGCCCTCGGAGTCGGTGTGCTTCTGCACCACCTGGGAGAACTCGATCTGCAGCCGGCGCGGCAGGTCGAGCGCGTGCTCGGTCTTCATCAGGTAGGCGACGCCGCCCTTGCCGGACTGCGAGTTGACCCGGATGACCGCCTCGTACGACCGGCCGACGTCCTTCGGGTCTATCGGCAGGTACGGCACCGCCCACGGGAAGTCCGAAGTGGACACTCCGGCGGCCGCGGCGTCCCGGTCAAGGGCCTCGAAGCCCTTCTTGATCGCGTCCTGGTGGGAGCCGGAGAACGCGGTGTAGACCAGGTCGCCGCCGTACGGGTGGCGCTCGTGCACCGGCAGCTGGTTGCAGTATTCGACGGTCCGGCGGATCTCGTCGATGTCGGCGAAGTCGATCATCGGGTCGACGCCCTGGGAGAACAGGTTCATCCCGAGCGTGACCAGGTCGACGTTGCCGGTGCGCTCGCCGTTGCCGAACAGCGTGCCCTCGACCCGGTCGGCGCCGGCCATCACGCCGAGCTCGGCCGCGGCGACCGCGGTGCCGCGGTCGTTGTGCGGGTGCAGCGACAGCACGACCGCGTCCCGGCGCGGCAGGTTGCGCGACATCCACTCGATGGAGTCGGCGTACACGTTCGGGGTGGCCATCTCGACCGTCGCCGGCAGGTTGATCACCGCCGGCCACTCCGGGGTGGGCTGCCACACGTCCAGCACCGCCGAGCAGACCTCGAGCGCGTAGTCGAGCTCGGTCCCGGTGTACGACTCGGGCGAGTATTCGAACCGGACCTCGGTGTCGCCCATCGTCTCGGCCAGCTTCAGGCAGAGCCGGGCGGCGTCGGTCGCGATCGCGGTGATGCCGGCCTTGTCCAGACCGAAGACCACCCGGCGCTGCAGGGTGGAGGTCGAGTTGTACAGGTGCACGATCGCCCGGGGCGCGCCGGCGATCGACTCGTAGGTCCGCTCGATCAGCGGCTCCCGGGCCTGGGTGAGCACCTGGATCGTCACGTCGTCCGGGATCAGGTCCTGCTCGATGATCTCCCGGACGAAGTCGAAGTCGGTCTGGCTGGCCGACGGGAAGCCGACCTCGATCTCCTTGTAGCCCAGGCGGACGAGCAGGTCGAACATGCGCCGCTTGCGGGCCGGCGTCATCGGGTCGATCAGCGCCTGGTTGCCGTCGCGAAGGTCGACCGAGCACCACAGCGGCGCCTGCTCGATCCGGTTCGCCGGCCAGGTGCGGTCGGGCAGCTCGATCGGGGTGAACGGTTGGTAGCGCCGGAACGGCATGCCGGACGGCGTCTGTACCGGCGGCTGGTAGTCGAAGGACACGGCGGAAGGGCTCCCTCAGGCGGGCGGGTGGCGGCCAGCAGCCGTGAACCCCGCGGCGGGGAGCCGGCCTCTAGAGGGCCCCGCCGCGGCAGAGAAGGAGCAGGCTCCTCTCGTACGCCACGGGCTCACCTTACCCGGTCGGGCCGCGCGAGCGGAGCCGGGTCGATCAGGCCAGCCGCTGGTCGGGCCGCGCCGGCACGGTCGGGTGGATCAGGCTGCCGGCTGGTCGGGCCAGCGGGTCGATCAGGCCACCCGCTGCCCGCGGGGGAGCCGGTGGGTCGGCGTGCGCAGCCGGACCGTGGTCAGCCACAGCGCCCCGGCCGCCAGCGCGAGGTCGATGCCGAGCCCGAGCGGCCAGACCGGCCCGCCGGTCACCCCGTCCGGCACCGCGAACGCGGTCCCGTACTGGTCCTCGACCCGCTGTGGCGTCGCCCTGATCCTGTGCAGCTCGCGGGACAGCGAACCGAGGACGTCGACGTCCGCGGGCACCTCGACCAGCTGCCCGTTCGGCAGCCGCTCCCCGTGCACCGGCCCGGCCGGGGCGGAGTCGGCCAGCACCACGAACGGGTTCGGTGCGAGCAGCCACCAGGTCCGGTCCGGTCGGGAGATCGTCGTCTCGTACGACGTCTCGGTGCAGTGGGTGGCGTCGGCGCAGACCCGGGAGGAGCCGCTGACCGTCTGCTGGGTGCTGGCGGTGACCAGCCCGAAGGCGATCGCGGTGCCGGCGGCCAGCGCGAACACGGTCAGGTACGCCAGCACGCCGGAGGTGGTCGAGCGGGCCAGCACTGCCGACAGCCCGAGCGAGATCGAGCAGACCACACCGAGCAGCAGCGCGGTGACCAGGTAGACCCCGGCGATCCGGCCGACCGACAGGCCGCCCTCCTGGTAGCACCACAACGCGAGCGGCAGCGTGACCGCGAGGAAGACCAGCGCCGTGCCCCAGGACGCGAGCAGCTTGCCGAGCGCGATCTCGCCCGCCCGCAGCCGGGTCACCTGCAGCGTGGCCAGCGTGCCGCGTTCCCGGTCGCCGTTCACCGACTGGGCCGCCAGCGCCGGCGCGACCAGCAGCGCCAGCGCGAGCACCACCAGCACCACCACGCCGAACATGACCGCGCCGAGGGTGCGCTCCCGCTCCACCGACTCGCCGACGATGTTGGGCTGGCTGGCGGCGGTGCGGACCAGCCAGGTCACCACGGCCAGCACGACGAACCAGGCGCCGACCAGCCAGCGCCACCGCCCGGCCCGGATCCGCAGCTTGAACTCCAGCCGCGCGACCGTGAGCACCCCGCTCACTCCGCCCGCTCCCCGGACTCGCGCTCGCTCACTTCTGCCCTTCCACCAGGTCGAGGTAGGCGGCCTCCAGCGAGCCGCCGACCGGGGCGAACGCGGTCACCGCGACCTCGGCCGCGACCAACTCGCCGAGCAGCCGGGCCGCGGCCGCCTCGCCGCCGAGCACCTGGACGTCGATGCCGGCGTGCCCGGCGGCCACCCAGCCGACGCCGACCCGCTCCAGCGCCCGCTGCAGCGCGGCCGGGTCGACCGCCCGCAGCCGGTACGTCCTGGCCGACCGGGCCGTGGGCAGCTCGCCGACCTCGTGCTGGCCGACCGTACGGCCGTGGTCGACGAACACCACCCGGTCCGCGACCTCCTCCAGGTCGGACAGGATGTGGCTGGAGACCAGCACGGCCCGTCCCTCGGACGCCAGCCGGCGCAGCAGGTCGCGCAGCTCCACCCGGCTGCGCGGGTCGAGCCCGGAGGCCGGCTCGTCGAGCAGCAGCACGGCCGGGTCGTGCACCAGCGCCCGGGCCAGCCCGAGCCGCTGCTTCTGCCCGCGGGACAGCGTGTGCACCGGCGCGTCCGGGTACGGCAGCCGGGCAAGCGCCAGCAGCTGCTCGGCCCTGGCCGTCCGCACGCCGATCGGCAGCCGGTACGCCGCCGCCATCACCTCCAGGTACTCCTGGCAGGTGAGCGTGTCGTACAGCCCGAACACGTCCGGCGACCAGCCCATCCTGGCCCGCACCTGGTCGGCCTGGGTGACGGGGTCGAAGCCGGCCACCCTGACCTCGCCGGCGTCCGGGGTGAGCAGGGTGGCCAGCACGAGCAGTGCGGTGGTCTTGCCGGCCCCGTTCGGCCCGACCAGAGCGGTGACCTGACCGGGCGGCGCGTCCAGGTCGATGCCCTGCACGGCGTGCACGGGCCCGAACGAGCGGCGGACGCCGCGCGCGCTGATCCCGCCACCGGGGTCGGGAAGGGTCATCGTCGTCTCATCTCCGGAGTCCTACTGGTCGCTGCCGTACTGTGGACGCGCCGTACATCGGGATCGTGGCAGCAGGAGGACATCTTCGTGGGGCTCGTCGTGCAGAAGTACGGCGGCTCGTCGGTCGCCGACGCCGAGCGGATCAAGCGGGTGGCCGAGCGGATCGTCGCCACCCGGCGCGACGGCCACGACGTCGTGGTCGCGGTCTCCGCGATGGGCGACTCCACCGACGAGCTGCTCGACCTGGCCAAGCAGGTCACCCCGCTGCCGCCGGGCCGCGAGCTGGACATGCTGCTCACCGCCGGCGAGCGGATCAGCATGGCCCTGCTGGCGATGGCGATCCACGCGCTCGGCATCGACGCGCGCTCGTTCACCGGATCGCAGGCCGGCGTGATCACCGACCGGACGCACGGCAAGGCCAGGATCATCGACGTCACCCCGGGCCGCATCCAGGGGGCGCTCGACGCGGGCGCGGTCGCGATCGTCGCCGGCTTCCAGGGCGTCTCCCAGGACACCAAGGACATCACCACGCTCGGCCGCGGCGGCACCGACACCACGGCGGTCGCGCTGGCCGCCGCGCTCGGCGCGGACGAGTGCGAGATCTACACCGACGTGGACGGGGTGTTCTCGGCCGACCCGCGGATCGTGCCGCGGGCCCGCCGGCTGGAGACCATCACGTACGAAGAGATGATGGAGATGGCCGCCTGCGGGGCGAAGGTGCTGCACCTGCGGTCGGTGGAATACGCGAGGCGCTACCAGATCCCGGTCCGGGTCCGGTCGTCGTTCTCGCAGCTGCCGGGGACCCTGGTCGCCGGGACGATGGAGGACCTACCGATGGAACAGGCGATCATCACCGGCGTCGCGCACGACCGCAGCGAGGCGAAGATCACGGTGGTCGCCGTGCCGGACAAGCCCGGCCAGGCGGCCCGCATCTTCCGCGCGGTGGCCGAGGCCGAGATCAACATCGACATGATCGTGCAGAACGTCTCGGTGGCCGCCACCGCCCGCACCGACATCTCCTTCACGCTGCCGAAGGCGGACGGGCCGGCCGGGATGGCGGCGCTGCAGAAGGTGCAGGCCGAGGTCGGCTTCGAGTCGCTGCTGTACGACGACCACGTCGGCAAGGTCTCGCTGATCGGCGCCGGGATGCGCTCGCACCCGGGCGTCTCGGCCCGGTTCTTCGGCGCGCTCGCCGACGCCGGCGTCAACGTCGAGCTGATCTCCACCTCGGAGATCCGGATCTCGGTGCTGGTCCGGGACACCGACCTCGACCTCGCGGTGCAGTCCGTGCACGACGCGTTCGAGCTGGGCGGCACCGACCAGGCCACCGTGTACGCGGGGACCGGCCGGTGAGCGCCGCCCCGGGCCGCCGGCCGACGCTGGCCCTGGTCGGCGCGACCGGCGCGGTCGGCACGGTGATGCTCGGGATCCTGACCGAGCGCTCGTTTCCGTGGGGCGAGATCAGGCTGGTGGCGTCGGCGCGGTCGGCCGGGCGGACGCTGCGGGTGCGCGGCGAGGACGTGACCGTGCGGGCACTCGCGCCCGAGGTCTTCGACGGCGTCGACGTGGCCATGTTCGACGTGCCGGACGAGGTGTCCGCGCAGTGGGCGCCGGTCGCGGCCGCCCGCGGCGCGGTGGTGGTGGACAACTCCGGCGCGTTCCGGATGGACCCGGACGTGCCGCTGGTGGTGCCGGAGGTCAACCCCGAGCAGGCCGCGGTCCGGCCGAAGGGGATCATCGCCAACCCCAACTGCACGACGATGACGATGATGGCGGCGCTCGGCGCGCTGCACCGGCGGTGGGGACTGCGGGCGATGGTGGCCGCGTCCTACCAGGCCGCGTCCGGGGCCGGGCAGCCCGGCATCGACCGGCTGCAGGCCGAGATCGCCGCGACCGCCGGCGACCCGTCGCTCGGGTCGGTGGCGGGCGACATCCGCAAGGCGCTGGCCGGGCTGCCGGCCGGCTCGCCGTTCCCGGCGCCGCTGGTGCTCAACGTGGTGCCCTGGGCGGGCTCGGACAAGGGCGACGGCTGGTCGTCCGAGGAGCTCAAGGTCCGCAACGAGTCCCGCAAGATCCTCGGCATCCCCGACCTGGCCGTGTCGGCGACCTGCGTACGGGTGCCGGTGCTGACCACGCACTCGGTCGCGCTGCACGCGACGTTCGCGTCGCCGCTGACCGTGGGCGAGGCGCGGGCCGAGCTGGCGGCGCAGCCGTCGATCGTGGTGCTCGACGACGCGCCGGCCGGCGTGCTGCCGACCCCGGCGGACGCGGTCGGCACCGACCCGACGTACGTCGGCCGGCTGCGGCAGGCGCTCGACTTCCCGAACACGCTCGACCTGTTCGTGGTCGGCGACAACCTCCGCAAGGGCGCGGCGCTCAACACCGCCGAGATCGCCGAGCTGGTCGGCGCCGGGCTCAGCTGACCCGGCGCAGCTTGGCCTCGGCCAGCCCGTACACGCCGTAGGCGAGCAGACCCAGCGCGATGAACACCAGCAGCCACTTCCCGTACGGCTCGCCCGCGAGCGTCTTGAGCGCGCCGTCGAGTCCCTTGGCCTTGTCCGGGTCGTACTGCACGGCGGCGATCATGACCAGCACGCCGATCGTGCAGAAGACGATGCCCTGGGCGACCCGGCCGAACCGGCCGAGCGCGATGACCGCCTTGCGCGCCTTCGGCGACATCTCGCCGACCTTGAGCTCCTTGGTGAAGTCGGCCGTCCAGCCGTCGTGGATGTAGTACAGGCCGACTCCGATGATCACGAGCGCGGCGAGGCCGACCAGGAACTGGCCACCCGGCCAGGACAGCACGGCCGCGGCCTGCTTCTGGCCGCCGCCCGACGAGCTCGAACCGGAGCCGGTCGCGATCTTCACCGCGATGACCGCGACAGCGCCGTAGCCGACGCCCTCGGCCAGCGCCTTCACCCGCTGCTTGGCGTCGGTCGCCACCGGGTCGGCGGCCGGCCCGAATGCCGCCGACAGCAGCCGCCACAGCGCATAGCCGATCAGCCCGATCGCGACGATCCAGACCAGCACCTTGCCGCCGGGCTGGGATGCGATCTCCCGCAGGGCGCCGTTCTGGCTCGCCTGGTCCTCGGAGTGACCGAACGCGACCCGGAACGCCAGGATGCCGATCACGATGAACATCACGCCACGGGCGGCGAGGCCGAGCCGGGCGAACCGCTCCGGCCAGGGGTTCGCAGCCGCCTTGTGGATGACCTGGCCGCCTGTCGTGGTCACCGGACCCACTCCTCTGCTCGCGCCGCACGGACGATCCGGCAGCATGTCCCCGACAGAACTGCCCGACCCGAGAGGTACCCGAACCGCGGACCTGTGAATCCGCCCAACCTCTGGCGCAGCCTTTACCCGAGGGCCCATCCCGCGAACCGGGCCGTATGGTGGACGCGTGCCGCGCTACGAATACCGGTGCCGCGACTGCGAGAGCACCTTCGAGATGTCCCGCCCGATGGCGGACTCGAGCCTGCCGGCGCCGTGCCCGCAGGGTCACGCGGACACCGTCAAGCTGCTCTCGACCGTGGCGCTGACCGGGGCGCCGGCCGCGGTCGCCGCCCCGGCGGGCGCCGGCGGCTGCTGCGGCGGAGCCTGCGGCTGCGGCGGCTGACCTCCGCGCGACCCGCGCGACCCGCGCGACCGGCGCCACCGGCACCGGCCGGCGCGACCGGCGCAGCCCGGGCGTTGAGGGAGTCTTGGGGAGCGGACAGACTGCGCGGATGACCGGAGCTGTCCGCGTGCCCTGGCGCCGCCCGCTCACCGGCCGCGATCCGGAGGAGCCGCACCGGGCCTCCACCCCGCTGGAGCTGCTGTTCGACCTGAGCTTCGTGGTCGGCGTGGCGTCCGTCGCGGCCGAGTTGTCCCACGGCGTCGCCGAGGGCCACGTCGCCGCCTCGATCGGCCACTACCTGATGGTGTTCTTCGCCATCTGGTGGGCCTGGATGAACTTCAGCTGGTTCGCCTCCGCGTACGACACCGACGACGTCGTCTACCGCCTGCTCACCCTGGTGCAGATCGCCGGCGTGCTGGTGCTCGCGGCCGGCGTCCCGGCCGCCTTCGAGCACGACGACTTCACGGTCGTCACCATCGGCTACCTGATCATGCGGATACCACTGGTCGTCCAGTGGTTGCGGGTGGCCCACGACGATCTCTCGCGGCACGCCGTCGCCGTCCGGTACGCGGTCGGTGTGTCGGTCGTGCAGGCGCTCTGGCTGCTCCGGCTGGCGCTCCCGGACACCGCCGGCCTGATCGCGTTCTTCCCGATCGCCCTGCTGGACGTCGCGGTGCCGATCTGGGCCGAGCGGGCCGGACCCATGACCCGCTGGCATCCCGAGCACATTGCCGAGCGGTACGGCTTGTTCACGCTGATCGTGATGGGAGAGGTGATCCTGGCCGCGACGACAGCGGTCCAGGCCGGGCTGACCAGCGAGGGCGTGTCCGCGACGCTGCTCAGCCTCGCCGGCGGCGGCCTGCTGCTGGTCTTCGGGCTGTGGTGGGTCTACTTCCTCCGGCCGGCCGCCGACGGGCTGCGGGAGACACCCGGCAACTCGTTCGTCTGGGGCTACGGCCACTACCTGGTGTTCGCCGCGGTCGGTGCGCTCGGTGCCGGGCTCGAGGCGGCCGTCGAGAGCGCACTGCACGAGGCGCACGCCGGCCCGCGCACCGCCGCGTTCGCCGTCGCGGTGCCGGTTGCGGTGACGCTGCTGGTGATCGGCGGCCTGCAGGTCCGGCTGGTCGGCGGGGGTGCGCTGCTGGCCCGGTACGCGGCGGCGGCCGCGGCGATCGCGCTGCTCGCCGTCGTCCCGCCGCTCGGGCTCGCCGTCGTCCTGATGGGCCTGGTCGCCGCCGTGCTGGTCGCGGCCGAGGTGCTGCGGGTCAGCGACTCCGACTCCGACGACGTCCACGGCTCCCGGCCGCCCGCATAGAAGGCCGCATGCCGCGATACGACCCCAGGGCGGCCGCCGCGGGCGGTGTTCAGCGCAGGATGCCGGTGTGGCCGAGCGAGTAGCGGCCGGGCTGCGGCCAGACGCACAGCCCGTGCGGTCCTGAGCCCACGGGGATCTTCGCCAACAGGTGACCGTCGGTGGTTCGGATCGCGTAGACCACCCCGTCGTACCGGCCGGACAGCCACAGCACCCGCCCGTCCGCGGACACGCCGCCCATGTCCGGACTGCCGCCGCCGGGGATCCGCCAGGTCACCGCAACCCTCCGGGTGGCAAGGTCGAGCACGGACACCGACCCTTCGCCCCGGTTGGTGATGAACAGCCGCCGGCCGGAGCGGTCGACGTACAACCCGTGCGTGCCCTTCCCGGTCGGCACGAAGCCGACGACCCGGCTGGCCGCGCCGTCGATCTCGTACACCCCGTTCGCCACCATGTCGGCGACGTAGAACACCCGGCCGTCGGGGGAGAGCTTGACGTCCTGGGGCATGCCGCCGGCGACGCGGGTCAGCGGGATCGTCCGCAGCACGGTCTGCCCGGCCACGTCGACCACGATCATCCGGTCCGCGAACTCGCAACTGGCCAGCAGCGTCCGGCCGTCGGCGGTGAAGTCCATGTGGTCCACTCCCGCGCACTGCGGGACCGGCAGCGAGTGCTGCACGCGCCACGTGTGCGGGTCGTAGAAGTCCAGCCGCCGCAGCGCCTCGGCCACGACGATCGCGTGCCGGCCGTCGGGCGTGAAGTAGAGGTTGTACGGGTCGGCGACGTGGATCCGGCGTCCCGGCCGGCCGGTTCTCGGGTCGAACTCGAGCAGCGTGTTCGAGTTGTCGCCCGCGGCGTAGAGGGCCTTCAGGTCGTACGCCGGGATGACGTGCTGGATCTCGATGCCGGCGTTCGGCACCCGCTCGACGACCTTGTACGTCGCGGGATCGATGACCCACACGTCGTTGCTCTTGGTGTCCGGAACGTAGATCAGCGACCGGGCCCGGCGCGCGACCGGGCTGAGGTCGCCCGGACCGTCGGCGGCGTACACGTTTCCCGGGTCGGTCGGCGGTGGCATGCCGGGCAGCAGGTGGGCCGGGGCCGGCCCGGCCGCCGGTGCGGTCCGGGTGCCGGTGGCCGCGGGCGACGCTGCCCGCGACGCTCGTCCGGACGCTGCCGGGTGAGCCGCGCCGGTGCAGGCCGCGACCGCGGCGGAGGCCGCCACCGCCGCGGCGAGCAGCAGCGCCGAGCGCCGGACGGCTTGCGGCGGCATCCCGACCCGTATCCCGGTCATGGCCAGGGCGTGTCCGCGGCAGGATCATCGCGGCCACCGGCCGCCGCTGTCCGCCCGCCGCCCGGTACCGGCCGCGGAGGGTACGGCGCGAGACGGGGTGGCCGTGCGGGACGCACTGCGTGTCGTTACCCGGGTCTGGCATCGGGCACACCCCGCCGGCCGGACGTCCCTGCAGGTCAACGCGGTGTCAAGGGCCCGCAAACCCGTCCTGGTCGGTCCGGACCGCGCTCGGCCGGTCCGGCTACCGGGCGGCCCGGATAATGGTCTGGTGGACCTCCTCGATCTGCTGCCGGACGGCGCCGACCCGGACGCGGTGTTCGAGGCGTTCGCCGACTGGGCCGCCGACCGCGGGTTCACGCTCTACCCGGCGCAGGAGGAGGCGCTGATCGAGATCGTCTCCGGGGCCAACGTGATCCTCTCCACCCCGACCGGCTCCGGGAAGAGCCTGGTCGCCGCCGGCGCGCACTTCGCGGCACTGGCCGCCGGGCAGCGGACGTTCTACACGGCACCCATCAAGGCGCTGGTGAGCGAGAAGTTCTTCGACCTGTGCGCGATCTTCGGCACCGCCAACGTCGGCATGATGACCGGCGACGCCGCGGTGAACTCGCAGGCGCCGATCGTCTGCTGCACGGCCGAGGTGCTGGCCAACATCGCCCTGCGGGACGGTCCGGACTCGGACGTGCGGCAGGTCGTGATGGACGAGTTCCACTTCTACGCCGACCCGGACCGCGGCTGGGCCTGGCAGGTGCCGCTGATCGAGCTGCCGAAGGCGCAGTTCCTGCTCATGTCCGCGACGCTCGGCGACGTCAGCCGGTTCGAGCGCGACCTGACCCGGCGCACCGGCCGGGAGACGGCGACCGTCCGCAGCGCCGTCCGGCCGGTGCCGCTGTTCTACTCGTACCGGCTGACGCCGCTGCACGAGACGATCGAGGACCTGCTCTACACCAAGCAGGCCCCGGTGTACGTCGTGCACTTCACCCAGGCGGCCGCGGTCGAGCGGGCGTCGGCGCTGATGAGCATCAACGTCTCCACCCGCGCCGAGAAGGACGCGATCGCCGCCGAGATCGGCAACTTCCGGTTCACCACCGGCTTCGGCCGCAACCTGTCCCGGTTCGTCCGGCACGGGATCGGCGTGCACCACGCCGGGATGCTGCCCAAGTACCGCCGACTGGTGGAGCGGCTGGCCCAGGCCGGCCTGCTCAAGGTCGTCTGCGGCACCGACACGCTCGGCGTCGGGGTCAACGTCCCGATCCGGACGGTGCTGTTCACCGCACTGTCCAAGTACGACGGTCAGAAGGTGCGGCTGCTCTCGGCGCGGGAGTTCCACCAGATCGCCGGCCGGGCCGGGCGGGCCGGCTTCGACACCGCCGGAACGGTCGTCGTGCAGGCGCCCGAGCACGTGGTCGAGAACGAGAAGGCGCTGGCCAAGGCCGGCGACGACCCGAAGAAGCGGCGGAAGGTGGTGCGCAAGAAGCCGCCGGAGGGCTCGATCGGCTGGGGTGAGCCGACCTACCACCGGCTGGTCGAGGCCGAGCCGGAACCGCTGACCTCCCAGTTCCGGGTGTCGCACGCGATGCTGCTCAACGTCATCGCCCGTCCCGGCGACGCGTTCGCCGCGATGCGGCACCTGCTGGAGGACAACGACTCCGACCGGCCGACCCAGCGGCGGCTGATTCGGGAGGCGATCGCGATCTACCGCTCGCTGCTGGCCGCGGGCGTGGTCGAGCGACTGTCCACTCCGGACAGCGAGGGCCGTACGGTCCGGC
>Ga0207678_10001164_pt1 | contig 24067 bp, 21 predicted proteins | sample KBSC63metaG_FD_184319 | JGI IMG/M metagenome (GOLD analysis project Ga0207678, IMG submission 184319) | Corn rhizosphere microbial communities from Kellogg Biological Station, Michigan, USA - KBS C6-3 metaG (SPAdes) (version 2) | ecosystem: Host-associated > Plants > Roots > Rhizosphere > Soil ... | reverse complement strand
GCCTGATCTAGGCGCAAAGCGCAGCCATAGCTCGTGCTATGGCGAGCATTTGCAACGACGAGCAGGCGCCTTTTGACGTGATGAGCGGGCATGATCGAAATACTCTCAGCCTCACAGTCCTGCCGCCATCAAGGCCTCGCGCACAGCAGTCGCTTGCCGCCTCGACACCGCAAGCCATTCATCTACGGGAGCAACCTTTACCGCCCAGCTTTCTCCAGCTTCGTCGTCGGAGCCTGCAATCACACGTCGCTCAAGCGCCCGAACAGCCCGCTTCGCAACCAGTGCATTGCGATGCACGCGGATAAACCGGTCTCCGAGACGTTGTTCAAGATCGCTCAAGGCGTCGTCAAGCACATAGGTGTGCTCTGCTGTGCGCAGGGTCACGTACTTCAGCTCGGCCTTCAGGTACAGCACGTCCGATACCGGTACGCGCACCACGCGACCGCGGTCGCTCACCACGACAACCGGCTCGGTCTCGGCAGCCCCGGCAACCGCCGAAGGAGGCGGCGCGATGGCCAGCCGTTGCGCCACGCGCTGCAAGGCCGCATGCAATCGTTCGCGACGAACCGGCTTGGTCAGGTAATCGACAGCCTCAAGATCAAACGCCTTCAACGCATGCTCGGTGTGCGCCGTCACGAACACCACTGCGGGCGGATTGGTCAACTGCTGCAATTCCGCGGCAAGCTGCGTCCCATCTCGACCGGGCATGTGAATGTCCAGCAGCATCAGATCGCAAGTCTGCGATTGCAGCCACACCAGGGCTTGCGTGGCATTGGCGGCTTCGCCCACCACGTTTGCCTTGGGGCTCGTGCATTCGCCGACCAAGCCACGAAGCCGCAAGCGGGCGAACTCCTCGTCGTCGACAAGCAAAACACGCAGGGCTGCAGCTTGAGTTTCGGTCGTCATAGGGGTACCACGATCTGCACGCGAAATATGTTGCCGTCCTGTTGCGCATCGAACTGCGAGGCAACGTCGTGCATGAGTCGCAAGCGCTCGCGTACGTTGCGCAAAGCGATACCGTTTCCCGGCTTGGACGGCAAAGCAGAGACCGTGTTGGCAATAGACACCACGGCACGCCCGAGCTTGACGCGGGTGCGAATGCGAATGGAGCCGCCGTCGGCCGCCGGCTCGACACCGTGTCGCACGGCGTTTTCGACCAGCGGCTGCAGCAGCAATGGAGGCATGCGCGCCGCGCCGGCGTCGGGGTCAAGCTCCCAGCTCACCTGCAAGCGGCTGCCGAAGCGAATTTGCTCGATGGCGAGGTAGCGCTGAGCCAGCTCTACCTCATCGGACAAGGACACTGCCTCGCCCGTGTTGGTGAGCGCGACGCGAAACAGCTCGGCCAGGTCCTCGAGCACACCCTCTGCACGAGCCGGGTCCAGGCGTACGAGGCTCAGCGCAGTATTGAGCGTATTGAAGAGAAAGTGCGGCCGGATGCGCGACTGGAGTTCGGCGAGCTTCGCAGTGGTGTCCGCTGGCAGCCGGGCCTGCGCACGCAGACGAAGCCACTGAAAGATGGTGGCCGCCAATATCGCCCCGGCGATGGCCGAGGCGAGGTAGTGCGGTGCACCAAAGAGCTCCAGCCCGGAGATGAAACCAAGCATCCAGCCGAACACGCCGCCCAAGGCGCCAAGCGCCGACGCCGCCACCCACTGCCCGGCCAGTGGCAATCGGCCGAGGGGTGCCTTGAGAACGCAGGCGCCCAGCAGCCAGAAGAGCACACCCGGTAGCGACACTGCCACGCCGATGGCCGCAAGCATCAGCCACGAGTTGAATCCGCCAGCGGCGAACATGACAGCCACCGCCACGACCAGGGTGACGAACATCACTGCGCGGAGCACGACGCCGACGTGGCACACGTCGAACACCTCGGCCGCTGCGTTGGCGTGGGGGCCGACCGACAAGGGCGCGTCGAAAATGGTGCTTGCGAAGACCGTGCTGCCGAACATCTCGCTCGAACGCACGGATTCGCGGCCGACGCTGTCGGGCGGGCTATCTCTGGACACCAATCTGTCGTCTTGGCCTAGGGGCATGGAAGGGGGTCCGAACGGGGCCTTTGGGGATGCTGGAGGTGCTCGATAGAATCGCACCGCCCCCGCATTGTCGTCAACTGAGAGGCTGAGAGTATTTCGAACGTGTCCGAGCAGCACTTCAAATGGCGCTGATCTAGGCGCAAAGCACAGACATAGCTTGGCTATGGCGAGCATTTGCAACGACGAGCAGGGGGCTTTTGACGTGATGAGCGGGCATGATCGAAAAACTCTCAGCCTCTGAGCCCAGCCGCCAGAAGCATCTCGCGGCACAACTCACGCTTTCATTCGTTTGCGCCTATCCCAATGTCCTCCAACCAACTCGACAAGAAATCCGAAGCCTGGTCCGCGCTCTTTTCTGAGCCCATGAGCGAACTCGTCAAGCGCTACACCTCCAGCGTCTTCTTTGACAAACGCATGTGGCGAGCTGACATCGCCGGCTCGCTCGCTCACGCGCAAATGCTATCGGCGCAAGGAATCATTGGCTCGGACGATCTGGCGGCCATCCAGAAGGGCATGGCCCAGATCACCGAAGAGATTGAATCCGAGCGTTTCGAGTGGAAGCTCGATCTGGAGGATGTGCACCTCAATATCGAAGCGCGGCTCACGCAGCTCGTGGGCGATGCGGGCAAACGGCTTCACACAGGGCGTTCGCGCAACGATCAGGTCGCAACCGACGTGCGGTTATGGCTGCGCGAAGAGATCGACACCTTGGCACCTTTGCTTCGGCAAATGCAGATGGCACTCATCGAAGTGGCCGACCAGAACGTCGACACGATTCTTCCGGGTTTCACGCACATGCAGGTGGCTCAGCCGGTGAGCTTCGCGCACCACCTGCTCGCATATGTCGAGATGTTCTCGCGCGACGAACATCGCCTGGCCGATGTGCGCAAGCGAGTCAATCAATTGCCCTTGGGTGCTGCTGCCCTGGCCGGCACGAGTTACCCGCTCGATCGTGAAATGGTCGCCAAGACCCTGGGCTTCGATGGCGTGTGCCAGAACAGCCTGGACGCCGTCAGCGACCGCGATTTCGCGATCGAATTCAGCAGCTTCGCGAGCATCACGATGATGCATGTCTCGCGTTTGGCGGAAGAGATCGTGCTTTGGATGAGCCAGAACTTCGGCTTCATCGACCTGGCTGATCGCTACTGCACCGGCTCGTCGATCATGCCGCAAAAGCGCAATCCCGACGTCGCCGAACTGGCTCGCGGCAAGAGCGGCCGGGTGGTGGGCCACCTCATGGGCCTGCTCACGCTGATGAAGGGCCAGCCCCTCACCTACAACAAAGACAACCAGGAAGACAAAGAACCCTTGTTCGATACGGTCGACACGTTGCGCGACACGCTGCGCATCATGTCCGAGATGGTGGGCGGCATCACAGTCAAGAAGGACGCCATGGAACGTGCAGCCTTGAAGGGCTATGCAACGGCGACCGATCTGGCCGACTACCTCGTGAAGAAGGGCCTTCCCTTCCGCGATGCGCATGAGGTGGTGGCCCATGCGGTGAAGTCGGCCATTCAGCTGGGCGTGGATTTGAGCGAACTGCCCCTGGAATCGCTACAGGCGTTCAATAAATCGATCGGACAGGATGTATTCGAGGTGTTGACGCTGCGCGGGTCGTTGAATGCACGCAACGTGCTTGGCGGAACCGCGCCAACGCAGGTGCGGGCGCAGTTGGCTCGGCATCGGGCTCGGTTGTCTTGAGCCGTTTGGCCACGGGGCCAAAGAACCACCCTTTTCAAGGTCTTCGCTCCTTCTGGGAGACCCTGGGAGAGCAAATTGGGTGAGGACCGTGGGCGGTGAATAAGGCCATGGGTTGCCCTCACCGCATCCCCTCACCCAACATCTCCCCAGAGGGGAAATGAGCCAATCAAAACCTGGACAGGGGTGGGCAAAGAGCCGGCACTTGACGACGTACCGGCTTCGTCAACGGTGCTTGATGGGCGCCTGGTAGAGCCACACTCGGCGCCCATCCGGGCAGTCGAGCGTACAGGTTGGTGCGAGATCGGGCACCTTGAATTCGAGGCTCGCCATCCATGCACCGGGCCGCAGTTCGCGGCCGGCCTTGGTCGCAGCGCGCGCCATGGTTTCGGGTCGCTGGAACAAATAAACCATGTCGTAGGCCGACCAGTCGGCGCTCCAGATGTCACCACGCCGCACGCTTGCGAAACGCGTGCGCAAAGCGCAGGCGAAGCGCAGCGGCCAGCTCCACTCGAGGCCGCTCAGTTGAGCGTTCGGATAGGCCCGGTGCAGTTCAACCAGTCCGTCGCCGAGGCCGCACCCGGCATCGAGAATACGTGCGCCATCCGGCAGTTGCACCATGTCAGGCAGGCCCTTGAGCGCATCAGCTGGAGTTGGGAACAGCGGCGCATCGCGCCAGGTGTGGACGGGGTAGATGACGGCCATCAAGGCCAGCGGCAATAGCCACGCCCAGGCAGGCACGTCGCCGATCAGGCCCGAAGCACCGAGTGAAAGTGGAAAGCCCCAGGCGATGAAGATGCGGCGCCAACGGGTATCGCCGCGAAAGCTGAAAGCGACTGCAATGCCGGCCGCAAGCAACACCGCGACGATGGGCGACATCTTTAGAAAGCGCGACGCGACGATGAAGACGGCCCATGACGCCGCCCACATGAGCAACGCCGGCAGCGGCCAGGGCAGCTTGCTGGCAGTTGTGGTCGAGGTAAAGCGATGTGTCATAGGGCGATCAGGTCTCGCAAAAAGAAGCGATGCCCGTACTCCCATTTCAGAAGTGGAATGCCGCCTCAACTCCCATTCGCCTAGATCGGCGAAGAGAGCACGGTTTGTCTCATGACCTTTTCAGTACTCGCGCAGCTTCACCCGCAAGCGCGCGATGGATTGGCTGTGAAGCTGGCAAACGCGTGACTCAGTCACTTTGAGCACGGCCGCGATTTCTTTCAGGTTCATGTCGTGCTCGTAGTACATGCTCATCACGTACTGCTCGCGCTCTGGCAATGACTTGATCGCCTCGATCAGCGCTTCGCGCATGCGGTGGTCTTGCAACTGCGCGAGTGGATTGAGGCCATCGTCAGCCACGTGCCGGTCCAGGAAGTCGTTATCTCCCTCGTCGCCCGACATGTCTTCCAGGTAAACCAGTTGGGTGCCACGCACCTTGCCAAGCAGTTCCTGATATTCGACCAGCGTGATGCCCATCTCGCGGGCGATTTCGCTTTCCGCCGGCGCCCGCCCCAGTCTCTGTTCGAGTCTGTGGACGGCCGCCTCAATGCTTCGCTGCTGCTTGCGCGTGCCACGAGAGAGGTAGTCATTGCCGCGCAGTTCGTCGAGCATGGCGCCGCGTATTCGTTGCGTGGCGAAGGTCTCGAACTGGACGCCCTGAGCCGCGTCGAAACGAGACAAGGCATCGGTGAGTCCGACCATTCCGACCTGGATCAGGTCGTCGATTTCAACATTGGCCGGAAGCTTGGCAATCATCTGATGTGCGAGGCGGCGCACCAGTTGGCTGTACTGCTTGAGCATCGAGTCAACGTCGAGTCGGCCTTTGGCGGTGTACATGTTCGGTCAGCTCCAGAGGGGCTCTCAGCCTCTCAGTTCATTGCCGGCGCGTTCGAATGCGCGCCGTGGTTCGAAGATGGGATGTCGATGGCCGCCCCGAAGTGCGGCTGCAAGGTGTCGCGCGCCCATCTGCGCAGCGAAGGTGTGGGCACCTCGTTGGCGTCGGTCGCCGGGTCGATATGCACCCAGTCACGCAGCACCGCACCAAGAAAATCGTCTGCGCAAGTGGCGAGTTGCATTGCAATGCGCTCGGCGCGCGGCGAGGTGGGAGCCGCGCTCAACAGAAGGTCGTGCACGACGAGATTGGCGCGCTGCGTCAGCAGCTTCATCCCGGCGTAAGCATGAGTCACGCTTTGCGGCCGGTCGTCGGCCAGCAGCAGCGGCCTCGCCTCGCTTTTGGCGAACATGCGGCACAGATCACTGGCCGATGCATGAATCAGGATCACGTCGGCGTATGGCGCCGCATCGGATGCCATCTGCAGGAAGGACGCGGTCGAGCCATGCGTGTCGACGAACTTGATCGGAAGCGTGCGTGCGGCGAGGTAGGAGACGTGCGACGACAGCGTCTCGACGCATTCGGCGAGGTCCATGGTGGCCATCTCGGCATGCATGGGTGAGCGTTCGCCGGCGTCAACCACCAAGGTGTGCTTGCCATGTTCGGCGAAGGCAGCGCAAAGCCGTTCGAGCAGCACGCCACCAAAGGCCACGTGCGGGTTCGACACCACCGGCACGAAGCGCACGCGCGCATGCGCGAAGAGGCGGCGCAGTCCGTCGGCCTGGTCCAGCGGCGTGGGGCGTGAATGGAGTCCGGTCATGGTCGTCTTGTGCGTGTTCTGCGGAATCGTGTGCTGGACTTCAGACGTGCAGGCCGCCGTTCGAGGCAGCGCGCTGTTGCGGCGCGGCAAAGATGAGGTTCATGTCGCTCGCATCCATGCGATAGGCCGTACCCGCGCTCGGGCGCAGCGCGCGGTGTACGAGCGCATGCGACGACAGGCGGTGCCAGTCTTCTGGGACGCGCTGACCGTTGGCGACACCGAGCACCACGAGTCGGTGGCGGATCAACGCGTCGAGGGCGGGTCCAAGTTTCACGGCTTCGTCCATCTTCGACAGGATCACGCCGCGACACAGGCTCGCGCGGTAGGAGATGAGAACATCTTCGATGGTCTCGCCTTGCTGCGCGGCATTGACCACGAGCAGCTTCTGAATGGAGCGGTGGCCCAGCATGTCCAGCAGCTCGCGCGTGCGGGTGTCGCGCTGCGCCATGCCGGCGGTGTCGATCAACACCATCTTCTTGGCGGCCAGCAGATCCAGGAGATCTTCGAGCGACGCGCGGTCGTGCGCCGTGTGAACCGGCACGCCGAGGATGCGGCCATAGGTGCGAAGCTGTTCGTGCGCGCCGATTCGGTAGGCGTCCAGCGTGACGAGGCCGAGATTGGATGCGCCGTACTTGGTCGCGAAGGCGGCTGCGAGCTTGGCAGTGCTGGTGGTCTTTCCGACCCCGGTAGACCCGACCATTGCGTACACACCGCCCTGGTCTTCGAGCGCCGCTTCGGCTTCACCCGTCATGAGGTTTCGCTCGAGAACACCGGCCGCCCAGGCGGCTTCATCGGCCACCTCGGAGCTCAGGCTTTCGGCGAGCTTTCGGATGAGCGCGGGCGAGAAGCCGCACTCGAGCAGCTTCTGGGTCAGGCGGGCCTGGCCCGGCTGGCGCTGCAACTTTTCCATGAAGGCCAAGGCACCGAAGCGCTCTTCGATCAGCCCCTTCATCGAGCGCAACTCGTTCATCATTTCTTGTTCGCGGCGCAAGGCGGCTGCGTCCTCGGTCGCGCGGTGCGCACGTGGCGCGTCAGTGGCCACGTCAGCAAGCGACGGGACGTTGGTGACAGCTGCGGCGGCTCGGACGTCCTGGCGAAACTCCGGCGATTCGCGGTGTGCAATCTTGGGCAGAACCGCAGCGGCCGCGACAGGTGCCGGTGCGGCTTGGGCAGCAGCAGGAGCATTCATGCGTGCAGTGAGCTTGGCTTGCAGCGGGCTCATTTCGGGTTCGATCCGCTCGACCGCCGGCGCTTCAGCCTTCATGGCGGCTTCGCGGCGCTTGAGCATGCGTTCGCGCACATAGTCCTGGAACGACAAGGTACTCATCGATAGCTCTTCGACATCCCTTTGCACTTCAGCTTGCGAGGAGACCTTGCCCGCGGCGGCAGGCTTGGCCGGGGCTGGAGCGCGGGCCGCGGGGCGTGGCGAAACAGGAGCCGCCGCAGGGGCAGCAATGCGCTCGATGTGCTCAATGCTGTCCGGGGCCATTGCCAGCACTTCCACACCTTCGGCGCAGGGCTTGGTCAACAACACGACGGCATCGTCACCCAGGGCCTGACGCACAAGGTTCAGTGCGTCGCGCGATGTACGCGCTGTGAATCGTTTGACGTTCATGTCATGCCCCGGATGGTCGTGTCGGTCGAATTTCTTGAAACTGCAGCCCAGTGTGTAAGAACCGTTACGTTGTTGGTCATCCGATGAATGACCGGTTTGCCTGCCAATTGGCGGGCCACGTTGCCGGTGTCTTCAGGATGGGACGCATCGGATCGAACTTGTTGGACGGTTTTGACATTGTTTCGGGCGTGGTCAAAGACTTAAGCGAGATAAGAGGGGTAAAGGCGACCCTGCTCGATCTCTCGCGATAGACGAAACGGTTCGAGAAGGGACGAGTCCTCGCTCTCCCGCTGGGAGGGCTGGGGTGAGGCAGCGGGCATTGAAGTCCGTGGCCTTGCATCCTCCTCCGCCGTCGCCCTCACCCACTCCAAAAAGACGGGCATTTGAGTGCTCTGCCGCGCAGGCAGATAGCCATCGCGAAGACAGTGGCCTCAAGGGAAGGTCACGCGTGCCCGATGAGCTTGTTACGCCGCGCCGCCGATGATCGAGCCGATACGGATCGAATGGGTCTCGGGAATCTCGCTGTGGCCGAGCACGCGAAGCCTCGGCGCAGCGCGCTTGAGCAGGCGAGCCATCGGGGCACGGATCATGTCGGGCACCAGCAGGCATGCCGGAATGCCCAGGTCTTCCTGGCGCTGGGCGAATTCGGCAGCGCTGCGTGTGAGCGTGTCGGCTACGCCTGGGTCCAGCGCTGCGCCGTGCGGCGAGTTCAGCGCCTGGGAGATCATTCGTTCGAGTTCGGGCTCAAGTGCAATCACATCGAGCTCTCGGGTCGGTCCATAAATCTGCTGCACGATGCTCGGCGCAAGGTGGATGCGAATGCGACGAGCCAATTCACTCGGGTCGGTGACCGTTGCCGCATGCTCGGCCAAGCTCTCGATGATGGAGCGCATGTCGCGAATGTGCACGCCTTCTTCGAGCAACAACTGCAGCACCTTTTGCAGCGGGGCAATGCCGACCATCTTCGGAATGACGTCTTCGATCAGCTTGGGTGCGAGCTTGGTCACGTGTTCGACCAGTTGCTGCGTCTCTACTCGACCCAAGAGCTTTGCAGCATGCAACTGCATCAAGTGCGACAAATGCGTGGCGACAACGGTCGAGCAATCAACCACCGTAAAGCCCGACATCTGCGCCGCTTCGCGCTGCCGTTCTTCGATCCAAACCGCCGGCAATCCGAATGCTGGATCTTTGGTCGCTGTGCCGATGAGGTTGGTGGTTGCGCCACCGGGGTTGATCGCAAGCCACATGCCGGGGAAGGCTTCGCCCTCGCCCACCACCGCGCCACGCAGCGTGAGCCGGTACATGCTGGGTTTGAGTTCGAGGTTGTCGCGGATGTGAACCGGCGGCGGGAGGAAGCCGACGTCCTGCGCAAACTTCTTGCGCACGCCTTTGATGCGCGCCAGCAAGTCGCCTTCACGCGTCTTGTCGACGAGCGAGATCAACCGATAGCCCACTTCGAGCCCAAGCGTGTCGACCGGCTGGAGGTCGTCCCAGCTTGCTTCGGCATTTGCAGGCGGCAGCTCGCGCGGCGGCGGTGGCTCTTCGGCAATGCGTTTGTCGCGCTTGCGCATCCAATAAGCGCCGTAAGCCATCGCAGCGGCGATGAGCAGGAAGACGATGTGCGGCATGCCAGGGATCAAGCCCAGCGCACCGATCACGGCCGAGACGATCCCCAAGGAACGGGGCGAGTTGAAGACCTGCTTGGCGATCTGGCTGCCGACGTCGTTTTCCTTGCCGACGCGCGACACCACCATGGCGGCTGCGACCGAGATCAGCAGCGCCGGAATCTGCGCGACGAGCGCGTCGCCCACCGCCAGCAAGATGTAGCTGTTGGCCGCATCGGTCGCGGACAGATCGTGCTGCGCCACGCCGATGATGAACCCACCGATGATGTTGATGAACAGGATCAGCAAGCCCGCCATGGCGTCCCCACGCACGTACTTGGAGGCACCGTCCATGGAACCGAAGAATTCCGCCTCTTCGCCTACTTCCATGCGGCGCTTCTTGGCTTCCTTCTCGTTGATGAGGCCGGCGTTCAAATCGGCGTCGATCGCCATCTGCTTGCCGGGCATTGCGTCCAAAGTAAAGCGCGCGCCGACTTCCGCGATCCGCTCCGCACCCTTGGTCACCACCACGAAGTTGATGACCACGAGGATGGCGAAAACAATCAATCCGACCGCGAAATTTCCGCCGATGAGGAAGTGCCCGAACGACTCGATCACCGCGCCCGCAGCGCCCGGCCCCGTGTGACCTTCGAGCAGCACGACTCGCGTCGACGCGACGTTCAACGACAAGCGCAGGAGCGTCGTGAGAAGAATCACCGTCGGAAAGGCAGCGAAATCCAATGGACGGATCATGTAGGCCGCAACCATCATCACCATCAGCGCCATCGCGATGTTGAAAGTGAACAAGAGGTCGAGTGCGAAGGACGGCAGCGGCAGCACCATCATCGACAGGACCATGATGATGAACATCGGCGCCATCAAACCGCGGATTGCCGCGGTGTTGGGACCAAGCCACTTTTGCATTTGCTGCATCAGGCCGTTCATTCAGCGCTCTCCGGCTTGTTGTGCGGATCGAGTTCGGGCGGCACGTGGACTGCAGGCACTTCACCGGGCATTGGCGCATGGCCCGCGAGCGCAGCACGCAACTGGTAAACGTAGGCCAGCACTTGGGCCACTGCGGCGAAGAGCGCGGCGGGAATTTCGCGATCGACATCGGCGTGGGCATAAAGCGCACGTGCGAGCATCGGCGACTGCAGCACCGGCACCTTGTTCGCCCGGGCCGTGTCACGGATCGACATCGCAAGCAGGTCAGCGCCCTTGGCGACCACGCGCGGCGCGGCCATCTTGGCGTCGTCGTACTTGAGCGCAACGGCGTAGTGGGTCGGGTTCATGACCACGAGGTCAGCGCGGGGCACGGCTGCCAGCATGCGGCGGCGCGACATCTCGCGCATGCGCACCTTGATCTTGGCCTTGACCTCGGCATTGCCCTCGACTTCTTTGTGTTCCTGCTTCAACTCCTGGTGGCTCATCTTGAGCCGCGTGAGATGCATGTGGCGCTGCAGCGGCGCGTCGATGGCGGCACACAGCGCGAGCGCGAGCAACAAGAGCAGGAGGCCGCTCAACACGATGCTGCCGACTTGCGACAAGGCAGCAGGCAGCGGCATGGCGATGACGCCGCCGAAAGCCTCCATGTGGCTGTTGAGATATGCCGCGCCGATGGCGCCCAGTACCAGCGCGAGGCCGCAGGCCTTCAGCGCATCGACGAGCTGCTGCTTGGAGAAGAGCTTGGGCAGGCCAGTGACGGGGTTGAGCTTTTCGAACTTGGGCATCAAGGGCTTGAGCGTCCAGTTCCAGCCGCCGATGAGCAAGCTTGCGGCGATGGCAACAAGCGTCATCACGGCGCCAAGCGGAATCACCACCCACAAGAGCTTCGCAGCCATGGCCGACAGTTGCTGCGCCATGAGCTCGGGGTTGGTGCTGGCTGCATGGTCAAAGCGCAAAGCGTCGGCCAGAAGCTGCTGCAACCAGGCCGTCAGCTTGGGCGCCAGGACAACGAGAACCGCGCCACCCGCCGCAATCGCTGCAAAGTGCCCCAGATCGCGCGACCGCGCAACCTGGCCTTCTTCACGCGCTTTCTCAAGCTTGCGTTGCGAGGCCGGTAAGTTGCGATCTGATCCGTTGTCGTCTGCCATGGCGATGCAGTCCCAAAGATGGGCGCCTCGTCATTGTTCCGGGACGACGGAAAAGCTTGAGCCGAATGAGAGGGCAGAAGCCGAGCCTTTTCAAACGGCGCCGAATACCAGAATCGACCAGCAAGCGCAGCAAGCGCAGCAAGCGCAGCAAGCGCAGCAAGCGCAGCAAGCGCAGATCAAGCCACGCCCGCGGATCCGGCTTTGCCGGTCCGCTTGGGTGGCGCCCCTTGGGGGCAGGAGCGCAGCGACTGGGGGGCCAACATCAGAACCCGAGGCTAGCCAACAAGTCGTCAACCTCACCCTGATTCGCCACCACATCCGTGCGCGTGCTCGGGTCCACAACCGGCCCGTTCAGAACGTCCGGATCGACCCGGTGCTGCGCCACCTGATCGGGCGGCGCCGCTTGCAGCAGCAGCTTCACGAGGCTGTCTTCCAGATCGCCGGCCAGCTTCACGACCTTGGCTACCACTTGGCCCGTCAGGTCGTGGAAGTCCTGAGCCATCATGATGTCGGTCAGGTGCTGGTCGATGCGGGCGGTGGCTGCTTCCACATCGCCCACGAAGTTCATCACTGAGCCCGAGGCCACGGCCTTGACCGGGTCGGCAATGATGGCCTGCGCGATCTCGCGGGTTTCGCGCGCGATTTTTTCGTGTTCGGCCTTCGCCTGGTCCACGGAGTTCAGCACTTTCTCCGCCGCCTCGCCGGTCTTCTTTGCAACGTAGTTAAGGCGACTGCGAGCATCTGGAAGATTGTCCGCGGCGATCTGCAGGTTGGGCATGACACCGAGCTGCTCCAGCGTGTCATGGAGCAAACGCGTGAGGTGGCCCAGTTGCTGGTAGACGACTTCGGGCGATACGCCAGAAGTGGCTGCCGGTGGTGCAAGCGTGATGTAGTCGTCCATTTTCATGATCCCTTCCTCAGGCTGCGGTCATCAGTTTTTGCATGATCTTCTGCACCTTCTCTTCCAGCGTCGCCTTGGTGAAGGGCTTGACGATGTAGCCAGCAGCGCCGTCTTGCGCGGCGCGGACGATGTCTTCCTTGCGGGCTTCGGCAGTCACCATCAACACCGGCAGATGCTTCAACTTCTCGTCCTTCTTGATCGCGGCGAGCAGCTCGAAGCCGTTCATGTTGGGCATGTTGATGTCGCTGACGACAAAGTCGAACTTTGCGTTCTTGAGCATGTTCAAGGCCACGGCGCCGTCTTCGGCCTCCTCGGCGTTGTTGTAGCCGATCTCCTTCAGCAGGCCACGCACGATGCGCCGCATGGTGGAGAAGTCGTCGACGACCAGAAACTTCATGTCGGTGTTGGTGCTCATGGCGATCCTCGTTGCATTTGGCCCTCGGGGCTTTGGGGCCACAGGGCCTTATCGGGTGATTGATGGAGAAGTTGAGGGGTCGGACGACGTCATTTGGGCGTTGGCCGGCTCAGGATCGGACAAGTCCACAGGTTCCGTGGACCTGCCGAAGAATCGGTCTTCTGCTTCACGATTCATCACGATGATGCTGATGCGACGATTCACCGGACTGAGCGGATCATCTTTGTCGAACAGTGCGCTGGAGGCGAGCCCCTGCACGCGCAAGACCCGCTCGTCGGGCAGACCGCCGGCAATCAGCTCTCGGCGTGAAGCATTGGCACGGTCGGCGGAGAGTTCCCAATTGCTATAGCCACGGTCGCCGCCCGGAAAGGGCTGGGCGTCGGTGTGGCCCTCGAGGGTAAGTCGGTTGGGCACCTCGGTGAGAACGCTGCCGATCATTCGAAGCAACTCGCGCATGTAGGGCTGCACCACGGGGCTGCCGCTCGCAAACATCGGGCGCTGGTTCTCGTCGACGATCTGGATGCGCAAACCGTCTGCTGTCATGTCGAGGCGGATCTGCGACTTCATGGCCGCCAGCTTGGCGTTGCCGCTCAATGCAGCATCGACCCTGTTCTTGAGCTTTTCCAGCCGCTCCATCTCGGCCTTCTTCTGCACGGCCTTGAAGGCCTGCAGATTGACCTTTTTTCCCTTGTTCTCGACGTCGCCACTCTTGACCTGCCCGCCCTGGCGCGACAGATCGGTACCGCCCCCCTTGATGACGTGCGACGAATCGCCGGAGCCACTGCCTCCCATCAGCGCGACCTTCAGCGGCGAATTGAAGAAGTCCGCAATACCCTTCTTGTCGCCTTCGGTCGTGGAGCCGAGCAGCCACATCAAGAGAAAGAAGGCCATCATTGCAGTCACGAAGTCGGCATAAGCGATCTTCCAAGCGCCGCCGTGGTGCCCGTGGCCACCTTTCTTGATCCTCTTGACGATGATCGGCTGAAGCTTCTTTGAATCACCCGCCATATCACCCCCCTACCCCCAAAGAGATCAGGCAATGCCCAGGGAGCCTGCTTTGCCCGTCCGTAAGCAGGCGCCCCTCAAGGGCACCCCTTTCAAGGTCTTCGCTCCCTCTCCCTCTGGGAAAGGGATGGGGTGAGGGCCGTGAACGGTGAATAGATCCATGAGTTGCCGTCACCGCAGCCCCTCACCCAACCTCTCCCCAGAGGGGAGAGGAGCCAATACAAGACCTTGAAAGGGGTGCCCCTTAGGGGAACTAGCGAAAGCGACCCGGATACTCAAGCAACGCCCACGGAGCCGGCTTTGCCGGTCCGTCGGGTGGCGCCCCTTGGGGGCAGGAGCGCTAGCGACTGGGGGGCTTATATTTCTCCGGTCCGTCGGGTGGCGCCCCTTGGGGGCAGGAGCGCCAGCGACTGGGGGGCTCACATTCTTGGGGCTCATTTCTTCCCCTTTACGTGGCTTTCGAGTTCCGCAAAGGTCGGCCGGTCGGCGGAATACAAGACCTTTCGGCCGAATTCGACCGCCACCTGAGGCGCATAGCCCTGCATGCTCGCAAGCAGCGTGGTCTTTATGCACTGGAGTTCCTTGCTGCCTTCGTCGTTCTTCTGCTCAAGCAAGCCGCCCAGCGGCTCGACAACGCAGTAGGCAAGCAAGATGCCGAGGAAGGTTCCGACCAGGGCCGACCCGATCATGCCGCCCAGGATGGCCGGTGGCTGGCCCACCGAGCCCATGGTATTGACGACACCGAGCACGGCGGCCACGATGCCGAAGGCCGGCAGTGCGCCGGCCAGTCGCGCGATCGCCGCCACCGGCGCATGCGCCTCGTGGTGATGCGTGTCGATCTCGCTGTCCATCAGGCTTTCGATTTCGTGGGCATTCAAGTTGCCCGACACCATCATGCGCAAGTAGTCGGTGATGAACTCGACCACGTGATGGTCGCTGCCCACGGTCGAATACTTCTGGAAAAGCGCGGAGCCGTGCGGATCTTCGACGTCCTTCTCTATGGACATCAGGCCTTCTTTGCGCGCTTTCTGCAGGATGTCGAAAAGCAGCGCCATCAGCTCCATGTAGCGTGCCTTCGAATACTTCGACCCCTTGAGCAGGCCTGGAATCGCGCTGATGGTGGCCTTGAGGACCTTCGGCTGGTTGTTCACCGTGAACGCGCCGAGCGCCCCACCCAGGATGGCGAGCAATTCCGTCGGAAGCGCATGAAGAATGACGCCGATGTTCCCGCCATGGACGATGTAGGCGCCGAAGATGCAGGCGAGCGCAACGACGTAACCGATGATGACGAACATGTTGGTAGGGCGTTCCGAATCGAGACCGCAGCTTTTTCGCGGATTCTTCTGCGGGGTTTATCGGCCCGCACGAGACTCACTTGAGAATTCCAGTGTGCCGATCAATGCCATTGCCTGATCGCGACAACAGACCCTTTTCCACGGCACAAAAAAAGGCGGGCCCAGAGGGCCCGCTTGGAAAGCACAAAGGTTTTGTGCCAGGAGGAGACAAGACAAAAAACTACCGGAACGTCATTGTTATCGGCCGCTTGTTGAAGAACTTGAGCGTGAAAACGAATTCAGTCTCGCAGTTCGTGAATTAATGCATTTGAATGCCACCAGCCGCACGGCCCTTGCCAGCGCGTGCCGGGGGATTGCACAAGCCGCAGACGTAGTGCTTCGTGATTTCATGAGGATGCGTCACGAACTTGCCCTTGCACTTGGAGCATTCGGTCAAGGTCAGCATGCCGTTGTCGACGAACTTCACGAGGCGCCAAGCGCGAGTGACGGACAGCAGTGCTTCGAGGTCCTGCGCCTTGGTCTGCTCTTGATAGAGCTGGTAGGCCTTGATGACGGTATCGATCTCGTCCATCTCGGACACCTTGTTCAGGTATTCGTGGATGTTGAGAAACAGCGATGCATGGATGTTGGGTTGCCAGGTCATGAACCAGTCGGTCGAGAACGGGAGCTGGCCCTTGCTCGGCGACTTGCCGGAGACTTCCTTATAGAGGCGCAGCAGGCGTTCGTAGGAGAGATCGGTTTCCGATTCCAAAACCTGCAGACGGGCACCGAGATTGATCAGCGTGACGGCACGTTCAATTTGCTTGGCTTCTGTAAGGATGCTCTTGGTGCGCATGTGGACTGTCTCCTGGATAGTTATCTATTGTTCAGGCCGCTTCTTGATGGCGGCCAGCCATCAGGATGCTGGCATGCAGACGGGTCATCGTGTCGTTGGCGGCGCCGGACTTTCCGTGGTTGGTCAGGAGACCCCAAACCAGGTCGTCGTCCATGCGGAACTTGCACAGCAGGGTGTTGCCGGACGCGATCTTCATCATCTGAGCCGGGCTCAGCAGCGCGATCAGGGCTGCGTTTTCCTCGCTGATGCCGAGGCGGTAGAGGGCTTGTTCGCGATCTGCGCGAATCAGGCTTTGGGCCAGCATCAGGTAGGAGAGATTGGCTTCGCGGATTTCGCTGAGGATTTGGTCTGCGTTCATGTCTGGCTCCGGTAGGTTGGCTGGCTTGTCTTCGTTTACGTTTCGTTGATGTTTCGTCAACGTGAAATGGATTGTCTGGATCAAAGAAAGCCCGAAACATCAGGTCAGTTCTGTGGCTTGAGTCCAGTTTCTTCCATGCCAGCTGTCAGGCAAATTCCTACGGGAAACCCCTATCTCACTCACCCCTTGCCCATTTCAGTTTTATGCCGATTGGAAAAGTCGGGCCATTTTTGCGGCGCAGTTTCTTTGATAGGCAGACTTGACTTCAAGCGCGAGTTGCATCACGGAATGCTCACGTGATTCCTAAAGTTCGAGAAACAGCATTCCGATAAACGTCCCAACGCTCTTGAAAAAACTGCAATGAGCGTGGTCCGGTTAGCCGGCCGAGAGTTGGACAGCGATAGGCGCTTCATCACTCCGGTTGACTAGTTGGGCGGTCGACGTGAAGGGCATATGGGCCCTGCGCCGACAGGCAACGATGCCAAGAGAGTTCAAGGGCTTTCGAAGCATTGCGTGTAACGCCGGCTAGGCCGGGAGTCCATTCAATTATTAGGGGTGTTTCATCATGGCTATGTCGATCAATACCAACATCTCGTCGCTGACAGCACAACGCAGCTCGAGCAAGGTCCAGGATCAACTTTCCACTTCAATGGCACGTCTGTCTTCGGGTTTGCGCATCAACAGCGCAAAGGACGACGCTGCCGGCCTCGCGATTTCCGAGCGCTTCACCACGCAGATCCGCGGCCTGAACCAAGCTTCGCGCAATGCCAACGACGCGATCTCTCTGTCGCAAACCGCTGAAAGCGCCCTGGGCAACATCGGCGACAACCTGCAGCGCATCCGCGAACTGGCAGTGCAGTCGGCCAATGCCACCAACAGCGATTCCGACCGCGCCGCCCTGCAGGCTGAATCCAGCCAGCTGATGAGCGAAATCCAGCGCGTGAGCGGCCAGACGAACTTCAACGGCATCAACCTGCTCGACGGTTCGTTCACCTCCAAGGCCTTCCAGGTCGGCGCGAACGCAGGCGAGACTATCTCCGTCGCCTCGATCACCGACGCACGCAGCACCTCGCTGGGCAGCAACACGCTGGCCGCCGCCGGTTCGATCATGGGCACCATGACGACCGCCGGCACCGACAACACCGCGGGCAACGGCATCGCCGCCGAGACGACGCTCACGCTGAGCAACACCGCCGGCACGACCGCCCCGATCGCCTGGAACGCCGGTGACGACGCCCGCGCCATCGCCGCCTCGATCAACAGCGCCGGCGCAGCCTTCGGCGTGAAGGCCACGGCCACCAACGCGTCCCGCCTGAGCGCCCTGAGCGCCGCCGGCACGGTGTCGTTCTCGCTCACCGGCAACTCGACCGCCGGCGCGCAGACCATCACCGCCAACGTCACCAGCACGACCGACCTGACGGCCCTGGCCAACGCCATCAACGGCGCCACTTCCAAGACAGGCATCAGCGCGAGCTTCGACGGCTCCAACAAGGGCGCCCTGATCCTCACGTCCTCTGACGGCAGCGACATCTCGATCCAGGACTTCACCAACAGCGGCGCCACCGGTACCGGCACGCTGGACGTGCAGACCTACGACAACAAGACGGCCACGGCCGGCACGGCGCAAAGCCTGACCGATGGCGGCAACGACTCGACCATCGTCACCGGCAACGTCAGCCTGTCCAGCAGCAAGGGCGCGCTGTCCTACGCCAACGCGACCAACACCGACGTGTTCTCCGCCGCCTCGGGTGCCGGCACCTTCACGTCGCTGGCCACGGTGGACATCTCGACCGCTGCCGGCGCGACCGCCGCGCTGGACGTGATCGACTCGGCCCTGTCGCAGATCAACAGCGGCCGTGCCGACCTCGGCGCCGTGCAAAACCGCTTCTCCTCGACGATCTCGAACCTGCAATCGACGAGCGAGAACCTGACTGCCTCGCGCAGCCGCATCCAGGACGCGGACTTCGCGCAGGAAACGGCCAACCTGTCTCGTGCCCAGGTTCTGCAGCAAGCCGCCACGGCCATGCTCAGCCAGGCCAACCAGCTGCCGCAGCAAGTGCTGCAGCTGCTCCGTTAAACGGGGTGAACCACCGCGGCCACTTAAGCTGCGGATCCGACCCGCGGGATCCACAAGGTCCTGCGGGTCCTTTTCGTTTTTACGGCGACAAATTGCCCGGCTTCTCGGCCGCTTTTTGTCCCTTTGGCCGACACGGCCGTTCCCCAAAATCGCTCCATCACCCTCAAGGCAACGAGGGTGGACGTTCGGGCTCCATGGCCCATCTCCGACAGCGCGGCATGAAGGCGCGCTGTCCACGGTGGACCAGCGACATCCGGGCGAAACGAAGCCGGTCCTCGGGCCGGGAGTCCAGCGATTCACAGGAGCGCCATCGTGGCCTTGACCATCAACACCAATCTCTCTTCGCTCACCGCGCAGCGAAGCGCCGGCAAGGTACAGGACCAGCTGTCCACCTCGATGGCGCGACTTTCCTCCGGCCTGCGCATCAACAGCGCCAAGGACGACGCAGCTGGTCTTGCGATCTCCGAACGCTTCACCACCCAGATCCGCGGCCTGAACCAGGCGGCGCGCAATGCCAACGACGGCATCTCGCTTGCGCAGACGGCTGAAGGCGCGCTCGGAAACATCGGGGACAACCTGCAGCGTATCCGCGAACTGGCGGTGCAGTCAGCCAACGCCACCAATAGCGACTCCGACCGCGCGGCGCTGCAGTCCGAAGCGGCGCAGCTGATGAGCGAAGTGCAGCGCGTGAGCACGCAGACCAACTTCAACGGCATCAGCCTGCTCGACGGTTCGTTCACCACCCAGACCTTCCAGGTCGGTGCGAACGCCGGCGAGACCATCTCGGTGAGCGGCATCGCCGATGCGCGCACCACCTCGCTGGGCAGCAACACGCTGTCCACCGCGGGCTCGATCATGTCCACCTCGACGGCCGCGGGAACCGACAACACCGCGGGCAACGGCATCGCCGCCGAGACCACGCTCACGCTGAGCAACACCGCCGGCACGACCTCGCCGATTTCCTGGAGCGCCGGTGACGACGCCCGTGCGATCGCCGCGGCCATCAACGGCGCGGGCAGCGGCCTGGGCATCAAGGCCACGGCCAGCAACGCCTCGCGCCTGAGCGCCCTGAGCGCCGCCGGCACGGTGTCGTTCTCGCTCACCGGCAACTCGACCGCCGGCGCGCAGACCATCACCGCCACCGTCACCAGCACGACCGACCTGACGGCCCTGGCCAACGCCATCAACGGCGCCACTTCCAAGACCGGCATCAGCGCGAGCTTCGACGGTGCCAACAAGGGCGCCCTGATCCTCACGTCGGCCGACGGCAGCGACATCTCGATCCAGGACTTCACCAACAGCGGCGCCACCGGCACCGGCACGGTGGACATCGCCAACTACGACGTCAAGACCTCGACCGCGACCAACAACCAGAGTCTGACCGACGGCGGCAATGATTCGACCATCGTCACCGGCACGATCGACCTGTCCAGCAACAAGGGCGCGCTGTCTTACGCCAACGCCACCAACACCGACGTGTTCGCCGCCGCCTCGGGCGCCGGCACCTTCACGTCGCTGGCCTCGGTGGACATCTCCACCGCCACCGGCGCCAGCAGCGCCTTGAGCGTGATCGATGCCGCGCTGTCGCAGATCAACAGCGGCCGTGCCGACCTCGGCGCCGTGCAGAACCGCTTCTCCTCGACCATCGCCAACGTGCAGTCGACGAGCGAGAACCTGACCGCTTCGCGCAGCCGCATCCAGGACGCGGACTTTGCGCAGGAAACGGCCAACCTGTCTCGTGCTCAGGTGCTGCAGCAGGCCGCCACGGCCATGCTCAGCCAGGCCAACCAGTTGCCGCAGCAGGTGCTGCAGCTGCTGAAGGGCTGATCGCGCGCCGGCCCCACACCCCAAAAGGCCAGGCGTTATCGCCTGGCCTTTTTGCTTCAGGAAGCAACAGCCCCTCAAGCTGCGGCGCCACCTGCCGATATCAGCTGAATCGAAGGAAACCCGTCCATGGCCAGCATCAGCAACTCGACGCTCTCGTCGCCCGGCATCGGCAGCGGCCTGGACGTGAATAGCATCGTCACGCAACTCACGGCGATAGAGCACCAGCCAATCGACCTGCTGGCGCAGAAGCAGTCGGTCATCCAGACCAAGCTGTCGTCCTTCGGCCTGCTGTCGAGCTACATGAGCAACGTGCGCGACATCGCCGCGCAACTGGCCAAGCCTGCGACCTGGACCAAGAACACCGCCACCAGTTCCGACTCGAGCGTGCAGGTCAGCGCCAAGAGCACTGCGGCCACCGGCACCTACTCGGTCTCGGTGACGCAGCTTGCGCAGTCGCAGAGCCTGGCATCCAAGGCCTTCACCAACTCGACCGCGCCGGTCGGCACGGGCACCCTCCACATCGCCTTCGGCAGCTGGAACACGGGCGCCACAGTCTTCACCGCCGATGGCACGCGCAGCGGCATCGACATCGCGATCGGCGCGGGCGACAACACGCTGACGGGCATCAAGAACAAGATCAACGCCACCAATACGGGCGTCACGGCATCGATCGTGAATGACGCCAACGGAGCGCGGCTGGTGGTCACTTCCAAGGCCACGGGCGCAGCGAACGCGGTGCGCATCACCGCGACCGACGATGACGGTGCCAACAACGACGAGCTGGGCCTCTCGGCCCTGGCCTTCGACCCGCCCAACTTCGCACCGTCCGACCCCCTCAACCCCGGCGTGCAGATGGCACAGACACAGGCCGCCGCCGACGCGACGGCCACGATCAACGGCTTGGCAGTGCGCTCGGCCAACAACACGATCGCCGGCGCCATCGACGGCGTGACGCTCACGCTGTCGGCCAAAACCACCTCGCCCGTCACGGTGGGCGTGTCGCTGGACACCGGCTCGCTCGCAAGCGCGGTGACGAGCTTCGCCAAGGCCTTCAGCGACATCAGCGCCTACATCTCGTCGCAGACGAAGTACGACACCTCCACCAAGACGGCCAGCCCACTGCAGGGCGACAGCGCCACGCTGTCGGTGCAGCGTGCGCTGCGCAACGTGTTCGTCAGCACCAGCGGCGAATCGTCGACCTACAAGTACCTGTCGGACGTGGGCATCGAGTTTCAGGACGACGGCACGGTGGACGTGGACGGCGCCAAGCTGAACGCCGCCCTCGCCGCCAACCCGCAGGAAGTAGCCAAGCTGTTCAGTGGCACCACCTCGGGCAACGCGGCGCAGCAGGGCTTCGCTGTGCGCGTGAGCTCGGTGGCCAAGCAGATGCTGGACACCACCGGTTCGATCACCACGCACAGCAAGAGCCTGCAGGCGGACATCGCGCGCAACCAGAAGCAGCAGGACGCCTTGCAGCAGCGGGTGGACGACTTCAAGGCGCGCATCCTCAAGCAGTACAGCGCACTGGACACGATCATGGCGCAGACCAGTGCCAGCAACAGCGCGCTGACCCAGGCGCTGACGGCACTGTCGAACCAGAATACCGCCATCGCCAAGGGCTGAGCGGCTTGGCGCCCGCCAGGCTGGAACGGACGATCGCCGACGCGCGCGTTCGCACTCGGGCTAGGCCGAGTGCCGCGGACCCGTTTCGGGACTCGCGCCGGGCTGCGGGCGGCACTGACGGCGCGGAAAAATTGAGCGAGAAGAGCGGGCGGCCACCTTCCTACAGAGCCGGAGCCTTCAAGTTTCCGTCGAAGCTGACCGATATCCATTGCAAGCAACGACACACAGGCAGTACCGACATGTTTGCACCGTTCAAATCCCAAGCCAACACCTACAACCGCATCCAGGTGGAAACAGGCGTCAATGGCGCCGACCCGCACCAGCTGGTCACCATGCTGCTGGACGGCGCGCTGTCATCCCTCGGCGCCGCGATCAACGCGCTGTCCACCGGCAACATCGCCGTGAAGTGCAAGGCTATCGCCCGCGCCGTGAGCATTGTTGAAGAAGGCCTGCGCGGTGCGCTGGACATGAACGCCGGCGGCGAAGTCGCCCGCACGCTAGACGCGCTGTATGCCTGCGTGCTGGTGCGCCTGACCCGCGCCAACGTCGAGAACAACGCCACGATGCTGCACGAATGCATCGAGCTGCTGACACCGATGCGCGACGCCTGGGTGTCGATCAAGCCGCAGAAGGCTGCCGCCTGACACCGCCGACACATGAAGGCCCGCACATGCACGCCGACCGCAACCCCCGTGGAGCTCACATGAACCCCGTCCTCTTGAACTACTACGAGGCGATCGAGAAAGCCAGCCAGGACATGCTCGAAGCCGCGCGTTCGGGCAACTGGGACCACGTCGTCAAACTCGAAGGCGCCTGCGCGCTACTGATTTCGCAGCTCAAGCACGCTGCGTCCAAGCAGAGCCTGGGCGCAGAAGAGGCGCAGCTCAAGTCGCGCATCATGCAGCGCATCCTGATCAACGACGCCGAGATCCGCCAACTCGCCGAGCCCTGGCTCGAAGACCTCGACAACATGCTCGCCGGCCGGCCGAAGACGCTGCATTGACTTTCATGAAATCACGTACAAAGGACACGTCTTCGGACGGAAATCTCGACGACTTCCGCATCACTTCACAGGTGGAAATCGGCGCCATGCTCAAGCGCCTGGCCGACGGCCATGTGCAGGTCAGTCTGAACGCGCCCAACGGCACCTCGATCACGGCGTCCGTCTGGACGTCGGATGCGAAGCGGAACATGGTGAGCTTCAGCGCGCTGCACAACGAGCCTCGACTCGACACGCTGGTCGAGTGCGACGAAGCAATGGTGATCGGCTACCTCGACAGCATCAAGGTGCAGTTCGATGTGAACAATCTCGTGCTGGTTCGAGGCGACAAAGATCGCGCCTTGTATGGCGCGTATCCACGACAGATGTTCCGCTTCCAGCGACGCAGCGGCTTTCGCGTGCAGCCCATGCTGCACACCACGCCGGTGGCCAAGCTGCGGCATCCGATGATCCCTGACATGGAGCTTTCGCTGCGGGTGCTCGACGTGAGCATCGGCGGATGCGCACTGTTCCTTCCCAACGACGTACCGTCGATCGACCCGGGCGTGCTGATGAATGGCGTGACCATCGATCTTGACGCTGACACACGGGTGGCGACGGGGTTGCGTCTACAGCACGTCACCTCGTTGAATCCGGAGTCGGGTGGCGTTCGACTCGGGTGCGAAATGGTGAACCCGGGGAGCCAGGGGCTTCGCTCCCTTCAGCTGTACATAGACCAGACGCAGAAGCGCCGCCGCTTGTTGGAGATGGAATGAGCAGGCACATCGGCTAACTCGGTGGCGCGACTCGGCCTATCGCGCCACTCCATGTTGAAATCGCGCCAACATCGCGCCAACATCGCGCCAACATCGCGCCAACATCGCGCCAACATCGCGCCAACATCGCGCCACGAAATTCTTTGGATCGCGCTAAATGGTTGCCAGCGCCACACCCGAACGTGTACTCAAGTGGTTGCTACTAAGACCGTCTCAAGTAAAGCCTCCGAAATTTGTTTGATGGGATCCCGCCAGAGCGCTGCCACTTGACCCCCTCTCCCTTCGGGA
>Ga0207678_10001161_pt1 | contig 24112 bp, 26 predicted proteins | sample KBSC63metaG_FD_184319 | JGI IMG/M metagenome (GOLD analysis project Ga0207678, IMG submission 184319) | Corn rhizosphere microbial communities from Kellogg Biological Station, Michigan, USA - KBS C6-3 metaG (SPAdes) (version 2) | ecosystem: Host-associated > Plants > Roots > Rhizosphere > Soil ... | reverse complement strand
CTCGCGCAGGTCGTCCGGGACGATCCGCAGCATCTCCTCCGACGAGCGGACAACCACCGGGATCATCAGCAGCACCAGGGCCAGCGAGACGGCAAAACCGCTGCGCGGCAGGCCGAGCGTGGTGATCCACAGCGCGTAGATGAACAGCGCGGCCACGATGGACGGGACACCGGAGAGGATGTCCACCATGAACGTCGTCGCCTTGGCGAGCTTGCCGCCCCGGCCGTACTCGACGAGGTAGATCGCGACCAGCATGCCGATCGGCACCGCGATGACCGCGCAGACCAGGCCCTGCAGCAGCGTGCCGACGATGGCGTGCAGCACGCCGCCGCCGACCTCGTCCGACAGGACTTCGCCGAAGTCCTCGGACCACCAGTTGCTGTAGGGGATGCGCTTGATGCCGTAGACGATCACCGTGTACAGCACCCACACCAGCGGGACGACGGCGATCAGGAACGACAGCCAGACCAGCGTGGTCGCCAGCCCGTTCTTGACCTTGCGACCCAGGCTGACCTGCTGGAAGGCGGGGGTCGACGCGGGCGCTTCGAGCGTGGAGGTGGACATGCTCAGTCCCCCTTCTTGTCGCCGATGATGGACCGCGCGGCGAAGTTCACGACGAAGGTGAGCACGAACAGCACCAGGCCGGCCGCGATGTACGCCCCGGCCGAAACCTCGTTGTTGAACTCGCTGTAGTTGGCGGCGATCTTCGAGGCGAAGGTGGCGCCGCCGTCGAAGAGGCTCCAGTCGAAGTTCTTGCCCTGCGGGATGAGCAGGATGACGGCCAGCGCGATCGTCTCGCCCAGCGCACGGCCGAGGCCGAGCATGGACGCGCCGACGTAGCCCGCCTTTCCGAACGGCAGCACGGTGGTGCGGATGACCTCCCAGCGGGTGGCGCCGAGCGCCAGCGCACCTTCGATGTGCGGCGTCGGCGTCCGCTCGAAGACCTCGCGCGAGAGCGACGTGATGATCGGCAGGATCATCACGGCCAGCACGATGCCGGCGGTGAAGATCGTGCCGCGCACGCTCGGCGCGACGTTGCCGGGCGCGAGGATCGGGAACCACGAGAACGTCTCGTTGACCCACTGCGCGAACGGCTCGATCGCCGGGGCGAACACGAGGATGCCCCACAGGCCGAAGATGATCGACGGCACCGCGGCGAGCAGGTCGATGACGTACGCGAACGGCCGGGCGAGCCGGGGCGGCGCGTACTGCGTCAGGAACAGCGCGATGCCCAGCGAAACCGGCATCGCGATGATCAGCGCCACGACCGACGTCGCCACCGTGACCTCGAGCAGGTCGAGGATGCCGAACGACATGTTCGCGGGGTCGCTGGTGGACCAGCCGTGGTTCGTCAGGAAGTTGGCCTTGTTGGCCTGCAGCGCCGGAATCGCCTGGATGAGCAGGAAGAGCCCGATCAGGCCGATCAGGCCGACGACGAAGATCCCGGCCCCGGTGGTCAGGTTCTGGAAGATGCGGTCACCGGGCCGCACCTTCTTCGGTTTCTCGGCCGCGGGCGGTTGCTTGTCCGCCGGCGGGGCTGCTTGCTCCGAAATCGGGACCTCCGGGGGCGTCGTGACGGACGACGAACGCCCACCGGGGTCGCCGGTGGGCGTTCGCGTCGAGGATGACTCGCTCATCAGCTACTTCTGACCAGCCTCTATCACTCGTCTACCAGTCGCAATGCCCGGTCAGGAGATCGCCTTGACGGCGGCCAGGACCTTGGTCTGCAGCGACTGCGGGATCGGCACGTAACCCTTCGCCGACAGCGGCTCCTGACCGGCGGTCGCGGCCACCGTCAGGAACGCCTTGACGGCCTTCGCGACGTCCGGGTTCGCGTACTTCGAGCAGACGATCTCGTAGGTCGTCAGCAGCAGCGGGTAGGCACCCGGGGTGTTGCTGGCGTAGATGCCGTTGAGGTCGAGCGCGAGGTCGTTCGAGCCGTCCTTGAGGAACTTCGCCGCGTCGAGGGACTTGGCCACGTTCGCCGAGGTGAGCTCGACGCCGCCGGAGCCGCTGTCGATCAGGGCCGGGGTCAGGCCGTCCTTGGCGAACGCGCCCTCGACGTAGGTGATGCCGCCGTCGGAGGCCTTCACCGCGGTCGCGACACCGTTGGAGCCCTGCGCGCCGTTGCCGACACCGCCGTTGAACTTCTTGCCGGCGCCCTTGGTCCAGTCGGCCTTCGCCGCCGCGCCCAGGTACTTCTGGAAGTTGTCGGTGGTGCCCGACTCGTCGGCGCGCGAGACGACCTGGATGGCCTTGTCCGGCAGGTTCAGGCTCTCGTTGCCCTTGACCGCCTTGATGGCCGGGTCGTTCCACTTGGTGATGGCACCGCTGAAGATCTTGGCGGTGACCGACGGGGTCAGCACCAGCTTGTCCACACCGGACAGCTTGTAGGCGACGGCGATCGGGCCGACGACCAGCGGGATGTTCCAGGCGTCGCTGGCGCAGCGGGCCTTGGCGGCCGCCGCGTCGGCGTCCTTGATCGGGGAGTCCGAGCCGCCGAAGTCGATCTGGTTGGCGTTGAACTGCTTGACGCCCGCGCCGGAACCGCTCGGGTTGTAGTTGACCTTCTGGCCCGAGCACTTCTTGCCGTACTCCAGCGTGAAGATGTCGATCGCGTTCTTCTGCGCCGACGAACCCTCCGCGGACAGCGGGCTCTTGCCACCACACTGGACGTCGGCCGTCTCGGTCGCGGCGGGGGCAGCAGCGGAGCTCGAACCGCTGCTGTTGGACGCCGCGGGGTCGGTGCCACAGGCGGCGAGCACGAGAGCGGCGCTCGCCACGATGCCGACCGCGCTCAGGGGCCGCATGATCTTCACTGCTGTTTCCTCCATCAGGAGCTTGACCGGGGTCGTCGCGGCGTGCTGCCGCGCCGGATCCGGACATTAGGCAGCGCTGATGGACGGGTGCCCGTGAACAAATGAACGCGAAGTGAACAGACCACCGGATGTGAGCAGTGCTACTGCACCGAGAGGCCGCCGTGTCCGGGCCGTGACCTGCGCGTATGCCGTCAGTGACGAGGCGCTCGCGCGGCGTCGACCGTGGTCACCGACCGTACTGGACGTCGGTTTCGTGACGCGCGAACCCGAGCTTGGTGTAGACCGCCAGCGCCGGCGCGTTGTCGCCCTCGACGTACAGGATGATCTGCCGCAGCCCGCGGCTCGCGAGGTGCCGGAGCCCGGCGAGCGTGAGTGCCCGCCCGAGCCCGCCGCCCTGCGCGGCCGGGTCGACGCCGACGACGTAGACCTCGCCGACGCGCTCGCCACCGAACCGGCCGGGGGTCGGTTCGTGCACCTTCGTCCAGTGGAAGCCGATGACCTCGCCCTTTTCTTCCGCGAGGAAGAAGCCGTCGGCGTCGAACCAGGGCCGGGCTTCGTCGGCGCGGACGTCGTCGGCGGTCAGGGCGCCCTGCTCGGGGTGCCAGTCGAAGGCCCGCGCGTTGACCCGGACGACGGCGTCCTCGTCCTGCCCCGGCACGAACGTCCGCAGCGAGACGCCGTCGCGCAGGATCGGCTCGGGCCAGTCCGAACCTTCGACGTCGACGTGCAGGATCAGCAGCTCGCGCTTGCGCTCCAGGCCCGTCTTCACCGCCAGCTGCTGCGCGGCCGGGTGATCGCCGTGCGCCCAGACGCGGAAGCCGACCGCGGCCCGCTCGTCGAGCGCCTGAAGCAGCTTCGCGCCGTAGCCGCGGTTGCGGTGGGCGGGGTGCACGAACAACTCGGCGACCTGGTGCCCGAAGGAGTCGCCCGTGGTGTCGAGGTGCGCGTAGCCGACGACGTCGCCTTCGATGCAGGCGACGAGGTGCTCACCGCCGTCGAACTCGCCGGGCAGCGGGCCGGCAGCCTCGACCTCGGGCCGCCCGTCGGCTTCGCGCACGGCCAGCAGCAGCCCGCGCACGTCCTCGAGCTGCCGTTCGTCCAGTTCCTGGCGCCACTCGCCGTCTCCGCTCACCCTGCGACCGTACCCGTGACGGACGCAACGCGACGGCTGTGCGAGACGTCTTTCCTGCGCGGAAGGGGGATCAGTGGGTGAGTTCGGGAGTGTCGGCCGGAGCCTCGGCGGTCGCCTGCGCGGGCACGCCCGGACGCGGGCCGCCGCTCTTGGCCGGCCGCTCGAACTTGTAGCCGACGTTGCGCACGGTGCCGATCATCTGCTCGTGCTCGGGGCCGAGCTTGGCGCGCAGCCGCCGGACGTGCACGTCGACCGTGCGGGTGCCCCCGAAGAAGTCGTAGCCCCAGACCTCCTGCAGCAGCTGGGCGCGGGTGAACACCCGGCCCGCGTGCTGCGCGAGGTACTTGAGCAGCTCGAACTCCTTGTAGGTGAGTTCGAGGGTGCGCTTGCGCAGGCGGGCGGTGTAGGTCGCCTCGTCGATCACCAGCTCGCCGACCCGCAGCTCGGCGTCGACCTGCTGGGAGCCGCCGTCGCGGGTCGTCACCAGCCGCAGCCGGGCGTCGACCTCGGCCGGACCGGCGGTGGGCAGCAGGATGTCGTCGGTGCGCCACTCGGCGCTCACGGCGACGAGCCCGCCTTCGCCGACGACCGCGATGATCGGGGTGGCCGCCTCGTCCTCGCCGGTGCCCTTGAGCAGGCGGCAGAGGCTCTTCGCCGAGGCCAGGTCGCTGCGGGCGTCCAGGAGGATCACGTCACGGTGGCCCGCGTCGAGCAGGGCCGTCACCTCGGGAGCACGGACGCGTACGGTGTGCGGCAGCAGGTCCAGTGCGGGAAGCACCGAGGTGGCGTCGGCCTCCGCAGTCAGTACCAGAAGGTCCAGGCTCATCAGCCGCACCGCCTTCTCGAGTCGTCGCCGCACAGCGGCGTTGGTCGGTGCTAAGTGAGAATAGCGGCTGAACGGCCGGGCACCTAACCCTTGCTGGATCGATCACACCTGGAGGAATCCGGGTGCCCCCGACGAACAGGAGTACGGACGCGATGGTGAGCAGGCCCGTGACCCGGGACGACCGACCCGGACCGACGCCCGACGCCCGGCGCCGCGGCCGCCGCGCCCGGCGCTGGGTGATCGCGCTGATCGTGCTGGTACTGCTGCTGGTCGGCGCCGATTTCGGGGCCGCCGCGTTCGCCGAGCACATGATCTCGCAGAAGACCCGCACCCAGCTGCAGCTGAGCGACGACCCGTCGGTGACGATCCACGGCTTCCCGTTCCTCACGCAGGCGCTCGGCGGTGACTACAGTCACATCAGCGTGTCCGCCGCCGGCATCCCGGTCGCGGACAAGCTGCAGGACGTCGCGGTGAACGCCGAACTCGAGAACGTCACGGCGCCGCTGTCCGACATCACGAACGGCAACACGAAGGCGATCACCATCGGCGAGCTGACCGGCTCGGTCACCATCAAGGCCGCCGACCTGGCCCGCCTCGCGCCGCTGGACAAGATCAAGGACCTGCGGATCGAGCCGTCGACCACGGAGTACGTCCAGAACGGCGACGCCGGGCAGAGCGAGCCGACGCCCACCACGACGAAGACCACCGAGGGCCAGCCCGACCAGGACGAGTCGAGCACCGGTGTCCGCATTTCGGGACACCTTCAGTTCGCGGGCAAGGATCTGGAAATCTTCTGTTTCGCGATGATCGAGGCCGACGCCACCAAGGGGACGATCAACTTCCTCCCCAAGCGGCTGCAGTTCGGGAACAACCAGGAGACCACCGTCGTCCCCGCGGCGGTGCAGAAGGCGCTGATGCCGAACTTCAACGCGTCGATCAACACGAAGGACCTGCCGCTGTCGGTGACCCCGACCGGCGTGCGGGTGCAGAGCGGATCGGTGACGATCAAGGGCAAGGCGACGAACGTGTCCTTCGCGGACCTGAGCAGGTAGGAGCGGCCGGTGACGGGGCTGTGGGTGCTCGTGGCGACGCTGGTGGCCGCCGTGGCCGCCGGTGCGCTGCTCAAGGCCCGCAACGGCCGGGTGCGGGACGCCAAGCCCACCGCTCGCGAGCTGCCCGCCCCCGTCGCCGACGTGCTCGACCCGGCGTCCGCCGTGACGCTGGTCCAGATCTCCACCACCTTCTGCGCGCCCTGCCGGCACGCGAAGGCCGTGCTCGCGCCGCTGGCCGAGCGGACGGCCGGGCTGCACCACGTCGAACTCGACGTGACGAACCAGCCGGAGGTCGCGCAGTCGCTGTCCGTGCTGCGGACGCCGACCACGATCGCGCTGACCCCGGACGGCCGGGAGCTCCTGCGCGTCGGCGGCGTCCCCAAGGGACCCGAGCTGCTGGACGCCCTGCGGCCGCATCTCACGACGCGGACGCCCTGACCAGGGCGTTGTCCCAGAAAACGGGAATCGTCCCAAGGTATGAACGTAGTTCCCACTCTGAGGGAGCTCTGGGTACCCTCGCACCCGTGACCGGGCTGACCAGCTTCTTCCTGACGCAGCGGCGCGCAGTGGACCTCTGCCGCGTCCGCAGCAGCCTGTGTCGCGTTCAGCCCGACCGGCGCTGAACCTTTCGATCCGGTCCCCACCAGCCCTGATGCCGCTGACGCGTGCCGTCCGCACGCACCCCTTGCTCCAGCTGGAGGCACCATGTCCGCCGGACCGGCCGTCGACCCGCGAGGCCCGCGGTTCGCCGCCATCCTGACCACGATCGTGCTCGCGGTCGTGCTGGTCACCGAGTGGTGGCCACTGCTGGCGGTGCAGACCGTCGTGTTCGCCATCGGCGCCTTCGTGGGCTTGAAGCCGGCGCCGTACTCGATCGTCTACCGCGCGCTCGTGGCCCCGCGCCTCGGCCCGACCTCCGAGCGCGAGGACGCGGCACCGCTGCGGTTCGCGCAGGCCGTCGGGTTCGTGTTCGCCCTGGTCGGCACGGTCGGCTTCGCCGTGGGGATCACCCCGCTCGGCATCGTCGCGACGGCGTTCGCGCTGTTCGCGGCCTTCCTCAACGCGGCCTTCGACTTCTGCCTCGGCTGCGAAATGTACTTGCTCGTCAAACGCTTCAGCCCCGCCCGCGCGTCGTCCTGAAGTCCAACCCAGAAAGAGAGTTCTGTTCTCATGAGCCGTGAAGACGTCCTGGTCACCACCCAGTGGGCCGAGGAGAACCTGGACACCCCCGGCGTCGTGTTCGCCGAGGTCGACGAGGACACCACCGCCTACGACGCCGGCCACATCCGGGGCGCGGTGAAGTTCGACTGGCGGAACGACCTGCAGGACGGGGTGCGCCGCGACTTCGTCTCCAAGGAGGGCTTCGAGAAGCTCCTCTCGGAGAAGGGCATCTCCAACGACGACCTCGTGGTCCTCTACGGCGGCAACAACAACTGGTTCGCCGCGTACGCGTACTGGTACTTCAAGCTGTACGGCCACGAGAACGTCAAGCTGCTCGACGGCGGCCGCAAGAAGTGGGAGCTCGACGGCCGTGAGCTGAACTCCGACGAGGTCAAGCGCGACCGCACCGACTACCAGGCCCAGGACCAGGACCTTTCGCTGCGCGCCTTCCGCGACGAGGTCGTCCAGTCGATCGGCTCGAAGAACTTCGTCGACGTGCGTTCGCCCGACGAGTTCTCCGGCAAGCTGCTCGCCCCGGCGCACCTGCCGCAGGAGCAGTCCCAGGTTCCCGGCCACATCCCCGGCGCGCTGAACGTGCCGTGGGCGAAGGTCGCCAACGAGGACGGCACCTTCAAGACCGAGGAAGAGATCAAGGAGCTGTACAAGGACGAGGGCATCGACGAGGGCAAGGGCACCATCGCCTACTGCCGCATCGGCGAGCGCTCCTCGATCGCGTGGTTCGCGCTCCACGAGCTGCTGGGCTACGAGGACGTGAAGAACTACGACGGTTCATGGACGGAATACGGCTCGCTCGTCGGCGTGCCGGTCGAGTTGGGAGCCAAGTGATGGCGGTTGACGACAGCTGCGGCGCACCGGTCCAGGAGGCCACGCCGGCGGACTACGACACGCGCGGGCAGGTCGTGCTCGCCGGCAAGGTGACGGGAGCGAACGGGCCGGTCGGCGGCGCGTTCGTCCGGCTCCTGGACGGCGGCGGCGACTTCACCGGCGAGGTCGTCTCGTCGGCCGAGGGCGACTTCCGCTTCTACGCGGCGCCGGGCGAGTGGACGGTGCGCGCGCTGCACCGCTCCGGCAACGGCGAAGCCTCGGTCACCGCCGAGGGCCCCGGCCTGCACCAGCTGGCCATCTCGGTCGGCTGAGTCCTGTTTCACCCCCGAAGGCCTTCCTGCTCCGGCAGGGAGGCCTTCGGGGCGTTCAAGACCCGCTGGGTGTGCTCCCGCAGGGACGGGCAGGTTTCGATCGGGTGGTCGCGCGGACAGCGCAGGAAGTGGTTGAGGAACGTCTCCGCGGCCGCGAGCTTCCGCTGTTGTTCGGCCAGTTCGGCGATCCGGTCGCGGACGGCGGCGCGCCAGTCGCCGTGCTCGGGCCCGCGCAGGACCGCGGCGATCTCGTCGAGGCTGAGCAGGCCGGTGTCCTGCAGCATCTTCGCCGCGGCCAGGCGGTGCAGCTCGTCCGGGCCGTAGAACCGCTTGCCGCCCTTGCGCTCGGCGGGGCGCACGATCCCGCGCTCGTCCCAGTAGCGCAGGGCCGACACGGCGACGCCGAGTTTCGCGGCCGCCTCACCGATGGAAAGCACGCGAGCAGTTGACCTCAAGCCGGGTTGAGGTCGCAACCTGTTTAGGTGACCCTAACTCCTTCCGCCGCCCGCACCGGCCTGCTGGCCGCGGTGTTCTTGGGCAGCTTCATGGCTTTGCTCGACGTGAGCGTCGTCAGCGTGGCCCTGCCGACCATCCAGCGCGATCTCGGCACCGGATTCAGCGGCCTGCAGTGGATCATCGACGGCTACGCCGTCGCGCTGTCGGCCGTGATGCTCTCCGGCGGCACGCTCGGCGACCGCTACGGCCGCAAGCGCGTCTACCTCATCGGCATCACCGTCTTCACGCTCGCGTCGCTGGGTTGCGCGCTGGCCCCGACGCTCGAGTGGCTGGTCGCGGCTCGCGTGCTCCAGGGCTTCGCCGCGTCGACGGTCATCCCCGGATCGATCGCCCTGATCGCGCACGCCTTCCCCGAACCGCGCGAGCGAGCGAAGACCATGGGCCTGTGGGGCACGGTGGCCGGCACCGCGCTGGTGTTCGGCCCCCTCGTCGGCGGCCCGCTCACCGACGCCTTCGGCTGGCCGGCGATCTTCCTCGTCAACCTGCCGATCGGCGCGGTCGTGCTGCTGGCCGGCCGCTGGATCGGCGAATCGCGCGACCCGGAGCACGGCGCGCTCGACCTGACCGGCCAGCTGCTCGGCGTGCTGTGGATCGGTGCGCTGACGTTCGCCGTGATCGAGGCGGGCCGGACCGGGTTCGACGCACTCACGCTGACCACCGGCGCGCTCGGGGTCGTCGCGCTGGCCGCGTTCGTCTTCGTGGAGCTGCGGGTGCCGCACCCGATGCTGCCGATCCGGCTGCTCGGCCGCCCCCGGTTCGCCGCGGCCATCGCCGGCTCGGCGGGGCTCGGGTTCGCCGCGTACCCGGCGGTCTTCCTGATCGGGCTCTACCTGCAGGAGGCCCGGGGCGCGACGGCCACCGAAGCGGGCGTCCAGATGCTGCCGTACGTGCTCGTCAACGTCGTCGCGGCGTTCTCCGCCGGCCGCCTTTCGGCCCGGTTCGGGGCGCAGCGCGTGTTGCCGCTCGGGTACCTGACCGCCGCGCTGGGCGCGTTCGCCTTCCTGCCGCTCGACGGCTCGACGCCGTACTGGCAGGCCGCGGCGGCCTTCGCGCTCGCCGGCGCCGGGGTCGGGCTGTCCGTGACGCCGACGAACATCGTCGGGCTGGCCGGCCTGCCGGGCACGCGCACCGGGACGGCGTCGGCGACGGTGAACGCCGCCCGCCAGACCGGCACCACCCTCGGCGTCGCGGTGCTCGGCGTCCTCATCGCGCGGCAAGCGACGTTCACCGTCGGGCTCCACCTGGCCATGGGCGTCGCCGGGGTGGTGCTGGTGGCGGTGACCGTGCTCACCGCGGCGACCCTGCGCAGGGCCGATTGAGGCGGGTCGGACTATTCTGCGGGGCGTGGAAGCCTTCTTTACGACTCTGCTGGTCCTCGCCGGCATCGCGATCACCTGGTTCGCCGTGTACGTCGTCTACCGGCTGTACGCGGACCAGCGCTGACCCATGACCGCCAGCGGCGACGAAGCCATCGTGGCAGCGGAAAGGCGCGCGGAGAGCACCCGCTCGCGCAACCTCCCGCTGTGGGACGACCTGCCCATCCCCAACGACACCGCGAACCTGCGCGAGGGGCCGAACCTCAACGACGCCTGTCTCGCGCTGCTGCCGCTCGTCGGCGTCTGGCGCGGTGAGGGCGAGGTCGGCTACCCGACCATCGACGGCCCGCGCAAGTTCGCGCAGCAGCTGACGATCTCCCACGACGGCCGCCCGTTCCTGATCCACGAGTCCCGGGCGTGGCTGCTGGACGACGACGGCAACGTCATCCGCCCCGCCGCCCGCGAGTCCGGGTTCTGGCGGCCGCAGGAAGACGACACGATCGAGCTGCTGCTCACGCACAACACCGGCATCGTCGAGCTGTACTACGGCAAGCCGCGCAACCAGACGTCCTGGGAGCTCGGCACCGACGCGGTGATCCGCACGTCCACGGCCAAGGACGTCACCGCGGCCCAGCGCCTGTACGGGCTGATCGAAGGCTCCCTCGGCTACGTCGAGGAGCGGGCGATGGCAGGCCAGGAGATGCAGCCGCACACCTCGGCGCTGCTGCACCGCGTCGTCGGCTGACGCCGTGCGCTGGCGGCGGTGTGGCAAGGACGCCGCCCTGCTCGACTGCGACTCGCTCGACCAGATGCGGGCCGCCCACGCGACCGTGCTCGCCGCCCGGCCACCCGAGGTCGTCGACCTCGTGCCGGGCGCGCGCAGCCTGCTCGTCGTCGGCGGGGTCGCGGCCGTGCGAGCCCTGCTCGAAGCCGCCGATCTCGCGCACCCGCCCTCCGCCGAGCCGCGCGAAGTGACCCTCGATGTCCGCTACGACGGCGAGGACCTTTCCCTCATCGCCGCCGACGCCGGGATTTCCACGGACGCCGTCGTCGACCTGCACACCGGCGCGGTCTACACGGTCGCGTTCACCGGGTTCGCGCCCGGCTTCGGCTATCTGACCGGGCTTCCTGCGCCGCTGCGGCAGCCTCGCCTGGAGTCGCCGCGCACCCGCGTCCCGGCCGGCTCGGTCGGGCTCGCCGGCGAGTTCACCGGCGTCTACCCGCGCGAGTCGCCGGGCGGCTGGCGGCTGCTCGGGCACACGTCGGCGACGCTGTTCGACCCCCACGCGGACCCGCCCGCGTTGTTCGCGCCGGGGGACCGCGTCCGCTTCCGGAGCGTCCGATGAGGAGCCTCGAAGTGCTCGACCCGGGGCGGTACGCACTGGTCGAGGACCTGGGCCGGCCCGGCTACGCCCACCTGGGTGTCGCGCCTTCGGGCGCCCTCGACACGACGTCGCTGCGCCTGGCGAACCGGCTCACCGGCAACCCCGAGCACGCTGCCGGGATCGAGGCGCTGCTCGGCGGTCTCTCCGTGCGCTTCACGGCCGCGGTGACAGCGGCGGTCACCGGCCCGGCGGTCGACGTCCGGATCGACGGCCGCCCGGCCGGCTCCCACGCGCCGCTGCCGGTCCGCGCGGGCCAGACGCTGACGCTGGGCACGCCTTCGGCGGGTCTGCGCTGCTACCTGGCCGTCTCCGGCGGTATCGCGGTGGAGCCGGTGCTGGGCAGCCGGTCCCGGGACGTGCTGTCCGGCATCGGCCCGCCGCCGTTGCACGCGGGTGACGTTCTCCCCCTGGGTGAGCCCGGGATTCCCGTGGGTGCGGACGTCGTCGTCTCCGTGCGAGCGCCCGCTGAGCTCGTGGTGCCCGTGACGCTCGGACCCCGCGACGACTGGTTCGACGACCCGGCAGGCGGGCTCGCGGCGGGGTGGACGGTCACGGCCGAGTCGAACCGCGTCGGCCTGCGCCTCGACGGGACGCCGTTGCGCCGGGCCGTCGACGGCGAGCTGCCCAGCGAAGGCGTCGTCACCGGCGCGATCCAGGTTCCGCCGAGCGGGCTGCCGGTCGTGTTCCTCGCCGACCACCCGACCACCGGCGGCTATCCGGTCGCCGCCGTCGTGAAAACGGCTGCGTTGAGCGCCCTCGCGCAGGCTCGGCCGGGTACCCGAATCCGCTTCCGGCCTTCCTGAGCAAGGCGTACCGCCACGCGGGTGAGACCCCGGTCACGCGGTGCACCCGTCCGGGTAGGGGCTGGAACCATGTCACGCCGTCACCCGTCCTCATAAGCGTGGAACAGGTGACGATCAGCGGTGGCGCGGGTTTCCTCGACGTGAACGCGCGGACGCGGGCGGAACTGCCGCAGTCGCTGCGGATCGCGCTCGCCACCGGCCAGCTGCGCCGTCCGCTCGCCACCACGCTCGGGCCGGTCCTCGACCTGCTCGTCGACGGCGAATACCACGTGAGCGGCCCGGAACGGCTGCCGACGGACCAGGAACTCACGCCGACCGACGCCTGGCCGCCGTCGGACGAGGCCCGCGTCGGCTACTACCGGACGGCCATCCGCACCGGGCACCGGCCGGTCGCGGTCGTGCTGGCCGACGGCGAACGCGAGCTGATCATCGACGGCCACCACAAGATCGCCGCCTACCGCGCCGAAGCGGTCGCCCCCGCCGTCGTCCGGATCACCCAGGATCAGGCGTATTCGCCTTCGTAGGCCGCGACGAGCTCGGCGTACACCGCTTCGGAATCGGGCAGCCGCTCGCCGTCGAGCGTGTGCACGCGGGTCAGCTTGCGCACGCTGGAGGCCATGAACACGCCGTCGCCCTCGACGAGGTCTCGCACGGTCAGCGGCTCCACCTTGACCGCCCAGCCCGCCTTCTCGGCGCCGCGGAACAGCGCGGCCTGCGTGGTGCCGGGCAGGATCCCGATGCTCGACGGCGGCGTGTAGAGCGTCCGGCCCTTCGCGAGCACCACGGTCGACGTCGGGCCTTCGAAGATCGAACCGTCGGCCGCGGTGAAAATCACATCCTCGGCTCCGCGGCGGTTCGCCTCCCGCACCGCGGCCATGTTCATCGCGTACGAAAGCGGCTTCGCGCCGAGCAGCAGCCACGGCGCGCGCTCGGCGAGATCCGGCGGGAAACCGCGTTCGAGCGTGATCGCGGCGACGCCTTCGGCACGCGCCTTGACGATCGACGGCGCGACCTCCGAACCCAGTGCGAAGCCGGTCGGCGCCGCGGCCGGATCGCCGTCGGATCCCCGCGTGTACACCAGTTTCAGCACCATTTCCGGTCCGCCGGCCCACCTTTCGAGCACCGCCGAAACGACCTGTCCCCAGGCCGCGAGGTCGGGCTCGGGCAGGTCGAGCATGGCCGCCGAGCGGGCCAGCCGCTCGAGGTGGGGCCGGAGCTCGCGGGGCTTCCCGTCGACGACGAGGATCGTCTCGAAGACGCCGTCGCCACGCATCAGCCCGAGGTCGTCGACCTTGATCTGGGCCACGTCGGGGTCGGCCGGGGTTCCGTCGAGGAAGACGAGCACGCGCATGCGCACACGGTACTCACCTAGGCTGGGCGGTATGCCGTACCGCTCGCCGCTGCTGGACGTGCCCGGATCGATCCCTGCCCCCAACGACCACCCTGAAGCCGGCGTCCCCTGGCATTGGGGAGACCCCTTCGCGGAGCAGCGCACGGCCTCGCGCAGCGTGGTCGTGATCGACCGGTCGCACCGCGAGTTCCTCGCCGTGACCGGCGAAGAGCGGCTGTCCTGGCTGCACCTGGTCATCTCGCAGCACGTGACCGGGCTCGCCGAGGGCTCCGGCACCGAGGCGCTGGTCCTCGACAGCCAGGGCCGTGTCGAAACGCACATGGTGCTGGCACACCTCGACGGCACGGTGTACCTCGACACCGACGCCGGCTCCCGCGTGACGAGCGCGCTGCCCAAGGGCGGGCCCCAGACGCTGCGCGAGTACCTCGAGGCGATGAAGTTCTGGTCCAAGGTGGACATCCGGGACGCGACGGGCGAACTGGCGCTGCTCACCGTGCTCGGCCCGGACGCCGAGCGCGTGCTGAGCGCGGTCGGCGCCGAGATCGGCCCGGAACCGTACGCCGTGGCGGCGCTGGAAGGACACGCTGGCTTCGTGCGGCGGATGCCGTGGCCCGGCCGGTCGAGCGTCGACCTGGCGGTGCCGCGCTCGTCGCTGGTGGACTGGTGGAAGCGGTTGACCGACGCGGGCGCGCGGGCGGCGGGCAGCTGGGTGTTCGACGCGCTGCGCGTCGAATCGGGGCGGCCACGGCTGGGCGTCGACACCGACGACCGCACGATCCCGCACGAGGTGGGCTGGGTCGGCTCGGCCGCGCACGTCGCGAAGGGCTGCTACCGCGGCCAGGAAACGGTGTCGAAGGTCCACAACGTGGGACGGCCGCCGCGGAACCTTCTGCTGCTGCACCTCGACGGTTCGCCCGAGGTCACCCCGGAGACCGGCGACCCGGTGCTGCTGGGCGGCCGGACGGTCGGCCGCGTCGGCACCGTGATCCAGCACCACGAGCTCGGTCCGATCGCGTTGGCACTGGTCAAGCGCTCGACACCGGTGGGCGCGGAGCTGCTGGTGGGATCGGAGGACAACCTCGTCCAGGCGGCGATCGACCCCGACTCGGTGCCCGCGGAACAGCCCGCGCCGGGGCGTGCGGCAGCGGCGCAACTCCGTGGCTGAACGAAAGCCCCTGACAGCGAGATCACGCTCCACCGGGATAAACTGTGCTGTGATCGAAGTGCGGCCCGGCGGCAGGCGGCGGATCGACCGCGTGCTCGGCCCGGGGTACCTCAGCGGCTTGGGTGATCTGCCGCTGAAGGTGCTGCGCGAGCGGCGCGACGAAGCCGCGCAGGAAGAGACGGACCTGTCCTACCTGCGCCGTCTCCTGCACGCCCGGATCGACATCGTGCGCGCGGAGCAGGCCCGGCGCAGCTCCGGCGGCGAAGCGAGCATCGTCGACCAGCTGGCGACGATCCTCGCGGACAACGCACTGGGCCCGGCCGCGGGCTCGGGCCGTCACCAGCAGCTGGAGCCGTCCCGCGCCGGCGAGCACCGGCGGCACGCCGAGGCCCTGATCGGCGACACGGACCTGACCGACGTCGGGTCCCTCTCGGACGAAAAGCTCGCCTCCGCTTTGGACACCTACGCGCGCGAAGAGCTGTCGGTGTCGTCGTTCCGCCGAGAGGTCCAGGGCGTGATGGACACGCTCAACGCGGAGATCGCGAAGCGCTACCAGCAGGGATCGGCCACAGTGGACGAGCTGCTGGAGAACGAAGGCGGCCGCAGCGAGTGAACAACCCCGTGCTCGCCGAAGTCGTGCGGTCGGGTTTCGTCGAAAGTGTTCACCGTGGCGCGCTGGTGATCACCGGCCCGGAAGGCTCTGTTCGGCTGGCACTGGGAGACGTGGTCTCGCCGGTGTACCCGCGGTCGTCGAACAAGCCGCTGCAGGCGGTAGCCATGCTGCGCGCCGGCCTGGGCTTCACCGGCGAGGACCTGGCGCTGGCGTGCGCCTCACATTCGGGCGAGCCCGGCCACGTCAAGCGGGTCCTGGAGCTGCTCACAGCGGCCGGCCTGCGCGAAGAGGATTTGGCGTGCCCGCCGGACTTCCCGCTGCACGTACCGAGCATGCGCGACGCGGCCGAGCCCCGTCGGGTGACGATGAACTGCTCGGGCAAGCACACGGCAATGCTGACGACGTGCGTCCGCGCGGGCTGGCCGGTGTCGGGGTACCCGGCGCCGGATCACCCCCTGCAGCAGGAGATCGCCCTCGTGGTTTCGGAGCTCACGGACGAGCCGATCGCCCACACGGGTGTCGACGGGTGTGGTGCCCCGCTGTTCGCGTTCTCCCTGACCGGGTTGGCTCGCGCGTTCGGCCGCATCGCACGTGCCGAGAACGGGCATTCCGCGGAGGTGGCCTCGGCGATGCGGGCCCACCCCTGGCTGGTGGCCGGGACGGGCCGCGAGGACACGGCGCTGATGTCCGCTGTGGATGGTCTGGTCGCGAAGGCGGGCGCGGAGGGCGTCCAGGCGTTCGCCCTGCCGGACGGCTTCGCGGTGGCGATGAAGATGGATGACGGCGCGAAGCGAGCTTGCGCGCCGTTGGCGGTCGAGGCGCTGCGGTACCTCGGGGCGGACGTGTCCGGATTGGCGGAGCTGGCCCGGCCGGTGGTGCCCGGAGGCGGGCGGCCGGTCGGGGAGATCAGGGTGCCGGAGCTGCGCTGAGGGACATCGGAGCTGCCCGGGCCGCCCGAAGCCGGGTATGCACTGGTGCGGCAGGCCGGGCGGCTCGGGCTGCCGGCCCAATCCCGACCACCGCAGCCCGCGCGCTCCAGACGTGCGGCGACTGATCGCCCGTCTGCCCGCTCAACCCCCGTCCACCGCGGCCCACCCGCGCCCTTGACCGAGTCCGTCGTCGCTGGTCAGCGGGCTCGTTCGTCGGCGGTGCGTGGCTGAGCAGCCCCCGTTTTCCACGCTACCGGTGGGCACCGACAGATTCGGGCCGGCAGGTCGTTCGCGCCGCCCGGTTGTCCACTAGTTGGCGTGTTCGCGGGCGGCCACGTCGCCCCAGAACTCGCGGAGGTCGGAGAACAGCTCGGCCAGCTCCTCGACGTTGCCCGAGCGCAGTGCGTCCAGGATGTCGTGCACCTCGTCGGCTGTGTTGTCGGCCTCCAGGACCGGGTCCGTGAACAGCTGGACCAGACCTCCGTAGTCGAGCTCGATCACCGAGTCGGCGTGGAAGTTGTCCAGCCAGCGCCGCGTCTCGAACAGGACGCGGCCCGGTCCGGAGTCGCCGAACGTCTGCTCCAGGAGCTCGCCGGCCTCGCGGGCCCGGTGCTGCGCGTCGGCGAGGGTGGCCCGCCAGGACAGCTCGCGCCGCGGGTCGGCGCGGCCGTCGCCGAGCACCAGGCGCCGCTCTTCCGGCTCGATCAGCACGAACCACGGCAACGGCACCGTCCAGGTGGTCGACAGCGTGTGCGCCGCCGACGTGGTGAGGTCCGCCATCGCCGACTTGGTCCGCGCGCGGATCGTCTCCTGGGTGAAGCCACCTTCGTCGAGGACGACGTTCTTCAGCGCCGGGTGCGCGTCGCCCAGGAAGGTGACCAGCGCGGCCGCCGACCGGGCCCGCAGCTCCAGCGGGCAGACGAGCGGTCCGTGCTCGGACTTGCCGCCCGGCACTTCCTCGGGATCGAGCACCAGGACGTCGGTCAGCAGGCTCGGCGCGGGACGGCCGTCGGCGAGCTCGGCGGGCAGCAGCCGCCGCGGGGCGGCCACCTGTGACTTGAGCCACATGGCCTGCTCGCGCGCCCCCGCGTCCGTCCGCCGCAGCTTGGCCGCCGCGGCGGCCGCGCGCAGCCGCTCGTCCGGCGGATCGCCCAGGGCGAGCAGGGGTTCGTACACCCGCAGGTAAGCCACGAAGGGACGGAGCACTGGTAGATCGTGGCACGTCTACCTGCACCGATCGCCACCGACCGGCCGGTAACCGGTGTCCGGCCGACACTGTCGCGACCGGCACACCGTGCCACGTCGCATCGAACCCCCCGGACACGGTACGGTGTGACCAGGAAAGAATTGTCGAGACGATGCGGGGCCGCCGATTCCCCCGGCCGCCCCGCCCCTGTGCGAGGGGGTCGAGCCATGGGGCGCGGCCGGGCTAAGGCCAAGCAGACGAAGGTGGCGCGTGAGCTCAAGTACAGCTCGCACGAGACCGACTTCGATGCTTTGCAGCGCGAGCTGTCGAGTAACTCCTCCAGTGACAACCACCACGAGGACTCTGCCGACAGCCGGTATGAAGACCCGTACGACGACGGGTACGACGAGTACCGTCGTTGAGCACGCGTAAACGCGCGAGGGTGGAGCCGGGCCACATCCGGCAACTGCCCTCGCGCGTCGCGTGCTGCCCAGAACCGGGGCTGCGAAGCGATGGAGGAGTGAACCGGTGATAAGTCGGGTTGGAGTCGTCGGAGCGGGCCTCATGGGGTCCGGTATCGCCGAGGTGCACGCGCGGTCCGGCGTGGACGTCGTGGTCACCGAGGTGAACCAGCCGGCACTCGACGCGGGCAAGGCCCGCATCGAGAAGTCGCTGCAACGCGGCGTCAAGAACGGCAAGCTCACCGCCGAGGACGCCGACGCGGCCCTCGCCCGCCTCCGGTTCACCACGGACATCGCCGAGTTCGCCGACCGCGAACTGGTCATCGAGGCGATCCTCGAGCAGGAGCAGGCGAAGGTCGACGTCTTCCGCCAGCTGGACAAGATCGTCGAGGCCGAGGACGCGCTGTTCGCGTCCAACACGTCGTCGATCCCGATCATGAAGCTGGGCATGGCGACGAGCCGTCCGCAGCAGGTGGTCGGCATCCACTTCTTCAACCCGGTGCCGGTGCTGCCGCTGGTGGAGCTGGTGCCCTCGCTGCTGACCAGCGAGGAGACCGCCCGCCGCGCGGAGGAGCACGCGACGAAGGCGCTGGGCAAGACCGTCATCCGCTCGCAGGACCGCGCCGGGTTCATCGTGAACTCGCTGCTGGTGCCGTACCTGCTTTCGGCGATCCGGATGATCGAGTCGGGCTTCGCTTCGGCCGAGGACATCGACCGCGGCATGGAGCTGGGTACCGCCCACCCGATGGGCCCGCTGCGCCTGTCCGACCTGATCGGGCTGGACACCATCAAGGCCATCGCGGACTCGATGTACGCGGAGTTCAAGGAGCCGCTGTACTCGTCGCCGCCACTGCTGCTGCGCATGGTGGACGCGGGCCTGCTCGGCAAGAAGACGGGCCGCGGCTTCTACTCCTACGGCTGACTGAACGTCACGGGCGCATCGAAGGCGGCCCGCCTGGCGGCGCGCCTCAGCACCGCCAGGACAGCCGGCCCGAGCAGGACGATCGCCACCGCGTTCGTGATCGCGCGGCCGGTGTCCCACCCGAGGGTCGACGTCAGGACGGTGTACAGCGCGAACCGGTGCAGGTTCTCGGCCAGCGGCGCGCCGGGCACGAAGCCGAGCTGGGCGGAGTCACCGGCGAGGAACGGCCACGACCACAGGCTCATCAGCAGCCCGAAGAAGTAGGCCGCGAAGACGCCGTAGCCGACCAGCAGCGCGATCTCCGCTTTCCCACGCGGTTTCCGCGGAAGCACCCCGGCCCCCAGCCCGATCAGCGACGACGCCAGCATCTGGAACGGCAGCCAGGGCCCAACCCCGGCGGTGAGCAGCGCACTCGTGAACAACGACGTCGAGCCGAGCACGAAGCCGAACCCGGGCCCGAAGACGCGGCCGGCGAGCACGAGCAGGAAGAACACCAGCTCGATCCCCCCGGTCCCGGCACTCAGCGGCCGAAGCCCGGCGTTGACGGCCGACAGCACGCCGAGGAGGGCGAGCGCCTTGGCGTCGATGCCACCCCGGGACAGTTCGGCCAGGACGACCAGGATGAGCACCGGCAGGGTCGCCATGAAGACGAAGGGCGCGTCGGTGGTGTGCGCGGCCGCGGTGGGTTGCGGGTGCGCGAAGAGAGGCCAGCAGAACATGGCCAGGCCGAGCAGGCTCGCGACGGTGAGGACCAGCGCGGGCCGCGGGGCCAGGCGGACGGCACGGGGCGGTTGGCCGAGGAAGTCGGTCATACCGGAGCTCCCGGTGCCTTCTGGACGCCACCGGCGACCCACAAGCCGCCGCCGACACACTCAAGCTCCCGAAGGTCACCGGCCGGAACCCGCGGGCCAACGGCGGCGCGCGCCTGCCTGACACCGCCGACCGCGACCCGCAAGCCATCGCCGACGCACTCGGGTACCCGCTGAAGGCTGCCGACCGCGGCCCGAAGGCCGCCGACCAGGACCCGTGGGCCGGCGGCGGTGCGTGCTCGTCCTCCCGGGCCCCCCGCCCCCCGCCCCCTCCCCACCCTCCCCTTCCTCATGCCAGCGCCTCCGCTACCTCGTCCACCGTCAGCCAGCGCTCCGGCGCGAGGATCTTCGCCACCTGTGGGGCGAACGCGGGTGAGGCGACGACCACCTCCTTCGTCGGGCCGTCCGCCACCACCTCGCCCTCGGCCATGACCACCACGCGGCTTGCCACCGTGGCCACGAACTCGACGTCGTGGGTGGCCAGCACTACCGCGTGGCCCTGCGAGGCCAGCTCTCGCAGGGTCGCCGCGAAGCGCCTTTTCGCGTGGTAGTCGAGGCCGCGGGTGGGCTCGTCGAGCAGCACGACCGGTGGGGCCGACGCCAGCTGGACCGCCAGCACCAACGCCAGTCGCTGCCCTTCCGAGAGGTCGCCGGGGTGCGCTTCACCGGCGATCCCGGGAGCGAGCCGGTCCAGCAGGTCACGGGCCGTTCCTGCCGGTACCTGCGATTCGGTGTCCGCCTGTGCGCACTCGGCGTCCACCGAATCGAGGTACAGCAGGTCGGCCGGTGTCTGCGGGACCAGCCCGACGCGCCGACGGGCCACTCGTGGCTTGAGCGACGCAGGGTCCGCTCCGCCGACATCGACCTTCCCCGCCGACCTCGGCCCGCTGCCCTGCACCGCCCAGAGAAGCGACGACTTGCCGGAGCCGTTGCGTCCCATCAGCGCTACTACCTCCCCCGGCCCGACACGCAGGTCTACTCCACGCACCGCCAGGACATCTCCGTATCGAACCACCACCCCTCTCACATCCAGTGCCGAACCGGTCACCGAGAGACTACGATCCACCACCGACAATTTCTGGAGCCGAGAGCGCAGCGGCCCCGCGACCCGCCGCGCGTCCCGGACCGACAGCGGCAGCGGTGACCAGCCCGCGAGCCGCCCCAGCTCGGCGATCGGCGGGGCGATCGAGGACGTCTCGAAGATCTCCGCCGGCGGTCCCGACCGCACCGAACCGTCGCCCGGCAGGTACAGCACCCGGTCCGCGTACTGCGCGACGCGCTCCATCCGGTGCTCCGCGACGATCACCGTCGTCCCCAGGTCGTGCACCAGCCGCGTGATCGCCGCGAGCACGTCCTCGGCGGCCGTCGGGTCCAGCGCCGACGTCGGCTCGTCGAGCACGACCACCGCAGGGTGGGCCGTCAGCACCGAGCCGATCGCCACCCGCTGCTGCTGCCCGCCCGAAAGTGTCCGAAGTGGACGATTTCGCAACTCCGCGACACCCAGCAGGTCCAGGGTTTCCTCGACGCGTTTGCGCATGACGTCCGGCGGCACCGCCAGCTGCTCCATCGCGTACGCGAGTTCCTCCTCGACGGTGTCCGTCACGAACCCGGAAAGGGGGTCCTGCCCGACGACGCCGACGACCGACGACAGCTCCCGCGGCGGGTGAAGGGACGTGTCGAAACCACCGACGACGACCCGGCCGGAAAGCCGGCCGCCGGTGAAGTGCGGGACGAGCCCGTTGATCGCGCCGAGCAACGTCGACTTTCCCGCTCCCGTCGGCCCCGCGACCAGGCACAACTCGCCCTCTTCGATCGTCAGGGAGACGTCGGAGAGCACCGGCCGGACGGCGTCCGGGTACGTCACCGTGACCCGCGAGAACTCGATCACCGGGCAACCTCCGGAACAGGGGGCGAAACGAACGCCGGCAGCGCGGCGACCAGCACGGACAGCGCGTGCACCCAGGAAACCTCCGGCCAGCGCAACGGGCTCAGCGAGGGGAACAGCCGGTCCGGATCGATCCGCGCGGTGACGAACAGCAACGCACACGCCCCGGCGCCGGCCGCGACGACCAGCGTCTCCGGCCACCGCCACGGGTCCGGCCGGTACGCCGTCCGCCGCACCCGGCGCCCGCCGAGGACGAAGCCCACGACGGCCACGACCAGCCCGGCCGCCAGCAGCGGCACCCCGAGCCAGGACGACGTCCCGTCGAGCACGCCGTAGACGCCGACGCACACGCCGACCAGCCCGGCCAGGACGCAGGAAGCGATCAGCACCCGCAGCCGCGTCCCGAGGTAGGCCCGGCGGCCGTAGCCCCGGGAGTCCATCGCGGCCGCCAGCCGCAGGGACCGGTCCATCGCGTCCTCCAGCACCGGGACCACGATGCCCTTGACCGCCCGCAGCCCGCGAGTCCGGCCCGCCCGCAGCCGGCGGGCCCGACGCACCCGCTGCACGCTCTCGACGAGCTGCGGGGCGACCGTCAACGCCACCGTCACCGCCGTGCCCACCTCGTACAACGCGCCCGGGACCGCCTTGAGCAGGCGTTTCGGGTTGGCCAGGGCGTTCGCCGCGCCGACGCAGACGACCATCGTCGCCAGCCGCAGGCCGTCGTAGAAGCCGGCGAGCAGCTCCTCCGCCGACGCCGGGCCGAACAGGGACAGCCCGGCGGCGAGCGGGATCCGCGGCAGCGTGAACAGCACGTGCCCGCCGTCTTCGCCGCCGATCAGGATCCGGAACAGCACGCGCGAGGCGACGATCAGCGCGCCGACGTAGATGTACAGCCGGAACGCCAGCGCCCAGGGCGCGTCGCTCCGCCGGTTCGCGACGACGAACCCCGCGACCGCGATGATCAGGCCGAGCAGCAGCGGGTTCGTCGTCCGGCTGGCGGCAACGGCCAGCGCGAGCGCCCAGGCCCACCAGGCGCCGGGGTGCAGCGCCCTACTGCGCACGCCGCCGACGGGCGACGACGATCCCGGCGCCGCCGACCAGCACGATCACGACCGCCCCGACCACCAGGCCCCACGGGAACGAACTGCCCTGGTCGGCCGCGGTGGGAGCGGGCGACGACGACGCAACCTGGCGCACCGGCGGCACCCGCGGCGGCGTGGGCAGGTCGTTCGCCGACTTCGGCCGCGCGAACGCCCACCCCTCGAACCCGCCGGGCGCCGGCTTCGCCGTCTGCGCCCCCTCCTGGCTCGACGTCCAGCTGCCCCCGGCGGAGGCGTGCCAATAGCTCCAGTACGCCGTCGCCGACGGCATCCCCGCGCAGGATTCGACGTCGGGGCCGGGCTTGCCGTTGATCCGGCAGGCCACAGCGAGGCCGTACTTCTGCGAACCGGCCACCTCGATCCCGGCGTCCTGCAGGGCGGCGATGCCGTTCGCGGGCGTGCCGGCGGCGCAGCGGACCAGGGGCTGCGGGCCCAGGTCGCCGAAGTCGACGACCACCGTCACGCCGCCGCTCTCGGGGCAGGCCCCGTCGGTGCCCGTCGCCGAAGCGGGCGCGGCACCCACGAAGGCGGCGCCGAACAGGAGAGCGCAGACGACGGCGAAGCGGGAGGCGATCATGCAGGCACTTTAACCAGGCCGGTGCCCGCCGCAGGTGCGGTTCCGGAGCGACGCGGGACACACCTAGACTGCGGGCCGTGGGACAGCTCATCGCGGACGGACAGCTGCGCGTCGGCCTGATCGGCGCCGGCCCGTGGGCGACGACGATCCACGCCCCCGGTCTGGCGGATCACCCCGGCACGGCGCTGACCGCGGTCTGGGCCCGGCGGCCGGAGGCGGCGCAAACGCTTGCGGAGACGCACTGCGCGGTCGCCGCAAGCAGCGTCGAGGAGCTGTTCGCGCAGGTCGACGCGGTCGCGTTCGCCGTTCCGCCGTCGATCCAGGCCGAGCTGGGCGTCCGCGCGGCCGAGGCCGGGAAGCACCTGATCCTCGAGAAGCCGATCGCCGCCGACCTCGACGGCGCGCGACGGCTGGCCGACGCGGTCGCGGCCGCCGACGTGGCCGCGCTCGTCGTGCTGACCTTGCGGTACTCCGCGCAGACCCAGGACTGGCTCGCGGACCTCGCCCAGGCGGGCGGCTGGGCCGGCGGCGGCGCGCGCTGGCTGTCCGGCGCCCTGCTCGGCGGCCAGTACGCCGCTTCGGAGTGGCGTCAGGACGACGGCGGCGCGTTGTTCGACATCGGCCCGCACGCGCTGGACATGCTGGACGCCGCGCTCGGCCCGATCACCGAGGTCGTGGCGGCCCGGCAGAGCCCCGGCGACCTCTGGCACCTGATGCTGGCGCACGAGAACGGCGTGGTCAGCACCGCGACGCTGTCGCTGCGGCTGCCGGTGCAGCCGACCGTGGTCGAGGTCGCCGTCTGGGGACAGCACGGTTATCGGACGCTCGGGCGCAAACCGGGCACGGCGCAGGAGTCCTACACCGCGCTGCTCGACGACTTCGCGGCGATGATCGCCAGCGGCACCACGACGCACCCGTGCGACGTCCGCCGTGGTCTGCACCTGCAG